>Ga0315910_10004407_pt1 | contig 11795 bp, 8 predicted proteins | sample EdamamesoilMG_FD_204470 | JGI IMG/M metagenome (GOLD analysis project Ga0315910, IMG submission 204470) | Garden soil microbial communities collected in Santa Monica, California, United States - Edamame soil | ecosystem: Environmental > Terrestrial > Soil > Garden | place: USA: California...
CGCGCCGTCCATCTGCGCAGCTCCCGTGATCATGTTCTTCACGTAGTCGGCATGCCCCGGGCAGTCGACGTGCGCGTAGTGGCGCTCCTTCGACTGGTACTCCACGTGCGCGGTCGAAATCGTGATGCCGCGCGCCTTCTCTTCCGGCGCCTTGTCGATCTGGTCGTACGCCATGTACGAACCACCGTTGGTCTCCGCCATCACCTTCGTCAACGCCGCCGTCAGCGTCGTCTTGCCATGGTCCACGTGGCCGATCGTGCCCACGTTGACGTGCGGTTTGTTGCGTTCGAACTTCTCTTTTGACACGGCGATAACCTCTGAAAACCTGACCTGATACCTGACTACTTCTTGACGAGATACCTTGCGAAAAACTGGAGCTCACGAGCGGGATTGAACCGCTGACCTCGTCCTTACCAAGGACGTGCTCTACCAACTGAGCTACGTGAGCTTTACTGGAGCGGGTGATGGGAATCGAACCCACGCCATCAGCTTGGAAGGCTGAGGTTCTACCATTGAACTACACCCGCCGATGACGCCCGCCTGCTGGCAGCCTTGTTTCCCCAAACTTGGTGGAGGGGGAAGGATTCGAACCTTCGAAGGCGTAAGCCGGCAGATTTACAGTCTGCTCCCGTTGGCCGCTTGGGTACCCCTCCCGGAAAAAACGAGCCGCGTATTCTCGTTTCGACCCCCCGGAGTGTCAACGGGATTGGCGCGACTTTTGCTAAGAGTTTTCGTACCCGGAAACCGGGGCTGAAGCCCCTGCTTTCCTGCCCCCTATAAAGATGAGTCGGCTGCCCGTCTCGACGCCCTCCCGGCGGTCCCCGGCGACGGCCCGGACTTACCGGGAGGCCTGGGCGGCGGACCGCCCCGCCAGCCGGGCCAGGGCGGCAACTTCCGGCTCGGTCAGCGGAATTGACGCGCCACCGCGTAAGTCCGCGGGCAATATGACATTACCGTACCTTATGCGGTTCAATTTACTGACTTCGAAGCCCTCGTGCTCGAACAGGCGCCGCACCTCCCGGTTGCGTCCTTCGTGCAGCCAGACGCGCAGCCAGCTATGGCTCCCTTCGGACGATTCGAGCTCGATGCGATCGAAGCTGGCCGGCCCATCGTCCAGCTCCACCCCCTCCCGCAGCCGTTGGAGCACCGCGGCCGATGGGGTACCTCGCAACCGCACGCGGTATTCGCGCTCGACCTCACTCGAGGGGTGCATGAGCCGGTGGGCCAGGTCGCCGTCGTTGGTGAACAGCAGCAGTCCGGAGGTGTTGACGTCCAGCCGTCCCACCACGATCCAGCGCCCGCCCGGCGGAGGCGGCAGCCGCTCGAACACCGTCGGGCGCCCCTGGGGATCGCTGCGTGTGGTCACCTCGCCCACCGGCTTGTGATACAGCAGCACCGCCGTGTTCCCGGCGCGGCTAGCAAGGTCCAGCGGCTTGCCGTCGAGACAGATGCGGTCCTCGGGCGAGGCGCGATCTCCCAGCGATGCGGCCCGACCGTTGAGGGTCACCCGGCCCGCGCGGATCCACTCTTCGATACCGCGTCGCGAGCCGTGTCCCGCTGCAGCGAGAAGCTTCTGTATCCGTTCGCTCATCTGGATTCCGGCAGCATAACCAACCGTTATATGGGTATGCCAAGGCCGGCCTCGTGTCCTCAAAACGACGCGCCTAGAGTCCCCGGCACCATGATCTACGACAACATTCTCGGCACGATCGGCCGCACTCCCATCGTCAAGGTCAACCGGCTCGCGCCGGCCGGCACGACGGTGTACGTGAAGTGCGAATTCTTCAATCCCCTGTCTTCGGTCAAGGATCGCCTGGCGATCGCGATTATCGAGGACGCGGAACGCAACGGCACCTTGAAGCCCGGCCAGACGGTGGTCGAGGCGACGTCGGGCAACACCGGCATTGCGCTGGCGATGGTGTGCGCCGCGAAGGGTTATCCCTTCGTCGCCGTCATGGTGGAAACCTTCTCGATCGAGCGCCGCAAGATCATGCGTTTCCTCGGCGCAAAAGTGATCCTCACGCCTGCCGCGGAACGCGGCCAGGGCATGGTGCGCAAGGCCGCCGAGCTGGCGCAGAAACACGGCTGGTACCTGGCGCGGCAGTTCGAAAACCCCGCCAACCCGGCCTATCACCGCAACACCACCGGTCCGGAAATCGTCCAGGACTTCGTCGGCAAGCGGCTCGACAACTTCGTCACCGGCTGGGGCACGGGCGGCACGCTCACCGGCGCTGGCGAAGTCATCAAGCTCGCGCGTCCCGACACGCGCATCACGGTGGCCGAACCCGAAGCCGCGCAGCTGCTGGGCGGCAAACCTTTCACGCCGCACAAGATCCAGGGCTGGACGCCGGACTTCGTGCCCGCGGTGCTCAATCGCAACCTCGCCGACCGCATCCTGCCGGTCTCGGATGCCGAGGCCATCGAGGCGTCGCGCGCGCTCGCGAAGAGCGAAGGCATATTCGTCGGCATCTCCAGCGGCGCGACCTTCGCGGCGGCCGTAAAGGTGGCGCGGGAGTCGGGCCCCGGCTCCGTCACGCTCGCCATGCTGCCGGACACCGGCGAACGTTATCTATCTACCGCGCTGTTCGAAGGTATCGCGGACGGCGGCGATCCCGAGCCATGAGCGGCGCGCCGCGCGAACACCAGCATGCGTTACGCGCGGCAGCAGCTTCGGGGCTGGCTGAGGTGACTCCGGGCCCGGCCACGAAGTTCGCGGCACTGCCGGATCCCTTCCCCTTCTGGCGCGGCGGCACGCTGAGCGACGGCCGCGTCGCCTACGAAACCTGGGGCCAGCTGAGCCGCGCGCGCGACAACGCCATCCTGTTGTTCACCGGCCTGTCGCCCTCGGCGCACGCCGCCTCGTCGCAGCAGGACCCGTCGCCCGGCTGGTGGGAAAAGATGGTCGGCCCCGGCAAGGCCATCGACACCAACCGCTACTACGTCATCTGCGTCAATTCGCTCGGCAGCTGTTTTGGCTCTTCCGGACCGGCTTCGATCGACCCCGCCACGGGCCTTGCCTACCGGCTGGATTTCCCAGACCTGTCGGTTGAAGACATCGCCCGCGGCGGATTCGAAGTCATCCGTTCGCTCGGCATCGAGAGACTTTCCGCGGTGGTGGGCGCATCCCTCGGCGGCATGGTGGTACTGGCGTTCGCCGCGCAGTTCGCCGGCGTCGCGCGCCGCGTCGTCAGCATCTCGGGCAGTCCGGCGGCTTCACCGTTCGCCATCGCGCTGCGCTCGCTGCAGCGCGACGCCATCCTCACCGACCCGGAGTGGCAGGAAGGCCAGTATTCCGGCGACGTGCGACCGACCACGGGCATGCGCCTGGCGCGCAAACTCGGCACGATCACGTATCGCTCCGCGGCCGAATGGAAACATCGCTTCGGACGCCGCCCGGCTTCCGACCGCCGCTACGAGACGCTGTCGCCCGGCCGCGCGCATTTTCCGGCCGAGTTCGCGGTGCAGGACTACCTGAACGCGCAGGCCGATAAATTCGTGTCGGTGTTCGATCCGAACTGCTACCTGTACCTGTCGCGCGCCATGGATCGCTTCGATTTGTCGGCGCATGGCGGCAGTCCCGCGGCAGCGCTGAAGCGCGCCGCCGCCGAGAAGGCGCTGGTGATCGGCGTCGAGTCGGACATCCTGTTCACCATCCACGAGCAGAACGCGATTGCCGATGCGTTCCGCGCCGCCGGCACCGACACCGAGTTCGTGCCGCTGGCCTCGCTCGAGGGGCACGACGCTTTCCTCGTGGACATCGAGCCGTTTTCCGCCGCGATCGGCCGCTTCCTCGCCTACCAGGGCCCGATCAACGGGGCCGCTTCGGATCTTTGAGATCGCGCGCGCCGCGCAACGCGCGGCGACGGTCAGGTGAAACTGACCTTCGGCGCTTCGCGCGCCTCGGGCTTCGCGATCTCCAGCAGCTGCGCCGGCGTGAAATTGAACATGCCGGCGATGATGCTGCCGGGGAACATCTCGCGCTGATTGTTGTAGCCCATGACGGCGTCGTTGTAGGCCTGGCGGGCGAACGCCACCTTGTTTTCCGTGGACGTGAGCTCCTCGGAAAGCTGCATCATGTTCTGGTTGGCCTTGAGATCCGGATAGGCCTCGGCCAGCGCGAACAACCTGCCGAGTGTGGCGCCGAGCTGTGACTCGGCGCCGGCCAGCGCCGTCATGGCCGAGGTGTCGCCGGGGTTGGCGGCAGCAGCCTTGAGTCCACTGAGCGCGGTATTGCGCGCCTTGATCACCGCTTCGAGTGTTTCGCGCTCGTGCTTGATATAGCCCTTTGCAGTCTCGACCAGGTTGGGGATGAGGTCGTAACGGCGCGTGAGTTGCACGTCGATCTGCGCAAACGCGTTCTTGTAGTTGTTACGCGCGCCCACCAACCGGTTGTAGATAGCGACCACGAACCAGACGGCGGCGACGACGACGATCAGCAGTATCCAACCCATTTGCGAGACTCCCTGCGAAGGCGCATGCGCGGCGCCGGGCGAATATGTGTGGGGAACGGGCGATTTGCAAGGAAACTGCCGCCGGGCCGGCGCCAGGGCGCGGGCGGGACGGGCCGCCATCTGTCCAATCGGCACCCGCCAAACCACGCCAAAAAGGGCCTCCAGCCTACCGTCCGTCGTTGCCATTTGGCCGCCCGTCGGACCGCCGGCCCGATTGTTCAATCGGTCACGCTATTGGGGGTACCCGCTCTCTAAGATTGCCGCCACCAACCTTGGGAGACGGGTCACAAATGGCTCACGGCAAGCAGCGCGGATACACGCTCATCGAGCTCATGCTGACGCTCACCGTTCTGTCGGTGCTGCTGGGTCTCGCCATTCCTTCATTCCGCGACATGGTGCGAAACAACCGCATCACCGCCCAGACCAATGAATTCGTGGGATCGCTCAACTTCGCCCGCAGCGAGGCGCTGAAGCGCAGCAACCCGGTGACCGCCTGCGCGAGCGACGACGGCGCGACCTGTTCTGGTGACAACGACTGGAGCACGGGCTGGGTCGTGTTCGCGGACGTCAATGCGAACGGCCTCCTCGACAACGCCGAGGTCGCGCTGCAGACCTGGCCGGCCATCGACGGCGGCATCACGCTCAGCGCCACGACGCGTCCGTTCGTTCGGTTTGGCGCTACCGGGGTCAGTTCGGGCTCTGAAACCTTCGCGCTGCTCAAGCCGGGTTGCACCGGCAACTTCGCACGCGAGATCACCGTGGGCACTACGGGCCGGGTCGGCTCCGCCGTGAAGGCATGTCCATGAAGCAGGGGAAGACATTCATGAAGTCGGGAAATACGGTGCGCGGCGCCCGCCGCGCGCAACGCGGCGTGACGCTCATCGAGACCCTGGTCGCGCTGCTGGTGCTGTCCATCGGCCTGCTCGGCGTGGCCGGGCTGCAGATGACCAGCCTGCAGAACAACCGTGGTGCGCACATGAGGTCGCAGGCCTCGGTGCTGGCGTACGCCATCGCCGACCGCATGCGGGCAAATCGCACCGTCGCGCTGACCGCCCCGGGCTACAGCGTCACCTTCGGGAACAACGTGGCGGGGTCCACCCTGCTCGCGCTCGACGTGCAGAACTGGAAAACGACCATCGCCAACACGCTTCCGGCCGGGGATGGAGAGATCGCACTCGAGCCGGCCACCAACCAGGTCCGCATCTCGGTGCGCTGGACCGATGCCCTCGGCGTCCAGCAATTCGACACGCGCACGCGTCTCTGAGGTCCGCATGAACGCCAAACTACAGCGCGGCTTCAGCATCGTCGAACTGATGGTGTCGATCCTGCTCGGCCTGATCCTCATGGCCGGCATCCTGTCGATCTTCTTCAGCTCGAAGGTCACCTATTTCGCGAACGAAAAGACCGCGCGCCTGCAGGAAAACGGCCGCGTCGCCCTGGACTTCGTGAGCCACGACATCCGCGCGTCGGGTTACGGCGGCTGCGCCCGCGGCGTGCCCTTCAACTCGACGCTGAATACGCCGACGGCGCTGCTGTGGAGCTACGCGTTTCCGCTGCAGGGTTTCGAATCCAACGGCGCCGGCGGTTATACGCCCGCCCTGGGCATCGTGCTGGACCCCGCGCCGCTCGACACCAGCGACGTGATCGTGGTGCGCACCGCGCTGCGCGACGGACACGCGCTGCGCGTCGAGTCGAACCTCGCGGCCCTCACCTCGCCCATCTCGGTGTTGAATGCCGTTCCGGCGCCGGTCGACGCGGGCACGGTCATGATGATCAGCGACTGCAACGCGGCCAGCGTCTTCCAGGTCACGGGATGGACCTCGGGCGCGCCCAACGGAACCATCACGCATGCCGTCGGCGGCGCGAGCCCGGGCAACGCGACCGACGATCTCGGCTACCTGTACCAGGCGGGCGCTCGCGTCGCGCCGCTGCAGACCATGATCTACTACGTCGCCAACGATCCGGTGACAGGCCAGCCCGGCCTGTTCCGGCAGACCGGCGCGGTCCAGCCGGCGGAACTGCTGATCGAGGGCGTACAGGCCCTGCAGGTCGGATACGCCGAGGACACCACCGGCGACCGCATTGCCGACCAGTACGGCCCCGCGAACACAGTCACCAACTGGAACGACGTCATCGCCGTCACGCTGGCGCTGCTGATCCGCTCGGAAGAGAACGGCAACACCATCAATGCCAACCAATATCCGCTGCTCACCGCCGCGCTCGGCGGTCCGACGCTTGGACCCTTCAACGACCGCCGGCAACGCATGGTCTTCACGACCTCCATTGCCGTGCGCAACCGGGCCTGGTGAACGCATGAACAACCACAACCGACAGAACGGCGCGACCCTCGTGGTCGCCATGCTGATGCTGCTGATCCTCACTGTGCTCGGCATCGCCAGCATGCAGGTGACCCGCATGGAAGAGCGCATGGCCGGCAATTCGCGCGACGTGAACCTCGCGTTCCAGGGCGCCGAAGCCGGGTTGCGCGACGCCGAGGAAAGCCTGCGCGTACTCGCCGCCCGCCCCACCACCTGCATCGCCGCGCCGTGCGAAATCTGGCGCAAGGACTTCCTGCCGCCGGACCTGCGTGACCAGGTGTTCGCGTGGTGGACGGCGAACGCCCGCGAATACGGCGTCGCCGCAACCAAGGAGCTCACCGACATCACGCGCGATCCGCTCATCGTCGTGGAAGATCTGGGCTTCGTGCCCGACAGCCTGTCCATCGGCCACGGGCCGCCGGAAGGGCGCAATTTCTACAAGATCACCGCCAACTCGAGCGGCGCGAGCGACACCGCCGAGGCGATCCTGGAAAGCACCTATACGCGACGTTACTGATCGCTTCGCGTCACCGTTTTGATTCGCGGATGCGTCATCGGGCGCGTCCCCGCTGGGAGTAGCAACATGAGATTCAAGAACTGTCTGGGACGAATGCTGCAAGTGGTGCTCACCGCCGCGCTGGTCGGCGTGTCGGGGCAGGCTTCCGCCGCAACGCTCGCCATCACCGACTCGCCGTTGTTCCTCAACAGCACCGTCGCGCCGCTCAACATGCTGGTCGTGGGACGCGACCACAAGTTGTTCTACGAGGCGTATGCCGACCACTCCGATCTCGACGGCGACGGCACTCTCGACGTGGGCTACCGCGGCTACGATCTGAAAGCTGACGGCACCTTCAAGATCGACTACTACGGCTACTTCGATTCATACAAGTGCTACACGCACGACGGTGCGATGTTCGTCCCGGCGAGCGTCAACACCGACAAGCGCTGCAGCGGACAATGGAGCGGCGACTGGCTGAACTGGGTCACGACCTCGCGCATCGACGCACTGCGCAAGGTGCTCTACGGCGGCAAGCGCAGCACCGATTCCAATGCCAGCACGGTGCTCGAGCGCGCGCTGATCCCGCAGGATGCGCACAGCTGGGGCAAGGAATACACCAGCACCACGGTCGACGGTTACGACATCGCCTGGGTCGCGCCCTACACGCAGCCCGCCGCGAACTCGCGCCACTTCTTCGCCAACACCACGCGCCTCAATACCAACACCTGGACCACGAACACCGAACCGCCGGAACTGCTGGTGCTGACCGACCAGGCCAGCCCGCGGCGCGTCTGGAACTGGGTGTCCAAGGAGAGCCCGGTGGCGGGCGGCTCGATCGACACCGGCGGCGGCAATATCGCGGTGACTCCGACGATGTACATCGTGCGCGTGCAGGTGTGCGTTGCGTCGATGCCCGAGAGCAATTGCAAACAGTACCCGGACACCAACTGGAAGCCGACCGGCCTGCTGCAGGACTTCGGCGAGAACGACACCATGTTGTTCGGCCTGCTCACGGGCAGCTACCAGAACAGCAAGAGCGGCGGTGTGCTGCGCAAGAACGTCGGCACGATCAAGGACGAGATCAACTGGAACACCGACGGCACGCTCAACGCGACGGTCGGCATCATCCGCACCATGGACCGGCTGCGTCCCGCGGGCTACACGAACTACACGAACAACGCGGGCGGCCGCGGCACCTCGTATCCGCCCGGCCTGGTCACCGACCGGCCCTTCAACGAAGGCGAGTTCGGCGGTAACTGGGGCAACCCGGTCGGCGAAATGATGTACGAAGCGCTGCGCTACTTCGCCGGCAAGACTGGCCCGACCGCCGCGTTCAACTACACGGCGCCCGGCATCGACGGCACGGCGCCGTTGAGTCTGCCGAAGATCGATACCTGGACCAACCCGTATGCGACTGGCAAGCCGACCTGTGCCAAGCCTTTCCAGACGGTGATGAGCGACGTCAACACTTCGTACGACTCCGACTTGCCGGGATCGTATTTCAACAGCATCGGCACCGACCTCACGGGGCTCGACGTCTCGGCCAGGGGCGACACCATCTGGAGCAATGAGATCGGTGGCTCGGGCTCGTACTTCATCGGCCAGTCCAAGACCGTCTATGACGGCGCACCTACGCCGAAGACGGTCGACAGCTTCGCCTCCATCCGCGGTCTGTCTCCCGAGGAGCCGACCAAGGAAGGCACTTACTACTCGGCCAGCGTGGCGTATCACGGTCTGTCGACCGATATCAACACTGTCGCCGGGAACCAGAAGCCGCAGACCTTCGCGATCGCGCTTGCCTCGCCGCTGCCGCGCATCGAGATCCCCGTCGGTCAGCGCAAGATCACGCTGGTGCCGTTCGCCAAGTCGGTGGGCGGCTGCTGCGGCGTGAACGGCACCCAGGGCGTGTTCCAGCCCACCAACCAGATCGTCGACTTCTACGTCGAGTCCATTGCCGCCGACGGCACGTCGGGCAGCTTCCAGGTGAACTTCGAAGACGTCGAAGCCGGTAACGACCATGACATGGACGCCATCGTCCGCTACTCCTACCAGGTCAATGCGGACAGCACTGTTACGGTCACGCTCAGCAGCGACTACGCGGCGGGCGGCATCATCCAGCACATGGGCTACGTGATCTCCGGCACCACGCACGACGGCATCTACCTCGAAGTGCGCGACCGCGATACGAACACGGACGTCGACTACTTCCTCGACACCCCGGCGGCGTTCACCGGCACTCCGCCGGCTCCGAATACGGGCACGGGCCGATGGAACGACGGGGCGGCACTACCGATCCTCGCCACGCGCACCTTCACGCCGGGCCCCTCGACCGCCGCCTCGTTCCTCAAGGATCCGCTGTGGTACGCGGCCAAGTGGGGTGGCTTCGAAGACACCAACAACAACAACCTTCCGGATCAGCAGGACGAGTGGGACGCCGACAACGACGGCGACCCGGACAACTACTTCCTGGTCACGAACGCGCTGAACCTCGGCCAGCAGCTGACCGACGCGTTCGACGCCATCGTGGCCCGCAGCGGTTCCGCCTCTTCGGCTTCGGTGAACACGGGTTCGATCTCGAGCGACACGCGTGTCTACCAGGCGAAGTTCAACAGCGGCGACTGGCGCGGACAGCTGCTGTCGTTCCCGGTGAACCAGGCGGACGGCACACTGCAGCCCGCCGAATGGGATGCAGCCGTGAAGCTCAACGGGCAGACGCCCGACAGCCGCGTGATCATCACGACCAACGCGGATTCCGGCTTGCCGGTGCCGTTCCGCTGGACAGATATCGGCACCACGCGCCAGGCAGCGCTGCAGCCCATCGACACCCGCGGCCAGCTGCGCCTCGACTGGCTGCGCGGCGACAACGCCAACGAGCAGCAGCAGGGCGGAGTATTCCGCAACCGCGTCACGAAACTCGGCGACATCGTTTCGTCCTCGCCGGTGTTCGTGGGCAAGCCGCCGTTCGCCTATGCGGATTCACTGGAAACCGCGGCGTACTCCGCGTTCGTGGCCGACAAGGCCAATCGGCCGAAGATGGTCTACGTCGGCGGCAATGACGGCATGCTGCACGGTTTCGACGCGGGCACGGGGCTTGGCAAGGGCGAAGAGCGCCTGGCATTCATCCCGGGCGGTGTGTTCGCCAACCTGCACGAGCTCACCCGGCCCAACTATTCACACAAGTTCTTCGTGGACGGCACGCCCACCATGGGCGACGCGTTCTACAACGGCGCGTGGCACACCATGCTGGTCGGCGGTCTCAACAAGGGCGGCCGCAGCATCTACGCGCTCGACGTCACCAACCCGGGATCATTCAGCGAGACCAATGCCTCGAGCATCTTCCGCTGGGAGTTCACGCACGCCGATCTCGGCCTGACGTACAGCCGCCCGGCCATCGTGCGCATGCACAACGGCCGCTGGGCCGCGGTGTTCGGCAACGGTTACAACAACACGGTCGGCACGCCGGCGTCCCCGACCGGATTCGCCTCGCTGTTCATCGTCGATATCGAGAATGGCACGTTGACCCGGCAGATCGTCACCAATTCCGGCAGCACCACCACGCCGCAAGGCCTGGCGACTCCGGCGGTGGTGGACATCGACGGCGACTCCATCGTCGACTACGCCTACGCCGGCGACCTGCGCGGCAACATGTGGAAGTTCGACCTGCGCAGCAGCGATCCCGGCAGCTGGGGCCTGGCATACGGCAACACGCCGCTGTACATCGCGCGCGACGGCTCCGGCACCCGTCAGCCGATCACTTCCAAACCCGAGGTGGGCCGCGGACCGAAGGGCCAGGGCATGATCGTCCTGTTCGGCACCGGCAAGTTCATGGAAGTCGTGGACAAGTCGCCCACGCAGCGCCAGACCTTCTACGGCGTGATCGACCAGAATACGGGCGTCACGGCCACGGACACGTTCCCGTCATTGGGCGCACGCACCTTGCTGACGCAGCAGCAGATCATCGATCAGCAGAATTTCTCGTTCGCGACGCCCAGCGGCGGCAGCGTGACCGTGCCGCTGCGTGTCACGACGAACAACGCGCTCGGCACCGCGCGCGGCTGGTACATGGACCTGCTCACGCCACCGGTACCCGGCACGTTCGAAGGTGAAATGCAGGTCTCGAACTCGGTGCTGCGCAACGGGCGCATCATCTTCACCACGCTGATTCCGGACGACGATCCCTGCGGCACCGGCGGATCGAGCTGGCTCATGGAAATGGACGCGCTCAGCGGCTCGCGGCTCACCGAGTCGCCGTTCGATCCGAATCAGGATGGCGTCTTCAGCGAAGCCGACTTCGTGCCCGTCACCCTGCCTGACGGCACCGTGATCATGGTTCCGGCGTCGGGCATCCAGTCCGAAGTCGGTATCGCCCAGGGACCGGGCATCCTGTTCGATCCTGGCACGAGCAGCTCCACCGGTCCGAAGGAGTACAAGTACCTCTCGGGCAGCAGCGCGAACGCCTCGGGCAGCAACCTGCAGCAGATCGTGGAGAACCCGGGACCGAATTCGCGCGGACGCCAGTCATGGCGA
>Ga0315910_10004408_pt1 | contig 11795 bp, 1 predicted proteins | sample EdamamesoilMG_FD_204470 | JGI IMG/M metagenome (GOLD analysis project Ga0315910, IMG submission 204470) | Garden soil microbial communities collected in Santa Monica, California, United States - Edamame soil | ecosystem: Environmental > Terrestrial > Soil > Garden | place: USA: California...
CCTGTCGCTGGATTCGTCGGGTCGATGAAGTCTACCTGACCCGGCCCGTTATCAACTCTCTGCCACAGAACAGTCACTGGCGCACCCATCGGGAGGCCGTCGTCGCGGATGGTGCCTTCAAGCTGCGCAAATCCAGAGCGATCCGCCACGTAGAGACTGCGCCCGGTGTCGACCCACGGCGCGCGATTGTAGGGCGTGAGCTGGACGTTCACCGAGTCGACATAATCCTGTCCGCCGACCGTGACCGTAAACCGCAGCACATAGTTTCCATCGATCGAGAACGTCGCCTCCGTCTGCATGGCGGTCGGATCCGCGATGTCGACCGTCCCGGGTCCGGAAAGCATTTCCCACAGGAACGTCGCCCCCTCGGGAAGCGTGAATCCGTTCGAGCAGATCGAGCCGCGCAACGCGAATGTGTCCGGCCAGTTGGCGACGATGTCCGGGCCCGCCGAGATCGAGAACTGCGAGTCGACCGGAGTGTCGTCGTAGCCGAGAGTGCCGACTTCGATTGAGTCGAGCACCGGACTCTCGCCGGTCGGCGCCCGATTGAACTCCACCAAGACGAGGATGTATCTCCCAGTTCCCGCCACCTCGGGTTCTGTGAGCGTGACGGTTTGTGTGGATGAGAAGTTCGCGCCATCTGCACTCGTGGCAACAGACACTGCGATCGACGAGCCGTTGCAATTCTGGACAACCCACGAAACCGGCCCCCATTGAGCGTTTGTGATCCCGCTGTCGAAGACCGCTGACCAGGTTCCAACGTCGGGATCGGGGAAGATGTTGGTCCCTGTCATGTCGCTGTAGGCGTAGATGTTCCCGCCGAGGTAATCCGTCTGCATTTCCACCTCGCCGACCGGCGTGACACCATCGGCACCGAGCGGTCCGGCGTAACGGTCGATGCGCTTCATCACGCCACCATAGAGCGCAGCCCAGACGCGTCCCCTTGCATCCACCGCAACTCCGGTCGGATTTGCACCGACGCGCACGTTGCCGACGTAGGTGCCGTCATTCTTCAGGCGTCCGATCGTGTATGAACCCAGAAGCGAGTGAGCGACCCAGACGTCGCCCTCGTGGTCCACGACGACTCCCTGCGCAGCAGAGGAGCCGTGGTTGTAGACACCAACGAGGTCACCGTTCGGCGCGAACTTGGCAACTGTCCCGCCAAAGAGCTGCGCGACCCAGACGTTTCCGAACGGATCCAGCGCGGTTCCATACGAATCGATCCCGTAGCCACGCCAGCTTGTGGGATCTGTCAGAGGCTTGCTTGTATCCCACCTGAACAAGCCGCGGGTGGACCAAAGGATTCCATTACCGTCGATGAGGCCTCCGTAACCGCCCCAGCCCACAGAGGGCTCCGTCCGGATGATCGCGCCGGTTTCGCCATCCACCAACTGCCAGACCGGGCTGCCGGTTCCTCCAACCCAGATGTTGTCATCCCTGTCGGCCGACACGTGGCGAATGCCATTGGTGCCGGTGACAACCTGATGGACGATCAGGTCGTCCATCGCCGTCGATACACCGCCCGGGTTGTCCGCGCCTCCTGCATTTGTCCATGGCAGCACATCGCCCAATCCGCGCGATGTGACGAGCGAGCCGAGCTCCGCTGCGTTTGCAGGGATTCGGATGTGCGTGACGACGTTGCTTCCCCTATTGCCGACCCAAACCGAGCCATCGGAGGCGACGGCGGTTCTGGATGGATTCGTGCCCTTTCCGGCAGGAGCCGTAAGATACTCGCCCAACACCTGTCCAGTGTCCGCGTCGATGCGAACGATCGTTCCCTTCGAACTGAGCGGAACCCAAAGGAAATTGAACGCGCGGGCGTCGGTTGCGAGATAGGCCGTATCGTTTGCCGCGGTCACATTCAGCCGATCTTCACCCAGAAAGTCCTCGGTTGTCGTCCATATCTTCGAGGCAGCGGCGGGTTGAATGCGTATCGTGAATGTCTGTGGCGCCGAGGTATCGATTCCGCCTCGGAGCGTGCCTCCGTTGTCCTGGACGACGACCGTGAAGTCGCTCTGCCCCTGAGTCGCCGGCACGGGCGTGAATCGCAGTGTGCCGCTGGAATCGACCGTGGGCGACGCCGTGAAAAGGCCTGGGTTCGAGACGTCGGTTACAAGCACCTGGAGCGCCTGGCCCGACTCGTTTGGTGGACCTGCAGAGAGTGTTGCCCAACCTGAAACCTCTACCGGACCTGCCTGGCCCGAGTCTGTCGGCGGATCCGAAGCCTGAAGCGACGGCGCGTCGTTCACCGGAAGGATGGTGATCGAAACCGTCGCTGGTTCGGAGTCCGACTCGGCATCGTGCGCGACAAAAGTGAAGCTATCGGTGCCGTAGAAGTCGGCGAACGGCGTGTAAGTCGCAACGTTGTCGACAAGCGAGACGGTTCCGTTGGACGGCTGGCTTTCCACGGTGAATGTCATCTCGTCGTCATCCGGATCGGTCGCATTCAGCGGTATGGCCACAAAACTGTCCTCATCGACTTCGGCCTCGTCTGGATGAGCGACAGGAGCACCGTTCACTGCGAAAACCGTGATCTCCACGGGATCCGAGTAGACCCAGACCTCGCCCTGCTTGGCGGCTGCACGCACCTTCCAGATGCCGGTGTCCGACATCGTGGCAATCGCCGACATCGTGTAATCGATGTCCGTCTGGACTGTGAGATCGAGGAGCGTTCCGGTCACCGTTGCTCCCGGAATCGGTGTCTGCGAATACCACGTCCCGTTTGCAGGAGGTTGAATCTCGATCGCGCGGCCGTCGTAGGCCCTCGTCATCCGCCCGATCAGATAGACGGGGAACCCCTCGGGCACGGTGATCGAACCTGACGGTTGCTCCATCCAAGCCAATGGCGCAGCACCGACTATCACAGTTGTCGTGTTCGACTGAACCGTGTCGGTTGCGTCCGACGCGTAGCTCTGAATCAGCCATATGCCCTCGGATAGCTGGACCGTGACTGTCCTTACATGCTCGGCTCCGCTGGCATCGCCCAAAAGGGTCCCGCTCACGAGCGTCAACCCGGTGAACCCGGGTTCGTTGCTCCAGATTCCCTCGGGATTGCGGAAGCGAATCGCGTGTTGCGTCAGCCCACCTTCGGCGTCGGTCGCCCGCGAACGGACTTCAATCTCGTCCGTGATGTCGGCGGCTATTTCTCCGACCGGCTGCTCAAGATCAACAGTCGGCGGGATGTTCTCGGTCGGTGGCTGCGAAACCCCGACCGTGATCGGGACGGGGGCCGAATAGACGGGCTCTCCTCCGTCAGAAGCCATCGACCTGATAACCCAAGATCCGATCTGGTCGAAGTAGAACATCGCATCCTTGGTCGACGCGGCGGTCCCGGATGGAGTGTCGTCCAGCGAACCGGAACTCAGTTCGCCGCCCGAGACTCCTGTTGCGTTGCTCCATGTTCCATCCGGATTTCGGATCTGGAGCTGGTGTTGTGACAGATTTCCGTCGGGATCGAACGCGCCGGCGCGAAGAGCCACCAAATCGCCGGAAGCGATCGTGAGCGGCTCCTCCGGGAGTTCGATCCATGTTGTCGGTAGACGATTCGGTGGCGGTGCCGGAACGACAGTGACTGTGATCGATCCACTTGCCGTCCATCCGTCGCGGTCCTCAGCAGCCGTGCGCACGGCAAACACGCCAAGCGTGTCGAATGTGACAGAGACGTCGCGGGCAGACGCCGATCCCGTCGTCGCCGCCGCCGACATGGCCCCGTCGACAACAGTCGTTCCAGAGTAGGCTGAATGAAACGACCACGTTCCATCCGGGTTTTGAATCTCGATGCGATGGTTGATCAAATCCGCATCGGCGTCGGTCGCGCGACCGCGAATGAAGAGCGCGTCGCCCTGCTGCAATTCCAGCGACTCCCCCGGAACTTCGAGCCATACGGTCGGCAGATTATTCGCGTAATCGGGATCTGGCGGAGGTGACACCCCGCCGGGACGAACATGAACCGTCACGGTCCGCGACCAATGCCACGGTCCGCCGTCGTTCACCCCGGTCCGAACGCGCCACGTCCCAACTTCATCGAAACGGAAGGAGATATCGCGCTCGGTGTAGGCGGCTCCGGTCGCTGCGCCGGCAAGATTGCCCGCGGTGAGTGCTCCACCGATGTCCCCGGTGCTCCAGAGCCGCCCCTTGGGTGCGTGGATCTCGAAGTGGTGGTAAAGTAGGCCCGCATCCGAGTCGGTTCCGGACCCGCGGATGAGCAAAGTCGTGCCCGACTCGATGAACTGGGTGCCGTCGGGAAGAACGAGATCGGCGTTGGCGGCGGCGTTTCCGCCGCGCGGTTTACTTGTTTGCGGGGTCGTGTTCCAGGTCAACCCAGTGAGTTTGAGAACGACGTCATTGTAGTCCTTGTCCGAGCCGTCCTCGATCGCGACGATCAGCTCGCCACTTCCGGTGAGGTAGTAGTCCTTCGACCGCGCATCGAACCCGAGGATTGAAACAAGTCCGAGCGCCGGCGTCGCACCGTATGTCACCGACTCTACGGGAGCCGTCCAGTTGCCGTTGATCCCCGTTTGGGTGAAAAGTCCGAACGGATTGATTGTAGTGCCTTCGTTGGCGGTCCACTTGAAGTTGTCTCCCACTTCGGAAACGTAGCCGCCCGTCTGCAATAAGCGGGTCGTGCCGAAGATCGCGTCTCCGATCGCAATCAGCCCCGCCTTCTGGCCGGTTCTGCTCGTGTGAAGGAGATCGATCTGGGTCAGCGATCCAGACGTGACGTTGATCGGCAGGTTCCGGCCGACGTAGGTCCATCCGAGTTCCTGAGCCTTCAACGAGGTCTTCGGCGATGGATCCGCAGGCGGTGGCGGTGGAGGCTCGACGCCGCCCTGCACCTGGATCGCGAAGTTGTCGGCTGTTACTGAGCCGACCGAATCGGCGGCGACAGAGCGGACCGCCCATTCGCCGTTGATCGAGAATTGGACGACCGCGCTCGCTGTGTTCGACGACCCGTTCCCGGAACCCGTGAGCGAACCGGAAACGAGTGTAGCGCCTGCAATCGGGAAACCCGAGTGCCAAACTCCAGACGGATCGCGCAGCTCCATCGCGTGCGAGACGAGATCGCCGTTCAAGTCGGTTGCCAACGAGGCTATCGTGAGATCCGTGTCGGCTGGCGCTACCGCTGGTGCCGCAGGCGAGGTCACGGTGACGTTTGGCAGGGATGGCGGCGGTCCAGAGCTGGTGACATTGAACTCCAGCTGAATGGCGGAGAAAGCTGAATTGTCGCCTTGATCCAACACATAAAGGTGAACCAGCCAGCTCCCTGGAGTTGTGAATGTGAGCTGTGTCGTGACAGGTGCAGGAGTCGTGTTTGGGTTGAACACGGGCCAACTCTCAAGGACCGTGAGTCCAGGCACTGTGTTTATCCACGGTGTCGACCACTCGCCTGACGGATTACGAACGATGAATCCGGAATAAGATTGTCCTAACAAATGCCCCGCGAGTCCGTTGATTTGGACTGTGTCGTTCGTGTCAGCCTCAATCACCGGGGGAAACTGCCAAGGGCCACCGGAATATCCCCCGGGAGAATAGACTGGTGGATCAGACCAAAACTGTATCGGGGTTGCGTTTATCGCCGCAGACTCGATTGACGCGGTGAAGTTGGGCTCGGATCCAGGATTGATTGTGACCGTTCCCGGCGCGGACCAATCGGACACTGGAGTCGTGCCGCCGTCTCCAGTCCATCGTGCCTCGACGACTACTGTCCCCGTAGATGTCGAGGTGACGAAACCTCCGTCACTACCGGACAACGGTGCCGTCCCGCTGATCTCCGCCCATGAGACCGCACCACCGCGGCGATTGGCCGGAGAACCGCCAGAGTTCGTAGTCTCGAAACGCATCCGAACATCATTCCAGTTCGTGATCGCGCTTGCATTGAATGTGAAGGAATACTCGGTCCAGTTTCCCGTGGCAGTCCGCTGCGTATCTGTCGCAATTGTCCCGGTCCCTTGTCGGACAGACGCGGTGATCTTGACCGCATTTCCTCCTCCATTGACCACCCCGTTGTTGGTCCGCGCGATCCGATAGCGCGCCGTGATCGTCCCCGAAGGAGACTGCGCCGGCGGGCTCAATACGACTTCGAGGATGCCGGCCGTGCCGTTCGCGCTGTAGGCGAAGTCAGCGTCGTTGGGAGTGGCTTCGTCGATCTCGCCAAATCCGTTGGTAAACGAAACCTGAGCGGCGTTCGAAGCCGGCCGCAAAAAAACGGTGCCTCCCGGAAAGAACGTGCCCGGTGTCACGGCGGCTCCGGACGCCGTGGATCCAGAACCGAGCCTAAACTCGAGATAGCCGACACCGTGGCCGCCTGTTGTGACTACTTGCCCTCCGTCGCCATAGATAAACGACTGGCCAGGAGTAATCGTCGGAGCATTTGCGAAGGAGGCGGTCGCAAAGCCCGCGAAGAAGAGCGAGATCAACACCGTGGCCATCAGCGTCCGCAAACACGTCCTCCCGACTTGTGCCGGGCGGAGGAAACGCTCTCCGGAGTAGCACCAAAAGTCTGGCGCGCATATCCGACTTGGAGGTCTCGCGCCGCGAGGGGAAAGCGCGGACTTCGCTCGGTCGCGCAAAAACAGATCGTGTGCGTGCGAAGAATGCGGCGCCCAAATGACATTCACGTGTCTATCCTCCTTTGGAATAGTTATCCGGCTCCAAAGGAGTGGGGCGCCATCGCAGCCGTGTTCTTTCGAACGCCGTGTATTTCGGCTGTTTCAACTTATCCAGCAAGGAGAATGTTCCGACGCCGCGAGATATACACGCTGTCGTTCACCGCCGCTTGGGTTCCTCGCACGTCCGCATACTCCTGTCGCTTTGCAGCGACTTGTCTCGTTTCAATCGCTTCTGTCTTGCCCAAAGAAAAAGCGGGCGGGAGCCGAAGCCCCCGCCCGCGCGATTGGTTGCCCGGTCGGACCGGGCGCGAGTGTGGGCCTTTACGGCCGCGCGATCGTGACGACCGGGGTGGTGAACACTTCCCAGTGCGCAGCATTCGAGGCGTCGCCATTGGCCTTCAGCACCGACAGCTTCAAGATGTAGTTCCCGTTCGGAACCATCCAGACGTTGTCGTTGCCCTTGCCGTTGTTGGCGACGCGGGTGCCGTCCCAGGCCAATGCGAAGAACCCGGTCAGGGTGCTGTTCGGGGAATTGTATTCATACTCGAATCCTGTGTTGAACACTGAATGCACCGGCGCGCCCGAATCCGCGTGGAAGACGCTCAGCTTGATCGTGCGCGACGGATGCTCAAGGTGCACGAGGAAGAAGGGAACGTCACTGCCTTGCATCGTGTAGGTCGCTCCGGTGGCCGTCCGATTCAGGTAGGAGGTGTTGGCCGCGTTCCGCTGTGCGAGCCACGGAAATCCATTCGCGGTCGGCGTGAGAACCTGGATCGACTGGTAGTCCCCTTTCACGCCGGCGAATGGAACGCTGACGCTCGCACCACCGCCTTGCGGCGTGATGACGACATAGCCGCCAAACTGGCTCTTATTGGGCATGGCCTCGCCGTCCTCGCCAACGAACGGACCACTGAAGGTCACGGTTACTGTCTTTGACTTGTTTGGACCAACCGCGACGCTCGCCTCGCTGAAGGTAACCGTCGGGGTGGAGTCCCACCAGTTCGACAGCTGCCTCGCGGGTCCCATTCCCAAAGCACGGACACTGCTGAGGTCATAGGTAACTGCGGAACTCGAGTTGTTCGAGATTGTGAGCGTCTTCGAAACCGGCCCAGCCTCGGATTCGCCGACGGAAAGCTTGCCCGGCGTCACACGGGTCGTGGCAGCGATCGCACGATCAATCCGCACGAGACCCGCGCCCTGGTGGGAGACGGGTTCAAGGTAACCAAAGCCCGGCGCGAGGTAGAAGTCCCGCGGAAGGGCGCTGTTCTGAAGGATATCCCTGACCTCGGAGGCCTTGAGCTTCGGGTGAGCCTTCCTCAACAGGGCGGCGGTGCCGGCGACATGCGGCGACGCCATGGAGGTGCCGCTGATCGTGGCGTAGCTGCCGAGTTCGACCGGATAGGTGGAGAAGATGCTTCCGCCGGGAGCCGCGATATCGGGTTTTAGCGAAAGATCCGCCGCCAGACCGTATGAGCTAAAGTCGCTGGAAAGCCCGCCAGTCGGATTCGCAAACGAGGCAAATCCATCCACCCAAGTGATCGACGTCGCCGGATCGCTGGTGATCCGGGCGCTGATCAGGAGCCCGTCCGCCTGGGTGATCGCCACAACCGGGATCGTAATCGGCGTGGCGCCGACGACCGTCGGGCTCACCCTGCCCGCCACGTTGTTGTAGAGCACGACGCCGATGGCTCCCGCTGTCTGGGCATTGCGCGCCTTGTCGTGGAAGCCGATGCCGCCCCCGCGCGCCACGAGAGCAACCTTTCCTGTCAGTGCGCCCGGAGCGAGCGGCGTGCCGTCGATGTTTGCGTTCGCAAGTGTAGCGGTCCCCGATTTCGGAGCGGGCGGCGCGCCTGTTGCGGATCCGTAGCCGACCTTCGTGGCGTCAGGAGACACCGTAAAGTAGGGGAATGTCAGCGCTGTGTTATCCAAGCTTGCAACACCGATTGCGTCCTTGCTGACGCCGGGCGCACTTGCGCTGTAAAGGCCGCCCGCGTTCGTGGCGGACGAGACTCCGCTGTTACCGATCGAGCAAACCACGACGACGTCGCGCGCCATGAGGTTGTCGGCCGCGACAGCGGTCGGGTATTGCGGCCAGGTCATGTAGGCAGCACCGATACTCATGTTCACGACGTTCATGCCGTCCTTGTAGGCACGCTCCATCGCGGCGATCATGATATCGGAGTCCGTGCTTCCGGTGCAGCCGAACACCCGGTATGCGCCGAGAAGCGCCTTCGGAGCGACACCCTTCACCACGCCGTCAGCCGTGGCGATGCCCGCGACATGCGACCCGTGGCCGCCGCAATCGTCCGGATTCGGATCGGGCGAGGGCACGGGGTTGTAGGTGGGGTTGGCGGGATTGGCGTCATACAGGTCGCCAACAAAGTCCCAGCCAGCGACGACCTTGGCGCTCGGGAACGGCGTGGTGCCCTGCACACCGGTGCCTCCAAAGTCCGGGTGGTCGATGTCGACGCCGGTGTCGATGATGCCGATCTTCATCCCTTCGCCCTGGTTACCAGAGGCCTGGACAGCGCTCGCGCCGGAGGTGACTATTGCCGCGTAGAGATCGGGGTTGTTAGCCACCGGCTCTTCGGGGACTGAATAGCTGTCAACCGGCCATACATTCACCACTCCCGGCAAGTTCGCGATCTTTGCGAGATTCTCGGGAGTGACGCTCACGGAGATGCCATTCCAGAGCGTCTCAAACTCAAATCGTTGTTTGAACTGCGCTCCGGCGGAGTTCGCGTTGGCGGCGAACGCATCTCGCTTGGCCTTCAGGTCAGCCTTTGAGCCACCGCTGGCCAGCGGCGATCCGGCAAACTCGATGAACCAAAGCGACGGGGTTTGATTGTCAGCCGACGAAACAGACACGGCCTCCTCCTCGCCGAAAGCGGGCGCGACAAGCGCGCACGTCATAGCGAGGACAGCCGGGAACACTTTTTTAAACCGATTCATGTGTCTTATGGATGTGCTTGGGTTTGATGATCCCTTTCGGGACCCCTCGATCCGGCCGGAACCGCCGGCCGCGACCGATGAATGCGCAAAGCCCCTGGGCTGGATAGCCAGCGTGCTGCCACAATCTCTGAGTCCAGGGGAGGTGAACATTCAGTGTGGTTAAGCGGCGAGCCTAGGTGTGCGCTCGTCTCCGCTCCAAGGCGAAAACCGTCGCGGTCACCTGAATAAGGGAATCCCCCACGGCGTCCGTAGTGGTGTCTCGTGTCTTCCTCCCCACGCGAGCTGAACGCGGCCGTCCGGTGCGCCAGACCGCTATCGCCCGCCGCTTCCAGCGCCGGTGGGAGCAAGCGTCCTTCGAATACGTCGCGTTTCCTCGCGCGCTTCGAGCCGCAGCGTCGCTGCCCCCGCCGCGCCGCGCACCGTGACTTCACCATGCAGCTGCCGCGCCACCGCATCGGCCAGCTCGCTCACAAACTTCACACGGTAGGTGCCCGGTGGCAGCCTCATCGTGAATAGCCCGCGGTATGCCAGCGTTTCGTGGATGCTTCCGTCGCTGCCCTCGGCGACAATCACTCCCGCGGGCACCGGACGCTCGGCGCCTGCCATGTCGACGATTCGAATCTCGCCGTGCAGCGTGCCAAGCTCCACGAGCGAGATGTCGAGCGAGTCTCGTTTTCCCGCGACGACCATGACCGTCTTCGGCGTGGACGCCGGTGCGGTCCAGCCTGCGGGCGTCTGCAACGCGATTTCGTGGCTGCCCGGATCCATCGCCGGCAACTGGTATCGGCCGGACGAGTCGCTGACCGCCCGGTGATTGCCGCTCTGCACGAGCACCGATGGAAGTCCGGCACCGGTGGTCGCATCGGTGACCCGCCCGCCGATCGCGCCGCGCAGGGGCCGCCACGGCATCTGGAATGAAAGCGGCGCTCGCAGCACGAACCATGCGCTCTCGTCGCCGCGCTGCGTATCGTGCACCCACTCGACGGCGCCAGACCAGCCGCGCTTCCCGATCGGGAAACGCAGCAGAGCGCCGAATCGCGTGCGCGGCGCGAAGTCCGCGTAGTCGTAGCCCTCGACGCGCAGCTCGGCACGCCAGTCCTTCGTGGGAGAGATCGATGCCGTGAGCTGCCCGTGCACGCCCTCGCGCCTGAAACCTTGCGGCTCGCCGCTCAGCGCTTCCGTCCAGCGCAACGTTCCTTCGACGCGGCTGCGCGGCGTCGGGCTCCACTGTGCAGAACCCCGCACCTCGGCGAAATCGGCCGATGAGCCGTCGCCGGCTTCGCGTCCAACCGTCGCGCCGAGGCGCCACCACGGATTCACGGGACGGCTAGTCCACTCGGCCTCGAAAGCGTCCTCCACGAACTCACGCAACACATCGAGCTCGCCCGCTCGCTCCTGCCTGCGGTAGCCGGCCCTCAACGATCCCCGCTCGAACTCGCGACGGATTCCCGCGGTGTAGGTTTCCTGGCGTGTCGCGACCTCGTGGATCAACTCGATCACGTCGGGCGGATCGTCGGGCTGGCCCGTGTTGTCGCGCTCCTGCAACAGCGTGCGCAACCGGCCGGTCTGCTCGGAGCGGTCGGCCCCGGCGAGAAGCGTCCAGCCGCGGCCGGCGACCCACTCGGTGTTGAGCGACTGTCGCTCGCTGCTCTGGTCCTGCAGGAAGAATCCGCTCTCGGCGTGCTCGAACTGCGCATCGATCCGCAGCCGCTCGCCGTGATGCGCAAGCGTCTGCGCGAATCCGAGCTGCGCGTCGGTGCCGTCGCTCCCGGCGAGCGCGAGCTGCGTGTGCCCCGTGATGCCGCCGCGCGCCCAGTGCAGGCCGCCAAACACTCCCGCGCGATCCTCCCGCGCGAACGAAGCATCGCGGCTCCGTTGCAGGATCGCACCGGCCTCCCAGGATTCTCCGGGTCCCGCCACGCGCACGCCCGCGGCCTCGCGCACCGAGCTTGTGAAACTGTCGCGCAGCGCAAACGCATCCACCGTCCACGAGGACCGGCGCAGCCCGCCGGCAAAGCCGCGCCCGTAAACCCCCGGCGCAAGGAAGCCGAGCGAGGGCGCGCGCGCCTCGCCGGCCGTCGCGTGCCAACCCGCCGCATCGAGCCGCACGTGCCACGTGTCGCGGCCGGCGAGCCCGAGTTGCGAGCCGAGAGCATCCGTTGCGCCGTCGAGCGCGTGCGCGTCGAGATTCACCCAGCGGCTGTTCTCGCCGGAGAGCCGCTCGCGCGCAGCGAA
>Ga0315910_10004410_pt1 | contig 11793 bp, 7 predicted proteins | sample EdamamesoilMG_FD_204470 | JGI IMG/M metagenome (GOLD analysis project Ga0315910, IMG submission 204470) | Garden soil microbial communities collected in Santa Monica, California, United States - Edamame soil | ecosystem: Environmental > Terrestrial > Soil > Garden | place: USA: California...
TCCTCAGCGCCGATTTCGGCGTGGGTGCGCCTACGGCGCGGGATAGCTTCCAGTTCGCCCCGGAGGAATTCCACCAGGTGTCGTCGATCGTGGTGAGCGGAAGCCTCGGAGTCGGCCTCGAATTCCGCTGACGTCTCGCTCCGACTATTCGCCCTGAATGAACTCCCAGTCCGCGCCGAATGCATCGGTCTTCGGCGTGGGCAAGGGCTCGCCGTTCGGTCCGTCGCGCCGCACCACCATCGTGTGCCGCGTAGCCGTGTCCTCGTTTTCGCGCGCTACCACGGTGATCATGTTGACCCCCGGCTGGAGCTCTGCCGTCACCTTGAAGGTCATTTCGTGCGTGTTCGGGGCAGGGTTCGCTCGGTAAAAGACCTTGCGAGCTCCCACGAAGATATAAGCGTCCATGACCTGGTCCACGTCGGTCACGCGCCCTTCGATCTCCACGGTCCGGCTGCGCGTCGCGAGCTGAGCCGGTTTGACCTCGAGCAGCGGCGGCGAGCGCACGAGCTCCGGCTCGTACTTGACGTCGGTCGCGCGGCCCTTGGCCGAGGTCGTCAACTTCGCATCGACGAAGCCGAAACGCGTCCCGTCGATGCGCACCTTCTCGAATTCGCCAAAGCGACCGACGCGCTCGACCAAAACGCCGGCGCCGAGGTACCCGACCACGGCCGAGGCACCCAGCGGCTGCGCGCGCACGCCGGCCCGAGCGGTCAGCTTCAAGACACCCTGTTCTGGACTGACGTGCAGCCCCGAGCGGGTGACCGGCATGGTCAGCTTCTCTCGCGAGACGACGCGCAGATCGCGATCGCTGACGCTCAACTCCACCTTGATCAAGTTTTCGGCGAGGTTGTCGAGCACGTCGAACGTAAACTCGACGTTGCGAACGTCACCGGGCTTCATGTTCGACACGTCGAAGCGACCGTTCCTGAGCAAGATGCCGTCGCCAGTGAGATTGCTCAGGTTGGCCTGGGTCTCGAGCGAGGCCCCTTTGCCCACGTTCTTGACGGTGAGGTAGACAGTCGCGCCTTCGCCGCGGGCAAGCTGGCCGTCGCCGTTTCCGGGCCGGTTGTCGGTGACCTGATAGCTGTACGCGAACACCGGCTGCGGCAGACTCTGAATGGTCGGGCGGATCTCGGCGTCGGCAGGTGCTTCACCGCCTTCGGAGAAGAACCGAACCTTGACGATCTCTTGGCGCGTGACGGCGTCTTTCGGGATGAAGCACACGCGCTTGGCATCCTGCGGCAAGGGCGCAGTGGAACCAGGCGCCCGGCCTTCGATGTCGCACCAACCGAGCGGAACCGTGGTGGTCTTGGTCTCGCCCGGGCCGATCTTGCCGAAGAGCAGCTCTTTCTCGTCGAAGTAGGCGGCGTCGCTCTTGGTCACCGCGCGCACCTGGTGGGCAGGCGACTTGCTCTTGTTGGTGATGGTGACCTTGAGCTCGAGGGGCTGCCCCGCGTCCACGTTGTCCTTCGCCCGGTCGGTCGCGACCTTGACCTCGAAATCTTTGGCGGTCGGCCCGGCGCTATTGTTCGCCGGCGGCTCGGACCAGTCGATGCCGAGTCGTTCGAGATCGCGACTCACGGCGGCGACTTCGGTCGCTTGCGCCGTGGCGACGAACGCCTTCGCGTCCTTGAGCTGCTTGGTGCGGGTTCCCGGTGAAAGCTTCGCGGTCAAGTCGCGCGCGAAGCTGATGGGGAAGTCGAGCTGGAACTCGTCATCCAGATCGCCTCCGAGTTCGCGGATCTTCGCGCGCTCGCTCTCGGGCAGATTGTAGCGGAGCTTGTAGGTGGGGCGCTCGGGCTTGCGCTCGCCGTTGTGGGTCAAGCTCTTCGAAAGGTCCCGTTCGCGCAGCGCGTGCTCGGAGCGGAACAGGTCCATCTCGAGCATATCGGCCGTCATCGGGTCGAGCTCGATATCGGGCGCCACGCCCACGCCCTGGATCGAGGTATCGCCCGGGGTCAGGTACTGCGCGATGGTGAGCTTCAGCGCGGCGCCGTCGGGCGTGATGCGCGGGAACACCAGCTGAACGGTACCCTTGCCGAAGGTGGATTGCCCGACGATCACGGCGCGGTCGAGGTTCTTGAGAGCACCTGCCACGATCTCGCTGGCGCTCGCCGAAGAGCCGTTCACGAGCACCGCGATCGGATAGTCGGGTTCGGTGCCACGTGCGGTGGCGCTCTTTTCGTCGCGACCTTCGCTGGCGCCGACCGTAGACACGATCACGCCTTTCTCCAGAAATTCGTCGGCAACCTTGGCCGCTTGGTCCAGCAAGCCGCCAGGGTTCCCCCGCAAGTCGAGCACCAGACCGCTCAAGCGTCCGCTCTTGTGCAGGGTCCCGAGGGCGCGTTCGAGCTCGTCGGCCGTGCTCGCTTGGAACTGCTTGATGCGGATGTACGCGACGCCGTCACTCAGCGCCTTCGACTCGATGGACTTGATCTGAATCTGCTCGCGGGTCAGCTCGAAAGGACGCGACCCGGTCCATCCGTCAGGCCCGTCGCGATGCACCCAGATAGTGACCTTGGAGCCGGGTTTACCGCGCAGGCGCTGCACGGCGTCGTCGAGCGGCATGTTCAAGGTCGATTCGTTGTTGATCTTGGTGATGCGATCGAGCCGCTTCAGCCCCGCGCTGCCCGCCGGTGTGTCGGGCATGGGCTTCATGATCGTCAGCATCTGATCGCGAATCGAGATCACGATGCCCAGGCCTCCGAAGTGCCCCGAGGTCGAGAGGTTCATCTCTTTGTAAGCTTCGGGGCTCATGAACACGCTGTGCGGATCGAGCGTGCGGAGCATGCCGTTGCACGCCGCGTACTCGACCTCACGCAGATCGACCTCGGTGTCCTTCAGGTTCGCCTGCAGAAACGCGAACACCTCGCGCAGCCGAGCAGCGACATCCCAGGGACCCTGCACGTTGTCGACGCGGAACTCGCTCTCTTGCGTGGCGACACGCACGGTGACCGTGGGCGCCTTTTCTTCGTGCAGCACGATGACCTGGGCCACCTCTTTCTGCACCTCGTCCAGCGCGCTCAGGAACATCTGCCGCGGCTTGACGCGACTCGGGTCGACGTACTTGGTGCGGATGGTGTTCAGGGTTTCGTTGACAGCGATCAGCTGGGTCAGGTCGTAGGGACCGGAGGGTTTGCCAGGAGTGGCTACCGCATGGGCCGCCTCGAGGCCGCGCCACAGCCCCGCACTACCGAAGGTGATCGAAAAATACGAGGCGAGGGCGAACACGCCCAAAACGATGGAAACTCGACCTAGCCGCTCGAACAGGCGCATAGGCTTTCAGTATACGGCGCTGACCCCCGAGTGTCAGCGCTAAGGGCCGCAATTTTCGCGCCAGCGCGCCCGACCGCAGCGCCCTTGCCAGCCGGCGTGCAGGCCTTTTTCCGGATCAGTCGCCTTCGACCGAACTGGCGACGCTGGCGCCGGTCGGTTGGGGGTCTTTGACCTCCACGCTGGGCGCCGTTTCGTCGCGCTTGATCGAGTAGCGGACCAGGGCCCGCAAGGTCTTGTTGCGGTCGACGTTCCCCAGCAGGAGCTTGACATCTTCGTACACCGAAGGGTCGACGAGCAGGGCCCCCAACGTACCCTTGCCCGCCCGCAAGTCAGCCACGATGCCTCGCAGATCGGTGCTGGCTGCGTTCAGGTTCTGCATCATCTCTTCCGACCCGTCGCCGCCGTACAGCACGCTCTTCGCCATCCCGTTGCCCTCGCGGATCCCCCGCAAGGTGGCGCCTACCTCGTCGGCCGCCCCGCCGAACTGAGCCAGAGCTTTGCCGGCATTGTCTTCGTAGATCAGGTCGTGAGCGAATCCGGGACCGGTGTTCACACGCTCGATCAACTGAGACACGCCCTGCGCCGCCCGCGTCAATTCCAGAGTGGCTTGGTCGAGGTTGTGAACCACGCGCGACAAACGCTCTGCCTCTTCGGGATCGCTCAGCAAACGCTTCGCGTAGCCGTCGCCCTCGTCCACCGTCTTCAAGATGTGATTCAACGACCCTACGGCCTGCTGCACGTCCTTCTGGAAGGTATCGTTGGCCAGGCCCTCGGTAGCGACCTCGAGATGGCTCACCACCTTCTCTACCTTGGTGCTGACGCGGTTCAGGCTGTCGAGCATCTGCGTGAAGTCTTGCGGTTCTTCCGCTTGAATCACGCCGCCCGCCTTGAGCGGCGGGTTCTTGGGGCTGCCGACGCTCAAGTCGAGCAACTTGTCCCCCAAGAGGCCCTTGCCCGCGATCGACGCCACGGTGTCCGTGCGAATGCGCGGAGCTTCGCGCTCGACGATAGAGATCTCGACGTAGATCGCCGTGTCTTTCGGGTTGGTGCCGTAGCCGAGCTCTTCAACCGTGCCGACGTTGATGCCACCCATGCGCACCGACGAGCCGCGCTTCAAGCCCTGCACGTCGCCGAACGCGGTCTTGTAGTGCACTCGGTCGGAGAACATTTGCTTGTCGTCACCGATCAGGAAGATGACGACGCCGATGCACAAAAGTCCTGCCAGGACGAAGGCACCTACTTTGACCTCACGCGGGATAGCCATAACCAAACTCGATCTTCCCTCAGAAACTCGGCGAGGTCACGCGCCGGGTGGTGCCAGGAGACAAAAATACAAATCTAGGAGAACCCAGGTACCGCCGAGGCGACGAATCGGTGCCGCCACGCGTCCGCCCACACTGCTACACCCGCGCGCGGGGGTACCTTCAGCTTCAGGCGTTCAGCAATGTTTCGACGTCTTCTTTTACCGGCGCAATGCCTTCGATGAAATCGTGCACGCGCGGATCGGACGACGCACGGAACTTCTCGACGGTACCCCAGCAGATGATTCTGCCCGTGTGCACCATGGCCATGCGATCGCTGATGGTGAACGCGCTCTTCATATCATGTGTGACGACGATGCTGGTGATTTTGAGGCGTTCTTGCAGACCCATGATCAGGTGATTCACGCGCGCGGTGTTGATAGGGTCGAGGCCAGTCGTGGGTTCGTCGTAGAGTAACACCTCAGGACGCACGGCGATGGCGCGCGCCAGCCCGACGCGCTTGCGCATACCGCCAGAGAGATCGGAGGGGCGCATGAGTTCGATGCCAGGCAAGTCGACCAAGCTGAGCGCCCAGTCGACCCGATCATCGATTTCGGATCGGGACATCTTGTGCTGGAAGTGCTCTTCGAGGCCGTAGGCCACGTTCTGCCCCACGGACAGCGAATCGAACAGCGCTCCGCTCTGGAACAGCATCGCGATGCGCTGCCGCACCCGGGCCAGCTGCTGTTCGTTCATGGCCGTGACTTCTTCACCGTCGAACACGATGCTGCCGGTGTCCGGCTTCAACAGGCCGATCAACATCTTCAGCATCACGCTTTTGCCGACGCCTGACCCGCCCACCATGGTCAGCACCTCTCCCCGGTGCATTTCCAGGTTGAGCCCACGATACACGACCTTCTGACCAAAGGTCTTTTGCACGTTGTGGAACTTGATCAGTGCGTCAGACGCCACGGGACACCCGAGCGCACAGTAGCAGAGCCGTGGCGAACCACCAGAGGCCGGCGCAGGGGCCAAGGCAGAGCCGGCTCGGACAGGGTATTAGTTCGGCGGCTCGAGCGGGATTGTCGGCGGAAGGGGCAGCGAAAGCGGTGCAGGCACCGAAGGCGCGGCGGACGGAGAGGGCACGGCAGCCAGCGAGGGCGGGACGGGCTTGGCAAGGACGGGCTTCGTGCGCGCGGGTTTCGCTGGCTGAGCCGGCGACGGAGGCGCGAGCTTCAGGGTCACACGGTAATCGGCATAGCCGGGCACGGCGATCAGTGGGTGGGGCGTCGGCGCCCATGGGTTTGGAACCAGCGTCACCACGAGGCAGGCGGGCGTGGTGGTCGTCAGATCGACGGCCGGGCTCGTCCAGGGGCTCTTCTGATCGCGGTCGGAAGGGGCGACCTCCGCCGCGGCAGGGTGCACACGCACCGGAATTTCGTCGCCCGGACCACCCTTGGGCGTGACTTGCAGCACGCCTTCGCGCGGTCGCGCTCCCGTGACGCCGTCCTCGACCTCGAACACGACGTTGCCTGCGCCCGGCGTTGCGCAGAAGACGTCTTCGTCGCGAGCAAAGCTGAGCGTCGCTTTCTTCGAAGCTCCGACGCGCAGCATTTCCGCCGAGCTCGGTTGCCCGTTCGGCTCGACCTCGAGTTCCGCGTCGCGCTTCCCTTCGCTCAGCTTCAGCGTGTACCAATCCGACACGTTCTCGTAGACCGGAGGCATCTGGTCCTGTCGGTACTCGGTGCGATCCTGCATCACGGCGACCAAGTAGCTCCCCGGGCGCAGCGACAGCTGGGGAATGCTGAGCGGCGCCACCGCACTCGCCACGCAGTAGCGGGCCAGCGGCGAATCGCTTTCGGCGCGATACACCCAGGCGCATATAGCCATGTTGCCGAGCGCGCTCACTTCGAGCGAAAGCGGCGTGCTCTCTGCTGCTGGGTCGCCCGGCACGTCGATCCGGTAGAAGTCGCGATCGCTGCGGTCCTTGTCCAAGCGCTTTCCGAGCATGCCGCGCACGGGCTTGCCGAACGGTACCCCATTCGCCTCACTCGCCTTGTCGTTCGGCTCGTGCTCGTCGCCGCGGAATTCCGGCGCGCTATTCAAGAGGCTCCAGGTGCGGAAGCCCAAGAACCCCGCGACCACGACCATGACGCCGACTACGGCGTAGGCAATTCTGCCGCGCCGCTGCAGCTTGCGCTCATAGCGTTCGAACTCCCCGCGGGTAGCGGCATCGTCGCCCGTCCGCGCCAGGTGGCGCAGGTGTTCGTTGTCGAGCAACGCCGCCGCGCTCGCATGCCCCAAGCCCTCGAAGGCGCTGATCAGCGCGCTCTGAAGTTCTCGCGCGGTCCGATAGCGTTGTGCCGGATCTTTCCGCAGACAACGCAGGATGATCTGATCGAAACTCGCCGGCACGTGTAATTCTGGAAACCTCTCGAGGATCGAACGCGGCTCTTCCGCCAGCTGTTTACCGAGCACGCCGATCGGGTTCGGGGCATCGAACACGGGCACGCCGGTGAGACAAACGTGCATCAGCGCACCCAGCGCGTACACGTCGGTGCGCTGGTCCACGCCTTCACCTTGCGCTTGCTCGGGCGACATGTAGTACGGCGTGCCCACGATGGCGCCCGCCATGGTCACGGCAGCAAGCTCCCTGGACTCTCGCAGTTTCGCGAGACCAAAGTCGAGCACCTTGACCACGTCGTCGCCCGTTGGGCTCGCCATGATCATGATGTTTTCAGGCTTCAGATCCCGGTGAACGATGTCTTTCTCGTGCGCTTCGATGAGCGAGCTGCAGACCTGGATCATCAGCTTCGCGGTGCGCACTGGGCTGAGCACGCCATCTCGTTCGATCACGCGTCCGAGGTCGACACCTCGCAAGTACTCCATCGCGAGGTAGGTGAGCCCGTCGCCGCCGCCGAAATCGAACACTTGCACCGTGTTTGGGTGAGACAGCTGGCTCGACATCATGGCTTCGCGCCGAAAGCGCTTGACGTGGTCGACGTCGCGCGTCAGCTCGCCAGTGAGCAACTTGAGCGCCATCAGCTTGCCAATGCTGGCGTGCTCAGCTTTGTACACGACACCCATACCGCCGCGTCCCAACTGCTCGATGATGCGATAACGCCCCGCCACCAATACCCCGATCAAGGGATCAGCAAGCGCGGAGCGTGCTGGCTCACGAGCTATCGACTCGGTACCGCTCCGAGCTGAAACAGCCTCGCTCGGATCGAACGCAACTCCGCAGTGCGCACAAAACCTGGCCTCCTCAGGGCTCAGGCGACCGCACGCGCGACACCCGTGCATCCTGGCCGTACCCTGATTCACCACTTCGCCAGGATACCTCATCTCGCGCGAGAGCTGAAACCCGGGCTACTTTTCCGGGCCGCCGGCGGCTCTGTTGTCTGCGGTGCGGGCCCGAATCAGGCGCGATTCAGCGGGAGCGTGACCAGCTCGTTCATGATTGACGCTGTCGATGCGGTACCCACCCGCGAACACCCGAGCGCTTGGAACTGCCGCACCTCGGCGAGCGTGCGAATGCCCCCCGACGCCTTGACTCCAATATCTGGCGAGGTGTGGGCGCGCATCAGCTGAACGTCCGCAGCCGTGGCGCCCCCACTTCCAAAACCAGTCGACGTCTTCACCCAGTCTACCGAAAGCTCGTTGCAGAGCTCACACAGGGCGAGCTTGTGGTCGCGCTCGAGGTAGCAGTTCTCGAAAATCACCTTCAAGCGCGCGTTCGCTCCGCGCACTTCGCCGAGCACTGCCGCGATTTCTTCTCGCACTTGGGCATAGCTGCCGCTCAGCACGCGGTTGATGTTGACGACCATGTCGAGCTCCGTGGCTCCGTCGCCCAGGCTTTCGCGTGCATCGCGGACCTTGCTCTGCCAGCTACCCGCGCCATGCGGAAAACCCACGGTCGTGCTCGGCTGCACTCCGCTACCCGCCAAGATCTCGGCACAACGCCGCACGGCAAAGGGCACGATACACACGCTCGCCACATTCAGCGTGCGCGCGAGCTCGCACCCTTGCCACAGTTCGGCTTCGGTCAGCGTCGGCTTGAGTAGGGCGTGGTCGAGCAGCTTCGACAGCTCGATCCGCCCTACATCGAGTGACCCCGCGGCGCTCACTTCTCTAGCGAGGCGAGCTTCACGCAGACCGCGAGCACTTCCATGGCCTGCTCGATTTCTGCGATGCCCGGCAAACTGGGAGCGATGCGGATGTTGCGGTCGCGGGGATCTTTCCCGAGCGGGAACGTGGCTCCAGCGGCGGTCAGCTTGACACCGACCGCATTTGCCAACGCCACCACGCGCTTGGCACAACCGTCGAGCGTATCGAGGCTGACGAAGTAACCACCGGTCGGGTTGGTCCATTGGGCGAGCCCGCTCGACCCGAGCTCGGAGCCCAGCACCTCTTGCACCTTGGCGAACTTGGGCGCGAGGATCGCGGCGTGCTTGTTCATGTGCTCGAGCAGGCCCTGGCGATCGCCGAGCAGGCGCACGTGACGCAGTTGGTTCACCTTGTCCGGGCCGATGGTCATCATCGAGCGGTGCTTGCGCATCCAATCGATGTTCTTGAGCGAGCCACCCATGGCCGAGAGCCCGGCACCCGCGAAGGTCACCTTCGACGTGGAGCCGAACACGAATGCCCGATCCGAATGGCCTGCACGGTCGCAGGCTTCGAGCACGTTGGCTAGCTTGGCCGGGCCGCTGCCCAAGTGGTGCACGGCGTAGGCGTTGTCCCAGAGCAAACGAAAGTCAGGAGCCTTGGTCGGCATCGATGCGAGGCGCTCGACGACCGCGTCGGAGCAGACGGTGCCACCCGGGTTCGAATACTTCGGTACCAACCACATGCCCTTGATCGAAGCATCTTCGGCGACCAGTTTCTCGACGGCGTTCATGTCGGGACCGTCGTCCTTCATCTCGACCAAGATCATCTCGATGCCCAGGTGCTCGCAGATCGAGAAGTGCCTGTCGTAGCCCGGCGCGGGGCACAAGAACTTCGGCTTCTGCGCGCTCCAGGGAGCGCTGCCGCCGACGACACCATGAGTCATCGCGTGCAGCACCGTGAGGTACATCAGGCTGAGGCTGGAGTTGTCACCGATCAGCACCTGCTCGGCCGGCACATCGAGCAGCGTTCCCAGGAGTGCCTTGCACTCGGGCAGACCGTCGATCCCTCCGTAGTTGCGCACGTCGGCGCCGCTCTTGTCCTTGATCTCGTCCTTAGCGAGGTTCGTGTACAGGTCCTGCGAAAGATCCAGCTGCTCTTTGCAGGGCTTGCCGCGCGTCATGTCGAGCGCGAGGCCCTTGGCTTTGAAAGCTTCGTAGCTGGCCTTGAGGGCGGAGGCTTGTGGTCTGACTGCTTCGATCTTGTCCTTGTCTGACATCGGGAATCTCCGGCCGGAAGGACTAGCAAACTGCCGGGACAGTACAAGGTATTTGTAGTGGCGCCCCCGAGTCCGCGGACTCGCTCACCAAGTTGCTGCTCAGCCGCCTAGCGGCTCGACGCTGCTCTTGCTCAGCCGCCCAGCGGCTCGACGCTGCGCACGCTGACTTCCACGGCGTCACCACCGCGCCAGCGATCTGGGCGCAGTTCTCCGATCACACGGACCTGATCGCCGAGTGACTCGGCCAGCTCGGCACGATTGGGGGCAAAAGCGCCCACCCGACAACCGCTCGGCACCTCCAGCTCGAGTTTCAGGTGTCCGCCCTTCACGGCCCGCGCCGAAATCAAGCGCGCCGACAAGGACAGCTCGGGACGCGGGTTCGCTTCGCCACAAGGCTCGAGCCGCAGCATGTCGGTGAAGACCCGGCGCGGATCGTCTTCGGGCAACAGCTCGACCACGTCAGCGCCGCCAGCCGTGACTCCCTGAACGCTTGCGATGCCGCGAGCACACGCCGCCTCGAACCCTTGCCTGAGCTCGTCGAGTTTCGCGTACTCGACCTCCACTCCGGCGGCCGCCTGATGGCCCCCGAAACGAACCAGCGAAGCGCTGACTGCAGACAGAGCGTCGAACAGGCGCGCCCCCGCGGGACCGCGCACGGAGCCACGCCCGACGTTGCCGTCGAAGCCGACCACGATCACGGGCTTTTGATACTGCTCGGCGAGTCGACCCGCGACGATGCCCACGATCCCGTGATTCCAGCCCGGCCGCCCCAGGGTCAGTGCCGCGCGATCGGCCCAACCGTGGGTCTCGATGTCCCGCGCCGCTTCGTCGACCATGGCCTGCTGCTGCAGCTTCCGTTGCGCTGAAAGCTGCTCGATCTCCGCGGCCAAGAGCTCGGCTTCGTCGGAACTTTTGGCGAGCAGCAAGCTGAGCGCCAGCTCGGGCGACCCGAGGCGTCCTGGAGCGTTGAGTCTCGGCGCTATGCGAAACGCAACGTCACGGGCGACTACCGGATAAGCCGCGTCGATCTCGGCCCGACTCATCAGCGCCCGCAGGCCAGGACGCGGAGCTTCTACCAGACGCTTGAGGCCCGCGCGCACCAGCGCTCGGTTGTCGCCGTCGAGCGGCGCGACGTCTGCGATCGTGCCGATCGCCACCAGGTCGAGCCAGCGACGCAGATCGAGCGGCCGTCCCGTAACCTGGCGCAACGCTGCCGCGAGCGAGAGCACGAGGCCGCATGACGCCAACCCCTTGTACGGGAAGCCGCACTCGGGTCGATGCGGATTGAGAAACGCGCGCACCGGCAGCGGAGCCTCGGGCACCAAGTGGTGGTCGATCACGATCGCATCGAGCCCCGCCCGAGCGATGGCCGCCAGGCTCTCGTGATCCGAGGAGCCGCAGTCGCACGTGATGAGCAGCCGTGCGCCGCTCTCGAGGATGCGCTCGGTAGCGCGGGCAGAGACGCCGTAGCCGCCATCGAAGCGACTGGCTAGACCGCACTCCACTTGAGCGCCGAGCTCGCGCAGCACTTCGGTGAGAATCGCCGCAGAGGTGATGCCGTCGCAGTCGTAGTCGCCGAAAACGAAGATCCGCTCTCGGTTCCGGAGCGCTTCGGCAATTCGGCGTGCAGCCTGATCACGATCAGCCATGCGATCGGGTTGCGTGAGATGTTGGAGCTTCGGCTCGAGGTAGCGCTGCGTGCGCTCGTCCGCCGCAAAACCGCGCCGCAGCAAGTAGCCGGCCAGCGTCACAGAGATGCCGAGCTGCGCAGCGAGCCGGCGTGCAGCCGGGTCAGCCTCGGAGGCCGGTACCGACAATGGAGTGGGCAGGGGTTGGGTCACCAGCGATCGTCGACCACTTCACCCGAGCGGTTGCCACGAAAAGGCGCTCGCA
>Ga0315910_10004412_pt1 | contig 11787 bp, 8 predicted proteins | sample EdamamesoilMG_FD_204470 | JGI IMG/M metagenome (GOLD analysis project Ga0315910, IMG submission 204470) | Garden soil microbial communities collected in Santa Monica, California, United States - Edamame soil | ecosystem: Environmental > Terrestrial > Soil > Garden | place: USA: California...
TGCCGCCCGCGGGGAGGACTTCGTCCGTCGGCTGTCCGGCCCACGCCTGCAGCTCGCCCGGAACGCCATCCGCCACGGCACCCTCGACCTGATTCCCAGCCGGGTCATCGAGACCACGGCTTTTGGCGTCATCATCGTGGTGACGCTGTACCTGCTGATGCGCACGGGCAATTCCGGCGATGCCATCGCCATGGTCGCCTTCTATGCATTCGCGGCGTACCGCCTCGTGCCCAGGCTGAAGTCGATCTTCGACAACATCGACGCAGTCCGCTACAACGCGCCGGCACTGAAGATCATCTGTGCCGATTTCGCACCCACGGAGCAGCCACCCGACTTGCACGGCCCGGACGCGATCCCGCTGCGCACCAGCATCGAGATCGAACGGGTAACGTTCTCCTATTCCGGCAACCGCGCCCCCGCTGCGCGGGAGCTGAGCCTGGTGATTCCGGCCGGCACGTTCACCTGCATTGTCGGTCCCACGGGAGCCGGAAAATCCACCGCCATCGACATACTGCTCGGGCTGCTGCGGCCGGAGGTGGGCCGCGTGCTGGTGGATGGTGCCGAGTTGTCGCCGGAGCGGCCGCTGGCATCGGGCTACTCCGTTGGCTATGTTCCGCAGTTCATCAACCTGCTCGACGATACGATCACGAACAACATCGCCTTCGGCCTCAGGCCCGAGGCCATCGATCGCGAACGGGTACGGCTGGCGGCAAGGCAGGCGCAGATCCACGAGTTCATAGAGAACGAGCTGGAGAACGGCTATGACGGCACGATCGGCGAAGGCGGATTGCGCCTCTCCGGTGGCCAGCGCCAGCGCATCGGACTGGCACGCGCCCTCTACGGCGACCCGCAGGTGCTGATTCTTGACGAAGCCACCAACGGCCTGGATTCGCGCACCGAGAGCGACCTGCTGGACTCTCTGCTGGCACTGAAGCCCCGTCGCACCATTGTCTGTGTCAGCCACCGGACCACCGTCGCCCAACGCGCGGACCGGGTGCTGGTGCTGGATGCCGGACGGCTGGTCACATCGGGAACATATGCGGAGCTGTCGGCGTCCGGATCACCCTACCAGGCACTGCTGCGCGCACCCTGAGCGCCACGGATCAGCTGCGCGAGAACTGCAGCGCCGGATCGGGGCTGGTAGACAGATCATGCAGGGTCAGCGGGCCGACCTCGCTGTAATCGGCCGCGCGCATGGCCTCTGACAGTGTCCTGCAGGAGTAGACGTCGAGACGTTCGATACCGTCGCAGGAAAGCTCGCGGCAGATCTCCACGAGTTCACCCGGAGATTGCAGTTCGCGGTCCAGCAGCACCCGGCCTACCAGGCGGTTCCCGGGATCCACCACTGCCATCGGCATGCGTGTGAACAGTTGCGCCACCGCCGGCCCCAGATTCGTGGCGCGAAGCACCACACGGCTGAACTGCCATTCGTTGCTGACGCGGCTGCCGAGCTTGCATTTGAAGCGGAAGATGCCGTTGTTCAGCAGGGGTGGCGAGTACATCAGGTTCAGCTCCTCGCAACCCTGTTCTATCGCGTGCCTCATGACGAGATAGTAGATGCCGACCAGACCCGCCCGGACCATGTTGGAGTCAAGGCCGCTGACCAGGCCCAGCCAGAGTCCCTGCATCGAGTTGTCGACCCTGTACAGCACGCTGCCGGCCAGCCACCGATCGCCCTGCATCACCTGCAGCAGGCCGCCCTCCTCCGCCACCGCCAGCAGGTATTCCCGTGGCTCGAGTTGCACGAGGTCCTCGTGGCGCGAGACCACGTGTGGCAGGTACATGGTGTCGTAGAACATCTCGATGGCCGCACGATCGTGCGTAACGCGGAAGGTCAGATCGTTCTTCCGCAGCCGGGCCAGGTGATCCTTGGTGGTCTTGCGCTTGCGCAAGCGCTGTTCCATCTGCTCCCAGCTCCCTTCCAGCGGGATCTTGTGCACGAGGGTGGGCGGCATGTGCAGGAAGCGTGCATGTGGCACGGCGCGGTAGTAGGGCCATCCCAGGTGGCCGATGACGACGTCGCTGCCCGCGCCATCGCCGAGGAGGCGCAGGCCCTGCCGCGCGGACATGCGTTCCTCATGGCGCTGGACGGTGTAGCGGGAAAAGATGTAATCGACGAGGTATTCGTAGACCTCGTCCACTTCGCCGAAGAAGAAGACGCTCAGCGGTGCGCCACCGGCCTTCGCCGTCCCCTGCAGCCAGATGGCGTCTCCCTTCCAGCCCAGTGCTGCGCCTGCATAGGCGCGCGCGTCGCGGACGATTCTCTCCACGTGGTCCGTCAGGAATTTCAAATGGACCTTCAGGTGCTCGTGCCCTCGCGGCCGTACCGGTCCTCGAAACGCACGATGTCGTCCTCGCCCAGATAGCTGCCGGACTGCACTTCGACAATGTGCAGCGGGATCTTGCCCGGATTCTCTATGCGGTGCTTGACGCCAACAGGGATATAAGTGGACTGGTTTTCCTCCAGGAGGAACACCTCTTCACCCCGCGTGATGCGGGCGGTACCGGACACGATGACCCAGTGTTCCGCACGGTGGTGGTGCAGCTGAAGTGAAAGCTGCGCACCCGGCTTGATGCTCAGGCGCTTTACCTGATAGCGATCGCCCATGTCGATGCTGTCGTAGCTGCCCCACGGACGGAACACTTCGCGATGCAGGGAATGTTCCGGGCGACCTTCGGCCTTCAGCCGCGCGACCAGCTTCTTGACGTCCTGCACGCGGTCTCGCGGCGCCACCAGCACGGCATCCTTGGTCTCGACGACGACGTGATCCTTCAGGCCGACGGCAGACACCAGGCGGCTCTCGGCGTAGAAACAACAGCCCTCGGAATCCTCGGCAACCACGTCGCCGCGGCTGACATTGCCGTGCGCATCGGCCGTCAGAACCTCGCGCAGCGCATCCCACGAGCCCACATCGCTCCAGCCTGCGGCCATCGGCACAACCACGGCATCGCGCGTCTTTTCCATCACCGCGTAATCGATCGATTCGCTGCGGCATGCGGTGAACGGCCCGGTGGCGGCGCGCGTGAAATCCAGGTCGCGCTTCGCATCGGCCCACGACTTGCGCACGCCGGCTGCGATGTCCGGCGCGTGCACAGCGAGTTCTTCCAGGTAGCGCGAGGCCTTCAGCAGGAACATGCCGCTGTTCCAGCTGCAGCCGCCTTCGGCGATCAGTTTGCGGGCCCGGTCCGCCGGCGGCTTCTCGATGAAAGTCTCGATCCGGAACACGCCGGGCGCGAGCGGCTCCGGGGACTGGCGGATGTACCCGTAACCGGTCTCGGGCGCGGTGGGAATGATACCGAACGTGACGAGGCGCCCGTCCTGCGCCGCAGTCTGTGCCTGGCGGACCGCGGACTGGAATGCGGCAACGTCACGGATCACATGGTCTGCCGGCAGTACCAGCAGCAGATCGTCGGGAGCCGCTGCCAGAGCTGCCAGGGCGATGGCCGGGGCCGTGTTCCGGCCGGCGGGCTCGAGGATGATGGCCTGGGGTGTGATGCCCAGCGCGCGCAACTGTTCGGCCACGAGGAATCGATGTGCCTCGTTGCAGACCACTATCGGCGCCGCGGCGTCGAGGCCCTGCAGGCGGCCCGCGGTCTCCTGCAGCATCGTGCGCTCGCCCACCAGCGGCAGCAGCTGCTTCGGGTACAGCTCGCGCGACATCGGCCAGAGCCGAGTGCCCGAGCCTCCTGAGAGAATGACCGGTATCAGCATTGCGAAGGCCCTCAGGCCAGTCCGCGCCCGACGCCGAAGTACTTGAAGCCGAAGCGGCGCATCAGGTCGGGATTGTAGAGATTCCGGCCGTCGAAGATCACGGGCTGCTTGAGCGATGCCTTGATGGTGTCGAAATCAGGGCTGCGGAATTCCTGCCATTCGGTGAGGATCACCAGTGCGTCCGCACCTGCCAGCGCCGCATGCGCATCCGGCGCGAATGCGAGCCCCTTTCTTTCCCCCAGGATGCGCTTCGCCTCCCCTGCGGCCACCGGATCGAAGGCGGACACTTCGGCGCCGGCCTCCAGCAGCTCGCTGATCACGGTGAGGGCGGGTGCTTCACGCATGTCATCGGTATTGGGCTTGAACGCCAGGCCCCACAATGCGAACCGCCTGCCCTTCAGTTCCTGGCCGAAGTGCTTGCGGATCTTCAGCGGCAGAAAGCTCTTCTGGTCGTCGTTGACGGATTCGACCGCGTCGAGCACGCGCGCCTGATAGCCGACTTCCTTTGCGGAGCGCACCAGTGCCTTCACGTCCTTCGGAAAGCAGGAGCCGCCATAGCCCGCGCCCGGGTAGATGAAGCTGTAGCCGATGCGCGGATCCGAACCGATGCCGACGCGCACCTTCTCGATATCCGCGCCGACGCGCTCCGCGATGTTGGCCAGCTCGTTCATGAAGCTGATCTTGGTCGCCAGCATGGCGTTCGCCGCGTACTTGGTCAGCTCCGAGGACCTCACATCCATGACCACGAAGCGGTCGCGATTGCGCGTGAATGGTTCGTACAACGCGCGCAGCAGCTCCATGGTGCGCGGGTTGTCGGTGCCGACCACGACGCGGTCCGGTTTCATGAAGTCGGCGATCGCGGCGCCCTCCTTCAGGAATTCCGGGTTGGAGACGATGTCGAACTCCACATCCGCGTTGCGCTTTGCGATCGCCGCAGCCACCTCGGCCTTGACCTTGTCGGCGGTGCCCACCGGCACGGTCGACTTGGTCATCACGATGGCGTATTCACCGAGGTTCTCGCCAATGGTGCGCGCCACCGAAAGTACGTACTTGAGATCCGCGGAGCCGTCCTCATCGGGAGGCGTGCCAACGGCGATGAGCTGGAACAGGCCGTGCGCCACGCCCTTCTTCGCATCGGTCGTGAACTCCAGGCGGCCCGCCTTGGCATTGCGCTCGATCAGCTCATCGAGCCCCGGCTCGTGAATGGGCACCTCGCCGCGGTTCAGCCGCTCGATCTTGCCGGCGTCAACATCGACGCAGATGACATGGTTGCCAGCGTCAGCAAGACAGGCCCCGGTGACGAGCCCCACGTAGCCGGAGCCGAAAATTGTAACGCGCATCTACTTTCCTTTGCGGCGGGGGGTCGCCTGTTCCAGCAGGCAATGCTAGAAGATCGCTGTGCCCAGTTGAAGCGACCGGCTTCAACATCCAGCGCATGGCCCAGAGCCATCCGTGAAGCGCCGACCATGCCCTCCGCGCCGGGGAACGCTGCGCAGCGCGCTCTGCCGGATTCCGGCCTTGAAGCCCGGGCTCGCCCTCTTCTAACATATTTCCAGGCCACCATGCCGCAGGGGCGGCGCTTCGGCCACGGAGCATTGTGCGGCGGGCCCGGCCCGCCAGCCAGGAGGTACGGGCGATCCATGGCAGGACCATTCGACCTGTTCGCGAAGTTCTCACTGTTCCGTGCCAGGGTGCGAGTCCGTGGCGCGAAGGTGCGGCGCTACACGCTCACCAATCCCTTCCACGCAGTCTCGGTGCAACCCGGACCCTCGGCATGCCAGACGGCGCGGGATTGCGCCGAGAAGCGATTCCTTTCGGCGGAGGCGCCGACGCTGCCACTTGCGGGTTGCGATGCGACCCGCTGCAACTGCCGTTACCTGCACCACCAGGACCGCCGCACCGGTGCGCGACGCATCTCGGATCTCACCCAGCGCCAGAATCATTTCTGGCGAGGTGAAGAGCGTCGCCGGGACGGCGGAAGGCGCGTTACGGACCTCTAGTTTCCTTCATGGCGCCGCAAATCAGGGATTCCCCTGAAGCCAAGGGAATCCCCGACGATTATGTCTTCGGACCCCCGCTTATGACGCCTCCGCACGCGATGCGCGCGACATAACTCCGTACACCCCAGAAATGTCTGCATTTTGGCGACGGTTGAAAGCTTTCACGTGCACGTATAGAACCTGATCTCAGTTAAGGGCAAACCCGCCGCGAGGCGGGGACGCAAAGCCTCCGGTCTGAAGGTCACGTGACCAGCAGATAGCGGGGTTGCCGGCAGGCCGTCAGGCCGTCGTCAACCATCGCATGTCTGCGCACCACGAAGCCGTTCGATCCAGGCCTTGCTCAAGGTCTGGAGGGCGGAGTGATGCGAACAGGCTGGCGCTGGTTGATTGCGATGGGTGTGGCTGTCGGGTTGTCCGCCTGCGTTGACGACACGCAGACAGAAGCTCAATCCACCGAAACCCCCAACGCAGCACAGCAGACTGGCAACAGCGCACCGCTGGTGTCAGGCATCCCCTCTTCCTGGGCGAGCGCCGGTGCCGCGTGGTCGTTCCAGATCAATGCTTCCGACGCAGATGGCGATGCGCTCACCTACACGGCGACCGGACTGCCGGCGTGGGTCTCCATCGACACGCGAACCGGGCTGCTGGGCGGTACGCCTTCCGCCACCGATGCGGGCGTGACAGCGGACATCTTCATCAGCGTTTCCGATGGGCACACCAGCACCACGTTGCCTTCATTCCGCATCACGATCCAGTCTGCCGAGCCTGGTGTGACGGAGCCGGTGACTCCGCCCGCAATTCCGGTCACACCACCCGGCGCATCTACTCCGGCGCCGGAACCCGCGCCCGCGAACACGGCTCCGGCCATTGCGGGTTCGCCTGGGACGGCGGTCGTCGCGGGCACCAACTACAGCTTCACCCCTGCTGCATCGGACGCGGAGACTTCCTCGCTGAAGTTCTCGGTAGCCAACAAGCCCGCCTGGGCGGCGTTCAGCACGGCCACGGGTACCCTGACCGGACAACCCACGAGCAGCCAGAGCGGCACCTACAGCAACATCGTCATCACCGTATCGGATGGTGCGCTGTCGGCCTCGCTTCCTGCATTCTCCGTCACGGTGACGGCGCCCAATGGCGCGCCCACCATCTCCGGTACGCCGATCACCAGCGCCGCCAGCGGCAAGGCCTACACCTTCAGGCCCCTGGCAACCGACCCGGAAGGCGATGCGCTGGCGTTCTCGGTCTCCGGCAAGCCTTCGTGGGCCACTTTCAGCACTGCCACCGGCGCACTGAACGGCATCACGCAGGCCGGCACCTTCGCCAACATCGTCATCAGTGTCAGCGACGGAAAAACCACGCGCTCACTGCCGGCGTTCACGATCGCAGTCAATGCAGCGAACAGCGGCCAGGCAGCGCTGAGCTGGTCCGCGCCAACCCAGAACTCCGACGGCAGCGCGCTCACCGATCTGGCCGGCTATCGGGTGCACCATGGCACCAGCGCCGACAAGTTCGATGAGGTCATCGAGATCGACGGCTCCACCAATACGTCGTACACCTTCACGCAACTGCCGTCAGGCACGCACTATTTCGCAGTTGCCTCCTTCAACAGTGCGGGCACCGAGAGCGAGCTGTCTGCCGTAGGCAGCAAGACCGTCCAATAAACATCGCCGCGGGCGATGCATGCGGCGAGATGCCTGTCGGCCACCGGCGACGTGCGGAACGGGAGACATTTTGTCGCATTCGCCCCCATTACGGTTCAATTGCTGCTGCAATTTGTTAAACCCGCCGCGTAGCGGGGACGCAAAGCCTCCGGTCTCAAGTTCCAGGGCAAGCAGATAGCAGCACTGGCGAGCGCGCTTCAAGCGGTCGCCACGTTCCGGCTGTCCACGCCCAAGCATGAACCGGGTCTCGCGTCGGACACCCGGGAAGTGCAATGAATCGTGATAAATGGCGCAAGGCGATCCGGATCGCCACGGCCGGACTGATGTGTGCGGCAGTACTGCATCCTGGACTGGCCGCGTCCGCCACCAATACGGCCCCCACCATCAGCGGTACTCCCGCGGCTTCCGTCCAGGCAACCAGGCCCTACACCTTCACGCCAGCCGCGCGCGACGCGCAGAACAACCCGCTGACGTTTTCCATCAGCAACAAGCCAGGCTGGGCCTCGTTCAGCAGCACGAGCGGCAAGCTGTCCGGCACACCCACCAGCGCGCAGAAGGGCAAGTACTCGAACATCGTGATACGGGTATCCGACGGCTCGCTGAGTTCGGCGCTGCCAGCGTTCAGCATTGCTGTGGGTGATGCGCCCAATACGCCGCCCGTCATCTCCGGTTTGCCGGCCACTGCGGTCATCACCGGCGCCGCGTACTCGTTTGCGCCGAAGGCCAGCGATCCGGATGGCAACCCTCTGGCGTTCTCGATCTCGGGCAAGCCGTCCTGGGCGACGTTCACCACTGCCACCGGCACTCTGACGGGCAAGGCGCAAGCTGGCACCTATTCGAATGTCGTGATCAGCGTCAGCGACGGTACGGCATCGCGCTCGCTGCCCGCATTCACCATCACGGTGGGCGCAGCCGCTTCCACAAACACCGGAACCGCCTCGTTGACCTGGATCGCGCCCACCCGGAACGCCGACGGCAGCGCGCTGACCAACCTGGTTGGCTACCGTGTCTACTACGGCACGAGCTCGTCGCGCTTCAGCCAGGTGATCGAGCTCACCGGCTCGCACAACACCACGTATGCGTTCACCCAGCTGGCCAGGGGCACGCATTACTTCGCGGTTGCATCCTTCAACAGCGCGGGCGCCGAGAGCGAAATGTCGGCCGTGGGTAGCAAGACCATCCAGTAGACGGCCTTGCGCGCAAAGGCCTAGCGCCTGCCCACGTCCACGTAGTCGCGCTTGACCGAACCCGTGTACAGCTGGCGCGGCCTTCCGATGCGCATGGCCGGATCCGAGATCATCTCCTGCCAGTGCGCCACCCAGCCCACGGTGCGGGCGATGGCGAACATCACCGTGAACATGGAGCGCGGGATGCCCAGCGCGCTGTAGATGATGCCGCTGTAGAAATCGACGTTCGGGTACAGCTTGCGCTCGACGAAGTACGGATCCTTCAGCGCGAGTTCCTCGAGCTTCACGGCCAGGTCGAGCAGCGGGTTGGCCTTCTGGCCCAGGCGCTCCAGCACCTTGTAGCAGGCGGCGCGGATGATCGTGGCGCGCGGATCGAAGTTCTTGTACACGCGGTGGCCGAAGCCCATGAGCCGGAAATGGCTGGTCTTGTCTTTGGCCATGGCCACGTACTTGGGGATGTTCTCGACCTTGCCGATCTCTTCCAGCATGGCGAGCACGGCCTCGTTGGCACCGCCATGGGCAGGGCCCCACAGCGCCGACACGCCGGCCGAAATGGCCGCGTAGGGATTGGCGCCGGTGCTGCCGGCCAGGCGCACGGTGGAGGTGCTGGCGTTCTGCTCGTGGTCCGCGTGCAGGATGAACAGCAGGTCCAGCGCCTCGGCCGCCACCGGATCGACGTGGTAGGCCTCGCAGGGCACCGCGAAGAACATGTTCAGCAGGTTCGCGCAGTACGACAGGTCGTTGCGCGGGTAGACGAACGGCTGCCCCAGCGAATGCTTGTAGGCCGCCGCCGCAATCGTCGGGATCTTGGCAACGATGCGGTGGGCGAAGATCTCGCGGTGCCGCGGGTCATGGATGGACGTGGTGTCGTGGTAGAACGCCGACATCGAGGCGATGACCGCGGACACCATGGCCATGGGGTGGGCGTTGTGGTGGAACCCGCCGAAGAACCGCAGCAGCGATTCGTTCAGCATGGTGTGGCGGCGGATGTCGTCGTTGAACTTCTCGAGCTCCGGCTTGCTGGGCAGCTCGCCGTTCAGCAGCAGGTAGCAGACTTCCATGTAGCTGGACTTTTCGGCCAGCTGTTCGATGGGGTAGCCGCGGTGCAGCAGCACGCCGGCATCGCCGTCGATGTAGGTGATCTTGCTCTCGCAGGCCGAGGTGACCCCGAAGCCCGGGTCATGCGTGAACACGCCGTGATCCTTGTTGATCGCGGCGATGTCGAGCACGTCGGGGCCGATGGTGCCGCTCTTGACGGGAAGAAGGCTCTTCTTGCCGGTGGCGGGATTGATCAGTTCGAAGTTCTTGTCGGCCATGAACGGATTCCTGCTGTGACAATGGAAGCCTACACGCTCGCCCCGTCAAATCACAGTAACGGGCGTACCGGCGCTGTTAACTATTCGACAACTTTGATGTATTCGCCGACGGGCAGCTTCTTCTTCGGGTAGACGCCGTTGATGAGCTCGAGCTCCTCGACGCGATACTTTTCGGCCGGAATGTCGTCCGCATAATCGGCCAGGCGCGTGGCCTCGGTCGCACGCATGATCTTCAGGCGGTAAGGCTCGGTCAGCGGAGTCTCTGCAGGCTTGAGGCTGCGCATGGTTTCGGCAACGGAACGGAACAGGCCATCGGCCTCGGGCTTGCCGTCGCGTGCCGAGCGGCTGGCGCCGGCGAAAATGAAGGCGCTCTTTCCCCGGTAGAGCACGATGTAGCGCACCGGCCCCGCGCCATTGTCCAGCGGTGAACCGCTGCGGGTCAGCAATGCGTAGCCATCCATCCCGTTGGCGTTCACGGCCTCGCCGCCCGCCACCGATACGCCCTTCAGCCTGCCCAGCAGGAATTCGCGGGGACCCTTGTTGTCGGGTACCGCTTCCACCCCGATCTGCATGACGCTTTCCTGGTTGCGGGTGTAGGCCAGGATGCGGTCGCGGTGGTTTTCCACGATCCAGCCGCGCGGGAAGGCCATCGTGATGCCCATATCAGCGTGGTAGAAGCGGTTGTCGCGCACCACGCCCTGGGCGCGGCTGGTGCCGAAGGCCATGCCTTCGATGGACTGCATGTAGGTGTTGCGGTTGAGCACGAAGCCGCCCTCGGGCTCGGCGATCAGCGAGGCGCTGCGGGCCGCCGCCGCGGAACGGGCATCCGGCGCCGGGTGATCGGAGAACACACCGTGGTACACCCGCGGCTCGCGACCCTCCGCGCGGGCGCTGGCAATCTCGAAGCTCTCCTGCGCCTTCAGCGTCTCGAACATGGTCTTCATGCCCAGCGGGTCGTAGCCGGCGCGGGTCATGTAGAGCATGCCCACCTTGTCGGCCTCGGCTTCCGCCTCGCGTCCGTAGCCCTGCACCCAGGCCGCAGCGCCGATGTTGGCCATGTCGGCCACGGCGGCGTTGCCGGTCATGATGGCCGCGCCAATGGCGAGCACATTGGCCATGATGCTGCGGCTCTGGCCCCTGGAAGGATGGCGCTTGGTCACGTGCGCGATCTCGTGGCCGATCACGCCGGCAAGCTCCGCCTCGTTGTTCATGTAGGCCAGCAGCCCGCGGAATACATAGACGTAGCCGCCGCCGGTGGTGAAGGCATTGATCGAACCGTCATCGAGCACGACGAAATGCCATTCCATGTCGGGCATGTCGCTGTGGCGGGCCACGCGCTGGCCGATGGCGTTGACGTAGTCCTGGACTGCCTGGTCCTCGTACACGCCGTAGAACTTCGTGATTTCCTGGTAGTACTTGCGCCCCTGCTCGATCTCGCCCTTCGGGACCGAGGCGGGCTTCTTCGAGGAGCTGGTGGAAGCAGGCGCGGATCCAGCCGCGGTGGCCGGCGGCGGGCTGACCGAGAACAGCAGCGCGCACAGCGCCAGCGCCGCGGACAGTCGCAGAGCGGAGGTCAGGAGGAACCGGTTCGGGAATCGGGACATGGCGGCCTCTTGCGTGGCCGCCAGTTTAATAGTTCCGGCGCTGGGGGTTCACTGAAGCCCCGCGCGGCAGGAAATCAGCGGGCGGGAGTGGCCTTCGCGGCGTACTTTTTGCGGAACTTGTCGACGCGACCCGCGGTATCGACGATCTTCTGCTTGCCGGTGTAGAACGGGTGGCAGGCCGAACAGACGTCGAGGTGCAATTCCTGTCCCAGCGTCGAGCCGGTCTTGAACGTGTTGCCGCAGCTGCAGACCACGTTGATTTCCGTGTACTTGGGATGGGTTTCGGCTTTCATGGCAGGCTCCTCGGGGG
>Ga0315910_10004413_pt1 | contig 11787 bp, 10 predicted proteins | sample EdamamesoilMG_FD_204470 | JGI IMG/M metagenome (GOLD analysis project Ga0315910, IMG submission 204470) | Garden soil microbial communities collected in Santa Monica, California, United States - Edamame soil | ecosystem: Environmental > Terrestrial > Soil > Garden | place: USA: California...
AGCGAGCGCTATGTACTGACGCGCGTCCAGCGTGACCAAGGTAAAATTGTGCGCGGCACCAAACGCGGGGTTAAAGTAGCGGACGCTCAGGCGGTGATATCCACCGGACAACGGGTAGGCAAAGTTGTCGCGCGAATCAAACACGGCTTGAACACCAAACCCTTGGTCAAAATAGGGATCACTCCCACGAGGATCTTCACGGGCCATGATGCCCGCGCTGCTGCTCGCAAGCTGGTTGCCATGCGGGTCGAACGCGTCACTTTCCTTGACCGCAAATACGTTTCTCAAGTCCCAGAGTAGGCCCAAGTACACGTCACCCAACAGACGGCGCCTCAACTCGAAATTGAAACTGAGCACATCCTCACGGTATTGCTGATAGTCCCAGTCAGCATCGTTGCCCAAGCCATAATAGCGATTGGGGTAGATGCGAAAATCAATCGCGCCGTCGATGATGAAGTTATCCTGATCGAAGGTGACGACGATGGGGGCACGTGCGATGAACTGATTGCGCACCGTGTAGGTGAGGCCGAGCCCCGTGCGAGATACACCCGTCTTGGGATCCTTGTCCGTAAAGTAGGACAATTCACCGTACACGGCGCCACCAAAGCTGGTCTCTTTGGTGGAAAAGACGGCAGGCAAAAGCGCGTATTCTGGCTTCCGCAGTGCGGCACAGGCGGGCGGTGGTGTGCGTAGGCTGAGGAAGCCTTTGGAGCAGTTGAGCTTCTTGGGCTGAGCCGGCTTCTTGGGCTGGACGGGTGTTTGAGACTGGGCTGGCTCAGGAGTCGCGTCGGAAGCCGTCTCCGCGGGTGGGGGCGGCGCATGCGCCGGAGTTGCCGACTGCGCCAGGCCAACGCTTGTCCACAGCGCTGCGGCACTGACCACACAACTCAAGGAGAATGTTCTCATGCGAGGCAACGGGCAGCAGACCATGGAATGAGGAGCGTATCCTCGCTCGGGATTGTAGGCCCATTTGCTCACCTGGGCGACAGCTCAAACGCATCGTGTATGGTCGGCTCCGCATATGAGGATCTTTTTCGACAAAACGGTGTTGGTGACTGGTGCGTCGTCGGGAATGGGCGTGGAGTTTGCTCGACAAACCGCGCGCGCCGGGGCACGCCTGGTGATCGTGGCGCGCTCGCTGGCCAAGCTTGAAGCACTTTCGGTAGAGCTTGCCCAGTTGAGTGGGCGTGAGGTCATTGTGATTGGAGCTGACCTCAGTCAGCCCGGCGCGGCCGGTCGCTTGTGTGAAGAGCTCTCTGCTCGCGGTGTTGTGATCGACCATTTGATCAACAACGCTGGCGTGGGTCGCGCAAAACCGCTGGTCGGGGACGATCCGCTCATCGTCTCCAGTCTCGTGGAGCTCAATTGCGTGACCCTGACGGAACTGACGGCGCGCTTGTTGCCTGGCATGGTCGAACGCGGCTCTGGCGGAGTCCTTCAGGTCGCGTCCGTGGTCGCGTCCAGCCCGTCTCCCTTCATGGCCACCTACGCGGCCAGCAAGTCCTTCGTGAAAAATTTCACCTTGGCGCTGGCCTATGAATTGCGCGGCACGGGCGTGCGCATGACCGCCTTGTGTCCGGGGCATGTGCCCACAGGCTTTCAAAAGGCCGCGGGCTTTGCCGATGGCGCGCTTGCCGTACCTGGAGAATTGAGCGCAGAGGTGACGGTGCGTGCGGCGCTCAGCGCCTATGAGCGCGGCAAAGCCGTGTGTATCCCCGGGCTGCTCAACCGTTTGGCGGCATTTTTCATGGGCTTTCTTCCGCAAGCTTTGGTGGCGCACATTTCGGCCTCCACCTTGCGCAAGTTGGGCCGTTTCGATTGAGCGCGGGGCGTGTTAGGTCCCGCCGTGATGATTCCTTGCGTATCGAGCGATGGGAAGGGCAGGTTGCTGCCGTGGCTACTTGGCCTGTTGTGTGTTGCTCTGCTTGTTGGGGCCGTAGGTTGTGACCGATCGGGTGCATCGAGCACCGGGCTGCTCGCCAACAAGCGCGCTGTAGCGGCCCAAGGTGTTCGTGACGCCGCACGACTGGTGGACGGTGTCGTGCCTCCGGAGGGCAGCGGCTGGAACAGCAATCGCACTACCGTGTTCAACGATCGGCGGTCGTACGTAGATTTTGATTTGGGTGCTGAGACGGACATCAAGGCCATCGCGCTCATGGGTGACAACAACGACACCTACCGCGTGCTGGGCTCGACGAATGGTCGGGACTATTCGCCCCTGTGGTTGGCGCCGCGGGCGCGCGACCCGGGCATGCGTTGGCGCCACACCGATGACGTGAGTGGTCGTGCCCGCTACGTGCGCATCCAGCCGCAGCAGGGTGACAACGCGCTCAGCATCGCTGAATTTTCTGTCTATTCTCAAATCCCCGCGCGCTTGCCGCCGCAGCTCAAACAGGCTCCCGCCAGCGACGTAGCGCTCAGCTTTCGCAGCGCGGCCATTGTGGCGGCGGCGCTTTTGGTCTTGGCGTCCTTGATGTGCAGCCAGGGCACCGCGACAGCCACGCAGATCCTCTGTTTTCTGCTGGCTGTGGGTGGTCTGGGTTACGCTGGCATGGCGTACGAGCAAGCTGCTCCACTGGGCAAGGTAGAGGTCGGTCTGCTTCGCGGCCTAGCTGGTGCTGCGGCGATGGCCATCGTCCTGCGCAGCGCGTTTTCGCCGGATAAGTATCGCCCCGTGCAGTGGGTGCAGGTGAGCTTACTGGGGGCGCTGGCCGCGCTGAGCGTCGCTGCCTTCTTCAACATGGGTGTGCCCCAGTTCTTCGATCACAAACTCAACAAGCCTAGCGTGGTGCACAACTACGACATGCGGGTTTACTTTCCGGTTGCCAAGTATTTTGATGAACTCAAATACGATGGTCTGTATCTGGCCAGCGTGGCGAGCTTTGCCGAAGAGCACGGCGGGTTGGATACCCCCACGTTGGCGCACGCAGAATTGCGTGATCTGCGCAATCATCGCATGAAACGCGTCGCCGATCTCAAACCCGAGATTGAGGCCATACGTGGCCGATTCAGCGACGCGCGCTGGGAAGAGTTCAAGAAGGACATGGCGTATTTTTGGGAGACCATGGGCACGGGTGCTTATCTGGGCAGCATGGCCGACCACGGGGGCAACGCCACGCCGGTTTGGCTCACTATCGCGCACTTGATGTACGGTCACGCGCAGGCCAGCAACGCCACGTTGCTGTGGGGCGCCGCGCTCGATCCGCTGCTCTTGCTCATCTTTGCGGTCTTCGTTTGGCGCTCGTTTGGTGCCCAGACTGCGCTCGTCAGCTTGATTGTGTTTGGTGCCAACGACTTTTACATGTTTGGCTCCAACTGGGCTGGCGCCACGTTGCGTAATGATTGGATGGTGTACTTGGGGTTGGGTGCGTGCGCGCTCAAGACCGAACGTTACAAACTCGGCGGTGCATTACTCGCCATGAGCGCGCTCATTCGGGCTTTCCCGGCGGTTTCATTGCTCGCGCTCGGCGTCCCTGTGGCTCACCAGTTGATCGTGCGCTCACGGGCCGGAGAGGCTTTGCCCAACTGGGCCGCGTTCAAGAAGGAGTTTGGCTGGTTCGTCGATGTCGCCATCGGCGCGCTCATCTGCGTCGCGGTGAGCGTAGTGGGCTCCTCGCTCATGATGGGTTTCGAGTCGTGGCCGCTGTGGGTCAAAAAGATCTCCAGCTTTACCGCTTCGCCCCACGTCAATCACGTGGGCTGGCTTACGGTGGTGGCTGGTTCGGAGGGGCGCCAGGCGGAGGTGCTCGCTCAACGCTCGCTGGTCCACGTGCTGGGCATCGTGCTGTACTTTGGCCTAGCGATTTGGATCGCGGCTCGGGCAAAACCGCACCGTATCGCGTTGCTGGGCATCCTGATGATGCCCGTGTTCATGTATCCAGCAAACTATTACATCCACTTCATCTTTGTGTTGCCGCTCTTGGTCGCTGACCAGGCCGAGACGCTGCCAAGACTGGAGCGAGAAGCAGCTGGCAAGGTGTGGGCGCTTTTGTTAGGGCTTTGTGCGGCGCAGTACTTCACCGTCAAACAAGAGCAGCTAGACTTGCATTTTTACAATGCCAGCGTGCTCCTCATGGCTGCCCTCTTCTTGATCCTCACCACCCTCTTGCCGCGGGACGCTGAGGGCCGCGTCGATTTTTCTGCTCTACCCTTCGTCAAGTCCTAGTGGTCCCCCCTGGGCTCCCGCCTGTCCCGGCCTTGTGGGGCACATTGCATTCCGACAGCTTTGCCGGCGCGACGCGGGGGTTCTCCAACCCCCGACAAACATGGTAATTGCCCAGCCATGACGCAGTCGTGGACATTGGTGACCGGAGCAAATGGCTTTTTGGGCGCGCGCTTGGTGCGCAGGTTGGTGGAGCAGGGCAAGCACGTCAAAGCCATGGTGCGGGCCGGCGCTGACCTGAGTCCGCTCAAAGACCTTCCCCATGATCGCGTACGCATCGCGATGGGCGATTGTCGCTACCAAGACCGCGTGTTTGCGGCGCTCCGGGCGTGCGACGAGCTGTACCATGTCGCTGCGGCCTACTCCTTGAACGAGCGCTCCCGTGAGCAAATCCTAGCCGACAGCGTTGAGGGCACGATCGCCACGCTCGAGGCAGCGCGCCGCGCTGACGTGAAGAAGATTGTCTTCACCAGCAGTGCGGTCACGCTCGGCTCCACCGATCATCCTGAGATCATGGATGAAAGCCACACCGCCCGCGCCGGCGAAAAGCCGGCGTACATCGAGGCAAAGATCCGCGCGGAAGAGATCGCCTTGGAACGTGCCGTGCGCGGAGAACCCATCGTCGTGGTGAATCCGGCGGGTGTGTTTGGACCGGGCGACCACAAGCCCACGCCGACGGGCGCTCAAGTAGTCCACTACCTCAATACTTCACCCAGCTTCAAAATTCCCATCATTCCCGGTGGGTTTGGCGTAGTGGACGTCGACGACGTCGCGGCAGGTCACATCGCGGCCATGGAGAAAGGGAAGGTGGGTGAGCGCTACATCCTAGCCAGCGAGAATTTCGACACCCGCGCCTTCTATCAAATGCTGGCTGATATCACCGGCTTGGCCGAGCCCGGCGCCGACATCGCGTTTGGCCAAGCCAACTTGATGGCCACCTTCGAGGAACTGCGCAGCTGGTGGTCAGGTAAGGAGCCACTGCTGTCGCGCAAGGCGCTCATGGCGTATTTTTGCGAGTACCGCTTCGTGAGCAGCGACAAGGCAAAACGAGAACTCGGCTTCTCTCCGCGTCCGGCGCGCGAAGCGCTCACGCGGGCCTGCCATTTTTTCTTGGACGGTCAGCATGTGGAGCGGCGCGCCGCGCAGCGTGCTCGGCTGGAATTGAGAACTGCCTAATGGCCCGGGTGAACTGGGCGCTGGGCGCTTGTCTGTTTGGCCCGGCGGCGCTGCTGGGTCAGCAACTGATCGACAAGACTCATCATCGCCCACTGGGCGCCGCCACATTTGCCAGCTTGGTGGTGGTGATGTGGGTGCTGTTCGAAGCGCTGACGCGCGTGTTGTTTTTTCGGCGCGATCAGTCGCGTGCGTCGCAACAACGTGCACAGCGTGGACTCATCGTGCTGGGTCTGGCGATGTCGGCTGCGACACTCGTGCCCCTGTTGGTGTAAGGCGTCGCACCACTGAACGGATTGTTGGCGGCCGCTTCGTGCGAGCAGCAGTCTGCAATGACGTGGGGCCCAACTTGACGGATCTGCTACCGCACCTTAGCTTGGCAAAAGCGCGGGTGGTCGTCGCTTTCGAGCTCCACTGTGGCAGCTAAACACGCGGTGGCAGCTCATTGCACTGTGCAGGTCGTTCCCGTTCCCCACTATGTCGCGCTGGTTCACTTTCTTGCTCTCGAGTTTGTTGGTCGTGCTCTTCAGCTGGGCGACCCCGTCAGTCGCGTCCACGGTTTCGGGTGGCGGCGGTGAGGCTGAGCTCGCACGTCCCCGCATCCCTGCGGATTTTTCCACCTACGACAATGGGTGGTTGAGCATGCGCTACCATCCATCGCTGGCAGCCAAGGTCGATGTGCTGCAGCGCCAAGCCAACACCGTCAAGGAGGAGTTGGTGCAGTTGCTGGATGCTCCGGTACTTGAGCACGTGGAGGTGGTCATCGGCCGCACACCGGGAGAGATGGAGACCCTGGCGCCTGAGGGCGCGCGTCTCCCGCGCTATGCCGCGGGCGTGGCCTTCTCAGAGCAGAGTTTAGTCTTGCTCACAGCTGCTTCACGCTACCCCGGGGAGCGTCATGAGCTCTTGGAGGTCTTCCGTCATGAGCTCGCGCACATCGCGCTGCATGATGCCGTAGGTCGGCGCAATGTTCCGCGATGGTTCAATGAAGGGTTTGCCGTCCACGCCTCGAAAGAGGCGGAGACGGCGCGTTTGCAGTCGCTTTGGACCGCAACGTTGGCGGGTCGGCTCATCCCCCTTCAGCAGCTCACCAAGAGCTTCCCCAGTAGCGCCGATTCAGCCTCAGTGGCGTACGCACAGGCCGCGGATGTGGTGAGGTACTTGATGCGTACCGATGATGCACACCGCTTCGCTGCGCTCATTGGACGGCTCAAGCATGGGCAAGAATTTTCAAGTGCGCTCGCAGATGCGTACTCGACTGATCTCTATGCGCTGGAGAAACAGTGGCGCCAAGATGTGGCCCGGCGTTACACCTTCTGGCCTGTCATCTTTGGCGGCTCATTGGTGTGGTTTGGCGCGCTGGGGCTCATGATCGCTGCCTACGTGCGCAGAAAGCGCCAGGCACAAAAAAAGATGGCGGTGTGGGCGCGGGAGGAGGCACTCGAGGACGCTCGCCAGCGGCTGGCCCAGGCTGTTTTGCAATCAGCTGGCCAATGGTCAAATCAAGGCTCCGGCGGCGTGCGCATCGTCGTGGCTACGCAAACTGTCCCCCACCCGACGGAGAGTCAACCAGGTCAGGATCGCGCGGTGACCAACGTGTCCCTTCCGTCAGGACAGCGTGACGCATTGCGCCCGGTCCCCACCATCGAGCACGAGGGGCGTCGCCACACGCTGCATTGAGCGCAACTGGCCTGTGCTCAGCTCTTCTTTTTAGAGGGCGAGCGCGGGGTGCGCGGGGTAGTGGGTGTGGGCCGATCTGAGCTAGCAGCGGGGCGATCGGAAGCGCGACCCACGCGCGGGGGCCGCTCCGAGCTGCGCTCGGCGGGGGGTCTGTCTGAGCCGCGCGGCGGTGAGGTGGTGTTGGGCGTGTCGCGCGGGGGTGTCGACCTATCGTCGTCAGAAGCGGGGGGCCGTGAGCTCCAGCTGCTGACCGCCGTTGGCCCCGAGCCAGGCAACCGACTAGGCGAGAAGCGCTGGCGCAATTTGTCAATGAGTTGCTCCACGTCTTGGGGGACCATCTCCAACTTGGGATACAGCTGAGCGAGCCACTGCGCGGCGCTCGCCACATCGTGGAAGAATCGAATGGACACGCGGCCACCCAAGCTCAATTCACGCGCAGCCACACTCTGCAGAGCGCTGGCCGCAAACCCTTGATCCAAAAAGATGATGACGACCGCTTTGGTCGTGTCTGCGGTGCGGGTCATCATGTCCGCGCCGGCCATCCGGATGTCCTCGGAAGGAATGGGTGAGTCGGCCTCCACCACGCTCACCCCAGTGATGGGATCGCGCCTGCGGCCCGCGAGACGATGATGGACATCCTCAATCTTGGCGAATGATTCCGCGCGGTAGCCACCACGCCAGTTCATGAACACAAACGGTCCGGCGTGGGCGAGATGAAACTCGTCATCTTCGTAGTCTGAGCGGAGTGGGTACTTCATGAGAGCCGGGTCGCGCGGATGGAGAGGTGATGCGTGCTAGGTCACGCCAAACCATGCAGTTCGTCTTGGACTAGGTTACGGTTGTGAGGCCCGATATGCAATTTGTCCAACAGCAGAGGGTCTCTTCTCCGTTCCGCGCGGCGCGGTCCGGTCATCGGGGCGCACCGCCGCGCTCGGCGCCGAATTACGTCAGGGGGGTGCGAGCGCTCGGGGTTGCGCTGTGCGTCCTGTCGGGTTGGTCGTGTGATCCGTTTGGTGTGCGTTTCAGCGACGTACAATCCGCGGAATATTACCAGTCTACCACAGTACGCACCGTCGCGGTGCCCGACCGTCTGCGCGTGATGACCTACAACATCAAGTTTGGCGGCGGGCGCATAGATTTTTTCTTTGATTGTCACGGTGATGAAGTGCTCATGAGCAAGGATCAAGTCATCAAGCACCTCACCGGTCTGAGCGAGGTGATCGTCGACTACGACCCACATCTTTTGTTCTTGCAGGAGGTGGACACCAACTCCAAGCGCTCTGCGTTCGTCAATCAAGTGCAGTGGCTCTTGGACCACACCGAGCTCAACTATGCCTACTACGCTTCGCAATGGCGGGCCGATTTCGTGCCGAGTGACGGCATCGGCGCGGTGGATTCCGGCAACGCCATTCTCTCCAAGTTTCCGCTTGACCACGGCCAGCGTTGGGCTCTGCCCTTGCGTTCCGACGTAGGCGGCCTCACGCGCTACTTCTATTTACGCCGCAACATTCTCACCGCGGATGTGGACGTCGGCTTTCCGCTGCGCGTCGTGGCCACGCATGCCGAAGCCTACGGGCAGGATGGCACCAAGCGCAGCCACATCGATCTCTTCAAAGAGCAACTGGACGCGGCGCCAGGCAAGGTCATCGGCGGTGCGGATCTCAACACGCTCCCTCCTGGATCAAACAAGGTGTCAGATTTTGATGATTCAGTCTGCACCGACGAAGATTTTGAAGCGGACGACTACAGCGCAGAGCAGACGTGGCTGCGCGATCTGTATGACGACTACGCGGCGGACGTGACGCTGGCCGAGTACCAGGCTCAGCAGAGCAAGTATTTCTCTCACACCACCGATCAAGCAGGCTTCTGGAATCGCAAGTTGGACTACTTATTCACTAACTTGGAGGTGGTCGAAGGTTCAGGACTCACCCACCAAGACCAAGCTCACGGCGGCATCGACACCATGCCTCTGAGTGATCATGCACCGGTGAGCATGGAGGTGAGACTACCGTGAGTGCAAAAAAAGTCCGAGGCTTCTTTGCGAGCGCAGGGCTTGCCATCCATCTCACCGCGACCGTCGTGGCCGGAGCCACACGTCCGGATGCGAGCCCGAAAGCACCCCCTACCTGGTCTAGTCGCCACGCGTTGACGCTGCCCAAAAATCGCGTGGATTGGGCAACAACGACCGCCTCACATTGGGGCATCACCAACCGGACTGAGCTGAGCCTCCACCCTGTGCTCGTGTTCTTCTCGCCTCGCGCTGAACTCAAGGTCAACTGGTGGCGAGAACGGGGCACCAAGGGCGGCGCAAACGAGCGCCACGGTTGGGCGCTGTCGTCTTTGTTCTCGCTTGCTTACCCCACGCGCTTTCTCTCCGTGGTGTCGCATTCCGGGTCGCTCGCGTTACTGCCAGCAAACACCCACGTCCCGCCCGCGCTGGAGTGGGGGACGGGCGTTGTGCTCTCCCGATATCTGGGCCCTGTGGTGACCAGCCTGCGCGCGGATCTGGCGTTTGCGCCGCACACGGAAAGCGACGTGCCACTGCTCGACTTTCCCTTTCTCTACCAGCGCTTTGCCACGTTCTACGCGCCGCTCGTGCCGCGCTTGGGGGCCTACCTGAGCGCCGAGTTCAATCGAACGTGGGGGCTCGATGTAGAGTCGGTGTTCAGCTACCTGCCCATCGATCCCAACTTCGGCGTGCGGCGCGCTTACGCCGTGGAGTCGGCCCTCAACGTGCGGGCCACGTTCCTCATGCGACACCGCATCGCGGCTGGCGTGCGCGTTTCTACCGCCCAGTATCCCGTAGGGGTGCGCACGCACTACTTGCCCACCTTGGACTATCACTTCCTGATGTTCTAGCCGGGCAGGGCTCAGCCTTGGCTCATCTTGGCGTCTTCCAAACGCCGCGATTCACCCACGATGGCAGAAAAAATGGCGCGCACCGAGCGCTCGTCGAAGACCTCGGGTGCTGACTCCACCAAACGTTGCAGCAACTGTTCTTCGCGCCGTGGGTCGGCCACGGCCAGACCTTTGCGGAGCTTGGCCTCGCCCACCTGATGCACGACGTGCAGGCGTTCAGCCAGCAAACGCAAGATCTCGTGATCGATGGTGTCGATGCGCTCGCGCAGGCTGGTGATTTCGGGATCGTCAATCACGGCGGCATCGTACTCGAACCTCAGGGACAACCCCAACCCTGTTGTCGGAGCAGGACCGCAAAAAACAGGTCTGGCCCCCACTTTTCGTAAAAACGTTTAGCGAATGATGGTTTCACACCCAGAGAGGAGCCGCACTTGCTGCACTTGGCCGCTCTTGACCGCGTCGCAGGCCTCACCATGCAAGGTCACCACATCGTCCGCAATGGTCCAGCCATCGTCCGGATCGGACGGGACGACCTTCCCATCGAAGTACACATTGAGGGTGCGCGCGTTGGGTGGCAAGTCGGTGAGCTCAATGGAACAGCTGTGGGCAATGCTGAGTCCAATGTCGAGCATCACCTCGGTCAGTTCGTCCATTTCCTCCACCGCAAAGTACTTGCGCTCTCCCTGGCGAGGGTGTCCGCCAGCCTCCGCCAGGTTGTTCATGACATCATCGAAGTCGGCTTCACCAAGCAAGCCGATCACATAGGTATCGACGCCGGCCGTGCGGAGACGCTCCACTTGTTCCACGCTGTCGGGCCCGTCGACGCAATAAGACGTGGGGTTCGGGAAATCTGGGGGCGCTTCTTCTTCCGAGCAACAATTCGCGTCGATGCACTCGAGGTACAAGCCCGTAAGTGGGCACTCGTCGATGCTGCAGTTGGGCTCTTTGCTGCAGTTGGGATGGCCGTCGGTCAAGAGCACCACGGTGGTTCGACCTTCGCTGCGCAGCAGCGTGGGCGCGATGAGGTCCAGGGTAGGCGCAAGCGGCGTCATCCCGCTGGCCACGAGCTCGTCCAAGACATGGGTGAACTTGCGATAGGCTGATCCGCTGATGAAACGATTGAGGCAGGGCTGTTCATCGCCCGCCTGTACCTCGACGACCTCTGCGCCGGGCTCACAACCGGGTGCAATGCCCTGGTAGTAGAGTTCATACGCATCCAGGGCCGTGCCGGGAAAGGTAGCCATGCCAAAATTGATGCGGTGACCGATGTCTTTGATCACGGTTCGCAACGCGGTCTGGGCTGCCTCCAACTTGGTATCATTCCCCGAAACCACCTTGTCGAGCATGCTGCCTGACGTATCGAGCACGAAATATATGGTCGGGCGTCGCTGAGCTAAATTGACGGTCGTTGAGTCGCACGCGTCCTCGTCGTCGATCTCCGGAGGCCGCTCGCAGTTGACCAAACCCCCAGATGTCCCGCCTTGTCCGCCCTGCGCCGGCGGCTGATAAGGGGGAGCACGCTCAACTTCTCCGCGGCATGCTGAGCCCAAGGCCAACATGCCAGCTAAACACAGGAAGCGGAAAACATGCACTTCCTCAGGCTAGCATTGTTGGGCCGCCGCTTCCTTGATTAAGCGCCCCAGTGGCCAGGTGGTCTCATGGTTTTGTATGGTGGGGTGTGCCCCGCCCCGCTCGCCCTTGGCTGGAAATTCGCATCCTCGCGTTCGTCGTGGCGGCGCTCTTTTGTAGCTCGATTCTAGACAGTTGGACCAGGTCCCCACCCCATCCGGTACACGGATCGCCGGCCGAGCAAGTTCAGGCTGTCCCACAACGACACCTCGAGGTCCAGATCTCAGGCGATGTGCGTCCTTCTACGTACACACTTTCCCTTTATCACGAGCAGCATGGCGCCG
>Ga0315910_10004414_pt1 | contig 11786 bp, 7 predicted proteins | sample EdamamesoilMG_FD_204470 | JGI IMG/M metagenome (GOLD analysis project Ga0315910, IMG submission 204470) | Garden soil microbial communities collected in Santa Monica, California, United States - Edamame soil | ecosystem: Environmental > Terrestrial > Soil > Garden | place: USA: California...
GATCGTGACATGATCGGACTCTTGCTGCTCTCTACCCTGGTGGGACTTGCGGCGCCGCTCTTGATGGCCTTCTACACGGGGCGGACCTTGCATGACATCTTCGATGCTCCCTGCCGCCGCTTCGAGCGTAAGGTCGCGCTGGTGCTGATGGTGCTCGTGATTCCGTGGCTGCTAATGTGGTTCGCGCTCGTGCCGCTGCAGTGGTTCGCGTTTTTTTCCGGCAAAGGTCCATTCGAGGTCCTGCTTCCGCTCGGCCTAAATGCCTTTTGCCTCGGGATCGAGCTGCCCATGCTGCCCCGCGCCTTGCGTCTACGCCAAGTGGTTGCTCGCTTCGACGAGCTAACACCCGATTCGGGCCTCGACAGGCGGTATCGGTACCCCGCACGAGTCCAGTGCTGGGCGCAAGGTGAGCGGTCAGGGTATCCGGTGATCGCGATACCGGTAGATCCAGAGCGAAGTATCACGAGCTGGTTCGCGCGGCGCTTCGCGGATCCGGGCAACCTCCTCGACTTCGAATTCGCACGAGAGCCCGGCCTCGTGGTGATGGCGCGAGCCCGAGCAGACCTGCCAGCTTCGCTCGAGTTATTCGCCGCAGAGGGGCTGCTCGGTATCAATCGCACACGAGTGTTTTCTAGGCCTTTGCCCAGTTCGTCCTGCAAAGTAACCACCGGCGACCCGGCCTTCGACCAAGTCGTGCACGTCTACGTTGCCGATGCCGACGTCCCCACGGTAGAACGACTCGTCACGCCCTCGGAGCTCCGCGCAAGGATCGCGGCCGTCTTCGCGCGGCATCCTCTGCTCTATGCGCGTATGACCCTAGGATCCGGAACCGCGTCCTTGCTCGGGGGACACGCGCTCGACCCGCCGTTCGATCGCGCCGGCTTCTTGGTGATCGAGTGGATCCCGACGCCTCGTCACGTCGATCAGCTCATCGATGCGCTGGATGTGGTCGCGGGGGTCGCGTGTTGCCTCGACGCGTTGCCCGGGAGGCGCTCGTTCGACGACGAGTGACTCGCCCAATTGCTTGGCCGTTGAGTACACATGGCGCACGGGCGGCTTGGCATGACCCCACTGGGTGTGAGATCTTCGTCGAAGCCGGCGGACACATCCCCCGGTCCCGCGCCCCCCGCCCGCCCCCTCGCCCCGTTGACACCCCGAGGTCGCTAGCCGAGGATGTCCTCGGGTAAACACGGACGCCACGCATGAACACCACGCTCACGGGATCCGTCGCTGCCGGGTTGGAGATCGGTCGGGGCCCAGACGGGTTCTTTTGGTCGTCCGCACCCGAGCCTCACGCGGCTCGGCGACGCGAGCTGTTGGCTCGCTATCCCGAGGTCACGGCGCTGTATGGTCCGTGCTGGAAGACGAAGTATTACTGTGTGGCGCTGGTCGTGGTGCAGCTGGGGCTGTGCTGGCTGCTTCGCGACGCTTCGTGGTGGCTCATTGTCGCGGTGGCTTACGGGATCGGCGGAGTCATCAATCAGGTCCTGCTCTTGGCGATCCACGAGCTGAGTCACAATCTCGCGTTTGTAAAGCCGCTGCACAATCGCCTGTTTGGCTTGTTCGTGAATCTACCGATCGGGCTCCCGGTTGTGGCTGCGTTTCGCGAGTACCACCTGTTGCACCACACGGAGCAGGGGACGGATGGCGTCGACACCGATATACCCACGAGGTGGGAGGCTCGCTGGATAAAGGGTCGCGCCGCCAAGGTGTTGTGGCTAGCGCTGCAAGGGTTTGCCTATGCGCTGCGACCGTTGTGCATGCTGCCCCTGAAGCCCAATCGCTGGCTCATCGTCAACATGCTGGCCCAAGTGGGGTTCGATATTCTCGTGTATTACGCCTGGGGGCCGAAAGCGCTCGTTTACCTGCCTCTCAGTGCGCTGCTCGTGATGGGGTTGCATCCGATCGCCGGGCACTACATCGCCGAACACTACGTGACGCGCGCCGGGCAAGAAACCTACTCGTACTACGGGCCCCTCAACATGCTGACGTTCAACGTGGGGTACCACAACGAACACCACGATTTTCCTTACATCGCCGGGTCGCGGCTGCCGGAGCTGCGCCGCCTGGCGCCGGAGTTCTACGAGCCGTTGGCTCACTACTCCTCGTGGACCAAGGTCCTGTGGGACTACGCGATGAGCCCGCACTTGGCAGCCACGAGCCGTGTCAAGCGCGCGCGCTCGGGCGCCCGGGGCATCTCGATCAGTACGCTGAGCCCGACGTTCGAACCGTCGCCGAGAACGTCGACCACGAGCGGGCCGCTCCGTCTCGACCCCCCTCACGAGTGAGGGGTCGAGACTTCGCTCTCGGCCCGCATGTGTCTCCTGGGTGGGCGCATCTCGACTTCGATCTGCCACCCTACTTCCGGTGTCTTGCCGAAATCCACGACTGGCAGGAGTTCGAGTGCCGTGCGCTCGCAGCAATTGACGAGTTCGTTGACAGCTGGGGGAAGGACGAGCTGAAGGCGATGGTGACCAAGGAGGTGGCCAGGCCGGATCGAAGGTGGGCGCACCCGCGGTCCCACACCAGGTCAACAAGGACGGAGTTGACTCGCAATAGCCGTCATTGGTGCACCGCTCGCTGTAGACTGATTGGAACGACTGTGGCATCTTGGAAGGGTGAGCATTGAGCATGTCATCAGGGTCGCGAGCCTCGAAGAAAGCGAAAAGTTCGACGTCGACGATCGCGAAGCGACGACGCCCGAATAAAGGCTCGCCGTCGTCGAACGCCTCCGCCAGGAGTGGTTCGGCGATTTTGACCCTGAACGACGACTGGAGCGAGTTCTTGCATGCTCTGATCTCTTCGGGAACCCGCTTCCTTTTGATCGGGGGACACGCCGTGGCAATCCACGCGGAGCCGAGGTTCACCGAGGACCTCGACGTGTTCGTCGAACCGACGCTGCGCAACGCAAGGAAGCTCCACGTCGTGCTGGCGGGCACGTTGGTGGCCTTCACCGGCTCATACTGGCCCGACGTCATCGTCGGGATCGGGATCGCCACGCTATTCCTGCAGTCTGCCCTTGGGGTGTGCCGTGAAGCGTATAGCGCACTTCGATCGCAAGCGGCACGCACTGAGGACGTCTAAGGGCCGAGGACCTCGCGCGCGTTTCGCTCAAGTTTGCTCAGGGGTCACCCCCCGTGCCCGAGCCGAAACGCGCAAACAGCGGCGGAATGACGAGCAGGTTGAGTAGGGTAGAGCTCACGAGCCCGCCTAGGATCACCGCCGCCATCGGCGCCTGGATCTCGTTGCCGGGCTCGCCCGTGGCGAGCACGATGGGCACGAGTGCCAGTGCCGCCGTCAGCGCCGTCATGAGCACCGGTGTCAATCGGTGGATACTGCCTTCGACGACAGCGAGCGCCAGCGGCATGCCTTCTTCTCGGATCAAGTGGCGGTAATGGGTCAGCATCATGATGCCGTTACGCGTCGCGATGCCGAACAGCGTGATGAAGCCGACGAGGGAGGCGATACTCATGGTGCCGCCGCCGATCCATACCGCTGCGACTCCGCCCAGAAGGGCGAGCGGCAGGTTGACCATCACGAGCAGCGCGTCACGCAAGGAACGAAAGGCGTAGATCAGCAGGCCCAACATCCCGACCAGAGCGATGGCTGAAAGGGCGACGATCGTGCGGCTGGCGCTCGCTTCGCTTTCGAACTGTCCGCCCAGCGAGAAGTAGTAACCGGGCGGGCGCGGCACGGCAGCCTCTACGGCGCGCTGGACGTCCAGGGCGGTGCCACGCAGGTCGCGCCCCGCGACGTTGGCGGTCACCAGGATGCGCCGCTGGATGTCCTCGCGGTTGACCAGGTTCGGGCCTAGCGTCTTCTGGATTTCGGCGATGCTGCCGAGTTCGGCGTAGCGCGCGCCTCGCACGTCGACCGGGGTGGCCCGCAATAGTTGCTCGTCGGAGCGATAGAGCTCGGGGAGCTTGACCACGACATCGACGGCTCGCTCCCCCGACCACCAGATCCCGACGCCTTCACCGACGAAGGCCATGCGCACGAAGCGAGCCAACTCACCGGGCGTCATGCCAAAAGAGGCGAGTTCGGTGGAGCGCGGGACGATGGCGAGCTCGGGTACCTCGGTTTGCTGTTCGACGGCGAGATCGACGACGCCGGGGACCTCGCGCATGGCGGCTTCTGCCTTCTTGGCCATGGCGCGTAGCTGGTCGAGATCCTCGCCGTAGAGCTTGACCACGAGGCTCGCACGCACGCCGCTGACGAGATGTTCGATGCGATGACTGATGGGTTGTCCGACGGTCACCGCGAGTCCCGGGATCTCGCTCGCCACGGCGCGCACGTCCGCGAAGATTTGCTCGCGCTCGCCTTTCGAGAGATCGAGGCCGACCTCGAGCTCCGAAAAGTTGACGTCGAGGGCGTGCTCGTCCTTCTCGGCCCGTCCGGTCGAGCGGATCACGGATCGGACGGCGGGATGAGCCAGCAGGGCCTTTTCCAGGCGCGCTACGGTTTTGTCAGACGTTTCGAGCGAAGTTCCGGGTGCGGTGGCGGCGGCGATGTTCAGTGAGCCTTCGTTGAATTCGGGCAGAAAGCTGCGCCCGAACGAGAGCAGCGCAGCTACGGCCAGCGCGGCGGCAGCAAGCGACGCAGCCGCGATCGGGATGGGGACACGCAGTACGGCGCGCAGCGTGGGTCGGTAGAGGGCTTCCAGCGTCCGCACCACCCGACTGCGGGCGTTCACCGCGTGACTCTCGATGCGACCGAGCAGAAGCCAACACAGGACCGGCGTCACGGTCAGCGCGATGATGAGCGACGCGGCCACACTCGTAACGTAGGCGAGGCCAAGTGGCTGCAGGAGTCGCCCTTCGATGCCGCTCAGGAAAAAGAGCGGCGCGAACACCAACACGATGATGACCGTGGCGAAGACGACGCTCGAACGGATTTCTTTCGAAGCTCGATAAACCACGTCGATCGTCGACCGGCGGAGCTCTGGAGCCAGCGCCGCGTTCTGCCGCAGTCGGCGATGCACGTTCTCCACGTCGATGATGGCGTCGTCCACGAGCTCACCCATGGCGATCGCGAAGCCGCCGAGCGTCATCGTGTTGATCGATGCCCCGGCGAGCCAGAGGACGATGAGGCCCGCCAGGAGCGACAGCGGCAGCGCCACCAGCGAGATGACCGTCGTGCGCCAGCTCATCAGGAACATGGCCAGCACGACGGCGACGAGGACCGCCGCGTCCCGCAGGACCGTGAGCACGTTGCGCACGGCCACCTGAATGAAATCGGCCTGCCGAAACCCCTTGCGGTAGAGCGACATGCCCTCGGGCAGCGAGCGGGCCACGTCGTCCAGCGCAAGGTCGACGCGTTCGGTGAGCTTCACTGTGTCGGCGTGGGGCTGCTTCTGCAGCTTCAGCACCACCGCGTGGCGCCCGTCCACGGCGGCCTGACCCCGCCTTAGCTCCTCGCCGAAGCCGACCTCCGCGACGTCGGCCACGCGAATGGGCACGCCCTCTCGCTCGGAGATGACCGTCGCGCCTATCGATTCTGGAGAGCCGAAGCGCCCGACGCCGCGAATGAGGTAGTCCTGGGCTCCAGCGACGTAGACCCCACCGGAAGTCGTGTCGGAGGCCCTGCGCAACGCCTCGAGCACCTGCTCGGCGCCGAGCCCAAGCGCCATCAGCCGCTCTGGCTGCAAGGTGATGTGGAGCTGGCGCACGGCGCCGCCGATCGGCACGACCTGGGCCATGCCGCTCACTGCGAGCAGACGACGGCGCACCGTCGTCTCGGCCACGTCGCGCAGATCGGACTCGCTCACGTCCGGTGTCCCCGTGAGGCCGACGAACATGATTTCGCCCATGATCGATGAAGCGGGGGCCAGCGAAGGCTCGACGCCGGCGGGCATGGAACCGCGCGCCACCGCCAGCCGCTCCGACACGACTTGCCGAGCCACCAGGGGCTCGATGTCCCATTCGAACTCGATCCAGACCAGGGAGATACCAATGCCGGTGGACGAGCGAATACGGCGTACGCCCGAAGCGCCGCCGAGTGCCTGCTCGATGGGCAGCGTGACGAGTCTTTCGGCTTCCTCTGGCGCCAGACCGCCGGTTTCCGTGACCACTGTCACCGACGGCGCCGAGAGGTCGGGCAGCACGTCGACAGGCAGGCGCTTGGCAGCGAGCAAGCCCAGACCAAGCAGGAGCAGCGCGGCGCCGAGCACCAACCAGGGCCTCTGGAGCGAACCTCGAATCAATGCGTCGAACATGGGGCTCCCGGTCAGTGCCGATGCGATTCGACGCTTCCGGAGAGCGAGGCGATGTGGATGTCGAAGCCACCCTCGGTCACGACGCGCTCGCCCGGTTCGATCCCGGACACGATCTCGACGAAAGTGCCGTCGGATATGCCGGTCTTCACGCGGCGCTTCAGGAAGCTCTCACCGCCCGGCTGCACGAAGACGAAGGGCTGCGTGCTGATTTCCACGACGGCCTTGCGCGGAACGGCGAGCACCTTGAGCGGCGTGCCAGCCTTGACAGTGACGACGATCGCCGCACCGGGACGAAGCTCGGCGTCGGCTTCGGGCGCGGTTCCCGGTGCCACGTCGACCACCCACGTTGCCAGGCGCGTCTGGGGGTCGACCACCGGCTGCGCGGACAGGAACTGCGAGCGACCGGCGAGGTCGATGCGGCGGCCGTCACCGAGTCTGGCGCTCACCGGTTCGGCGTTGGCAAGCTCGCCGATCGGGCGAGCGACGAAGCGGGAGCGCAGCCAGATGTGGTCGGTGCCGCCCATGCGCAGCAAGACCGCGCCAGCCTGCACCGGCTCACCATTGGGCACGAGGACTTCGCGCAGTAGGCCGTCCATGGCGGCGCGGATGGGCAAACCGCCCGCACCACCCGGCGCCACGACGCGGCCGACCCGGCGCTGCGCAGCCGATAGTTTCCCCTCCTGAAGGGACAGCTCGTTCTTGAGCTCGATCAGCCGCCGCTCCGCCAAGAGGCCCTGCTCGACCAGCGGTGTCACGCGCTCGATCTCCCCTTGGATCTGTTGCTTTTGCAGTCTAGCCTCCTCGACCGTGGCTTCGAGGCGAGTGAAGTCCTCGCCCTCGACGTTCGGGGCGATTCTGCCGAGCACCTCGCGCTTCTTCACGCGGCGACCGACGGCGAGCGCCTCGCGCTCATCGTGGAAGAAGCGGCCTGATGTCGGCGCTCCCACCGTGAGTTGATCGCTGCCCGCCGTTTCGACCGTGGCGGGGAACTCAATCGCGCTACTGAGCTCGCGCTCCTCCGCCCAGGCAGTCGCAAACGGGATCTTCCATTGCGTCTCCTTGGGAAAGCTGACTTCTCCCGCAGGCGCTTCTTCCTCCGCTGCCGGCGGTTGGTCGGCGACTTCGACCGTGCCGCAGTCGAAGACGTCGGTCTGGCCGCCGTCCTCGTACGCCATCTCCAGTGTATAGCGCCCAGCAGCGGGAGCCGAACCTTCGGGCGTGAAGATGCCGGCTCGTTTCACTTTGTCGATTGAAGTCTCCGCTGCGACCTGGCCATCACGCTTGAAGCGCACCGTGAACCTCCCCTCGGTCACGGCCTGGAAATCGGAGAGCCGAGTAACGTGCGCGTGATAGGCGAGCTTCTCGTTGGGCCTCGGCGGCGGAAACTCCACGAACAGCTCGGACCGGTCGGTCCAGCGCGTGATAGCGAGGGGCTCGGCTTCGGCCTCCTGGGCCGCGTGCTCGTGGTCGCCATGATCGTGATCGTGCTCGTCGTGAACGTGGCCACCCTTTTCATCATGACGGTGGCAGGCCAAGGCGATGAGGGTCAGGCAAAGCCAACGAAGTCGAAGTGCTTTCATCGGACGGCTCCCCCTCGACTTCCGCAAGCGGCATCGAGTTCCGAATCGAACTGTTTTCCCGAGGCGCGCATGACCGCGAGCCGCGCTGCCAGAAGTTCCTCGAGAGCGGCCACGCGATCGAGGGCGGCGTTCTCCGCGGTGCGGTAGGCGTCCAGCACTTCGGCAATCGAAGCCTCACCCGCGCCATAGAGACGCCGAGCGCCGTCCATGAGCTCTGACGCGTCTTTCACCGTTTGCTCGGCTTCGCGCAGCGCCGCCTCGAGCGTCCTGATGCGCGTGACGGCGACCCCGAGCTCCGCGTCGTGTTGTCGCTGAAGCCGCTCGGCCCGGGCTTCGGCCAGCACGCGCTCCGCCCGAGCCTTCGACGAGGCTCCCTGGCCGTGCTCGAAGAACGTGAGCGGGATGGACAAGCCCAGGCTCACGCCGTGACCTATCTGGTCGCCGGCTCCGATCTGACGATAGCCCGCGAACACCTCAGGCTCCGGGGCCCAGCGGCGACGCTCCGCCTCGGCTTCGAGCCCTGCGGCTTGCGCCGTCGAGCGCAGGACCTCCACGTCCGGGTGCTGGCTCTTGTCCGCGCGAGCAGCGGACGAGCCGACGTTGGCATCGAGAACGAGTGACTCGACGTCAACGGGCTGATCGAGCCAGATCGTGAGGCGCTGGGCGGCGGCGCCAGCTCGAACTTCTGCGGACGCGAGCGTGCGCGCGTGCAGCCTGACCTCTGCTCGATGGCGGCGCACGTCGTACGGGGCGCTCTCACCGCGGGCGGCGAGTTGCTCGAGCACGGACGTCAGGGACTCGAGCGTCTTCTGTTGCCCTCGTAATACGAGGACTCGCGACTGCTCGATGGCCGCCTCGGTGTAGGCTTCGCGAAAATCCAGGGATGTCTCTAGGGTGTCGGCGTCGGCGCGAGCGTTCGAAGCCTTCTGGCGCGCTCGTGCGGCATCCCGCAGAACGCCGCGACGGCCACTTAGAGGCACCGGGATCTCGGCGCCCACGATGGTCTCGCGTTCATTGAGCCCTTGCAGTGTCTGCTGGTGCTCGACCACCAGGGACGGATTCCGCAAGGGCTCGATGGCACCGACTTCTACCTCGCCAACGCCACGCTGGGCGTTGGCTGTCGCCAGGCTCGGTCCGGAGCGGCAAACGCGCAACGTGAGCTCGACTTCGGGCGTGCGTTTCACCGTCTGAGCCGGCGCCCGCAGCGAAAGCAGAAGAACGGCGGACGAGAGTGCTGCGACGAGTGCACTTTTACTACGTCTCGTAGTAATTCTGGTCAGAGCGAGGCAAGACATCGATACTCCCCAAGGTGTCAGTGGGCGCCGACGAGGAGCCCGAGCAGTGTTTCGGTCGCGTGGTGCAGGGCTTCGCCGCCGAGCACCGTCAGCAATGCACTCAGTGAAACGCCGACCAGCGTCGCGGCGAGCGCGTCGCTCGCGAGGTTCACACGAGCGTGAGAAAAACCTGGATCGAGCAGCGTTCGGACCCGCTCGGCGAGGTCGCCGCCGGTCGCGGCGACACCTGCGGCCAGCGAAGGAACTTGACCAATCTGCCGGTGCCGCTCGAGCTTCAACAACGCCGCGGCGACGGGATCTGGCGTGCCCAGGCGCGCCGCCGCGTGCCGGTCGCACTCCGTTTCGGAGCTCGCTTGCCAGCGTCCGAGCAGCCGAGCGCTCAAGGGCACGACGCAGAGTGCTGCGCAGGCCCGCAGAATGACCAAGGTCAGCGGATCGCGGCGCTGGCAATGCGCGTCTTCGTGATGGATCACCGCGCGCCGTTCGTCCTCGGCAAGCGTTCGCCACAATCCCTGATCAACAGCGATCATCGGTCGAAACAGTCCCGTGGTGCAGGCGCCGAGGGCTGGTGCGTCGATCAGACGAAAGCGCACGCCGTCACACACCTTCACCGGAGCGGTAGCCACGAGCATTGACCAGCGTTGGGTGCGCCAAAGGTCGTGCAGCAGGCGAGCGAACCTCGGCAATGCGAGACAGCCCCAGGCGCAGATCACGAACGTGGCTGGCAGCAGAATGGCTTCGGCGAAGTCCGGGTGCCTTATACATAAATGCGGATGGTGCAGCCCATGCTCGAGGCAATGGCACGCCATCCGAACGACGCCCGGCCACACGAGCGAAGCGCACACACCAACGCCCAAGAAGCTCGAGCCGACCAGCGTTGCGGCGCTTGCAGGGCTCGAGAGACGTTGGCCTGCCGCTCTTGCGAAGAGCCTGGCTCCGAGACCACCGGCCGCGGAGGTGAGCAGGAACAGGGCAAAGAGGCTGACGAAGAGGCCCATGTTTAGCCCTTCTTCCTCTTCGTCCGCCGCCGCTCCTCGAGCAGCGCGGAGAGCTCTGATAGGACCTCAGGCGCCGCTCGCTCGGCACCGTCGAGAAAGGCGACGAGCACCGCCCGGCTGGGCGGAGCGTCACGTCCAGCTAGCAACCTGGCGGCGCTTTGCCCCCGCCACTCGTCGGCGGTCAAGAGCGGTTCGTAGTAGAAGGCACGGCTGCGCTTTTCCCGCCGCACGAGGCCCTTGTCGTGCAGTCGGTCGAGAACGGTCAGCACTGTAGTATACGCGAGCTCGGCGGGACTCTTCAGCCGGGCGTGGACGTCGCGCACCGAGAGCGGCTCGGAGCTCCGGGACAAGGCTTCGAGGACCGCTTTCTCGAGCGCACCCAGTGATTCCGCCAAAGCCATATCGGTCCGGTTTACTACGTGGCGTAGTAGATGTCACGCGCTGATCCCAAGGCTCGCCGGCTGGGGTCCTGTTGCACGTGGGGGTTCGCTCATGCGTACGGCGACGACCACGCCCGAAGCGAACGTCAGCGCCGCCACCAGCCACATGGCGGCGGGTAGACCCAGCGCGTCGGCGGTGACGCCCGCGAGCACGGCGCCGATCGCGTAGCCGAGATCGCGCCAGAGGCGGTACACGCCGACCGAAGACGCGCGCCAGGACGGATGCGCCGCGTCGCCGACGGCTGCAAGCAGCGTCGGGTAAACCATCGCAGTGCCGACGCCGAGGAGCAGCGCGCCGCCAGCGAAGCCGGCGAAGCTCGAGGACAGCACCACCGCGCCGATGCCAACCGCCTGCACCCACATTCCCCAGACGATGAGCCATTTGCGCCCGACGCGATCGGACCAGGCGCCCGTGAAGAGCTGCACCACCCCCTGCGTGGCAGGGTAGATGGCGGCGAGCGTTGCGATCCGCCCGAGGTCCATGCTCGCGGCGGCGAAGAAGATCGGAAAAAGCCCCCAAGCCATGCCGTCGTTCAGGTTGTTGACGAGACCGGCCTGGCTCACGCTCGAGAGGTTCTTGTCGAGCAGCGACGTTCGCCAGAAGACGTCGCGCTGCGTGGGCATGGCCTCGGGGGGCAACTCGCCGTGAAGCTTCGACTCGGCGGCGACGTGGTGCTTCGTCTCGCGGACGACGAGGACCGAGAGCAAGAGCCCGACGACCACGAAGCCAACCCCCAGGTAGAACGGCTCCGGACGCAGACCGTAGCGCGCGGCGACGAGGCCGGTGGCGAGCGCGCTGCCCGCGACGGCGAAGTAGCCTGCGAACTCGTTGAGCCCCATCGCGAGCCCTCGCTTCTCTGGCCCTGCCAGGTCGATCTTCATGATGACCGTCGTCGACCAGGTGAGACCCTGGCTCACCCCGAGCAGCGCGTTCGCGAACAGCACCCAGGCCCAGCTCGGGGCCCACATCAACAGGAACGGCACCGGGGCCGCCACGAGCCAGCCGCCGACGAGCACATGCTTGCGGCCGAAGCGATCCGAGAGCCGCCCAGCCAGGTAATTCGTGAGCGCCTTCGTCACGCCGAACACGACGATGAACGACAGCACCGCCGTTTTCGCCGCCAGCTGAAAGTCTTGCTCGGCAATCGGCGGCATGATGGTGCGCTCCATGCCGACCATCGCGCCGACGAAGGCGTTGACGACGATCAGCAACGAGAACTGCCCGAGGTTCTGCCGCAGGCCGAGGCGCACGTCGTTCA
>Ga0315910_10004415_pt1 | contig 11786 bp, 8 predicted proteins | sample EdamamesoilMG_FD_204470 | JGI IMG/M metagenome (GOLD analysis project Ga0315910, IMG submission 204470) | Garden soil microbial communities collected in Santa Monica, California, United States - Edamame soil | ecosystem: Environmental > Terrestrial > Soil > Garden | place: USA: California...
GACTCCGCCGATCGTGTCCGATGCCGTCGTCAAGCGTCCCAGCCGCGGGCTCAGAGTCCTGCTCGCCCTGGGCCTTGGCCTGGGCTGCGTGATCGCCTGCGAGATCGGCGCCAGGATCTTGCAGCGCGGCAGCTTCCACGCGGGAGAGCGCCGCGGCTCGAGCTGGAACGTGGTGGCGCGCTTCGACCCGCAGCTCGGCTGGGCCAACGAGGCGGGCGCGCGCGCCGAAGTCGTGACCCAGGACGTGCGCTACCGCGCGAGCATCAACGCGCTGGGCTTCCGCGATCCGCCGATGCCCCTTGAGAAGCGTCCGGGACAACGGCGCGTGCTGTTCCTCGGCGATTCGATGACCTGGGGCTGGGGCGTCGACGACGGCGAGCGCTTCACCGATTTGGTCGCCGCCGCGCTGGGGCCGCGCGTCGAGGTCTTCAACGCGGCGGTGCCCGGCTACGGCACCGACCAGCAGCTGTGGACGCTGGAGGCGCGGGGCGAAGCGCTCGCGCCGGACCTGGTGGTGCTGGTCTTCGTGCTCAATGACATCCCCGAGTGCGAGCGCGCCATCGCGTACGACATGCACAAGCCGCGCTTCGTGCTCGAGCTGGGCGCCTGGAGCCTCGAGGGTCGCCCGGTCGCCGATCCGCGCTCGGCTCCGCGGCGCTGGCTGGGCTCGCTGCCGGTCGAGCTGCGCGCGCACTCGGCGCTGTGGACCGGCCTGGACCGCTGGCGCAAGGACGCGGAGCCGGCCAAGGAATCCGAGCCTCGCGCGCGGCCTTACAACCCGCAGTTCGCGGAACAGGTGCGCGAGGTGAGCGAGCGCATGCTCGATGCGAACACGCCGGCGCGGCACGCGCTGGGCCTGATCCACGCCTGGTGCCAGCAGCGCTCCACGCCGCTCGCCCTGGTGGTCCTGCCGCACAAGCACGATCAGTACCTGTACGAGCCCAGCAGCGGCCGGCCCCCGGACTTCGACGGCAGCACGGCGCTGACCAAGGCCCTGCTGCGCGTGGCGGCCGAACTCGAAGTCCCGCTGCTCTCGATCGACGCGCCGATGTTCGAAGCCAGCGCGCGCGGCGAGACGCTGCACTGCGGCGACGGGCACTTCAATGCGGCGGGCAACCGCATGCTGGCCGAAGCCCTGGCCCCGAAGCTCGAATCCTGGCTGCCCCCCGGTCGCTAGGCGATGCTGCCGCGCATCGCTGGCATGCCAGCGATGCGGGGCAGCACCTCATTCCTCGGCCAGCTTCCAGGCGGGCCGGTAGGCCAGGCCCAGGTTCAGGATGCGCTGCAGCAGTACCTGGTAGTCCAGGCCAGCCGCCTTGGCCGAGAGCGCGAAGTCCTCGTCGATCGCGAGGTCGGGGTTGGCGTTGATCTCGAGCAGGTGCACCTTGCCGTCGGGCGCGAGGCGCCAGTCGGCGCGCGCGTAGCCCGAGAGGCCCAGGGCGCGGTAGGCCAGCTTGGTCACGCGCTCGATCTCGCGCTCGACGCCCGCGGGCAGGTCGCGCGCGGCGGCGGTCACGATTCCGTGGCGGCGCTGGAACTCGGTGTCCCACTTGACCTTGGCCGTGGCGATGCGCGGCACGTCGGGATCCCACTCGGTGAAGCTCATCTCCCACAGCGGGAAGGTCATCAGGCGCGCATTGCCGACCACGCCCAGGTACAGCTCGCGCCCCTCGATGTACTCCTCGGCCATCACGTCGGTGCCGAAGGTCGCGTGCATGAAGGCCACGCGCTCGGCGAGCTTCTCCTCCGAGCGCACGATCGAAGCCTGCGAGATGCCCAGCGAAGCGCTCTCGAAGGTCGACTTGACCAGCAGCGGCAGGCCCAGCTTGCGCACCAGCGAGGCCTTGCGGCCGACCGGGAAGACGGCGAAACGCGGGATCGGCAGCCGGTGGTAGGAGAGGATCTTCTTCGTCAGCACCTTGTCGTGCGCGAGCATCAGGCCGCGCGGGTTCGAACCGGTGTACGGCGCGCGCAGCAGCTCGATGAAGCTGATCACCGCCTGCCCGTACATCGTGACCCCGTGGAATTCCTCCAGCACGTTGAAGGTCACGTGCGGCTTGAAGCTCTCGATCGCCTCGCGCAAGGGCCGCAGGTCGTCGTGCACGCCGATCTTGAGGATCTCGTGGCCCAGGCCCTGCAGGCCGCCGATCACGTGTGCCTCGGTGCGGAAAGGCTGCAGCTGCTTCTCGCTCAGGCCTTCGACCGAGGCCGGTGGCACGAGATCCTCGTGCATCAACACCAGGACGCGCAGTTTTTTCATCGAGCGCGCCGGTGGAAGCCGGCGTGGAGGTAGTTCATGGTTTGGACCGCGACCACGAGTTCGACGTCGCGCAGCAGTTCCTTGCGGCGCGGCTCGACCGAGAGCTCCAGCTCGCGCGCGCGCTGCATCATGTCCTTGAGCACCTGGTCGATCGTGTACGCGGCCTCGCCGGTCCACTGTGAGACGCGCTCGCGCACCGCCGGACGGATGCGGGCCAGGAAGCGGGCCGCGGAGCGCGAGCGCAGACGCCGGGGCTCGTAGGCGAACAGGCGCAGCAGCTCGCCGTCCTGCACCTCGGGCCGCGTGGCGGAGTAGTGCGCGCGCTTTTCGGCGTAGTGCTGGCGCAAGGTCTTGGAGAGCGTGCCCAGCTCCTCGGTGCGCTCGCGCAGCACGAAGGGCGGCTTGCGGCCGGCCAGCGAGCGCATCAGCCGGTCGACGTACTCCAGCTTCGCCAGCGCCGGCCACTGCGCGTAGCGCTCGCGCCAGCGCGAGCGCGGGTCGAGCCACACGGCGAAGGTCTCGGCGAAATCCTCAGCCGGGTGGCTCTGCGCGTACCAGGCGTCGAGGTGCTGCACGAAGTCGCGGCTCTTGGGCGCGGCCTGGTAGTGCATCGGGTAGTGGTCGGAAAAGCGCCCGAAGACCGCGCGCCAGTCCTTGCGCCGGTGCAGGCCGAAGGCGCTGTCGATGGCGTGGCCGCACTCGTGGCGGAACAACTGCATCGCGTGCGCGCGATCGCCGCCCTCGACCGAGAGCATCTGCGAGCGCTCCAGACGCGTGAGCCGCCGGTGCGCCAGGAAGAAGGGCACGGCGAAGCCGCTCACGCCCTCGGGCGAAAACCAGTCGCTGGACAGCCACACGGCAGGCCGGAAGCGCAAATCGCGCTTGCGCAGTTCGATCGACAATTCCAGCGCGCGCGCGGCCAGCGGGGTGTCCGCCAGCGAAAGCCCCAGATCGCGGAAGCGCAGGTCGAGCAGCTGCTGCTCGCTCAGGCTCGCGAGGTCGACGGCGGGGCGGCGTGCGGACATGGCGGGAACATAGCGGATCGCGGATGCCGGAGTCAGCCTCGCTGCATCCGCCGCGGCTGGCTCGGCGAAAAAATCACGAGAAAACGAGCCACCAGGAAGCTTGGGTTCGGTCCTGTCCTTTGCCGGCGTCTCGAAGGCGCCGGCTGTCGTCCTTCTTCGCTCCTGCGGGTCCTGCGACCCCTGACCCAGCTCTTGAATCCCATGAACCAATCCGTACTCGGCGCCCTCGGTGCCGCGCTCTGCCTCGCCTTCGCAGCTCCTCTGGCTCCCAGCGCCCTGGCCGGCTCCCCTGGCGCAAGCGGGCAGGCCAGCATCACGGTGATCGGCAAGAGTCCGCTGACGTGCGTCGACTGCGAGGCGCCCAGCGCGCTGTCGATCACCCTGTGCCACTCGACCACGACCACGCTGACGATCGGCAGCACGCAGATCGGCACCTTCGGCACCGGCCACAGCAGCTCGGCCTGCGTCACCGCACCCTCGGTGGCGCCGGGGCAGTGCGTGTGGTTCGAGTACCACTTCACCTGCGTGCGCGCAGGTTTCTTCGGCACCTGGTCCTGCACGCCCATCGGCGCGAACACGGTGGTGGGCGACAACCCCTTCTGCTAGCCAGCCTCGACTCCCGAGGCCGCTCGCGGCGCAGCACTGCGCCGCGGCTTCTCTCCGCTGGGCCCGCCTCGGGGCGGTGCCCGGCGGCCAGCCTTCCGCCGAACTCTCTTCCACGGCTTGGAGCAATGCTCTGCGATGAATGCCCTGTTTCGACTTCGGATCCTCTGCGGGTTGGGGATTCTCGTGCTTGCGGCGATGGCGCTGTTCCTCCCGCGCTTCCTGCGGAACGAGGCGCGCGCGGTGCACGCCCGCGAGCAGGCCGCGGGTGCGAGCGCGCTCGACGCGGGCCGGCCGCCTTCCGCGGCGCTCTTCGGTCCGGACTCGCATCCCGGCGGCCGCACCGCGGTCGGGCATCCGCGCAGCGATCTGCGGATCCAATTGCGCAGCGCGACCACGCCGCTGTCGCGACTGTCCCTGGTGCTCGAGGGCGCGGGCGAGCCGCGGCGACTGTCGAGCCAGGGCAGCAGCGTGCTGCGCGAGCTTCCCGCGGGAGCCTACCGACTGCGCAGCGACGAACGCTGGTGGGCCGCGGCTCCCGTGGACTTCGAGCTGGGCGCGAGCGCGGGCACGCGCGAGCTGGAGTTCCCGATCGAAGCGCTCGGCCCCTGGCGCGCGCGAGTGCTCGACGCGCGCGACGGCAGCGGCCTCGCGCGCGCGCGGCTGTGCTGGCGGGTGCGCGGCGAACTCGGGGACATGGAGTACCAGGCCGAGCTGGGCCAAGCCGAGATCGCGCTCGACGCGGGCCGCTTCCAGGTGGCCTGCGGAGGTTTCCTCGCGCGCCAGAGCCAGCTTGCGATCGAGGCCTCCGGCTTCCTGCCCTTCACGACGCCATGGATCGAGTTCGACGGGCAGCGCGCCCTCGACCTCGGCGATGTCGCGCTGCTGCCCGTCGACAGCCGTTGCTCGCGGATCGAAGGCCGCGTCGTCGCCGACGAGAGCGGCGCGGGGCTCGAGGGCGTGCTCGTGCGCGCCGTCGACGGCGATACGCCCTCGCAGCAGATCTGGGTGCACCAGGGCGAGCTGCAGGGCGTCAGGGTCCTCGGCGAGGCTCGCGCTCGCTCGGACGCGCAGGGAGCCTTCGCGCTGGACTTGCCGCAGAACACGCCGCTGCGGCTCGCCGCCTGGCTGCCCGCGCGCGGTCTGCTGCTCAGCACGGCGATCGAGGCCGGCGCCCCTGTCGAGCTGCGCATGCCGATGCGCGCGCGGATCCTCGGGAGGGTCGTGAGCACTCCTGAACTTCGGGCCTCGGGCTGGATCCAGGGCGTGAACGTCGAGGCCGCGGGGCGTCTGGCCAACCTCGCGCTCGACGAGGACGGGCGCTTCGAACTCGGCGGGCTGCCTGCGGGGCCCGTGCGCGTCGCGCTGGAGGCGCTCGAGGTCCAGACCGCGGGACAGCCCGTGCTCGCCGAGGTCGCCGTGCGCAGCCTGCAGCTGCGCGAGGGCGAGAGCGCCGAGATCGAACTGCGCTACGGCGTCGACGCGCAGCCTTGGTCGCTGGACGGCCGCGTGCTGCTGCCCGACGACGTCGAGTGGAGCATGCTGCGCGCCGCGCTGTGGATCGAGGGCGATTCGGGCCCCTCCCGCTTCGCGGTGATCGACCGCGAGGGCCACTTCCGGCTGGAGGGCGAAGCGCCCGGGCGCGCGCGCATGTTCCTCGGCGGCGCGAGCGCGGACTCCAGCCGCTGCTGCCTCGCCATGCTCGCGCTGGACACCGAGGCGCCGCCGGTCGCGGAGCTCGATCTGCGCCCGGTTGCCGTTCGCGGCAGCGTGTGGGACTCGGGCCTGCCCGCGGCGGGTGTACCGCTGCTGATCGAGGCCCTCGACGCGGAGCCCGCCTGGACCCGAGCCGTCGCGGAGTCGCTCGCGCCGATCGCCAGCGCCGCCGGCGAGTTCCGGATCTACGGTCTGCGGCCCGGCAGCTACGCCATCGGGCGCGTCGGCGGGCCGCGTCTGCACTTCCAGCTGCAAGTCGCGCCTGCAGGACCGCTGGAGCTGCGCGTGGAGTAACCTCGGCCGCACGGCGCGGCCTTCGATGAGCAGCGGTTCCAAGCAGATTCGGCTGGCGGTGATCGGCGACGTGCACGCGCACCTGCGCTACCTGGGCATGGTGCTCGAGCGCATCGCTCGCGAGCGCGTCGACGCGATCCTGCTGGTGGGGGACATCGGCGCCGGCGGGCGGCGGCTGCGGGTCTTGGGCCACGCCGATGGCGCCTACCTCGCCAGCGTCGAGCAGGTCTTCAGCGCCGTGCGCGCGCTCGGCGCGCCGATGGTGTGGGTGCCCGGCAACCATGACCTCGCCGACCTGCCCGGCGAGGGCAATGTCGACTTCGGCTGCACGCAGGTCGCCGGGCTGCGCATCGCGGGAGTCGGTGGCGCGGGGCCCGATCGCTTCGGCTTCGCCTACGAATGGAGCGAGCAGGACATCCGCTCGCGCCAGGTGCCGGCCTGCGACGTGCTGCTGTGCCACTCGCCCCCGCGCGACACCGCGCTCGACCGGATCCCGCGCGGCGTCCACGTCGGCAGCCAAGCGCTGCGCGAGCTCGCGCTGCGGCACGACGGGGTCTACGTCTGCGGCCACATCCACGAAGCGCCGGGCAGCGTGCAGCTCGCGCGCTGCCTGTGCCTCAACGTCGGCGGCTTGGGAGAACCCTTCGGCCGCCCGCAGCTCGGATTCGTGACGCGCTCGGACCAGATCCCGGGAGGTTGGCAGGTCGAGCACGAAGACCTGCTCAGCGGCATTGCACGCGCGTGGAGGCGAGTCCAGGCGTCGGATTGAGGGCGCGGTCCCTGGCCAGCCGCCCGGCGCGCCGGCTCAGCGCGTGGGAACCCGAGCGAACTCGACCGAGGGTGGCTTCAGTGCGCTGGAACCCGCGCGAGCTCGGCCGACGGCGGCTTCAGCGCGTGGGAACCTGCCCGAGCTCGACCGACGGCGGCTTCAGCGCGCTGGAACCTGCGCGAGCTCGACCGAGGGCGGATTCTCGGCCCTGAGTTCCTCTTCGATGCGCCGCGCGCGCGCGCCGGAGGAGCCCTTCGCGGACTCCAGCGCCGCAACCAACATCTCGCGCCGCAAGCGTGCGTGATGCTGCGCGAACTTCTGCGCCTGCTTGGCGTCTTCACGCCCTCGGGCCTCGCGGTCCGCGCCGCCGCCGAAGACCCGGTCCGCGCCCGTGGCGAGGCCCTCGCCGAGCGCTTGCGCGCCTCCGAGCAGGCCGTTGCCCGCCGCTTCGAGGGCGCCCAGAGGATCGAGCCGGACCATGCCGTCGAGCGCCTTGGCGACGCCGTCGCCCAGAGAGCTTCCGGCGTCGACCAGCCCGCTGCCCAGATCGCTGGCGGCGCCCCAGGTCGAGGTCAGTGCGACGTCGCCCAGGTGTCCGAGCCGCGCGAGGGGCAAATGGAAGAGCGCCGCGAGCTTGCTGTTCTCGTCGAACACGATCTGCGAGCTCGTGCCCCCGAAGCGCAGCGGGTACTCGGTGTCCGTCCCCACGACCTGGGCGACGAGCGCCCCGTCCTCGATCTCGCCGTCCTGCGTGCGCATCGATCCGCGCAGGTGCAGGAGGTCGCCTCCGAGCGCGGAACGCGTGCTCTTCGTCAGGTATGGCTGCAGCTGCGCGAGATCGAGCCCGGTGATCGCGGCGTGCAGCGCGATCGTCAGCCGCTCGCCGAAAGGCGGCGCCCAGCCGACCAGCGAGATCTGCGCAGGGACGCCGGTCTGGGCGAGCCGTGCGTCGAGTCGGATGTCGCCGAGCTCCGAGGAACGCGGCTTGCCGGAGAGCTGCAGTTCGCGCAGCCTAAGCTCGATGCCCTCGAAGGAAAGCTGTGCCGGATGCTTCGGATCGCTCCAGACGTCGTCGAGCCGGCAGCGGCCTTCGACGATGCTCGCCTCCTGGAAGATCACGAGGCTGGGGGCAGCGCTGGAGGGCACGCTGCGCCCGCGGATCCGGGCGAGGTTCGTGCCGCCGCCCTCTTCGACGACGATGTGCAGGAACGGCCGCGTCACGAGCAGGCTCTCGAAGTCGAAGGAGTTGCCGATGAGGTCGCGCAGCGAGGCCGAGAGCTCGACCGCCTCGGCGGCGAACACCAGCTCGCCGGAGTCGCTGATCTGCAGGCCGCGCGCGGTGGCTCGACCGTCGAAGAGCGAGAGCGAGAGCGAGTCGACCGCGATCTCGAGACCATACGTGTCGCGCAGCGAGGACGCGATCCGCGACCAGACCACGCGGTTCAAGCCCAGGCGCAGCACGATCAGCAGGCACGCCACGCTGGCCAAGACGACGAGCAGCGTGGTTCTACGTTGGCGACTCATGCCGGAGGGGGGAGGCCGGTCCACGAGCGAACGGTTCGAGGGCCTCCGGCTGGTTCACCTGCAAGCGCCGTACCGGGGGGCTGCTGCGCGGCGCAAGCGCCTGGAGTCGTCCGCAATCCGACACGGCCCGGTCCGGCGCAGCGCAAATGTTCAAAGGCCCGCGCCTCGACCGGCGGGAAGGGCTCCAGTGCGTCGAGCCGGCCCGGCTGCGGCAGTGCCCCGCGCGGCCGGCCTTCAGCTCGCCGATCGCGCCGCGGAACCCGGCCTGGCCGCATTCACCGGCGCCGGCTGCCCCGCGCTCGCGCAGCGTTCGTCGCCCGACCAGACCACGTTGTAGAGCGTGTCGCGCTCGACCGGGATGCGGCCCGCGTCGCGGATCCACTGCACCAACTCGGAGCGCTGCACCTGCTGCGGCGTGGTCGCGCCCGCGTCATGGTAGATGCGCTCCTCGACCACGGTGCCGTCGACGTCGTCGGCGCCGTAGGACAGCGCCAGCTGCGCCACGGGCACGTCCATGAGGATCCAGTAGGCCTTGATGTGCGCGATGTTGTCGAGCATCAGGCGGCCGATCGCGATCTCGCGCAGTTCGTCGAGCGCCGTGGGCCCGGGCACGTCGGCCATCTCGCTGTTCTGCGGGTGGAACGAGAGCGGGATGTAGGTCTGGAAGCCGCCGGTCTCGTCCTGCAGCAGGCGCAGTCGGTCGAGGTGGTCGACGCGTTCCCCGGGCGTCTCGACGTGGCCGTGCAGCATCGTGCAGTTCGAGCGCAGCCCCGCGCGGTGCACCTTGCGCGCGGTGTCGAGCCACTGCTCGCCGCTCAATTTCAAATGGTAGGTCTCCTGCCGCACGCGCTCGGAGAAGACCTCCGCGCCGCCGCCGGGCACCGAGCCCAGGCCCGCGGCGATCAGCTCCGGCAGCACCTGCTCGAGCGGCTTCTTCGCCACCTTGGCGATCTGGTCGAGCTCGACCATGGTGAAAGCCTTGATGTGGATCGCCGGCCGCACCGCCTTCACCGCGCGCAGGATCTCCAGGTAATACTCGTAGGGGATCCTCGGCCACACGCCCGCGACCATGTGCACCTCGGTCACGGGCTCGCCGAGTTGCGCGCGCACCTTCTCCGCCACCTGCTCGGGCGTCATCTGGTACGCGCCCTCCTGGCCGGGAAGGCGCTGGAAGGCGCAGAAGCGGCACAGCTTGTTGCACAGGTTCGTGTAATTGACGTGCTGGTTGACGTTGAAGTAGGCCAGGTCCCCGTGCAGCCTCTCGCGCACGTGGTTGGCCAGCAGGCCGAGCACGTTCAGGTGCGGCGTGGCGTAGAGCGCCAGGCCGTCCTCGCGCGACAGACGCGCGCCGTCTTGCACTTTGCGAGCGACCTGCTCCAGGCCCGCCGCGCGCGCGAGTCGCTCCAGCGAGAGCGCTCCGGACTGCGTGTGGGACCTCCCGAGGATCCCTTCGCGGCGCGCGCGGTCCACGCGGCGTGTGTCGCCGCCTCCTCGCGCGAGAACGGCCCCTTGCGCAACGCGGGATGGCGCGGATCGACGATCCCGTACCAGGAGTTGCGCCGCAGCGGCGTGAAGCCCGCGCGCTCGATCACGCGCTCGATGTTGGCGATCGGCTCCAGGTGCAGGCAACCGGCGGCGGAGACCACGTTCTCCTCCAGCATCGTCCCGCCGAAGTCGTTGCAGCCGAAGCGCAAGGTCATCTGCGCCATTTTCAGGCCCTGCGTCACGTAGCTGGTCTGGATGTTGTCGAAGTTGTCGAGGAAGATGCGCGAGATCGCTTGCACGCGCAGGTAGACCGCGGGCGTCGCCTTGGGCGGGTACTTGGCTTCGTCGGGCACGCCGTCGGGCTGCATGGTCCAACAGGCGAAGGCGGTGAAGCCGCCGGTCTCGTCCTGCAGCTCGCGCAGCCGCGCCAGGTGCTCGATGCGCTCGGCCGGCGTTTCGACGTGGCCGAACATCATCGTCGCCGAAGAGCGCAGGCCGGCGCGGTGAACCTCGCGGTGGACCTCGAGCCAGCGCTCGGTGCTGGTCTTCTTGGGCGCGATGATCTTGCGCACGCGTTCGACCAGCATCTCCGCCCCGGCGCCGGGCACCGAGCCCAGGCCGGCTTGCTTCAAGTCGCGCAGCACCGAGGCCAGGGGCCGTTTGTCGAGTTTCGCGAGGTGGTCGAGCTCCGACGCCGAGAGCGCGTGGCAGTTGATCGCCCAGCGCGCGCGGATGTCCTCGAACAACTCGACCCACCACGCGCTTTTCAGGTAGGGGTGGTGGCCGCCTTGCATCAGCAGCTGCTGGCCGCCGAGGTCGACGGTCTCCTGGATGCGCTTGTAGATCTCCTCGCGCGGCAGCACGTAGGCGCCCTCGGCGTCGGGCCGGCGGTAGAAGGCGCAGAACCCGCAGTCGGTGATGCAGACGTTGGTCGGATTGAGGTTGCGGTCGACGATGTACGTGACCACGTCGCTGGGGTGTTTCGCGCGGCGCACGTGGTCGGCGAGCAGGCCCAGGGTCGGCAGGTCCGCGTGCTCGTGCAGGAACAGCCCGTCCTCGAAGCTGATGCGGCGGCCTTCGAACACGCGTTCGGCGATGCGTTCGAGTTCGAGGGCCAACGCGCCTTGGCGCGCGCGGCTGGCCAGCGGCGCCGACCAATCCGGCGGCCAGGTGATCGGAGCGGGAGGATCCTCGTGCTCCTGCGCGCGCTCGAGCGCGGCGGAGTCCTGGGCGTTGAATGCCGGGTGCATGGCCCGGCCATTGTAGGTGCGAACGGGCCAGGACTGAACGGCCGTCGCGGGCAAGCCGCGCCAAGGCGTGGGATTCGCCCCATGACAGAGTCCGCGCGTGCGCGATCCGAGCGCGCCGCCTACGTTCCGCCCATGCGATTCCACGCACACGATCCGAAGGCAGCGAGCGACGCGATCCGGCGGCGAATGGCCGGCCCGCGCGCGCGGGGTGCTGCCTTCGGCGTCCGTGGCGGTTGAACCGCCTGCGAGCCGAACGACGACCCGCCGCGGCACTCCGGGCGGGTCGTCCCGTTCCTGCAGGCCGCGGCCCAACCCGAAAGACCTCCATGAGCCAAGCCTCCTCCGCCACCCGCCCTGCGCTGCGCTTCGAGACCCTGCAACTCCACGCCGGCCAGGAGCCGGCTCCCGGCACGCACGCGCGCCCCGTGCCGATCTACCAGACGACGTCCTACGCCTTCGACAGCTGCGAGCACGGCGCGCGGCTGTTCGGGCTCGAGCAGTTCGGGAACATCTACACGCGCCTGATGAACCCGACCACCGACGTGTTCGAGAAGCGCATCGCGGCGCTCGAGGGCGGCGTCGCGGCGGTCGCGACCGCGTCGGGTCAGGCGGCGCAGTTCCTGGCCTTGTCGACGCTGGCCGAGGCGGGCGACAACATCGTCTCGACCAGCTTCATCTACGGCGGCACGCACAACCAGTTCAAGGTCGCGCTGCCGCGCCTGGGCATCGACGTGAAGCTGGTCGCGGGCGACACGCCGCTGCGCTTCGAAGCCGCGATCGACGAGCGCACCAAGGCGCTTTACGTCGAGACCATCGGCAACCCGCGCTTCAACGTGCCCGATCTGCGCCTGCTGGCGGAG
>Ga0315910_10004416_pt1 | contig 11785 bp, 13 predicted proteins | sample EdamamesoilMG_FD_204470 | JGI IMG/M metagenome (GOLD analysis project Ga0315910, IMG submission 204470) | Garden soil microbial communities collected in Santa Monica, California, United States - Edamame soil | ecosystem: Environmental > Terrestrial > Soil > Garden | place: USA: California...
CTCGGAACGCGCCGAATTCGAAGCCTGGCTGATCGCATCACCCGAGCTCGCCGCCGAGGTCGAGATGGAACGCCGCCTGCGGCGTGGCATCGCGAGCGCCGCGCGGCGTGGCTGGCTCAAGCGCGGCACACCCACCCGGCAGAACTCACCCGAACGACGCTGGCACATGGCGGCCGCGGCGAGCGTGGTCCTGGCCGTCATGGCGCTGGGTGCGCTCCTGGTGTTTCCGGATCACGGTTCGGGCACGCCAGGCGCCTCGTCGACGGCGGGCAATTCTCCGCGAGCGCTGCCGTCGCGCACCGTGCGACTCAGCGCGATGCGCAGCCTCGACACGTCTCCGGACGTCATCGTCGCGCGCGGCGAAGCGCCCAGCGAGCTCGTGATCGAGCCCGATGTCGTGACGCTCACCTGCGAAGACGGCACCCTCGACTTCGAATGTGCCGGCGGCGCGGCGCCAAGTGTTCCGCAGTACCCCGAATACGAGATGGATCTGGTGAGCCGCCGCGGCTCCGTCCTTTCGTGGCGTTCGGCACGGCAACTGCCGTCGGGCGGTAGCCAGCTGGCGTTCGTCATGCCGAATCCCGGCGCCCTCACCGCCGGTGATTACGACGTGATCGTGCGCGGCCATTCGCCGGATCACGAGGAAGTGGTCGCCCGCTACTGGCTCCGCGTGTCGGAGTAACGTAACGGGGGACATTCCTCGTTTCCTGGCAAACCGGATCAGTCTCACGGGCGCCGCCGCTTCGCGGCGTTTTCCGTCGTGGCGCGTGAGCGCCTGGGAAGTCTGTCCCCGTTTGCTAGGGCCGGTCGCATGCGACCGGCGGAATGTCCCCATTTCAGCTCATGTATTTCTTGATGCGCGCGTGCAGCGGGGAGTGGCGCGGGAAGTGCGCGCGCAGGTATTCCATCTGGTCGGCGAGCACGCGCCGTCCCTTCAGGAAGATGTACTCCGCGTAGGTGGGCGTGAACGGCACGGCGATGAGCTGCATCTTCGCCTGCTCCGGAGTACGCGAGGCCTTGAGATTGTTGCAGCGGCGACAGGCCGCAACCACGTTGGTCCACACATCGCGACCGCCCTGCGAGAACGGGCGGATGTGATCGCGTGACAGTTCCTTCACCGGGAAGCGCTGCGCACAGTAGAGGCAGAAGTGCGCATCGCGGCGGAACAGCGTCTGGTTGTTCAGCGGCGGCACGTAGTCGTGACGCGTGTTGCCGGGATTGCCGGTATGCCCGACGGTGGCAACGATCGAATTCACCTCGAGCACGGTGCGCAGGCCAGAGCGCGCGCTCACACCGCCATAGAGTTTGAACAAAGGGCTGCCGCAGGTGTACGCCACCTGTTCCTGGTGATAGAGACGCGCGGCTTCCTTGTAGTCGATCCACTCGAGCGGCATGCCCGACACGTCGGTTCGGAGCACGAGTTGGGAGAGCGCGCGAGGCGAGTAGCCCGCGACGAGGCGCAGATCGGAAAGGTCTCCGCGATCTGCTTTTTCCAGATCGATGCCCAACATGGCATGTAAGATAAGCCAGTCCTGTGCGAGAATTCAACGCCGCAAGACATTCATTTAACACGGGAAAAGCAGGCCTTTGGCACAACCGCCACGGGCACGGGCTTTACGGGGGAGTCCAGACAAATGCCCATCACGATCGGTGCGCTGAAGGAAAGCGCGCCCGGTGAAACTCGCGTCAGCCTCGTACCCGAGGTCGTGGACAAGTTCACGGCAGCCGGCGCACGCGTGGTGCTGGAATCGGGGGCTGGCGTCCGCGCCCAATTCCCCGACGCGCTGTACAAGAAAGGCGAATGGGCGGGTAGTTCGGCCGTGTTGTCGCAGGCCGACGTGCTGCTGACCGTGGCCCCGTTGAGCCTGGAGCAGATCGCCCAGCTGAAGCCCGGCGCCGTGGTGGTGGGTTTCCTGCAGGCGCACACCCGCCACGCGGAAGTGAAGGCGCTGCGCGACCGCAAGATCACCAGCTTCGCCGTCGAGCTGATCCCGCGTATCTCGCGTGCCCAATCCATGGACGGCCTGTCCTCGCAGGCCTCGCTGGCCGGCTACAAGGCCGTGCTGATCGCCGCCAACAATCTCGAGAAGTTCATGCCCATGCTGACCACGGCGGCGGGCACCATCCGCCCCTCGCAGGCGCTGGTCATCGGCGCGGGCGTGGCGGGTTTGCAGGCCATTGCCACCGCCCGGCGCCTGGGTGCAGTAGTCGAGGCGTATGACGTACGCAGCGCCACCCGCGAACAGGTGAAATCACTGGGCGCCAAGTTCGTCGAGACGGGCGTCAGCGCCGACGGCGCGGGCGGCTATGCCCGCGAGCTCACGCCCGAGGAGAAGGCCAGGCAGCAGGAAGCGCTGGATGCGCGCATCGCCGCGGCCGATGCGGTGATTTCCACGGCCTCGGTTCCCGGGCGCAAGGCCCCGGTCATCATTTCGAAGTCCGCCGTGGAACGCATGCGCGCCGGGTCGGTGATCGTCGACATCGCCGCCGAACAGGGCGGCAACTGCGAGCTCACCCGGGCCGGCGAGACCGTGGTCAGCACCAACGGTGTGAAAGTGATCGGCCCGGTGAACCTGCCCGGCACCCTCGCCTACAACGCCAGCGAGATGTACGCGCGCAATCTCTTCAACTTCCTCAAGCCCGCCATCGACAAGACTGGCGAGTTGAAGATCGACTGGAACGACGAAGTATTCGCGGGCGCCGTGCTCACGCACGACGGCGCGATCAAACACGAAGCCACCCGCAAGACGGTGGAGGGATAAGCCATGACGGGCATTGTTGCGCTCTACATCTTCATGCTCGCGGCCTTCACCGGCTACGAAATCATCGCCAAGGTGCCGGTGATCCTGCACACGCCGCTGATGTCGGGTTCGAACTTCGTGCACGGCATCGTGCTGGTGGGCGCGATGGTGGCGCTCGGCGGCGCCACGACTCCACTGGAGAAGACCATCGGTTTCGTCGGCGTGCTGCTGGCCGCGGGTAATGCGGTCGGCGGCTACGTGGTGACCGAACGCATGCTCGAAATGTTCAAGTCTTCGGGCGCGAAGAAGAAGTCCGGAGGCGGCCACTAATGGAAGAAGTCATGCAAGCCCCGGGAGTCGCGTCGCGCTTCCTGGTCATCGACATCAGCTACTTCCTCACGGCCGTGCTGTTCATCATGGGCCTGAAGCGCATGAGCTCACCGGTCACCGCGCGCAGCGGCATCCTGTGGGCCGGCGCCGGCATGCTGGTGGCCACGCTCGTCTCCTTCCTCTACCCGGGGATGAGCAACTTCGAGCTGATCATCGCCGCCATTGTTGTTGGCTCCCTGATCGCGTGGTGGAGCGGCAAGAAGGTCGCGATGACCGACATGCCGCAGATGATCGCGCTGTACAACGGCATGGGTGGCGGCGCGGCCGCGGCCATCGCGGCGGTCGAGCTGTACCGCGCCGCGTTCGCCAATGCGGCGGGTCAGCCGGTGCAGCACAGCCCTCTCATCATGTCGCTGGCCGTCATCGGCGGCATCATCGGCGCGATTTCCTTCAGCGGTAGTTTGATCGCCTGGGCCAAGCTGCAGGGCGTGCTGAACAAGACCATCCGCTTCGGTGGCCAGAAGTTCGTGAACGGCCTGCTGTTCCTGGGCTCGCTGGCGGTGGGCGTGATCGTGGTCCTGCACCACGGCGCGGACCCCCTGCACGTGTCGCTGATCTTCGCGCTCGCGCTGCTGTTCGGCATCGCGATGACGCTGCCCATCGGCGGCGCCGACATGCCGGTGGTCATCTCGCTGTACAACGCGCTCACCGGTCTCGCCGTGGCCTTCGAAGGCTTCGTGATGAACAACGCCGCGATGATCATCGCCGGCACGGTGGTGGGCTCGGCCGGCACGCTGCTCACGCAGCTCATGGCCAAGGCCATGAACCGCTCACTGGCCAACGTGTTGTTCTCGGACTTCGGTTCGGGCGGCGGCGCCGCGGCCACGGGACCCCAGGGCTCGATGAAGCCCATCGAGGCCTCGGACGTCGGGGTGATGATGGCCTTCGCATCCAAGGTCATCGTGGTGCCCGGCTACGGCATGGCCGTGGCGCAGGCCCAGCACAAGGTCTGGGAAATGTGCCAGCTGCTCATCGATCGCGGCGTGACCGTGAAGTTCGCGATTCACCCGGTGGCGGGCCGCATGCCCGGCCACATGAACGTGTTGCTGGCCGAGGCTGGCGTGCCCTACGACCTGATCGCGGATCTCGACGAAATCAACGCCGAGTTCGAAACCGCGGACGTGGCACTGATCATCGGCGCCAACGACGTGGTGAACCCGGTGGCACGCACCGACAAGTCCTCGCCCATCTACGGCATGCCGATCCTGAATGCCGACAAGGCCAAGAACGTCATCGTCATCAAGCGCGGCCAGGGCGCGGGCTTCTCGGGCATCGAGAACGCGCTGTTCTTCCTCGACAACACGCGCATGTTGTACGGCGACGGACAGAAGGCCGCCGCGGAACTGGTGAACGCGATCAAGGCCGTCGCATAAGAATGGGGTCAGGCCCCAATTTCTAGGAAATGGGGTCTGACCCCATTCAATGCTCTCTGTGTTTGGCGAAGGACATCTTGTCGAGCACGCCCAGCAATACGGCCGACACCACGAACGTCAGGTGGATGATCACGTACCACATGATCTGGTCGTTGGTGTAGGTCTCCCTTCCCACCTCGCCCACCTTCATGAAGATGCGCAGCAGGTGGATCGAGGAAATCGCCACGATGCTGGCCGCCACCTTGAGCTTGAGTGTGGCGGCATCGAGCTTGCCCAGCCAGCTGAGCGTGTCTGATCCCTTGGCATCGATGGTCGACACGAAATTCTCGTAGCCCGAGAACATCACCATGACGATGAGGCTGCCGACCAGCACGATGTCGATCATCGCCAGCACGACCAGCACCAGGTCTGCCTCCTGCATGTCCAGCAGTCCGTGGAATACCTCGAACGCGGCCTGGAAGAATTTGAATCCCAGCGCGAGCAACGCCAGTGACAGGCCGATGAACAGCGGGGCCAGGAGCCAGCGCGCCGCGAACAGGGCTTTTTCGAAAACTAATTCGGTCTTGGACGCCACGGGAAACTCCGGCTCGGTTGAGGCGCGCGTATTGTAGCCAAACGATGCGCGTTGGTAGGCTGCGGTCACACGGAGGACACATGATCACACGTCGCGATCTCGTCGCCGGCCTCGTCGCGGCCGGCATCACCCTGGCCTGCGTCTCCACCGCCCAGGAGCCGGGCAAGCTGCTCGATTCCACCGCCTGGTTGTGGGCCGACACGCAGCCGAAGAAGACCGACGTGGGCGAGCTGCGTTCGGTGGTGCGCCAGCCCACCCGCACGCTCGACGAGCTCGAGATGCACATCACCACGCTGAACCCCCACGTGGCCTCGCACGCACCGCACACCCATCCCAACGAGGAGATGGTCATCGTCAAGGAAGGCACGCTGCAGGCGCACGTCAACGGCAAGGAGATCGTGGTGCCGGCCGGCGGCGTGCTGTTCTTCGCCTCGATGCAGCCCCACGCCGTGCAGAACATCGGCGACACGCCGGCGACCTACTTCGTCGTCAACTGGGCGATCCCGGGATCGAAGGGCAAGCAGGTGCCGAAGCCCCCGTCGGGGCCCGGCATCCAGTAGTTAGGGCCGCGGCGCCCCGGTGCGCTCGCGGTGCTGCCGGCGGCGCTCCAGCCAGCGCTGCCGCTCCTCGGGGGTGGCGTTCTGCCAGCGCTCGCGCAGCTTGCGGCGCTGCTCGGGCGTGAGCTTCTTGAAGTTGCGGTATCCCTCGCGCACGCGCGCCTGCTGCTCGGGGGACAGCTCGCGGTAGCGGTGCCAGCGCTTCCGCGCCAGGTCCTTCTGCTCGGGCGTGAGCTGCTGCCAGCGCTCGTAGCGCGCCTTGGCGCGATCGCGCTGCTCGGGCGACATCGACATCCAGCGGCGCGTGCCGCGCAGCAGGCGCTGCTGTTGCTCGGCGGGCAGCGAGTCCCACTTGCCGCTGTACTTGCCCAGGACCTTCTGTTCCTCGGCGCTCAGCGAATTCCATGCGGTGGGAGCCGCGGCGGTGGGCGCGTCCTCGGCGCGGGCACTGACGGGCAGGGCCAGCTGCAGCCCGGCCGCGCACAACGCGGCGAGCGCGACGCGACGACCCGGCAGGAAACGGCTCGACTCACTCATGTGTCTCATCCTTCGGCGGGGACGCCTTGGGCGGCTTCGCCGCGGCGGCGATGCGCTCGATGTCGGCGTTCGCCAGGAAATCGGAAAAATTGTCGTCCGGGGTGTCTTCGTTGTCCTCGTCGATGCCGCCGAGGAATTCGAGCAGGTCCTCGTCCGGTTCGGATTTCTTCGGGTCGCTCATGACTCGATCTCACCCGCGGCCCACTCGTAGAACTCCAGATCCTCGCCGTCGTCGACGAAGTCCGGCGCGTCGGACAGCAGCTCGAGATCGTCGACCGCGCTGTTGGCCGGACCCAGGGCCGTGCCTTCGCCACCCGGGCCGGTGATCATCACCACGGCGAGCACGCCGGCCGCCGCAGCACCCAGGGGCATCACCGTGCGCCAGGCCGGGCGCGCCGGGCGACCCTGCTTCTCCAGCGCCGCGTGCCGCGCCTGCGTGAGGCGCGACAAGGTGCGGCCGTCGAGCCGCGCGGTGCTCTCCTCGAGCACTTCACGCGTGCGCTTTTCGAATTCGCCTGGATCTTCGTGGCTCATACATTGACCTTAGAACACTTCACCGAGACGCGCGCGCAGGGACTCCAGCGCGCGAAAGTAATGAGTCTTGACGCTGCCTTCCGAGCAGCCCATGGCGCTCGCCGTCTCCGCGACGTCGAGCCCTTCGAAATTCCTCAGCAGGAAGGCCTGCTGCTGTCGCGGTGGCAATTCCTGGATGGCCACCTCGAGCGTACCGATGGCCTCGTCGATCTCGAGGCGACGCGCCGGCGTGACCTCGGGACTCGGCGCCTGCGCCACCGGGTCGTATTCCTCGTCCTCATCGTCGGTGCGCATCGGCAGCCAGGCCATGATTCGGCCGCGCACGGTGCGGCGGCGCTGCATGTCGTGGATACGATTCGCGAGGATGCGATAGAACAGGGGGCGCCATTCCTCGCTGTTGCGCGAGCCGTACGACTGCACCAGCTTCATCATCGCGTCCTGCACGGCGTCGAGCGCATCGTCGTCGTTGCGCAGACCCAGCTGCGCAATCTTGAAGGCGCGCTTCTCGACACTGGCCAGGAACTGCTCGAGCGCGCGACTGGTCATCAATTCCTGTTCCCGACTCCGCGCAGTCCCGAAATCAGACCTGTGAATGGGCGTGTTATAAACGCGCGGAAGCGTAGCAAACGCGGTCATAGACGGTGTAACGCGCGCCCTGGCGGCAGGTTGACCGCGACCTTCCAAGCATTGCGTTTCCGTGAATCAGGAACTTACAAACACTCTCGCAGGCTGGATGTCACGTCCGCGTCATAAGGCGTCCCGTTGCGCAGCGCCATTTTTGTAAGTGCTTGTTTCGCTTGATATGGCCCGCATGTGCTCACGATTCGATCATCCGAACGAGAAACTGCAAAAACACGGCACATTTGTAGTCTCCCGCCGACGTCATCCACAGACTTATCCACACGCACTGTGGAAAACCCTGAAGAGTCCGTCTTGACGCGTTCCATTGTGCGCGTCGCGTTGGATACACCCCTGCGCCGACTGTTCGATTACCTGCCCGCGCGCGATTCGGTTCACGCGCCACAACCCGGCGTTCGTGTGCGCGTGCCTTTCGGCAAGCAACGCCTGGTGGGCGTGGTGCAGTCGCTGGCGGCGAGTTCCGATCTCCCGATCGAAAAACTCAAGCCGCTGCTCGAAGTGCTCGACGAGGAACCGGTGTTCGACCCCGGCGTCATGGAGCTGCTCGAATTCGCCTCGCATTACTACCACCATCCGCTCGGCGAGGTGATGAGCGCGGCGCTGCCGAAACTCGCGCGCGAAGGAGCACCGGCGCGCGCACGCGTGGAACGCTGGTACGCGACCGAGGCCGGGCTCGCGGCATTGGCCGGCGATGAACTCAAGCGTGCGCGCAAGCAGCGCGCGCTGCTCGAGGCGCTGCGCGATGAACCCGGGTTGTCGGGAGACGCACTGGCGGAAAAATTCGACGACTGGCGCACGCCGATGCGTGCGCTGGTGGCGCGGGACTTCACCTCTTCCGCGGAAGCACCGGTCGTCTCGGCGACTCCCGAACAGCCGCTGCTGCGCGGCACGGGACCGGCATTGAGCCCCGAGCAGGCCAGCGCCGTCACGGCCATCGATGGCGCCGCCGGTCGCTTCGCGCCCTTCCTGCTCCACGGCATCACCGGCAGCGGCAAGACCGAGGTGTACCTGCATGCGGTGGAGCACGCGCTGCGACGCGCACGCCGCGCACTGGTACTGGTGCCGGAGATCGGCCTCACGCCGCAGCTCGTCGGCCGGTTCCGTGAGCGCTTCGGCGTGCCCGTGGCAGTGCTGCACTCCGGGCTCACCGACGCCGAACGCCTGGCCGCCTGGCGCGAATGCGTGAGCGGCAGCGCGCGCATCGTGCTGGGCACGCGTTCCGCGGTGTTCGCGCCGGTCGCGGACCTCGGCATCGTGATCGTCGACGAGGAACACGACGCCTCGTTCAAGCAGCACGAGAGTGGCTTCCGATATTCGGCCCGCGACCTCGCCGTGCTGCGCGCGCAGCGCGCGCAGGTTCCCATCGTGCTGGGTTCGGCCACGCCGGCGCTCGAGAGCCTGCAGAACGTGGCGGCGGGAAAATTCACGCGACTGTCGCTGCCGCGGCGCGCCGGCCAGGCCCTGCCGCCGCGCGCCGCCGTGATCGACCTGCGCGAACATGCCGTGCGCGCCGGCATCGCGACGCCCGCGGTGGAAGCCATGCAAAGACACCTGTCCAGCGACGGGCAGGTGCTGGTGTACATCAACCGGCGCGGCTATTCGCCCACGCTCGCCTGCACTGCCTGTGGCTGGATCGCGCCGTGCCGCGATTGCGACGCGCGGCTCACCGTGCACCTCGCGGCGCAACGCCTGCGCTGCCATCACTGCGGCGCCGACGCACCGCTGCCCGCGAAGTGCCCGCAGTGTGGCTATGCCGTACGGCACGTGGGACAAGGCACCGAACGCGTCGAAGAGACGCTGGCCGCGCTGTTCCCGGACAAGCCCATCGCGCGGCTCGACCGCGACGTGGTGCGCAAGCGCGGTGACCTCGAGTCCGTGGTCAGCCGCGTGGCCAGCGGCGAAGCACGCATCCTGGTCGGCACGCAGATGGTCACCAAGGGCCACGACTTCCCGAACGTCACGCTGGTGGTGGTTCTCAACGCCGACCAGGGACTGTTCAGCACCGACTTCCGCGCGCCCGAGCGCGTGGCGCAGACCGTGGTCCAGGTCGCGGGCCGCGCCGGGCGCGGCGAGAAGCCCGGCGAAGTGCTGATCCAGACCGAGTACCCCGAGCATCCGCTGCTCAGGAGCCTGCTCGAGGAAGGCTACGACGGCTTCGCGCGCACCGCGCTCGAAGAACGCGCGGCCGCGGGTTGGCCGCCGTTCGCGCATGTCGTGGCGCTGCGCGCCTCGGCGACCACGCTGGAAGCCGCGACCAGCTTCCTGCGCGCCGCACGCGGCCTGTTCCGCTCGCCGCGCGGCCTCAAGTTGTTAGGGCCCGCGCCCGCCGCGATGGCGAGACGCGCCGGCCGTTACCACGCGCAGCTGCTGCTCGAAGCGGGCGAACGCGCGCCGCTGCACCGCGCGCTCGACGCGTGGCTGCCGCAGGTCGAAAGCCTGAAGACGCCGCGCGACCTCCGCTGGTCGCTGGACGTGGATCCGCTCGATCTGTTCTGAATCGGCCTCAGGGGCGCGCGATGTCCCAGCCGGCGTTGCGCGCATTCTCCTCGGCGGCGGCATCCAGCGCTTCACCCGTGATGCGTGCGTCGATGGCCTGCAAGACCACCGGCGGCGGCGCGGATGCCCGGCGCATGTCACCCCCCGACGCGGGTGCGGCGTCGATCACCGGTATGCGCCACTCCGAAGATGTACGGCAGGCCAGCCCCGCGGTGCCCGCCGCGGTCACCGTGAAGCTGCGGCAGTACTGGCCTTCCGGCGTCTTGAACGTGAGCCCGATCAACACGGGCTCGGCCCCGGTCTGCTGGCTGGCCAGCTGCCGATCGAGCGCGTACGCCAGCGCGCCGCGCGCCACCATCGTGCCATCGCGCACCGCCACCAGCGTGGCGTCGCGCGGCGTGAGCAGTTTCCACGTGATGAACACACCCAGCACCAGGCTCGCCGCCATCGCCAGCCACTCGCGCGCGCGCCAGGGCGTGGACGGGGGCCGCGTGGTTCGCGCGGGGAACTGCACCACGTTGCCTCGCGGCGCCTCCGCCGCGGCGGCGGGCGCGGCGCCCCGGGCGCGTGCGGCCAGTTGTTCGGGCACGGGCTGCTTCAGCACCGTGGCGAAGGCACCCGCGACTTCGGCGCGCAGCGCGCGATGCGCCTCGACACGGCGCGCCAGCACCGGGTCGCGCGTGATGGCCGCGGAGATTTCCGCGCGCAGCACCTCGTCGAGTTCGCCGTCGGCGTAGGCCATCAGCATTTCGTCGTCGTAGTTCACGTGACAGCTCCGCGTTCTTCGCCGGACAATGCGGCCGCGAGCGCCGTACGTCCGCGCGCCAGGCGGCTGGTCAGCGTGCCGATGGGGACTTCCAGCACCTCGGCCGCCTCCTTGTAGGAAAGGCCTTCGACCAGCACCAGCGCCACGGCCAGGCGCTGCTCCTCGGGTAGTTTGGACATCGCCTCGGACACCGACCACAGCGTGGTCTCGGTATCGACCGGCGACACCGCCGGATGTTCGCCGCTGTCCTCGGGCAGTGCGACCTCGGCGCGCCGCCCGTGCGCGCGCCGGTTGTCTATCCATACGTTCTTCATGATGCCGAACATCCAGGCCGCCAGGTTCGCACCCGCGCGAAACTGCGCAAGGTTGCGCCAGGCGCGTTCGACCACCGTCTGCGTGAGATCGTCGGCATCGTGCTGGTTGCGCGACAACGCGCGCGCGAAGCGGCGCAGCCGCGGCAACAACGCGACGATGCTTTCGCCGATTTCCTCCGGTACGGCAGTCATGCTTACATGACGATACTACGTCGGAGGACGCACGATTCTTCCATGGCGATGAAGCTCCGCGCAAACAGGCTGCTTTTCCTGCTGCTCGCCACGCTGGCCGGCGGCGCCGCCGCGCAATTGCCGCGTGTCGAGCTGCCCTCGTTGCCGCCACCATCACTGCCGCCGCCCGGCCAAGTATTGCCCGAGGCGCAGCGCGCGGTCGGCGGCGCGTTGAACACCCTGGCGGTGGCGCGCGGCGTGCGAATCGAAAGCCTGGCGCGCGAGCATCGCGCGGAGCTGGATCGCGACCCGCGCGGCGAACTGGTGGTGCGCGCCGAGGTGGTCGCGGTGGACATCACCGAGGCGGCGCTGAAGCGCGCGCAGGCGGAAGACTTCGTGCTGAAACGCACGCAGGAACTCGCCGACCTCGGGCTGCGCGTGTTCGTGCTGCAGACGCCGAAAGGCTGGAGCGCCGCGCGCGGATTGAAACGCCTTCGCAAGCTGGATCCCGAGGGCACCTACGACTTCAACCACGTGTATCTCGGCAGCGGCGAGGCCACGCGGCCCGCGCCGCACCTCGCGCTCCTGGGCCCGCCCGCGCCAGGCGCGGTACCGCCTCCTGCCGGAACTTCGCGGCGCGCGGGTCTCATCGACGGCGGCGTCGACGGCACGCATCGCTACTTCGCGCACACG
>Ga0315910_10004417_pt1 | contig 11785 bp, 9 predicted proteins | sample EdamamesoilMG_FD_204470 | JGI IMG/M metagenome (GOLD analysis project Ga0315910, IMG submission 204470) | Garden soil microbial communities collected in Santa Monica, California, United States - Edamame soil | ecosystem: Environmental > Terrestrial > Soil > Garden | place: USA: California...
CGCCTTGAGCCGGATCTCCACGTATTTCAATGATGAGAACATCACCATGCCCAGCAGCACCAGTGCGCCCAGTACCTGCTTGGCGCGGCGATCGCGCATGGCGCCGCTTACCGCGCTGGCGTCGAAAGTGCCGGTCTCCGACAGGCGCTGGGCACGGCGCCGCGCGTCGCGCAGCTTGGTGATGGCGCCAATCAACGCCTCGGCGTCGGGAAATCGATCCTCGCGCCGTTTCGCCATCATCCGGTCCAGCAGCGGCTGCATTTCGGCGCATTCGGCGGGCAGGCGCGGAATGGGCGCCTGCTTGTGCTGGATGATGATGTCGATGACGGAACTGGAAATAAATGGTTTCTTGCCGGTCAGCATCTCGTGGAAGATGCAGCCGAGGCTGTAGATGTCGGCGCGACCGTCGGTCTTGATGCCATCGGCCTGTTCCGGACTGACGTAGTTCGGACTGCCGAGAAAAATGCCGGTGGAGGTAAGGTCGGCCTCGGTATCCACCTGCTTGGCGATGCCGAAGTCGGTGAGTAGTGGCGTGTGTTCGTCGCGGAACAGGATGTTGGCCGGTTTCACATCCCGGTGCACGATGCCATGCTTGTGCGCCTCGGCCAGCGCGTTGGTGATCTTGGCCAGGTAGTCCAGGGCCTCGTCCGTGGAGATCGGCAGCTCCATGCGCTGCTTCAGGTCGCCGCCCTGCACGTACTCCATGGATATGTAGAGTGAACTGTCGGCGAGGCCGATATCGTAGATGGTGATGATATTGGGGTGGCGCAGGGAGGCGATGATGCGCCCCTCGGCGATGAAGCGTTCTATGAGATCCTCGGTGCGTTGATCAGCGACCTGGTCGAGGATTTTCAGCACCACCGGCCGATGCAGCGATTCCTGGATGGCCAGGTACACGGTGGCCATGCCGCCTTTGCCGATCAGCCGCTGGATGCGGTACCCGGGGATCTCCATAATTCCGGATTATATCAGGGTGATGAAACAAGCCGATTTGGGGAATAGGGCATGCGCAACGTACGTATCCATGTGGAAAATCCCCTGAGCTCCGGGGCCGAAGTGATGTTGTCCGCGGATGCCGCGCGTCATGTGGCCGCGGTACTGCGACTCCGGGCCGGCGCCATGCTGGAATTGTTCGATGGTTCGGGCGGCAGTCATCGCGGACGGATCGTGGCAGTAGAGAAGCGATCCGTCAAAGTCCTGCTTGAATCATTCCACCCGCAGGAACGCGAGTCATTGCTGCAGGCCACACTGGTACAGGGGATTTCCCGTGGCCAGCACATGGACTACACCCTGCAGAAAGCGGTGGAGCTGGGCGTGGTGCGCATCGTGCCGGTGTTGACCGAACACAGTAATGTGCGCCTGGATGAGGCGCGCGCCGGGCGCCGGGTGGATCACTGGCGGCGCGTGGTGATCGGCGCCTGCGAGCAATGCGGCCGCAACCGCGTGCCGGAAGTGTGTCCGCCGCAATCGCTGGCGGCGTGGCTGGAGACGGATGACACCGCTTGCAGGCTGGTTCTCGATCCGGAGGCGGAACTGGGATTGAGCGTCATTCCTCCCCCTGTGCACGGCATATCGCTGCTGAGCGGACCCGAAGGCGGGCTGTCCGCGGGGGAAATCCGCGCCGCCCTGGCCGCGGGTTGGCAGGCGGTACGACTCGGACCGCGCATCCTGCGCACCGAGACCGCGGCGGTGGCCGCCCTTGCCGCCTGCCAGGCGCTTTGGGGTGACTTGAAATGAGTGGGGTATACTGCCACGCCCCACGAATACAGGTGTCCAATGTCCGCCAACCTCGAATCCCCGGTACCGCATTTCACCACCGCGCTTACCGGACCGTTATTGCAAATCGAGCGCCAGATCCTGGATCGGCAATCGGCCATTGAATCCTGGTTTCGTTCGCAATGGCGGCGCACACCGGCGCCCTTCTATGCCTCCGTGGATTTGCGCAATTCCGGGTACAAGGTCGCGCCGGTGGACACCAACCTGTTTCCGGGCGGTTTCAACAACCTGAATCCGGAATTCGACGCCCTCGCCATCCAGGCGTTGCAACAGGCCGTGGAGCACCTTGGCGCACCGGTGGATCGAATCGTCATCGTGCCGGAAAGCCACACGCGCAACCTGTTCTACCTGGAAAACGTCGCCGTGTTGCAGCGCCTGCTGGAGAGCGCCGGGTTCGCGGTGCGGCTGGGCTCGCTGTTGCCGGAACTCAGGGATGAAACGGTGATCCCGTTGCCGTCGGGCGCCAGCGTGCGCCTCGCACCACTGACGCGGAACGGCAGGCGCGTGCTGGTCGGCGATTTCGATCCTGATTTCGTGTTGCTGAACAATGACCTCAGCAGCGGTATGCCGCCGATCCTGGAGGACATCGAGCAGTTGCTGCGGCCGGCGCCCCGACTGGGTTGGGCGACCCGGCTCAAGTCCGTGCATTTCAGCTTCTACCAGGGCGTCGCGAAGGAATTCGCGGCATTGCTGGGCATCGATCCCTGGTTCATCGATCCCATGTTCCGCAATTGCGGGGCCATTGATTTCATGAAGCGCGAGGGGCAGTCATGCCTGGAACGCAACGTGGAGGAACTGCTCGAGGCCATCACGCGCAAGTACGAGGAGTACGCGGTGCAGTGCCGTCCGTTTGTCATGGTGAAGGCGGATTCCGGCACCTACGGCATGGGAGTCATGAGCGCCTACAGCGTGGCGGAGGTCATGGAATTGAATCGCAAGGAGCGCACCAGGATGTCCACGACCAAGGAGGGGCAGAAGGTCAGCAAGGTGATCATCCAGGAAGGTGTGTATACCCACGAGACCTGGGGCGAGGGCAATGCGGTCGCGGAGCCGGTTGTGTACATGATCGATCACAACGTGGTCGGTGGCTTCTACCGCGTGCACACGGGGCGATCGTCCAGCGAGAATCTGAATGCACCGGGTATGCGTTTCGAGCCGCTGGCATTTGAAGAATGTTGCATCACGCCCGACCCGACCCAGGCTCCGGACGCCCATCCGAACCGGTTCTACACCTACGGGGTGATCGGACGTCTGGCCCTGCTTGCCGCGGCGCGGGAAAGCCAGAGCGTCGCGTAATTCGACCCGATTTATTGCCCCTTCAGCGTGGCGCGCACCTCGGCCAGGTGACGGCGGCTGACGGGGATCGCTTCCGCCACCGCGCGCAACCGCACTGCCATGGTGCCGTCCCGCTGCCGCTCCAATCCCAGGATATGTTCCCTCGCCACGAGCGCATTGCGGTGAATGCGCAGGAACAGGCCGGCAAACTCATCCTCCAGCGCCTTCAGTGATTCATCCACGAGCACCTCGCGCTGCCGCCATGCCGCGGCGACGTATTTCTGATCGGCGCGCAGGTACGCGACCTCATCCACGGGCACGAGCAACAGGCCTTCCCGCGAACGGATGCTGAGGTGCGTGCGCTGGCGGGCATCGGGTTGCAGGCGGCGCAATTCCGTCACCTGGGCGCTGCGCAGCATGCGGGCACGGGAAAGTGCCTGCGCCAGGCGCTCCGCCCGCACCGGTTTCAGCAGGTAGTCCACGGCGCTCGCCTCAAATGCCTGCAGGGCGTGTTCATCAAAGGCGGTGGTGAATATGATCGCCGGCGGGTTGGGGAGGCGCGCCATGTGGATGGCGGCTTCCAATCCACCCATGCCCGGCATTCTGATATCCAGCAGCACCACATCCGGACTCTCCCGCTGCGCCAGTTCCAGCGCGAAGATCCCGTTTTCCGCCTCCAGCACGGTGTGACCACCGTCACTGTCACGCAGCAATTCGCGCAACCGGGTGCGCGCCAGCGATTCATCATCAACGATCAGGATTTTCATCGGGTAGCAGCAGCTCGATGGAGTAATGGCCGGGCTGCTCGTGAATTTTCAGCAAGCCGTCCCGGCCAAAGAACGCCGCCAGCCGTTGCGCAACATTTTCCCGCGCCATGTTGTGCCCGTGTCGTTGCGTAATGCCGGGTTCCCCGGCCAGGACCGGGTTGGACAGCGTAATCGTCGTGCCGTCCGGCGCAACCACGCAGTTGATTGTCACCGTGCCGCCCTGGGGCAGCAGCTCGATGCCGTGGTACACGGCATTCTCGAGCAGCGGTTGCAGGGTCAGCGCGGGCAGGCGCTGTCCGAGGTTCCCCGGCGGCAGTTGCCAATCCACCTTCAGCCTTTCACCCAGCCGGTGCTGTTCAATGCGCAGGTAACCCCTGCACAGCGCAATCTCCTCCGCCAGCGTCACCGGTTGTCCGGCGCTGTGCAGGCTGGCGCGCAGCAGGTCCGACAGGTCCACCACCGCCTGTTCCGCCAGGGCCGGCGCCTGCCGTGTCAGGCCGGCGATGGTATTCATGCAGTTGAACAGGAAGTGCGGGCGTATGCGCGCCTGCAGCGCGGCAAAGCGGGCATCGGCCTCGGATTCGACGCGGCGCCGCCATTGTTGCCGGACATAGAAGTAGCGCAGCGCCAGTGCCCAGGCGATGGCGCTGATTCCCAGGCAGCGCAACAGGAACCCGGCGTGATTGGTGCCGACGGAGTCGGCCAGGGTGAACCAGCCGACGGTTAACTGCCAGGCGACTTCCGACACCGCCAGCGTCACCGCCAGCGTGGTCGCGTAGCAGGCCGTGGCCGCCAGGTGATCAGGCAGGGCCTCCACGTGCCGCCGTAACAGGCACAGGGTGCCGAGGCACAAAAGGCCGATCCAGAGGCTCATCACCGAATACAGCGCCAGCCGGTCGAACTCTGAAACCCGGGTGCCCGGCGTGGACAGGGTCAGGACGATGGCGAGCAACTGCGCCAGCAGCACCACGACAAAGGCCATGCGGGAACCGCAGAATTCCGGCAGAAATGACGCGCCGGTGGCGCTACGGCTCATATTGCCCCCCGATTTTGCATGCCGTCCATCAGGCGTTTATCGCCGGAAGCATAAGTTATAATGTGTCACGTACTCACCTCCCCCGGTTCGGGCAGAAAGATGGCATCCAATCAGTCCCCAGTAAAGCCCTGGGCCGGCCGTTTCAGTGAGGGTACGGATCAATTCGTGGAGCAATTCACGGAATCCGTTTCCTTCGATCAGCGGCTGTACCGGCAGGACATTCGCGGTTCCCTGGCCCATGTGCGCATGCTGGCCCATTGCGGCGTGCTGTCCCAGGATGAAGCCGGGAAGATTGCGCAGGGACTGGATTCAATCCTGTCCGACATCGAGGCCGGCCGGTTCCAGTGGCGCGTGGAACTGGAAGACGTGCACATGAATATCGAGATGGCGCTGGCCGAGCGCATCGGCGACGTGGGCAAGAAACTGCACACGGCGCGCAGCCGCAATGACCAGGTCGCCACCGACCTGCGCCTGTACGTGCGCGATGTTATTGATGAATTGCGCGACCTGTTGCGAGCGCTGATGCAATCGCTGTGCGACGTCGCCGAACGGGAGGCCGACACCATCATGCCCGGGTTTACCCACATGCAGGCGGCGCAGCCGGTCACATTCGGCCATCACCTGCTGGCGTGGTGCGCCATGTTGCAGCGGGATGATCAGCGGCTGGCGGATTGCCGCCGCCGCGTGAATGTACTGCCGTTGGGCGCGGCGGCACTGGCGGGCACCGGCTTTCCCATTGACCGCGAATACACGGCGCGGCTGCTGGAATTTGAACGGGTGGCGGAAAACTCCCTGGACGCCGTCAGTGACCGGGATTTCGCCATCGAGTTCTGCGCCGCCGCCGCGCTCATCATGATGCACCTGTCGCGGTTCGCCGAGGAAATGGTGCTGTGGGCATCGCCCCAGTACCGGTTTATCGAGCTTGACGACGCCTGGTGCACCGGGTCATCCATCATGCCGCAGAAGAAGAACCCGGACGTGCCGGAACTGCTGCGCGGCAAGACCGGCCGCGTCTATGGCGACCTGCTGGCGCTGCTGACCATCATGAAGGCGCAGCCGCTGGCCTATAACCGCGACAACCAGGAGGACAAGCCGGCGCTGTTCGATGCCGTGGACACGGTGCGCGCCTGCCTGCGCGCCTGTTGCGGGATGATCCCCGGCATGCAGGTGCGCAGGGACGCCATGCTCACCGCTGCGGCCCGCGGTTACGGCACCGCAACGGATCTCGCCGACTACCTCGTGGCACGGAACGTGGCATTTCGCGATGCCCATGCCATTGTCGGCCGCATCGTTCAGTTCGCCATTGCCGCGGGCAAGGATCTTTCCGCGCTGTCGCTGGACGAATTGCGCAAGTTCAGTGATCGCATTGATGCGGATGTGTACGCGCGGCTGACACTGGAGGGCTCGGTGGCGGCACGGGATCACATTGGCGGCACCGCGCCGCGACAGGTCAGGCTCGCGGTGCAGCACCTGCGCGGCTGGTTGCAGGAAAAAAACGGATAACCCGCGGTTCAATATGCAGAGAGGAAGTGGCTTATGAAAGGTCTATTGCGTCTGATAGTCGGGCTGGTCGGCATCGTCGTCGTTGCGCTTATAGGCGTCGGATTCTATATCGCCACGCTGGATCCCAACGACCACAAGGAATGGATCATCTCCAAGGTGCAGGAAGAGACCGGCCGCAAGCTGACCCTGGACGGGGATATCCGCCTGTCCCTGTATCCCTGGGTGGACGTCGAGATCAACGGCCTGACGCTGGCCAATGCCCAGGGTTTCGGCGATGCGCCGTTCCTGCGCGTGGAATACCTCAATGCGCGGGTGAAGCTCATTCCCCTGCTGCAGGAGAAATATGAAGTGGACACGGTGAAGATCACCGGCGCGCAGATCAACCTGGCGCGTAACAAGGACGGCGTCACCAACTGGGCCGACCTGGTGAAGCCGGCGGCGGGCGACTCGAAACCGTTGCCACTGACCGCCATCGTGCTTGGCGGCGTGGACGTGCAGAAGGCGCAACTGAACTGGACGGACGACATGACCGGAGCGCAATACAAGGTCCGGGACCTGACGTTCACCACCGGGAAGCTGGTCTACGGCGAACCCATCAACCTGAATCTGACCACGTCCCTGGAGGCCAACAAGCCCGCCCTTTCCAGTGACCTGAAATTGAACGGCGTCGTCAAGTACGACCTCGATGCGGAGCGCTATTCCGTGGAACCGCTGAACCTGGATGGCGTCCTGCGCAGCAAGCACCTGCCGGGAGGCCAGACGCCGATTACATTCAATGCGGCAATGACCGCGGACCTGGCCAAGGATACCGCCTCGGTCACCGGGCTGAAGTTGAACGCGTTGAAGACGAACGTCAGCGGCGAGTTGCAGGCCACCGCGGTGGCGTCCGGCACACCGGCGGTGGATGCGATCCTGGATGTGCAGGGCGAGGACCTGGCGTTGCTGTTCAAGGTGCTGGAAGTGGAGCCGCTGGCCACGCAACTGGCGGGAGTCGCCGACAAGAGCTTCAAACTCAGGACCAAGGCACAGGCGGACCTCGCCCGTGGCGATGCCAACCTGAACGAGATCAACGCAAATCTCCTCGGCGCGACGGTGAAGGGGGAACTCAAGGCAGCCAATGTCCAGTCGGAGACCCCTTCGTTCAAGGGCACGCTGAATGCCAGCGGCCCGAACCTGCCCATGGTCATGCGCGTCCTCGGGCAGCTGCAGGGCGGGGAAAAATCGCGGCTGACGCGCGCCGGCGACGTGGTCGCCGGATTTCCGCAACAGGACTTCCGCATTGACACGACCTTTGACGCCGACCTGAAGAGCGGGGACATCGCATTGCCGAAGCTGAATGCACGCCTGCTGGGCGCGGACATCAATGCCGAGCTTGCCGCGCGCAATACGCAGACAAAGACACCAAGCGTCAAGGGCAAGATCGCCGCCACCGGCAGCGACCTGCCGGTGTTGATGCTGGTGGCCGGGCAGATCCAGGGCGGCAAGAAATCCGCGCTGGCGACCTACGGCAAGAAACTGGGACGCGTCGCCGACAAGAAATTCGAGTTGAAGGCGGAATTTGACGCGGACCTGAAATCCGGCAACGTGGACATCCCGTCCCTGTCGGGGCAGGCCATGGGACTCAACGTCTCCGGCGACCTCAAGGCCCGGGACATGAATGGCAGCAGCGGCACGGCCAGCGGCAAGTTGTCCCTGATCGGTGTACAACTGAAGGGATTGATGACGGCACTGGACCAGCCGGGCCTGGGCGACACGCTGCGCTCGGTGAAATTTGACGCGGGCATTGCCGGGTCCGGCAGTGAAGTAACGTTGAAGCCCATGGCCCTGGAAGCCATGGTCGTCACCGAGGAGACAGGCGACAAGCCGGTGAAGATTGCCTTGCAGGCGGACACGAATATCAACCTGGAGGCGCAGAAACTGGATTTGGATGAGCTTTCAGTGCAGGGACTGGGTCTGGATGTAAAGGGCGAACTCAAGGCGACGAAGATCATTGATGCGCCGGAATACGCCGGCCGGCTCAACGTGGCACCGTTCAACCTGCGCCATTTCATGCGCCAGCTGAAGATAAAACCGCCGGTCATGGCGGATGATGCGGCGCTGAAGAAGGTGGCCATGCAATCGGATATCGCCGGCTCCGCCAACTCCTTCAAGCTCAGCAAGTTCACCGGGCAACTGGATGACACAAATATCAATGGCGACCTGTCCATCCAGGATTTCGCCAAGCCGGTGGTCCGTTTTGGCATCAACGTTGACGACATTGACGCCGATCGGTACCTGCCCCCGGTGCCCGAGGACGACGGTGAAGGTGCGGCTGCGGGCGGCAAGAAGGCGGCACTGCCATCGGTCCGCGCCCACGAGGCCGTGGCGAAACTGCCGGTGGAAATGCTTCGATCCCTGGATGTCAGCGGTAACCTCGAGGTTGGCAAGCTGGTGATATCCAGGCTCAAGTTCAAGCAGATGAAGTTGAGCGTGAACGGCAAGAACGGATTGATCAAGGTGAGTCCGTTTACCGCCAAGTTTTACCAAGGGACCTACGATGGCAATATCGCCTCCGATTTCACCGGCAAGACCCCGAAGCTGACCCTGAATGTGAAACTGGTGGGCGTGCAGGTGGAGCCATTGCTGGAAGACAAGACCGGCAAGGCCAAGGCCCGCGGCACCACCGATTTCAGCGCCGCGCTGGTTGCGGCAGGCGACTCGGCGCCCGCCATAAGGCGCACGCTGAACGGCCAGATGAGTTTCAGCGTCAAGGATGGCGCCATCAAGGGTTACAACCTGGGCAAGATCATGCGCCAGGGCCAATCCCTGAAGGACTCCTTCAGCCTGAAAGTGAATGACGCGGAGGAAACGGACCTGAGCGCGGTCACCGGCAATCCCGTTGCCACCAACGGCATCATCACGCTCGATGATTTGAAGGGCGCCGGTCCCGGGCTGCGTATCAGTGGCAAGGGCGTGGTGGCGAACCTGCCCACGAACACCGTGGACTACAAGTTGACGGCAACCATCGTGGCCACTTCCAAGGGCCAGGGGGGCAAGGAGTTGCAGGAAGGCAAGCTGGAAGGCATCCCGCTGGATTGCAGGTTCAGGGGTCCGCTGGATGACTACGAGCGCGACTGCGATGCCACCAAGCTGATCGCAGCCATGGGCGTGAAACTGTTGAAGGGCGTGCTGGAGCTCCCGACGAAATTGATCCCGGGTGGCGGCACCACGGCTGCACCGGCCGGTACGACCGCACCTGCAACCACGACGCAGCCGAAAAAGGCGGGGACCACGACCACCACCACGGAACAGAAGCAGACAAAGGATCCGGTCAAGGATTTGACGGAAGGACTCAAGGGTATCTTCGGCAAGGACGAGTGACAGGTTTACGCCCCCTGCTGGCGACGTTGTGGCTGCTGGGGCCGGCGTCGCTGGCGCCGGCGGGCACCGTGGAGCACGTCCAGGCCCGGCACCGGCACGGCGTATACACCGTGGAGCTGACCATGGTTGTCGCCGCGACCATGGAACGGGTCCAGGCCATCGTCACCGACTATGACGGCCTCCATCGCCTCAGTTCGGCCATCGTCGAATCACAACGCTTGCCGCCGTCGGATAGTGACGCGGAGCGACGCCGTGTCGTCTATCGCGCGTGCTTCCTGATCTACTGTTTTTCACCGGTCATGGTGGAGGCCGTCCACTATCCGGGGGCGGGCCGGATGTTATCCATCGTGGAGCCGGAGGGCAGTGACTTCGAGTCCGGTTACTCGGAATGGGAATTCAGCCAGGTCGGGGAGGGAGAGACGCGGATAATATTTCATTCCGAGCTGCAGCCACGCTTCTGGGTGCCGCCCGTGGTTGGCCCCTGGGTCATCAAGCGCAAGATGCTGGCGGCAGCGAAGGAAACCGGGCTGCGCATCGAGAAGCTGGCGAAATGAGTGAATTTTCCGATCGTGTACTGGCGTGGTTCAACCGGCACGGTCGCCATGATCTTCCCTGGCAGGTGAACCCCACGCCCTATCGCGTCTGGATTTCCGAGATCATGTTGCAGCAGACGCAGGTGGCCACGGTCATCCCCTACTTCGCGCGTTTCATGGAACGCTTCCCGGATGTGGCCGAACTCGCAGCCGCCCCACTGGATGATGTGCTCAGCTTTTGGTCGGGTCTCGGCTACTACGCCCGTGCCCGTAACCTGCACCGGGCCGCGCAGCAGGTCGTGAAGCAACATGCCGGCGCGTTGCCCAAGTCCGCGGAGGAGCTGCAGGCATTGCCCGGTATCGGCCGCTCCACGGCGGGGGCGATCCTGGCGCTGGCCCATGAAATGCCGGTGCCGATCCTGGACGGCAACGTCAAGCGCGTACTGGCGCGTCACCATGGCGTGGAAGGCTGGCCGGGAGAGAAGCGCGTTGAAGCGCGACTGTGGGAATTGTCCTCCGCCCATGTGCCGGCAGGGCAAGCCGCCGCTTACACCCAGGCGATCATGGACCTGGGCGCCACGCTGTGCACGCGCATCCGGCCCCGCTGCGAGGATTGCCCGGTGACGTTGACCTGTCGCGCACGGATGCTCGGGCTGCAGGAAGAATTGCCGACCAGGCGGCCGGCGCGATCCCTGCCGGTGAAGAGCACCGTGTTTGCCATGGTGCAGAACAGGGCCGGCCAGATCCTGCTGCAGCGGCGGCCGGAAAGCGGCATCTGGGGCGGCCTGTGGAGCTTTCCCGAATGTCCGCCGGAAACGGATGTTGTAGACTGGATTTCAGACAGGTTCGGATCGGAAGTGGAGTTGGTGACGCGTGCACGGTCGCTGCGTCACACGTTCACCCACTTTCATCTCGACATCGTGCCGGTGCATCTGCTGCTGCGCCGGGACGACCTCGGCGTCCGCGATCAGGTCGCGGTGCAATGGATGAGTCCCGAATCAGCAACGGGCATGGGACTGGCGGCGCCAGTGCGAAAATTGATCGACGAATTCTTTTCCATCCAGGGAGTTTCGAAGGCATGACCCGTTTGGTGCAATGCGTAAAACTGAATCGTGAAGCCGAGGGGTTGCGGGCGCCGCCTTATCCCGGGCCACTGGGGAAGCGCATCTGGGACAGCGTGTCCCAGGAGGCCTGGCGCATGTGGCTCGCGCACCAGACCATGCTCATCAACGAATACCGCCTGACGCCCATGGAACCCAAGGCGCGCAAGTTCCTGGAGGAGGAGATGGAGAAATATTTCTTCGGCGGTGGTTCCGAGGCGCCGAAGGACTTTGTGCCGCCAAAGGACAACCCGGCTTGACGGCCCCCAGCCCTGCCGGTCTAATACGCGTCCCCGCAATCCGCGGGGTTCGCGACAGATCACTTATAGCTTGTCGCATGTAGCTTATAGCTGCATCTTGGCCAGGTAGCTCAGTTGGTAGAGCAGCGGACTGAAAATCCGCGTGTCGCTGGTTCGATTCCGGCCCTGGCCACCA
>Ga0315910_10004418_pt1 | contig 11783 bp, 9 predicted proteins | sample EdamamesoilMG_FD_204470 | JGI IMG/M metagenome (GOLD analysis project Ga0315910, IMG submission 204470) | Garden soil microbial communities collected in Santa Monica, California, United States - Edamame soil | ecosystem: Environmental > Terrestrial > Soil > Garden | place: USA: California...
GAAGGCGATCTGCGTGATGGTGCGCCCCTTCAGCAGCGGATTGGTGAGCTGCCGGGCACACTCCTCCAGTCGCCTTCGCAGGATGTAGCAGGCGATGGACTCGCGCTCACCCTCGAACAGCATGCGCAGGTAGCGCGTGGAGATGTGCAGGGCCTCGGCCACACGCGGCGGCGCGAGATCAGGATCACACAGATGCACTTCGACATAACGTTGCGCCTGGATGCGCCTCGCCACGATGGAGGACGCGGAGCCCGGTACGTCGAAGGTCATGCCGATGGAGGTGGCCAGCACATCCAGCAGGTTGCCGGCGACGGTGCGCGCGAAATGCCCGGGCAGTCCGCCATCGATGCGCACGAACATGTCACGCACCATGTTGACCGCGGCGGAGGCAAACATTGAATCCGACGGCAGCCGCATGCCGCACCACAGCTCCGGATTCGGCAGATGCTCGCGGATCACGTCGGGCGAGACGCGCAACACCACCAGTTCGGTGGAGTCGTCGCTGTGCAGGCGGTGCGGCGCGGCGTTGTCGCAGAGCGTGAAATCTCCTGCGTGAAGCGCCGTGGAGTGCCCGCAGTGCTCGAACACGCCGGAGCCGCGCGCCAGCAGCAGGAAGGAGAATAGCCGCGCGCCACCGCGATTGATGTGGGCCCTGTTGCGCTCGATATCCACGCGCTTGGTGATCACCCGCGCCACGCCCAGAGGCCCGACCGCGCCCACACGCAGCTCAGCCTCGAAATCCGCCGGATCCGCGGGATTGAAGGTGACATGCGCGAGGCGGCTCGCGTACAGGGAATTCCAGTACGCGGCGCGTGTGCTGCGCGGTACGTTCGCGGTGCTGTAGGTTTCCACGCGCTGCGCCCCCGTCCTTTCGCTTATTATTTCCGCACAAAACATAGCACGAGGTCGATCATGCAGGTATCTGCGGGCGCTGGCGCGACGCTTTCCGTCAATCCGGCCACCGGCGAACAGCTCGCCACCTGGCCCCTGGCGGATGCGAACCAGGTGGAGCGGGCGGTAGATGCCGCTTCGCGCGCCACGGTGGCGTGGCGCCGCTTCACCGCAGCGCAGCGCGCCGACTTCCTGCGCGCCATCGCGGCGCAGCTTCGCAGCCGCAAGCCGGCGCTGGCTCGAACCATCACGCTGGAGATGGGCAAGCCCCTCGTGGAGTCGGAAGCCGAGGTCGAGAAGTCAGCCTGGAACTGCGAGTACGTGGCCGAGCAGGGTCCCGCGTGGCTGGCCGATGAAATCGTCGCGACGCAGGCACGCAGCAGTCATGTGTCGCATCTGCCGCTGGGCGTGGTGCTGTCCATCCTGCCGTGGAATTTTCCCGTGTGGCAGATCTTCCGCTGCGCCGCCTCGGCGCTGATGGCCGGCAACACGCTGCTGATGAAACACGCACCGAACGTGCAGGGCTGCGCCAGCCAGGTTGCCGCACTGATTCTCGAAGCGGGCGTGCCCGAGGGCGTGTTCCAGAACCTCAACGCCGCGATCGGGGATGTGGGGCGCATCATCGCCGACCCGCGCATCGCCGCGGTGACGCTGACAGGCAGCCCCGGCGCCGGCGCCAAGGTCGCCGCACAGGCCGGCGCGGTGTGCAAGAAGTCGGTACTCGAGCTGGGCGGATCGGATGCCTTCATCGTGCTCGCCGACGCCGATATCGCCGGCGCGGTGGCCGCTGGCGTACGCGCGCGCTTCACCAACTGCGGCCAGGTCTGCCTTGCCGCAAAGCGGTTCATCGTCGAGGAGCGCGTCGCGGAAGAATTCGCCGCGCGCTTTTCCGCCGCAGCCGCGGCGCTGCGCAGCGGCGATCCGCTGCTGCCGGGTACCCAGCTCGGCCCCATGGCTCGTGAGGACCTGCGTGCGGGGCTGGCGGCCCAGGTGGATGAGTCCCTGCATCGCGGTGCGAGACTTCTCACGGGCGGCGCTGCCGGCGAGGGGGCTGGCTGGTACTACCAACCCACCGTGCTGGCCGGTGTGAATCGCGAGATGCCGGTGGTCTCGGAGGAAACTTTCGGTCCGGTGGCGGCGTTGCTCACCGCTCGCGATGCGGACACTGCCATCGCGATGGCCAATGATTCCGCATTCGGCCTCAGCGCCATGGTGTGGACAGACCCGGACCGCGGCCGCGCCCTGGCGAAAGAGCTGGCGGTGGGCGGTGTGTTCGTGAACAGCGTGACGGCCTCGGACCCGCGTCTGCCAGTGGGTGGTGTGAAGCTCTCCGGCTACGGGCGCGAACTGGGCCGCGCCGGAATGCTGGAGCTGTGCAACACCCAGACTGTCTGGGTAGCCTGAATCACCGCGGCGCAATCGCGCCGCCCTCTCGTCAGTCTGGCATCCGGTTCACCGGCACCCGTCCCGACACGGGGTTCACGTAATGGAAGGCCGGCTCGGTGATTTCCGGAAATGCATACTGCCGCGCACGGATGGCGTGATCCGGCGGCATCTCGGTGACGAAGCGATTCGGCGTTGCCGCACCACCCAGTCCCTGCGTGATGCCTCCGCCCCGCTGGTCGCGCGGCGAAGGCGGCCTGCCCTTCAGCTGACCGGCGCCGGGACCCACGCGTGCCCAGCCATTGCGGTACGAAGCGTTGTACAGGTGATGCAGATCCTGGATGCCGAACTTCCACTCGCCGTTTTCGAACAGCGCCGTGTTCTCGTAGATGCCACCGATCCACGAGCCATTGGAACCGTCGGCGGCGCCGCCATCCTGGAACAGCCGCAGCCGCGCCTTCGCCGTGAGCCCGTCATCGGCAATGTGGATCACCGGCTGCGTGAGCTGGTGGATGGTGAAGAAGTTCGCCGAGCGTCCGCCCAGCGGTCCACGCAGTTTCAGGATCCGGCGGATGCGATCCTGCCCCACGTACACACCGGCGCCAGTCACTTCCTTCGAACCGGTGCTGCCGTAGGTATCGGCCATCTCGTCCCAGGCCGACTCGTCGATGTAGTAGCCGTAGGAGCTCATCAGGTTCTCGACCGCATCCACGCCGATGGCGGCGTGGATGCGCCGCTGCAGCGCGACGAGCTTTTCGGCTGGCAGCGGCATGCTGGCGGCGATCCCGTCACTCAGCTTCGAGCCGGCTGACTTCGGAGGCGCTGCGACCTGCGCAATGGACACCACGGCGCCACCGGGATTGCCGGCGCGCCTGCCCGTCACGGGATTGACGAAGTGGATGCCCACGCTCTGCAGCGCCGGGTAACTCGCAAAGCGGGCAGCGGGCTTGCGATCCGGCGGAAGTACCGTGCTTGCCGACGGCGCCGGCCTGGCATCCTTCTGCCAGCCCAGATCGTAGTCGGTGGACAGGCGCGGGAAGTAACGGACGGCCGCGATCTTCCACCTGCCATCCTGCTTCACGAACTGGTTCTCGTAGATACCGATCTCCCAGCTTGCGAACTCGCCAACCTGACCGAGCTGGCCCAGCTGGGTGGAACGTGCCGCGGCGTGGACACCATCGGGCGCAATCGACACCACCGTACCCAGCATGATGTGGTCGAAGAGCTCCCCGCGCTGCAGTGGCGTCGGTCCATACAGCACTTCAAGCGCCTTGCGGATGTGGTCGCGCCCGACATACGCGCCCTGGTTCGCGGGTTCCAGATAGCCATCTGCGGCGAACAGGTCCGCGACGTCGTCCCACATCTTGCGATCGAGGTAGTAGCCGTAGGCGTGCTGCAGGTTGTGTACCTCGGTCTCGTCGTTCAGCGCCGAGACGCGGCGATCGAGATCCTCATACCAGCCTTCCCGCTTGCGTGGCGTGGCCCCGGTCGCCAGCGCCGCGAGTGCGGCGGGTGGTACCGACAGGCCCACATGCTTCGAATCGAAGTGATACGGAATGTTCCACTTCGGCGGGGCCTTGTGCCCGTAGTCATCGAAGTTGCCGGCGTACTGCGGGTAGTAGGCCACGCGCGAGATTTTCCAGACCCCGCCTTCCAGCGTGTATTCGTTCTCGTAGATGCCACCAGCCCAGCGCGCCGACTGGCCGAACTGGCCCAGCATCGACACTTCGTGCCAGGCGCCCTTCGCGGTGCGTCCGTCCGCACCCAGCGTGATGATGGGCTGCATGACCAGATGCGTGTGCAGCTGGCCGGCCGCGAGACCTTCCTTCTTGCGTCCGGCCTGCTGCATCAGGCTTTGGCGTATCGCATCTCGCCCGCTGGCGGACTCGGCGCCGAACTGCGCGGTGGCTTTCGCGGTGAGCAGGTCCGACGCATCCTTCCACAGCCCGTCGTTGATGTACTGCGTCCAGGCGTGCTGCAGGCGCTTGACCGCGCGCACCGCCTCGGCCGCGCGGGTGCCGGCATCCAGCTGCGCGAGGTCGGCTTCACCGGCGTCGGCCGCCTGCAGCACGGGCCCCCAGCACGCAAGCGCCAGTGTGGCGGCGGCGGCCGGCAACGCCCGCAGGAAACCTGATATCGAAGCGCTCGCCCGGGAGAAACCAGCTGTGCCAGTCATGTTTGCTCCAGTCCTTGCAGTTCGTACGCCTACAGCCCGCCGGAAACGGCCACGTTCGCACCAGTGACATAGGAAGCGGCATCGGAAGCCAGGAACAGCACGGTCTCCGCCACTTCCTCCGGCGTTCCCGCGCGCTGCATCGGCGCGCGCTTTGCTCCGACCTCGAGTTTTCCCGGCCGGTGCATTTCGGTCACGATGGGCCCGGGCGAGACCGCATTGACGCGGATCCCTTCGTTGCCCAGCTCGCGCGCCAACCCGTTCGTCAGGCTGTCGACTCCTCCCTTGGACGCCGCATACCAGACGAATTCCGACGGGGATCCGTAGAAGGTCGCGCGCGAGGACAGCAGCACGATGGCGCCGCCCTGGCCACCCAGGCGCGTGGACATGCGGCGGATGGCGCCGCGCGAACACAATATGGCGCCGCGCAGATTGACGTTCAGCACGGCGTCGATGGTTTCGGTGGAAGCTTCCGCCAGCGGCGAATGCGGCCCGGTGATGCCGGCGTTGTAGACCAGCGCCGAGAGACGGCCGCGCGCATCCACTGCGGCGAACAGCTTCTCGATGTCGGCCTCGACTCCGGTGTCGGCCTGGATGGCCTGCGCGCTGCCTCCGGCCGAACGGATGCGCTCCACCACCGCCGCAGCACGGGATTCGCTGGTGGCGTAGCTGAGTACGACATCGTAGTCGCGCTGCGCCGCCATCACGGCCACCGCCTCGCCGATGCCGCGGCTGCCACCGGTAACCAGCATCACACCCGCGCTCATCGCCCTGCTCCGATGCGAATACAGCCGCCGAACGTACGGGTGTCGCCATCCCCGGGCTTGACCAGAGTGGCAACCAACATTGCCCCGTGAGACAAGTTTCCGCAGCGCATTATCCTAGTCTGACCTCATGGTTTGCCCCGCATGGGTCTGCCCCGCATGAACCAGAACAGCGAGCCGCGCCGCGCGCTGCACAACCAGCCTCCGGATCCCGATCCGCGGCGCCCGCGCCACGCGCCTCCGCCGCTGGCCTGGGATTGTCACATGCACCTGTTCGGCCCCGCGCGGCTGTTTGCCTTCGAGGCGCACAGCCCCTACACCTCGGACGATGCCCTGCCCGAGGATTACCTGCGCCTGCAGGATGCCGTGGGCCTGGCGCGTGGCGTGGTGGTCAGCGCCGGCGGCTATGGCCGCAGCTACCGGCACCTGCAATGGGTGCTGGAACGCTTCGGCGAGCGGTTGCGCGGCATCATCCTGCCGCCAGTGGACTTCCGTCGCGAGGAGATCGCACCTCTGCAGAAGCTGGGTGTGCGCGGCATCCGCATGTTCGCCGGGCCCGCCGGGCATGAATGGAGCCATCTGCCCGGCATCGAGCCCGCGCTGGCGCATCTGGTCCACGACGCCGGCTGGCACGTGCAGTACCAGAGCCTGGTGCATGGCCATCTGCTGCAGGTCGCGGACCAGCTGCTGGCGCTGCCCAACCGCATCGTGCTCGATCACTTCGGCGCCTTCGACGCCACGCTGGGCCTGGCGCAGCCGGCATTCACCACCATCCTGCGCATGCTCGATTCCGGCCGCGTGTGGGTGAAGCTCTCCGCACCCATGCGCAGCACGCGGGAGGAATTTCCCTACGCGGCGATGAGGCCCTTCACGGAAGCGCTGGTGCGGCACGCGCCGGAGCGAATGCTGTGGGGCTCCGACTGGCCGCATGTGCAGCTAAACGACCGGCTGATGCCCAATGACGGCGATCTGGTCGATCTGCTGGCGGACTGGGTGCCTGACGAAGCGACACGGCGTCTCATCCTGCAGCAGAATCCGCTGCCGCTGTACGAGTGAGTCAGTGCGGCGTCCTGGGCACGGCGGATCGCGCCGTGTGCCGATGGAACAGGTACAGCGCGACGCAGGACACGAGCAGCGGCGCCGCCATCGTCCAGAACACGCTGGCAGGCCCAATGCCGGCGCCCAGCATGAAACCAGCCGCCATCGGGCTGAGCGTATTGCCCACCCGCCCGAACGCCACCGCGGCGCCGATGCCCGTGGAGCGGATGTCCGTGGGATAGAACCGCACCGCCGGCGGATACAGCATGAAGAAGGTTCCCGAGACGAACACACCGCACAGGAACGCGACGGTCATGTGCACTTCGGTCGAGCTGCCCAGGACCATTCCCATCGCGGCGGTGACTCCGGCGGCCAGCAGCATGCATGCCATCAGCACCTTGTCGTGGTTCCATCGCCTGCTGAACAGCGGCAGCAACAGCCCCCCGGCCATGGCGCCCGCGGAATACGCCGCCATGGCGTCGATGCCCACCTGTGGCGCATGCCCCGCCTGCGTGTAGATCCTGGTGAGCCAGTTGGTGAAAAAGCTCAGCGGCCAGCCCACGCCGATGAAGGCGATCCACAGCAGCGCCGTGCCGTAGGCGCGTCCCGGCGAGAACAGTTCTGCCAGCCGGAAGCCGGAAGACGATGGCTCAGGTTCCACTACCGTCGTGGCGGGATCGACCTTCAGGGCACGCAGTACCCGTGAAAGCCTTCTGCCCGCAGGCTCGCGCAGGCTGAGGTAACGCGGTGACTCCGGCAGCAGCGCCAGAATGATCAGCGTGACGGCGCCGCAAGCCAGCCCTGTCCACAGCACCAGCGTCTGCCATTCGCGCCCCTGCGTGAACGGCAGCCGCAGCAGCCGCGCCGCGAGCAACGCCCCGGCCGCCTGCCCCAGGATCACCAGCGCGACCACGCTGGGACGGGTGCGCTGCGGAGTGAATTCCGATACCAGCGCCACGGCGGCCGGTATGACTCCGCCGAATGCCACGCCAGCCAGCAACCGGCAGGCCAGCAGCTGCGGCACGCTGGTCACACTGGCGGCGAGCAACGTCGCCACCGTCATCAGCAGCATCGCGGCCAGCAGCGCGCCGCGACGCCCGATGCGATCGGCCAGCCAGCCGATGCCGAGCCCGCCGAAGATCAGCCCGAACGCCCCTGTCGAGAAGATGATTCCCAACTCTGCGGGTTGCAGCGACCAGGATTCGGCAATGGCCGGCGCCAGCAGCGGAATCAGCGTGAGATCGATGCCCTCGATCAGCGTGACCAGTGCGCATAGCCCAACGACGGCAACCTGCACCCCATGCAGGCCGCCGCGATCGATCTGCTCCTGCAGTGAGCCGGAAGAGTCGGAGCGATGCATCAACGCACCGTAGGTGCGTGGCCACGGTGTCACTTGACCGCTGCGGCAGCCGTTCTTGTCATAGTCATGACCCCGCGTCGCCATGCCTGACTCTACGCCGTTCGGATATGATCGATGCCGTGAAGACCGACGCGTCCACCGCCCGCGCAGCCTCGAAACCACGTTCCGTGCGGCGTTCCCAGGGCTTCGTCGATGAGGTCTACGAACTGATCCGCGCCGACATCATGTCGTTGCGCATTCCGCCGGATACGCGCATTTCCATCGACAGCCTGGCGCGACAGCTCGGCGTGTCGCAGACACCGATCCGCGAAGCACTGAGCCGGCTCGAGGCCACGGGCCTCGTGACCAAGCAGCACTTCGTCGGCTACTGCAGCGCGCCGCAGCTCGATCGCCGGCAGCTCGACGAGTTGTACGAACTGCGCCTGCTGCTCGAACCCTTTGCCGCGCGCTGCGCCGCCGAGCGCATGGACGATGCCCAGATCCAGGCGGTGGTGCAGCTCTCCAAGGCCATGGAGCCCGGCGAGTCACGCAAGTCCTATGACCGATTCGCGGACCAGGACTCCGAACTGCACGACCTGATCGCGGCAGGCAGTGGCAACCACCTGGTGCGCGATGCGCTGGGGCGACTGCACACCCACCTGCACATCTTCCGCCTGCGCTTCCATAGCGAGGTCACCAAGGAGGCCAGCGCGGAGCACGCCAAGCTGGTCACCGCGCTGGTGCGCCGCCGCGCCGCGGAGGCTGAATCGGCCATGCGCGCGCATATCGAGAAGTCCTACAAGCGCCTGCAGGCCTACGCCCGCGACCGCCAGGGCGGAAAGTCATAGACACCGGGTTGTAGCCCCAGCCGTTTGACACCCTTCGCTTCCTATCCTATAGGATATAGGAATAACCACGAGGGGGGACTGACGTGGAAGCACTCCGGACATCATCTCTGTCGACCCGCAATCGCATGGCGGCCTGGGCGGCGCAGTACTGCGCGCAGTTCGACCGCGCCGAGCTGCAACCCACCGATGCCGAGCGCTTCGACGCCCACCTGCAGGTGGGCGAACTGGGGCCCCTGCGCTTCGCGCGCCTGGCCTGCGGCGGCAGCGCCATCGATCGCAAGCCGGTGCAGGCCACGGCCGGAACCCACGCCAGCGCGCACTCCTACACCGTCATCGTGCAGGTGGCTGGCACCGGCACGCTGTCGCAGTACGGTCAGACCGCGCAGCTGCACCCGGGTGACCTGGCGCTGTGCGACAACGCCGCGCCGCACATGCATCGCATGGACGTCCAGTCCGAACTGATCCTGCTGCGGGTGCCGGCCGAGACGCTGCGCGAGCATCTGCCGGCCGCCGAGCATTTCTGCGGCCACCGGCTGCGCGCTGCCGAGAGCATGACTTCCATTGCCACCTCGCTGGTCATCAACCTCTGCCGCCAGGTCGAGGGTGATCTGCCGGTTGCGGTACAGGTCTGCCTTGCGCACCAGGCGCTGGAGATGATCGCGCTGAGCTATACGCTGGCCTTCGACAAGCTCATCTCGGCCTCCACCGCGGTGGGCGGGCGCCATGCCAAGGCGCGCCTGTTCATCGAGCAGAACCTCCGCGATCCGGAACTGGGTCCGCGCACCATCGCGCGTTCGCTGCAGGTGTCCTCGCGCTACCTGCGCATGATCTTCGCCAGCGCGAGCGAGTCGGTTTCGTCCTATATCCTGCGCCGGCGGCTGGAAGAGACCGCGCGGCAGCTCGCCGATCCTCGCTGGCGCGGCCGGTCGATCTGCGAAATCGCCTTCGGCTGGGGTTTCAACAGCGCGCCGCATTTCAGTCGCAGTTTCCGCGAGCGCTTCGGCATGTCACCGCGCCAGTACCGCACGCGGCATGCCGGTCTCAACGGATATACGCGCTCCGATCCCCTGGCGGCCGCCTCCTGAGAGAGCCGCATTGCTGGTGCGCTCCCGGAGCGACCGGACTGCAGTAGACTTCCGCCCAAACAGAAGGCCCGGCAAACGGGCCGGTGTCCGGGGGAACCAGCATGAAGGGTGGAATTCGCACTTTGGCGGCGCTGTGCCTGCTCGTGGCTGCAGCCACGTTCTCCGGACTCTCGCAGGCCGCAGAACCCGCGCCGGGCAAACTTGAAAAGATCCGTGTCCACAGCGCATCGCTGGAGGGCAACCTGCAGGGTAACGACGCGACACGCGATGTGTACGTCTACCTGCCGTCGGGTTACGAGAAGGGCAGGCAGCGCTACCCGGTGGTCTACTTCCTTCACGGCTACGCGGTCACCGCCGATGTCTACGTGGACGGCGTGCTGAAGGTTCCTTCCGCGCTGGACACCGCATTCGGCGCCGGCGTCCGCCCCGCCATCGTGGTAATGCCGGACGCCTTCACGCGCTTCGGTGGCAGCTTCTATTCAAATTCACCGGTGATTGGCGACTGGGAAAGCTGGATCGCGAAAGATCTGGTCTCGTACATCGATGGTCACTACCGGACACTGGCGAAGCGCGAGGGCCGTGGGCTGTCCGGCCATTCCATGGGCGGGTACGGCACGCTGCGCATCGGCATGAAGTATCCGCAGGTTTTCGGCGCGCTGTACGCCATGAGCTCCGCGGTGCTGCTCGAGGCGCCCAGCGCCGAATCGATCAGGAAGGAGCGGGTCCGCATGGCCGAGGGCATCAAGCCAGAGCCGCGCAGCTTCGTGAATGGCGTGGAAGCACAGGCGTCGGCCTGGGCGCCCAATCCGCAGAATCCGCCCTACTTCTTCGACCTGCCCTTCGATGCCGATGGCAAACCCGTGCCCCTGATCGCGGAGAAGTGGTCGGCGAATTCACCCCTCATCACGGTGGACCAGAATGTGCCCGCGCTGAAGAGCTTCCGCGCCATCGCCATGGACGTGGGTGACGAGGACGGCCTGTCGAAGAGCAATACGCAGCTATCGGAAACGCTGAAACGGCTGGGCGTGTCGCACGAGTACGAGATCTACCAGGGCACGCATGGCAACCGCGTGGGCGCGCGATTCACCGGCAATGTGCTGCCCTTCTTCGCCAGGCACCTGGACGCGAAGTAGTCAGGGATAGCCCAGCACCGCGCGAAGTTCGGCGCACGCTGCGTCCAGGTCGGCGCGGAAGCGCGCATCCTGCTGCATCATCTGCGCCAGCAGCGAACCCAGGATGCGACCGGCCTCCACGTCGGAAGGAAAGTGCACGCCGCTGATCACGCGCGCGTCGCCGTACTCCCAGCCGCGCGCGAACAGCGCACGCCGTCGCTCGGGCACCATTTCCGCCAGCAGGATGGCCATCAGCGCCCCCACCGTGGCATGTCCGCTGGGATAGGAAGGACTGTACAGCGTGACCGCGGCCGGCGCCGTGCAGGGCGAATCTCCTGGGGGAGACGAAGCCGCCTGCACCGGCGCCGGCGCGGAACGCAGTCGGGTGCTGGCGAACGAGCGTTCCAGTGGCTTCAGCGTCGGATCAGCCACGAAGGGGCGTTCGCGGTTCCAGCAATCTTTCGCGGACTGCAGGTACGGCAGCGCGCTGCGGTACACACGGGAAAAGAAGGCAGCCGTCCGCGGCAGCCTTTCCGGCTGGAAGGCGGGCCCCAGCACCGAGGAGAACAGGAACACATCCACTGTGCTGCTGGCTTCGGCCAGCGCCGATTGCTCGGCCGTGCGCGTGCGTTCCGCAGCGCGCACCGCCTCGATGTCACGTGCCTGCGCCGCTGCATCGGAGGGAGGCGGCGCCAGCAGTCGCGTGGAGTCGAAGACAGAAGGCACGGGATACAGCCTGTCATCCGCCTTGCGCGTCGTGCTGCCCGCGCAGGCCACCAGCAGCAGCGCGGCGGCCATTGCAACGGTTGCCTTACCCATGTGACGCATCAGTGCCTGAAGCGCACGCCCAGCGTGAAGCGCCTGCCCAGCAGGTCGAACAGGCCTGCGTTCACCTGGCTGCCGGTCTGCGCCAGCGCGGTGTCGAAGGTAGCCGGAACCACCGGTGGATCGCGGTCGAGCAGGTTCTGCACATTGCCGTAGATCTCGAGCCGGCCGCCGCCCATCTCCCAGGCATAGCCCGCCTGCAGGTTCAGGTAGACCGCCGAGGGCACGGTGTTGTCGTCGATGTCCGGGCGGGTCGCCGTGGGCAGGTTGTAGCGCTTGTTGTAGATGCCGTCGCTGATGTAGCGGGCCGACAGCGCCACATTCA
>Ga0315910_10004419_pt1 | contig 11783 bp, 13 predicted proteins | sample EdamamesoilMG_FD_204470 | JGI IMG/M metagenome (GOLD analysis project Ga0315910, IMG submission 204470) | Garden soil microbial communities collected in Santa Monica, California, United States - Edamame soil | ecosystem: Environmental > Terrestrial > Soil > Garden | place: USA: California...
CTCCCATCAAGGGAGAGTGAGTGAATACTCTTCCTCGAGAAATCGGCGGCCGCGAAGGCCCGGAACCCACGCGCTTCGGCGACTGGGAAAAATCCGGTCGCTGCATCGATTTTTAGATTTCGAATCTCAAGACCCGAACGAGACCTCTAATGGCTAAACGAGACAAGCCCTTGGTGAGACCGCTGTCGCCGTACATGCAGTACGTCAATGCGCAGACGATTCACACCATGGGATTTTCCATTCTGCATCGGATCACCGGCATCGCGCTGTCGGTCGGTTCGCTTCTATTGGTGTATTGGCTGGTGTCGGCGGCGTCCGGTCCCGAAGGTTACGCCGAAGCGCAAGCATTCTTCGCGTGCGTGTGGGTGCAAGTCGCAGTGGTCGGTTGGGTGTTCGCGTTCAGCTATCACTTCTTAAACGGCATTCGTCACTTAGTGTGGGATACCGGCCGAGGGTTTGATTTGAAGACTTCACGCACTAGCGGTTACGCCGTGTTCGTGGCGGCGATTGTGTTGACCGCGATCATCGTCGCCGTGTTCTGTGCGCGTGTTGGAGGTACGGCATGAGCCAGAAAGAAAGCTTACGCAGTCCGCTCGGCCGCGTTGCAGGACTTGGCAGCGCAAAAGAAGGCGCGCATCACTGGTGGTCGCAACGCGTTTCGGCTTTCGCGCTCGCATTGCTCGGCGTGTGGTTCATCGTGTCGCTGGCATGCTTGGGTTCGTTCGAATACAGCGCCGTGACCGGTTGGATTGCCGGTCCGTGTAACGCGACGCTGCTGTCGATTTTCATCGTGACTTTGATGCTTCACTCGCAGCTCGGCGTGCAAGTCGTAATCGAAGACTACGTGCACGGCGCAACTAAAACCGTGTCGATTGTGTTGTCGAATTTCATCCACGTCGTCGTGGGTACCTTGGGCGTGGTGTCGGTGCTGCGCATTGCTTTCGGAGTCGCGGCATGAGTGCGTATGAATTTATCGATCACACTTTCGACGTAGTGGTCGTCGGCGCCGGCGGCGCTGGGTTGCGCGCGACGTTTGGCTTGGCGCATTCGGGCTTGTCGACAGCTTGTATCACCAAAGTATTTCCGACGCGTAGTCACACAGTCGCCGCACAAGGCGGCATCAGCGCCGCGCTCGGCAACATGGGCGAAGACGATTGGCGCTGGCACATGTATGACACCGTCAAGGGTTCGGACTGGCTCGGCGATCAAGACGCCATCGAATTTATGTGCAAAGAAGCACCCGATGCCATCATCGAGCTCGAGCATTACGGGTTGCCGTTTTCGCGTACTGAGGCCGGCAAGATTTATCAGCGTCCGTTCGGCGGTATGACCACGCAATACGGTAACGGTCCTGCGGCACAACGCACGTGCGCAGCGGCGGATCGCACCGGTCACGCGATGTTGCATACGCTGTATCAACAAGCGTTAAAGCACGAAGCGCAGTTCTTTATCGAATACTTTGCCGTCGATCTGATCATGGAAGACGGTGCGTGCCGCGGCGTTGTCGCCATCGACATGGCGAATGGCACAATACATCGCTTCCGTGCGCATCAAGTGGTGCTTGCAACGGGCGGATACGGTCGCGCGTATTTCTCCTGCACCTCTGCGCACACCTGCACCGGCGACGGTGGCGGTATGGCATTGCGCGCCGGCTTGCCGTTGCAAGACATGGAGTTCGTGCAATTCCATCCCACCGGCATTTACGGTTCGGGCTGTTTAATCACTGAAGGTTCGCGCGGCGAAGGCGGCATTCTCCGCAATTCGCAGGGTGAGCGCTTCATGGAACGTTATGCGCCCAAGGCGAAGGATCTCGCGTCGCGCGATGTCGTCAGTCGCGCAATGACCATCGAAATTCGCGAGGGCCGCGGCGTGGGTCCGGAAAAGGATCACATCTTCTTGCACCTCGAGCATCTCGGTGCGTCGGTCATTCATGAGCGCCTGCCCGGCATTGCCGAGACGGCAAAGATCTTTGCGGGCGTCGATGTCACCAAACAACCGATTCCTGTGTTGCCCACCGTGCACTACAACATGGGCGGCATTCCGACGAATTATCACGGCGAAGTCGTGACGTTGAAGAACGGCAATCCCGACAGCGTCGTACCCGGTTTGATGGCCGTGGGCGAAGCGGCATGCGTATCCGTGCACGGTGCAAATCGTCTGGGTTCGAATTCCTTACTCGACTTGGTGGTGTTCGGCCGCGAAGCCGCGCGTCATGCCTCCGAGATCGTGAAACCCGGTACCAAGCACAAGCCGTTGCCTGCGAATGCGGGTGAATTAGGCGTGAGCCGCATCGATAAATTCCGCAATGCAAAGGGCTCGCTGCGCACTGCAGACATCCGCTTGAATATGCAGCGCGTGATGCAAAACCATGCTGCTGTGTTTCGCACCGGCGATTCATTGAAAGAAGGCGTGACCAAGCTCAACGAGGTATTCGCCTCGTTCGAAAAAGTCAGCGTCGCCGATCGCGGCTTGGTGTGGAATACCGACCTGATCGAAACATTGGAACTCGACAACTTACTCAGCCAAGCCGTTGCCACGATGTACTCAGCCGAGAATCGCAAAGAAAGCCGCGGCGCGCATGCGCGCGAAGACTTTGCCGATCGCGACGACCAAACGTGGATGAAGCACACGCTGGCTTGGGTAAATCCCGCCGGCAAAGTAAACATCGACTATCGCCCAGTGCATTTAAACACGCTGACCAGCGATGTCGAAGTCGTACCGCCGAAGGCGAGAGTGTATTAGGAGAGGCGCCGGGTCCTAGGTGCTAGGCTCTAGATGGGAAAGAGAAAATCTTTTCTGACTAGCGCCTAGCAGCTAGAGCCTAGTAGCCAGGTTACGCAACGCAGTGAAGTAAACGTCATGGCCCAATTCCGCTTACCCGCAAATTCCAAGATCGTCGGCGGCAAGACGATTAAGGCCGAAGCCGGACTTAAGAATGTCCGCTCGTTCCGCATTTATCGCTTCGACCCTGAGTCCGGCGAAAATCCACGCGTCGATACTTACGAGGTCGACATGGATAAGTGCGGGCCGATGGTGCTCGATGCGCTTATCAAAATCAAAAACGAGATCGACCCCACGCTGACGTTCCGTCGCTCTTGCCGCGAAGGTATTTGCGGTTCGTGCGCAATGAACATCGATGGCGTCAACACGTTGGCCTGTACTCGTGCCTGCGGCGACGTGAAGGGCGACGTCAAAATTTACCCGCTGCCGCACATGCCGGTCATTAAAGACTTGGTGCCGGATCTCACCAATTTCTACGCGCAGTACGCATCGGTAAAGCCTTGGCTGCAAACCCGCACGCCCGCGCCGCCGGATAGCGAACGCCTGCAATCGAAAGAAGACCAGGAAAAGATCGATCGTCCGTCAGCCTGCATTCTCTGCGCTTGTTGCTCGACCAGCTGCCCAAGCTACTGGTGGAACAGCGATCGCTTTCTCGGCCCAGCCGCCTTGTTGGCGGCTTATCGCTGGATCATCGATACGCGCGACGAAGCGACCGGCGACCGACTCGATGCGTTGGAGGATCCGTTCCGGCTTTATCGCTGCCACACCATCATGAATTGCGCGACGGCGTGCCCGAAGGATTTGAATCCGTCGAAGGCGATTGCCGAGATTAAGAAGTTGATGGTGGAGAGAAATCACTAGAGAAGGCTGGCGGCGACGGGCTACAGGCAACCGATTCCGATCGCTACTGACATTCGTGTCGGTAGCGCACATTCACACGTCTAATGACCATGTCGCCGCGAAAAGACGTTGTGCGGCTGGTTATGTGCTGCAAGCCAGATTAAGATTTGTGAATTGTCTTCTTGTCCCGTGGCCCGTAGCCAAAAAAATAACGAATGCCGACCCTCAACGATACGCAACGAGTCTATAGCCTCCGGTGGCGCTGCCGTCGCGGCATGAAAGAGCTGGACGTATTGCTAACGCGCTACTTGGACCGCGACTATTACCACGCGCCGCTCGCGCAGCGCGAAGCGTTCGAGGCGCTGCTGGAACGTCCCGATCCGGACATTCTCGACTACATTCTTGGGCGCGTGGCGCCGGAAAGCAGGGAGCTATCGCTTGTCATCGCCCGCCTCAGCATTGCCGGCGATTGAACCGAATCTTCGGTTTGGCAGCGTCACTTTCCTGGTCTCAGGTATAAGCGCCGCCGCCGCGTTGTCATACGCGCTTCCCGTTACCGCGGGGATTCCCTTGTCGATGCTGCTGGTAACCTGCCTGTATTGGCAGGCGTGGCGGTTGGGGTTTTCCGGGCGCCGCTATCGGGTTGGGGCTATCCGCTGTGACAGCGACGGGCGCTGGCACCTCCATCTCCAGAACCGCTGGGTGGTGGCTCTCCGGCGCGACGATTCGCGTATTTGGCGTAATCTGCTGTGGTTGCGATGGGATACCGAAACAGGCTCGGTTTGGACTGTGTTGGTGCGTTCGCGAGCGCCGGTGGATGCCTGGCGTCAACTTCAAGTGCGTTTAAGGTTGCCGAGACCCTCGAAAAAACAGTGCGATCGGAACGGCGAGGCGAATCCGAGCGATTTGTGAAATAGGTTCCGGTTCAGCGTTGCGACGCGAACTTTCCCGTCAATGGTCAGTCTATCTTGGGCAGACAGTGCATGAATTTCTCAATTAGACTGCGACACAGCCATGGCCCTACAGCAACCTCGGGTGTTTGTCAGCGTTCCAGGCGGTTCCTCCACGTCCGTTCGACCGCTTATGACCCACAGCGATCCACGCAGCCAGCCGGTCTCTCCCAACGAGTCCGAGTCCAAGCTTGATAAGCTTGACGCTATGGCGATGAGTGGCGAATCAGTGGCGGATGTCAGCGACCTTACTTTGGTCGAGAGGGCGCAGCGCGGCGAGCGCGGGGCGTTCGATTTGCTGGTCCGCAAGTATCAGCACAAGGTGTTGAAGCTCGTCGGCCGATTTATCTCCAATCAGGCGGAAGCGGAGGACGTGGCGCAAGAAGCCTTCATCAAGGCGTATCGCGCGCTCGGTTCATTCCGCGGCGACAGCGCTTTCTACACCTGGATTTACCGTATCGCCATCAACACCGCCAAGAATGCGCTGGTGTCGAATAAGCGGCGTCCCATCGATTTCAATTTGGATTTGCAGGATCCGGAGCAATACGAGCGTCAAGCGCGCCTGAAAGAATTGGCGACGCCGGAACGGCTGCTATTGACCGACGAGATCCGCCTGACCGTGCAACAGGCCATGCGCGATCTGCCGGCCGATTTACGTACCGCCATCATGCTGCGAGAGCTCGACGGTCTGTCGTACGAAGAGATTGCCGAAGCCATGGAGTGCCCCGTGGGCACCGTGCGCTCGCGTATTTTTCGCGCGCGCGAAGCCATCGACGGCAAATTGAAGCCGTTGCTGGAAACGGAGTGATGGCGTTGTTTTTAGATTGTTTGAGATTGAAGAGACTGTGAGCCTTATGACCGATGCGATCCGCGAACAACTTTCGGCTTTTTTAGACGGCGAACTGTCCGCTGCGGAGGCGGAGCTGTTTTTGAAGCGTGTGGAGCGCGATCCGGCGCTGCGTCAGTCGCTGGATCGTTACCTGCTCATGAGCGAGGCATTGCGCAGCCAAAGCGCCGGCGGTCCGTCGCGCGATTTTGCCGCGCGTGTTTCGCAGGCTATAGAGCAGGAATCCGCACCTCAGCAGGCGGCGCGGCGCGGGCTGCGATCACGTTGGGCAATGCCGTTAGCAGGCGGCGCCGTTGCGGCAAGCGTATTGGCGGCGGCGGTGTTTTTTGCACCGCGGTTGACCGGCTCCGATGATTCCGCGTTAAGCGCGCAAGCAGGCGCTGCCGTTGAGTCCGCAACCGAACAGACCATTATTCCGGCGGAAGCGGTGCGCGAGGCGCAGGCGCGGTTGGCCGCTCAGTATTCGAACACTATGCCGGTGTTGCAGGTAAGCGATGGCGGCCGGTTGGCCGGTTACGTCATGGCGCATAGCGAATATTCCTCGCCGCTGGGGCGGCGCAATGTATTAAGCGGATTGCTGGCGGAAGAACCTGCGGGCGAAGGGCCGATGTTGGAAACCGAGCCAGCAGCCGAGGCTCCGGCGCAGACTCGGGTGCAGATCGATGTTCCGCCACAGCGCTAAGCGCAAATCACCGTTACGTCGGATCAATGCCCGAGCGGGGCTGCGCTCGCGCGTTCTGTTGTTGGCGGCGGGTTCCCTAACGACGTTGGGCGCGCATGCGGACGAGGCGGAAGCCCGCGCATGGCTGGAGCGCATGTCGCAAGCGTTTGCCACGCGTAATTACGACGGCCAGTTTCTGCATTTGGCGAACGGCCGCAGCGAGACCATGCGCATCATTCATCGCGTGCAGGATGGCGCGGTGACCGAACGCCTGGTGTCCTTGGATGGCAGCGGTCGCGAAGTAATTCGTACCGACACCGAAGTTACCGCATATTTGCCGGACCAACGTCTGGTGTTGGTCGAGCGCCGCAACGATCGCAACTCGCTCGTGGCCAATGTGCCGACGTACTCCGAGCAGTTGGCTGCCTACTACACCTTGGATGCACCGAAGAAAGGCCGGGTGTTGGGGCGGTCGGCGCAACTGATTACCGTATTACCGCGCGATCAATTTCGCTTTGGATATCACTTGTGGCTGGATCAGTCCACCGCAATGCCGCTCAAGTCCGAGCTTCGCGACAGCGAAGGGCGAGTGCTCGAACAGATGGTGTTTTCCGAGTTGCGCCTTTTTTCCAAGATCGAACCCACCTTGCTGCAGCCGGCTATGTCCACCGACGGCTTTCGCTGGGTTCGCCGAGAAGTGCGCGCGCGCCGTACCGTGGTGACACCGGAAGGCCGGTTTGAAGGCTGGGTGGTGGTTAATCCTCCCAGCGGTTTTAGGCTTACGGCCACGCAGGTGCAAAACGTCGAAGGTTCATCCACGCCGGTCAGACAAATGGTCTTTTCTGACGGTTTGGCCACTGTATCGGTATTTATCGAGTCGAAACGCGTGCCGCGGAGCAATGCGCCGGCGGAGCAAGTGGGATTGGCGAGAGTGGGCGGTGCGTTTGCGTTTGTGGCCGATATGCAGGATCACTGGATTACCGCGGTTGGCGAAGTACCGCCTCCTACCGTCGAAGCCATTGCGCGAGCCGTGCAGCGGACTCAGCGGGCCTCGCAGGCGCCACAGGCGCAGTCCGGCAAATAAAGCCGGCAAGTTTTCACCCAGTGAGCCCATCCAATCAGCCCGCGTGGGTGGTGTACTCGCGTCCGAACTGCGGTTTGTGCGACGAATTCAAATTCCAATTGGCGGAGTTGCTGGGCCAGCGGGCTGCCGACGTACAAGTAGTGGATGTCGACTCCCACCCCGAGCTCAAACGCAAGTACGGCGACCGTATTCCGGTCCTCACCGTGGACGGCGATTATGTCTGCGGCGTCCGTGTCGATGTCGAGCGCGTGCGGCGCTATCTTTAGCCGCTATAATCCAGCGCCTTTTTTGCCCTGGCCACGTTGGCCGGGGGATGACCTGGATAAGCAGCGCACTCGATGAAACTGATCCGTAATTTCTCCATCATCGCCCATGTCGATCACGGTAAGTCGACACTTGCGGATCGGCTCATTCAGCTCTGCGGCGGCTTGGAAGCCCGCGAAATGGAAGCCCAGGTTTTGGACTCCATGGACTTGGAGCGCGAACGCGGCATTACCATCAAAGCCCAGAGCGTCACGCTGTATTTCAAAAGCAAGGACGGCGAAACCTATCAGCTGAATTTAATCGACACTCCCGGGCACGTGGATTTTTCCTATGAGGTCTCGCGTTCGCTGGCAGCGTGCGAAGGCGCACTGTTGGTAGTCGATGCCGCCCAAGGCGTGGAAGCGCAAAGCGTGGCCAATTGCTACACCGCGCTTGAACAAGGTTTGGAAGTCGTGCCGGTGATCAATAAGATCGATCTGCCCTCGGCGGACCCCGACCGGGTCATCAAAGAGATCGAAGAAATCATCGGCATCGAAGCGAGCGATGCAGTTTGCGTCAGCGCCAAGACGGGCCTAAACGTGCCCGAGCTCCTCGAGGAAATCGTGCGCCGCATTCCGGCTCCGCAGGGCGATCCCGATGGACCGGTGCAAGCGTTGATCATCGATTCGTGGTTCGACAATTATGTGGGCGTTGTGTCGCTCATTCGCGTGATGAATGGCGTGCTCAAAACCGGCGCCAAAATTCGCATGTGGTCCACGGGGCGCGCCCATACCATCGATAAGCTGGGACGATTTCATCCCAAGTCACGGCCTTCGCAGTCGCTGTCTCCTGGCGATGTGGGTTTTTTAATTGCGGGCATCAAGGAAATCGACGGCGCGCCCGTAGGCGATACCATCACGCTGGATTCGCGTCCTTGCGCGGCCCCTCTCGCAGGGTTCAAGCAAATCAAACCGCGCGTTTTCGCCGGCGTATTTCCGGTTAGCACGGACGACTACGAAGCGTTTCGCGATGCGCTGGCCAAGCTCAAATTGAACGACTCTGCGTTGCACTACGAGCCGGAGGTATCGACCGCCTTGGGTTTCGGCTTTCGCTGTGGATTCCTCGGGTTGTTGCACATGGACATCGTGCAGGAGCGTTTGGAGCGCGAATACAACTTAAGTTTGATTACCAGCGCGCCGACGGTCGTCTACGAAATAGTGCGGACCAACGGCCAAATCGAATACGTCGACAATCCTGCGAAACTTCCGCCCAGCAACGAGATCGGCGAACTGCGCGAACCGATCATCATCGCCAATATTCTTGTGCCGCCCGAACACGTCGGCGGCGTGCTCAAACTGTGCAGCGACAAACGCGGCAAGCAAAAAAAGATGCTGTACCTCGGCAATCAAGTTTCCCTGCAGTACGAACTGCCGATGGCCGACGTAGTGTTGGATTTCTTCGACCGTCTAAAGTCGGTAAGCCGCGGTTATGCGTCGTTCGACTATGAATTTAGCCATTTCCAAGCGGCGCCGTTGGTCAAGCTTGATGTACTGATCAACGACGATCGAGTCGACGCGCTCTCGCTGATCGTGCACCGCGACAGCGCCTACCCGCGGGGGCGCGAATTGGTGGACAAGATGCAAGAACTGATTCCGCGGCAGATGTTCGAAGTTGCCGTGCAGGCCGCAATCGGCAGCAGCATCGTTGCGCGGGCAACGGTTAAGGCATTACGTAAGAATGTACTAGCCAAGTGCTACGGCGGCGATATCTCGCGTAAACGCAAGTTGCTCGAGAAACAAAAAGAAGGCAAGAAACGTATGAAGCAAGTCGGGTCGGTGGAAATTCCACAAGAGGCGTTTCTAGCGGTACTCAAGATCGGTAAGGACTGATGGAGCTCTACGGCAAATGATCATCGATTTTTCTTTCATTCTCGTAGCGGCGTTATTCGTCACCGGAATCATCTGGGCGTTGGACGCGTTGCTCTGGAGGCCCAAGCGGCCTGTTGCGGCTGACGGCCAAGCTGCGCCGGAGCCGGTGGTTGTGGAATACGCGAGATCGTTTTTTCCGGTGATTCTCATCGTGGTGGTAATTCGATCGTTTTTGCTCGAACCCTTTCGCATTCCATCCGATTCCATGATGCCGACGCTGCTCGATGGGGACTTCATCTTCGTTAATAAATTCTCATACGGTCTGCGCTTGCCGGTGGCGAACGTCAAAATAATGCCGGTTGGCGACCCGCAGCGGGGCGACGTAGTGGTATTTCGGCTACCGTCCGATCCAGCAACCAATTACATTAAGCGCCTAGTAGGTCTGCCGGGCGACCATGTTGTAGTGCGCAATAATCGTATTTCCGTCAATGGTGTGGTCATGCCGATTCAGCCCGACGGGTTTTACACGGGTCAGGGATACAGCGGCTCCTTACTGGGTAAGGAAAAATTGGGCGACGCGGAGCACAACGTGTTGATTACTCAAGATCGCTATGCCACCGATTTCGAAGCCACAGTGCCTGTTGGGCACTATTTTTTCATGGGCGACAACCGCAATAACAGTCAGGACAGCCGCTTCCCGCAGGTGGGCTTTGTGCCCGATAAAAATCTTGTCGGCCGTGCCGATCGCATCTGGATGCATTGGCGTTGGCGTGAACTGCCGAAATGGAGCAGGATCGGCAAGGCGATCGATTAATCCATATCCATGCATCGATTAAATCAACTCAGTCGGAGAACAACGATGAAAGCAGGTTGGCGGCATCGGCAACGCGGCGCGACGTTTCTCGGCATTTTGATTATTGGCGGGATACTCGCTATAGGTGTCTATGCCGGCATTCGTTTGGTGCCGCTCTATATCGAAAATTTCGCGGTACGACGCGCGTTGATGCAGGCGGCAAATCAAGGGGACGACTCGCCCGCCGTTATAAAAAGAGCCTTGGAACAGCGTTGGGTGATCGAAGACATTAAGAGTATAGATTTTAGCGATGTGGCGATAACCAAGGACGGCGCCGGAACGAAAATCCGGGCGAATTACCGGGGCGAGGTGCCTTTTATAGGCAATGTCTCGCTTGTGGTCGATTTCGATACGATCGTAAAAATGGGCGGCTGAATTTGAAAACTTCCGCCGAATGGTTGCGCGATTCACTCGGTCATGAGTGCCGAGACAACGGCTTGTTGGAAGCGGCGCTGACGCATCGTAGCGCCGGCGGATCGCATAACGAGCGGCTCGAGTTCCTTGGCGATGCAGTGCTTAATTGCGTGGTTGCGACGCTGCTATTTCGTGAATTCGGCGCTGCGGATGAAGGCGCGCTCTCGCGGTTTCGCGCCACGCTAGTGAGCGGCGAATCGCTCGCAGCTATCGCAGCCGACCTGGAGTTTGGCGATTACCTGCACCTAGGCTCGGGCGAATTAAAGTCCGGCGGCTTTAGGCGCAAGTCCATCTTGGCTGATGCCTTCGAGGCTGTGCTCGGTGCGGTCTATTTGGACGGTGGATACGATGCGGCGGCGCGCGTTATTGAGCGTGTGTTCCTGCCGCGCTTCGGTGTATTGCCGAGCGCTACCGAGTTGAAGGATCCAAAGACCCGCTTGCAGGAAGCGTTGCAAGCGCGCGGGCTGCCTATTCCTCTATATCATGTCGAAGCCATCACCGGCCAAGCACATCAGCAGACCTTTCGCGTGTCGTGTCGCTCGCAAGCATTGGACTTGCAGGCATTGGGCGAAGGTTACAGTCGGCGCAGCGCCGAACAAGCGGCTGCAAAGTTATTGTTGGAGCAAATGAACGCTGCGCTGCCGGACCGCTCCGATTCGAGGTCCGTCGCACAATGAGCTCGCCAGATCCCATGACCGGCCGTTGCGGGTTTGCCGCCATTGTGGGGCGGCCCAACGTCGGTAAATCGACGCTGCTCAATGCGTTGCTGGAACGGAAGATCAGCATCGTCAGCCCCAAGCCGCAGACGACACGTCATCGCATTCTCGGCATTCTTACCCGGCCGCAATTGCAGATCATTTTTGTCGATACGCCGGGGTTGCACGGCGATGAACGCCGTGTGATGAACCGCTATATGAACCGCGCCGCGCGCGCATCGCTGTCCGACGCGGATTTGAATTTATTCGTCGTCGAGGCGCTCACGTGGACCGACGATGACCAGCGCACGCTCGAATACTTAAGAAACTGCGGCCGGCCGACCATTGTGTTGATTAATAAGGTCGACAAAGTCTATCCAAAAGAGCGCTTGCTGGCGTACATCCAAGAGTTGCAGCTCAAAGGTCCGTTCACGGATATCGTGCCCATATCGGCGTTGAAGCGCGACGGCGTGCAGCAGTTGGTCGATCTCATCGCGCCGCTCTTGCCGGAGTCGCCGCCGCATTATCCGGAAGAACAAGTCACCGA
>Ga0315910_10004420_pt1 | contig 11778 bp, 10 predicted proteins | sample EdamamesoilMG_FD_204470 | JGI IMG/M metagenome (GOLD analysis project Ga0315910, IMG submission 204470) | Garden soil microbial communities collected in Santa Monica, California, United States - Edamame soil | ecosystem: Environmental > Terrestrial > Soil > Garden | place: USA: California...
CCGTCCGATCGGGCGCATGCTGCTCGCCTACGACGGCAGCCCGAGCTGCCGCAAGGCCCTCGAGCATCTCGCCGGGTCGCCGGCCTGGGCCGGGCTCGAGCTGCACATCGTGATTGTCGCCGGCGCGATCGTGGCGGACGAGGCGGTGAAGCACCTGCGCGAGGCCGAGTCGGCCGCGCGGGCGGCGGGGTTTTCGCCGGTCTGCCAGATGCTCCACGGCTCGCCCGAGGACCAGATCGGCGCGTATGTGGCGAGCAACGACATCCACCTGCTCGCGATGGGCGCCTATGGCCACAGCCGCATCCGCTACCTGATCATCGGCAGCACCACGACCGGCATGATCCGCACCTGCAAGGTGCCGGTCCTGCTGTTCCGCTGAGTCGGAGTCGTGCAGTCAGAGGTGGTCGGCCGTGTCCCACGGCCGTTCAGGTGCGGGCGTCCTGCGCGCCCGCAACGCGACGCGGCGCGCCGGGGCGGCGGTCCTGCGGGGCCAACTTCCGCCACCGGCTCAGCTCCTGAACAGGCGCAGGACGTCGCGCCCGCGCAGGAAGCAGAGCATGGCGAGCGCCGAGACTGCGGCGAGCGATTGCACGACGACGGACTCCGCGGCTTGGAGCCAGGAGGGCGCTGATTGCGCGACCTGCATCACCTCATGCAGTGATTCGACCATCGCCTCGCCGCCGCAGAGCCATGCGATGATCGCGCCGAGCGCGGTCGCACCACCGATGACGAACGCGCGCTGGCGCCCCGCGCGTCGTCGCACCGCGGCGGGCGGCGGCGGCAGCGCGGCGAGGACACGCGCGGTGAAGGCGGTGCTGTCGTCGTCGCGCGCGGCCGAAGCGGCGGCGGGCTCGTCACGCCGCAGGAGTTTCTCGAGCCAGGCGTCCTCGGGATCGGATGTGGAGTCGGACGAACGGTGCGAAGTGGACATGGCGTGGCGGAGTCGAAGGTTTCACCCGGGCGCCCAGGCGCGCAAGTGGTGGCGGAGTTTTTCGCGGGCCCGCAGGAGGTGGGTCTTCACCGAGCCCAGCGGCCAGTCGAGCACGCAGGAGGCCTCGCTGTGGCTGAGGCCCTCGCGGTAGCAGAGGTGCACGACGGTCTGCTGCTCGGGCGAGAGGGTCGCGACGGCGGCGGCGAGATCGTGCTGGAGGTCGCTCGACGCCGTGTGGGCGGGAGCGGTGTCGACGGGCTCGGGCGGTGCGTCGTCGGCGTCGGCCGCCGGCGCGGCCGCGAAGGCGGATGGATCGCGGCGGGCGGCGCTGCGGAACCGGTTGTAGGCGATGCCGAGCAGCCAGGTGCGAAACTGCGATCCGCCCTGGAAGCGCACGAGGGAGCGGTAGGCCTGGATGAACGTCTCCTGGGCGAGGTCGTCGGCGCGCGCGTGGTCGCCGCGCGCGAGGCGCGTGAGGAAGGCGCGCACCGCCTCCTGGTGACGATGCACCAGCGTGCCAAACGCCTGTCGATCGTCGGACGCCAGGACGCGCGCGATCAGCTCGATGTCGTCGGAGTCCACGTCGTTGACGCAGTCCGGTGGCGTCGGTGGATCAGCTGCGGGGTTCGCGGTGCGGATCGGAGGCGCGCGGGGACTCCGGCTTCTCCGCCGGCGTGATCGCGCGGTGGATCATGCCGTAGACAAACAGCGCGAGTCCGACGAAGCCCGGGATCGCGCCGACCCAGCGCAGGCCGCGCAGGCCGTCGAAGTTGCCCACCTGAAACGTCGCGAACATCAGGTAGAGCCCGGCGCCCACGCCCATGCAGATCAGGCCGGCGCGGATGTCGTTGAACGCACTGTGGCCGGCGGGAGCATGGCGGTGCAGGCGCAGCGACTCCTCGTCGTCGTCGGGCAGCGGGCGCAGCGCCTCGGCCGGGATCGGCTGGCCGCGTTCGATGGCGGCGCGCATCACCTCGCAGCGCATGCGTTCCTGGTGCGTGCGGGCGATCGATTTGGCGATCTGGATGCTGATGATCATCACAAAGGGCGCGATGATCGCGACCACGGGAATGATGTGACCGAAGTCCATGTCGAGAAGGGCGAGGGTGGTGTGGACGGGAAGGAGCGTGTTCACGCCCCTGAGTGGCGGTGGCGGGCCCGATCGGATTCAGAAAAATGCTGGGGCCCGAAAAAACATCGCCCCCTCGGCGGCCGGAGGGCTGCGGAGGGGGCGGGTGTGCACGTCGCGCGAGTGGATCGGGCGACGGTGGGAGTCGGCGACTAGACGGAGTATTCGCCGCTGATGTAGTGCATGAGGTGCTCGGCCTGGGCCTTGTGCGCCTCGACGAGCCAGCGGGTGATGTCGCCCTGGGAGATCAGGCCGATGAGTTTCCCGTTGTCCAGGATCGGCAGATGCCGGCAGCGCTTCTCGCTGATGAAGGCGAGGGCATCGGCCACCGTGGCGTCGGCCTGGAGGACCTTGGGATTGCGGGTCATGACCTGGGCAAGCGGCGTGGTGGCCGGCGGGAGCTCGGCTGCCACGACGCGATAGAGGACATCGCGCTCGGTGAAGATGCCCGTCAGGCGTTCGCCGTCCATCACGAGGACAGCGCCGACCTTGTGGGTGTTCATCACTCGCACGGCGTCCCCCACTGTGGCGGAACTCGGCACCGAAACGATGGCCGAACCCTTGTCCGCCAGAAGGGTGGATACCGGGGGATTCATGGGATAACGAAACGGACCTTGGCCCGGCAGACAGCGAAGGCAACCCTTGGTTCGGGCCGGGGCGAAAAAACTTCGTGAGACGCGTCGCGGTGCGCCCGGCACCGTGCGGTTTTACCCTCGGGATCGCGGGCACCCGGAGGCGGAAAACTTGTCCCCACGCGCGTGTGGCAAAGGTGTGAACAACTTCCGGGTTTTTGCTGTTGATCGGCCAAGTCGCCCCCCGTCATATCCGCGCCTTCATGCATCTGCGGGCCCTCAAACTGAATGGCTTCAAGAGCTTCGCCGACCCCACGGAGTTGAAGTTCGACCGAGGAGTCACCGCCATCGTGGGCCCCAACGGCTGCGGCAAGAGCAACATCGCCGACGCCATCCGCTGGGTGCTCGGCGAGCAGAGCGCCAAGGCCCTGCGCGGCGGCAAGATGCAGGACGTGATCTTCGAGGGCACGGACAACCGCAAGCCCGTGCAGATCTGCGAGGTCTCGCTGTTGCTGACCGAATGCGAGGAGCGCCTCGGCACGGAGTTTCACGAGGTGGAGATCACCCGCCGCGTCTCGCGCGACGGCGTGGGCGAGTACTTCATCAACGGCCGCGCCTGCCGCCTGAAGGACATCCAGAAGTTATTTATGGATACGGGCGTCGGGCGGACCTCGTACTCGATCATGGCGCAGGGCCAGATCGACCAGATCCTTTCGTCCAAGCCCGAGGAACGCCGCGCCGTCTTCGAGGAGGCCGCCGGTATCACGAAGTACAAGAGCCAGCGCCGCGAGGCCCTGGCCAAGCTCGGGCTCGTCGACCAGAACCTCTCGCGCGTGACCGACGTGATCAACGAGGTCGCGCGCCAGATCGGCAGCCTCAAGCGCCAGGCCTCGAAGGCGCTGCGTTTCAAGCGACTCAATCACAAGCTGCGCCATCTCGATCTCGCCCAGGGCGGCCGGACCTACGAGACGCTCAACCTCGCCGTCGGCGACCTCGACTCCCAGCTCGGCGCGCGCAGCGGCGAGGTGCGGCAGTACGCCGCCGAGCTCGAGCAGAAGGAGGCCGAGCTCACGACGCGCAAGGCCCAGCGCGGCGAGCTGCTCCAGCGCGTGCAGGAGGCCCAGCAGGCCGTCTTCGACCTGAAGAGCCAGCGCGAGGCCGCGCTCAATCAGGCGCACCTCGCCGACATCCGCCGCACCGGTCTCGAGGAGCGCATCGTCCAGGCGAAGGACGACCTCGCCTCGATCCAGACCCAGCTCTCCGATCTCGCCCAGCGCGCCGACGTGAGCGCGCAGGACAAGCAGTCGCAACTCTCCGTCCTCGGCGATTCCGACGAGGTCTTTCAGGACCGCAACCGCGAGCTCAACGAGGTCGAGGCGCGCCTCACCGCCTCCGAGCAGGAGCTTCAGCAGCTCAAGTACCGCTCCCTCGAGGCCGAGAGCGCGCTCGTGCGCCTGCGCAACGACTGCGCCAACCTCGAGGTCGAGGACCGCACCGCCCAGGCCCGCACCGAGCGGCTGCGCGAGGAATTTTCCGAACAGGAGGCCGTCGAGGCCCGCGTGCGCGAGGCCCTCGTCTCCGTGCAGGAACAGGTCGAGGCCGCGCGCCAGCGCCAGGCCGAGGCCCAGCAGGGCGTGGTGGACGCACAGCAGGCGATCCACGCGCTCGGCCTCGAGTTCAAGGAGGCGCAGCGTCGCATCACCGAGCTCGACCGCCAGCTCGCGCAGAAGTCCGCGCGCCTCAAGCTGCTCCAGCAGCTCCAGGAAAAACTCGAGGGATTCGGCGAGGGCGCGAAGGCGCTCATGCAGGGCCGCCTCGGCGGCGTGTTCGGCGACCGGCGCTTCGCCGTGCTCTCGCAGGGCCTGAAGGTGCACAGCGAATACGCGCGCGCCGTCGAGACGCTCCTCGGGGCCGCGGTCGAGGCCGTGCTCGTGGAGGACGGCGAGACGGCGCGTCTCATCCTCGACCGCCTCGCCGAGCTCAAGCTCGGCCGTGCCTGCCTGCGCTTCCCCACGCCGCCGCGCACGTTCGCGGCGCCGGTGGAGTTGCCTGCGACGATCCGTCCAGCCGTGGAGGCGCTCGAGATCGATCCCGCCGCACTGGCCGATCATCCGGTCGCCGGCGTGCTCACCGGCTGCTACGTGGCGCAGACCGCCGCGGATTTTCTCGCCTTCTGGCAGGCCAACCCGTCGCTCGAGTTTGTCTTCGCGGCCACGCCGGCGGGCGAGTTGATCGACCGCCGAGGGCTCGTCTTCGGCGGCCAGCGCAAGAGCGGCGGCGGCATCCTCCAGCGCGCCGCCGAGCTCAAGGAGATCGAGGGCGAGATCGCGACCGAGCAGGCCGCGCTCGCCGCCGCGCGCTCGCAGGCCGAGGCCATCGGCATGCGCCTCGCCGAGGCCGAGGGCGCCCTCGAGGACAAGCGCAGCGAGCAGGTCGAGGCCACGCGCCAGGCCGGCGCCGTCGCCGCCGAGGAGCGCAATGCCCAGCGCGCCGTGCAGGAGGCCGAGCTGCGCCGCGCCCGCCTCGAGCGCGAGCGCGAGGGCATCGAGGAGACGCACCGCCGCGCGACCGAGCGCGTCGCGCAGGCGCGCGTGGAGTTCGAGCAGGGCGAGGCGAAACTCCAGTCGCTGCGCGCCCGCATCGACGAGATCGATCGCGGTCTCGTCGTGCTCCGCGGCGAACGCGACATCAAGCGCGAGGCGGTGACGCAGGCGCGCTTCGACCTCGCGGAAAAACGCCAGCGCCTCGAGGTGCTCAACCGCGGTCTCTCCGAGATCGAACAGCGCCGCAGCGCGCTCGTGCAGGCCCAGCGCACGCGCGAGAGCGAGATCGAGTCATGGACAGCGCAGATCGGCGAGCTCGGCGTCGCCGCCGAGGCGCAGCGCTCGCGCGCCGAGGAGTGCGCGCGCACGCTCGTGGTCGCGCAGGAGTCGGTGCAGACCATTCGCCAGGAACTCGTGCAGCTCGAGGAGACGCTCGGCGTGCTCGACAAGGAGCTCGGCTACGTGCGCAGCCAGAGCGAGTCGCTGCGCACCGAGGCGTCGAAGCTCCAGGTCGACCTCGCCGAAAAGCGCGCCCGCCTGCAGTTCCTCCAGGAGGAGGCCCAGCGCGAGCACGGCATGGACCTCAAGTCCGTGGAGTGGCGCTACGAGATGTGGATGGCCGGCCAGCAGCCGGAGGGGCTGAGACCGCTCGACCTCGACGAGGAGGGCGACGATGCACCGGCGGACGCGAACCGGGCCGCGGCACCGAAGGCCGCGACAGCCGAGCCCCAGAAAGCGGATACAACCGCGCCCGAGGGACCGGCCGACGCAGCCGTCGCCGCGCCGGCAAAGAAGCAGCCCACGCACGAGGAACTCGCGGCGCTGGAAAACACCGACTGGGAGGCCGTGAAGAACGAGGTGCTCGCCCTGCGCCAGCGCCTCCAGGGCATGGGCCCGGTCAACCTCGTCGCCATCGAGGAGTACGGCGAACTCAAGCAGCGCTACGAGTTTCTCAAGGCCCAGAGCGACGACCTCACCAACTCGAAAGCCGCGCTGCTCAAGGCCATCGAGGAGATCAACCAGACCTCCGAGAAGCAGTTTGCGGATACGTTCCAGCAGATCCGGAAGAACTTCGCGCAGACCTTCAACACGCTCTTCGGCGGCGGCCACGCCGACCTCCAGCTCGTCGACCACGGCGACGTGCTCGAGAGCGGCATCGAGATCGTCGCGCAGCCGCCGGCCACGCGCCTGAAGAGCATCTCCCTGCTCTCCGGCGGCCAGAAGACGATGACCGCGGTCGGCCTGCTCTTCGCCATCTACATGGTGAAGCCGAGCCCGTTCTGCGTGCTCGACGAACTGGATGCGCCGCTCGACGAGTCGAACATCGGCCGCTTCACCAACCTGCTGCGCCAGTTCACCTCGGCCTCGCAGTTCATCATCATCACGCACAACAAGCGCACGATCGCTGCGTCGCAAAGCATCTACGGCGTGACGATGGAGGAGCGCGGTGTGTCGAAGGTGGTGTCGATGCGCTTCCACACCGATCACCAGGAGGCCGACATGGTGAAGCTCAACATCGCCGGTCGTCTCGAGGCCCCGCGCACACCGGCGCCGGAGACGCCATCCGCGCCCACGCTTGCGCCCGAAGGCGGCAGCGCCGCCGCGGAGGGTGGGGCGGTCGCACTCGCGGAAGTCGCGACAGAGACCGCCACGGAAGCGGTGGAGGCGATCGACGACGAGCCCGACGCCGCCACTTCCAACGGCCACACCGCCGAGCCCGCCCCGCACCACGAGCCGCGGCTCACGGCGGGCGAACCCGGCAGCAACTGACCTGCGGCGGTCCGCGCGGCACGCCGCTTGCGACAGCGCCACGTCGGATGCGCCGCGGTGAAATTGTTCTGGCGTTTGCCACTCGCGCACCGAGTCTCAACCGCCGTGCCCGCCGCCCCCGAACCTGAGAACGATCCCGCCCTGCGCCGGGTGCGCCGCGTCCTCGATGGCGGGCGTTTCCGCTTCATCCTGACCTGGGGCGTGGTGTGCGCTGGCCTGCCGGCGTTTGTGCTGATGTCGCTGCTCCCGTCCCTCGGCGTCGTTTCCTGGCTGCCGGAGAGCATGGACCGGCCGCTGTTCAACATCCTGACGGGTGCGATTCTCTGGCCGATCGCCGGCTATCTTCTCGGCCTCGTCATCTGGCGCGGGTTCGAGTGGCGCTACGACGCGCTCTCGCGTCGCAAATAGCGGCTCGCGGCGGTCGCCGCTGTTTCCGAGCCGGGGCGTCCGGGCGCAGCGGCCCGGGGGAGGAGATCACATGCCCTTCTTCACGAAGGTCACGCGTTCGTCGGTGTCCTTGAGGACGACTTCCTTGGCGCTGGAGCTGTTCTCGTCGACGGAGTCCATCGCGGCGGAAACCATCAGTGGCACGTACTCGCGGAGATTGTCGCTCTCGTCGTCGTTTTTCACGTAGACGCTCCAGATCTCGCGCGGCGGGCGGTCGTCGTCGGTGTTGGCCTCGCGCGCGGTGATGCGGATGTATTTTTCGTAGACGGTGACGGTGATCACGCGCTCCTGGAATCCGGCGAGTTCCTCGCGCGGAGGATCCTGCACGACCATGTCGACCATGCGGACCTGGCCTGTCTTGGGATCGCGGACCTGGACCTTGACGATGCGGGGCGGGCTGTGGACCGAGACGTAGATCGGCACGCTGATCGTGCGCATCTCGGTGCGGGGCTCCTCCATGCCATAGTCGACCTCGATGACCATCTCGGCCTCGGTGCCGGGCGGGGCCTCATACATGCCCTTGGACGACAGCGCGGTCTTCACGTAGCCGGACGCCTCCTTGAAGCGCAGGTCCTCGGAATCCATCTCCGGGTTGCCGCTGACGAGACGGTAGGATTTGTCCTCCACCGAGACGTCCGGGTTCTTCACGGCGTCCACCTTGAAGCGGTAGGTCGAGCCGCAGCCGGTGAAGGCGAGCAGGCCGGCCAGGCAGAGCGAGGTGGAGAGGAGGGCGGAGAGGCGGTGGCGCATGGACGAGGGCGTTTGATCGGCTGCGGAAACGCGGGGTGTCGAGGCCGGCGGCGCCGTCAGGTCGAGGCCGTGCCGGAAGCGGAGGTCGCGGCCTGGACGGGAATGCGGAGTTTCTGGCCGGGCTCGAGGCGGTCGACATTGACGCCGTCGTTGGCGGCGCGAATCTGGGCCGGCGTGGTATTGTAACGCGTGGCGATGGCGGTGAGGTCTTCGCCGTTCTCGACCTGATGTTCGATGAACGAGGCGGGCTGGTTCAGGCCTGAGTCCCCGCGCAGTTCGGCGAGTTCGGCCTCGAGTTGCTGGATCTCGGCCTCGGCCGCGGCGATGCGACTCTGCGCCGTGTCGAGTGTGCGCTTGCGCGCGATGGCGGCCTGCTTCTCCTCCTGCAGTTTCTTCAGGCGCGCCTCGGCCTCCTTGGCGCTGGATTCGACCTGGGTGAGCTCGTGGTCGCTGATGCGGAAGCCCTCGGCCGCGGCGAGTTCCTCCTCCATCTGGGCCTTGAACTTGGCCTCGGCGGCGCGGCGCTTGGCGAGTTCCTGTTGGTAGGCGCGCTCCTGCGCGAGGCGATCCTGCTCCGAGCGTTCGCGCGCTTCCTGCACCATGCCGACGACACCGCCGACCACGGCACCGGCGGCACCGCCGATCGCGGCGCCCGACGCGGCGTTGCCGCTCCCGGTGTTGTTGCCGATCACGGCTCCGGCCACGGCACCCGCGACGGCGCCCGCGCCCGCGGTCTTGGCAGGTTTCGAGGCGGTGCTGGAGCAACCGCTCAAGGCAAGGATGGCACACGCGGCAGTCGCCGCTGTCAGTGAGGTAATTCCGTAGGATGACATCGACTCTGGGGCTCTCGATCCCGATTATGATTCAACAGATTGCGGACTCGGGGCTCACCATATAACGTCGCCTGCGATTTTCAACCGTGCATTGTCCGGAGCGCACGCTTTGACGTCTGCATCAAGTTTCCCCGCCACCTCCATGCCTGAGAAAACAGCCACATTCGTGCCGCGGTTCCGTGTGCCGCGGTTTTTCACGTTCGATCTCTGGTTCAAGCTCGGCTCGCTGGCCTTCGCGGCTTTCGCGACCTACCTGATCAACATCCTCTATATCGTTCCGACCGTGACCGAACTGCAGCTCCGCGGGACGGTGGAGGCGCGGTTGACGGAGGGGTATGTGGCGTCGCGCTCGATCGCCGTGATCATGAAGGATCCTGAGCAGCTCTGTGAGATCGGCTTCTGGATCTGGGCGATGGTGATGCTCGCCTACAAGATGCGGCGACTGTCGCAGGAAAACCGCATGCTCGGGCTCGACTACATCGGGCTCCGGCCGGGCGAGCTCATCCATCCCGAGGACTCCGCCCAGCGGCTGGCCGAGATCGACCAGGCTCTCGATGAAAATCCCAAGTGGCGCGAGCGCATCCTGCCGAACATCGTGCTCTCCGCCCTGCATCGGTTTCACGGCACCGGCGCGATCTCCGACGTCTCGGGCACGATCCGGGAGCGCGCCGACGCCTCGGCCAACGAGTATGAAGCCGACCTCTCGCTCGTCCGCTTCATCGCCTGGGTGATCCCGGCGATCGGCTTCATCGGCACGGTGCGCGGCATCGGTGAGGCGCTCGCCCAGGCGGGCAAGGCCATCGCCGGCGACATCACCGGCGTGGTCGACGCCCTCGGCCTGGCCTTCAACTCCACGCTTGTCGCCCTGCTCCTCGCCATCCCGCTGATGTTCCTCCTCTTCATGGTGCAGGGTCGCCAGGACAAGTTTTTCGTCGACCTGCTCAGCTATTGCGACGCGCACATCATCGCGCGCCTGCGCGGCGCTCCGGCTGTGCCGGCGGCCGAGTCCGGCGTGACCGAGGTGGAAAAGCCCGCCGCCCTCCAGGTCTGATCCAGCGCCCAAGCGCCGCCTCCGATGGCCGTCAAGCGCCGCTCCTTCGAGGTCTTCAGTCTCTCGTTCCTGGACTGCATCTGCTGCGGTTTCGGCGCGATGCTGCTGCTCTTCGTGCTCACGATCGGCAGGAACGCCGACGCCCGCGCCTCGATCGTGTCCACAATCGAGGAGACGATCAACCGGCTGGAGGAGCAGATCCGCCAGGAGGACGCCACGACCAAGTCGCTGCGCGACTCCATCCGCGAGCGCGAGACGCGCATCGCCGACGCGCGCGCCGACGAGCAGACCCGGCGCAAGGACATCACCGAACTCCAGGACCAGCTCGCCCTCATCCTCCAGGAAAAGGCCGCGCAGAAGGAGGAACTCGAGCGGCTGCTCGCGCAAAAGAAGGACATCCCGAAGGTCGAGGAACCGCCTCCGGTCCCGATCCCGAACGTGCAGCGCCGCCAGTACCTCACGGGCTTCAATTTCGAAGGCAAGAGCATGCTCTTCATCGTGGAGATCTCGGGCGGCATGCTCGGCTACAGCGTCGACGAGGCGATCGCCTATTTCGGCAAGACCGACGAGGAGAAGCGCGCCTCGCCGAAGTGGCGCCAGGTCGTGAAGTCGGTCCAGTGGGTCATCGCCAATCTCGGTGCGGATCAGGCCTACCAGATCCTGGTGTTCAACAACGAGGTCCGCCCGCTCGTGCCGGACAGCGAGAACGAGTGGTTCGACGCCACGGACCGGCGGCAGAACGCCGAGGTGCTCCGGCTCCTCGGCGAGATCACGCCGGGCGGCGGCGCCAACCTCGAGCGCGCCTTCCTCACCGCGCGCGAGAAGTTCCCGCTCACCGAGACGATCGTGCTGCTCACCGACAGCCTGCCGACCCTCAGCGATTCCTACCCGGTCTCCGGCGCGGCCGACGATCGCGACCGCGAGCGCATGTTCCGCGCCGCGCTGCGCGAGGTGCCGCGCAAGACCCCGGTCAACACCATCCTGTATCCGATGTCAGGCGACCCGGCCGCTGCCTTCCTCTTCTGGCAGCTCGCCGACTCCTCCGGCGGCTCGCTCATCAGCCCGGCCCGCGGCTGGCCCGACACCTGATCCGCCATGGCCGTCAAGCGTCGCGATTTCGAGGTCTTCAGCCTCTCGTTCCTGGACTGCATCTGCTGCGGTTTCGGCGCGATCATCCTGCTGTTCATCCTGTCCATGGGCGCCACGAAGCGCACGGTGCAGAAATCCCGCCAGGACCTCGAGGACATCCTGCAGCAGCGGCTCGCCGCCTTCGGCCAGATCACCACGGTGCGGCAGCTGCTCGCCGGGGAACTCGCCTCGCGCGAGAAGACCCTCGAGGAGATCATCCGCGAACTCAACGAGCTCGACGGCATGATCTCGACCCTCATGGCGCAGATCCAGAACGAGAAGGGCGGCGACAAGGCCATGCTCACCGACATCGAGCAGCTCAAGAAGGAGATCGGCGCGATGCAGACCGAGCCGCCGATCGAGCAGATCGACGCCTCCTCGCCCATCGGCATCCCGGTGGAGAGCAACTACGTGGCCTTCGTCATCGACACCTCCGGCTCCATGCGCGACCCGAACACCGCGATGCTTTGGGACTATGTGTCGCGCAAGTTCGGCGAGGTCATCCGCGCCTACCCGCAGGTGAAGGGTATCCAGTTCCTCGATGCCGACGGCCGCTTCATCATCGGCCGCTCGGGCGAGTGGATCACCGACTCGCCCGAGGCGCGCAAGACCGCGATCGACCAG
>Ga0315910_10004421_pt1 | contig 11775 bp, 10 predicted proteins | sample EdamamesoilMG_FD_204470 | JGI IMG/M metagenome (GOLD analysis project Ga0315910, IMG submission 204470) | Garden soil microbial communities collected in Santa Monica, California, United States - Edamame soil | ecosystem: Environmental > Terrestrial > Soil > Garden | place: USA: California...
TGCCATCGGTGCTGGTCGTGCCGCCCGCGTTACCGGCGCTGGTCGTGCCGCCCGCGTTACCGGCGCTGGTCGTGCCGCCCGCGTTACCGGCGCTGGTCGTGGTACCCGGACTGCCGCCGCTGTTGGCAGTGCCGCCGCTGTTGGCAGTGCCGCCGCTGTTGGCAGTGCCGCCGCTGTTGGCAGTGCCGCCGCTGTTGGCAGTGCCGCCGCTGTTGGCAGTGCCGCCGCTGTTGGCAGTGCCGCCGGCGCGCCCGTCATCGCTGGTGCCCTCGCCCGCCCCACCGTCCACTGGGGCGCTGCCGCTGCTTCCGAAACTCGCGCCGCCACTCCCGCTGGTTTCGCCGCTGTCCGCCACACTCGTCGTGGTCGAGGCGATCGCGCCGCCATCAGCGTTGGAAGCCACGCTTTCGTTGCTGGTGTGGTGCGACGAGCAGCCAGAGCACAGGAGTAGCGCAACGAAGCCCATTGCCCAAGCCTTGGGGTCGCTGCCGCCGAGTCTCAGCTTGAATCCCACGTGGCACGACTTACATCTTGGTGCTCCGCAGGTCAAGTGCGCCTGGCGCAGTTTGCGCAGCGGATCTCGAGTTTCACGCTCGGCTTCACGCAGCGCGCTAGTCGCTGTGGGGCTTTCCGCGCTGGACGTGCTGCGTGCGCACGGTGTCGTCGCTGTTTCGGGCGTCCTAATAGTTAGCTATTTGAGAGTGATGCTCGATGAACGTGCACCGCGCCTTCCTGTTCATGGAGTTCGGCTGAACCAGCGTTCCTATTACCTCGTGCAGGGAAGGTTCATGCCAAGCGTGGTGTCCAATCGGTTGGACAGTGTCACGGTGGCGGAGCTTGGCGCGACCTGTGTGACAAACTCGCGTCTGCTCATCGCACGGCCCTGTTGCGGCCGTGTGACCGGGTGCAGGGCCTCGAAGGCCGTTGGAAACCGCGGTGACACACGGCTCTGCGGCTGCTGCAGCGGTGGAGTGCAAGGTCGCGGGAAGAGCACCACTTTGATCACAGGCGCCTCCGCCGTCGCACTCATTTCCCGGCAGCGTCGGCGCGAGCACTAGCCGCACGCTAGACTTGTGAGTTTTGCAATCGGCCATTTCTACCATTTCAAACGTTTCTAACAGCCACGATCCTCCCGCCCTTCAAGTCCGCTACCGCACCATCGAGGCGTTGCAGCGCGACTACGAGGAAAACCTGATCAAGGGGCGTGCGTTCGTGGAGGGGCATCTCTCTGCCGAAGAGCGGAGTCGTGTGCGCCTGGTGTTCGTGCGGCCCGGGGGTGACGATACCTTCGAGTGCTGGGGTGAAGTCATTTGGATCAATCGGGATGGCGCCGTGCCAGGCACCGGCGTGAAGCTGGCGGCGTTGACGCAAGCGGAGCGTCGAGCGCTGCACCGATTCGCTAGCTCCGCGCCCCGGCTGTCCGAGCTGCCCCTGCCGCTGCAGAGCCGCGTGGTCCCCGAGCTAGGCCTTGCTGAACGCGAGGTGGTGGCGCGCACGGGCTCACTCAGCGAGCGCGTCGCCCTGGAGCGCCACTTCGGCAGCGCCGTTTGGGAAGGCCTGCTCGCAAACCCCGATCTCTCGGCGCCCGAGGTGGCTCGCATCGCTCAGCACGCCACGCTCGCGAAGCCCCTGCTCGAACACATCCTCTCGAATGACGCCTGGCTCGCCAAGCCGGAAGTGCGCCACGCGCTCTTGGCGAACGCGGCCGTCGACGGCGCGGCGCTCGATCGCGTCGTGCAAGCGCTGCCGCCCGGCGAGTGCGCCCAGGTGGCGCAGTCGCGCGCCTTCCGTCAAAAGGTGCGCGCGGCAGCCAAGCAACGCATGAAGTAAGCCGCGCGCAAGCTCACGCGCGGCTTCGTGTGGTCGTCAGGCCAGGTTCGGCAGCGGACCTGTGTTGCCGGAGGGATCGCCGAACGAGGTCAGATCTTCGACGCCGAGGGCATGGGCGATCGAGACCAGCATCTGGTTGTTGTCTTGCTCGCCCGCGCCGTAGTCGATGAAGCGACCGGTCTGAATACGCCCGCCTGCCCCGCCCGCAAGTACGTAGGGCATGGTGGTGAGGCCGTGCGTGGTGGATTCACCAATCTCCGTCGCCCACAACACGAGCGTGTTGTCGAGCAGCGTGGCGTCGCCTTCTTGGTACGACGCGAGCTTGCTCAGCAGATACGCGAACTGCTCGTGGTACCAAGTCTGGATGGCGTTGTAGGCGTCGAAGTTGGCCCCGCTCGCCGCGAAATCGTGGGAAATCCCGTGGTGGTTGCCGTCGATGGCGCGGCCGCCGGACTGCAAGAACTGGAACAGGTGCTCGCTCTCCGAGTAGGACCATTGCAGCGTCACGACGCGCGTTTGGTCGCAGGCCAGCGCCGCAACGGCGAGATCCATCTGCAGGCGCCCGGCTTCGACATATTGCGTGTCTTGGCTGAGATCGACCTCTTGCATCGTGGGCGCAACGCATGAGCTGCTGGCACCCTCGGCGCTCACCAAACGTTCTTCGATGTCCCGCATCGACGTGAGGTGCGCGTCGAGTTTCACCTTGTCGTCCGTGCCGACGATCCCCGCGAGACGCTCGGTCTCGGCATAGGTCATATCGAACACGCTCTGACGCTGAGCGCGGAGGCGGGCGTTGTCAGTGGCACCGAACAGCGCGTCGAACACCTCGCCCGGGTCTTCGCGAGGCGGGATTGGTTGGTTCGAGTCACGGTACGAGATGCGGGCGCGCACCTCGGTGTCGCGGACGTGCACACCGAGCTGCAGGCTGCTGAACCTGTTTTCGGTTCCGATGCGATCGGCGATGTATTGGTCGATGGATTGGCCGCTGCCCCAGCCAGAAGTCGTGTTGCCGAAGCTCTCGAATTCGGTGCCCGAGTTGAGGGGCCGCGCGGTAAGCATGCCGCCCGTGCCGCGGGCGTGCTCGGAGCCCACGGTGCCTCCGAGCGCGCCGTTCTGCAGCGCGTCGTTGAGGCGAATTCCCTTCAAGAACACTAGCTTGTCTTGGTAGGGCGCGAGCGGCGCCGTGAACGTGTTGAGCTGGAAGTCGGTTTCGGAGCCCGTGGGCCAGAACATGCTGCTGCGTGTGCCGTTCGGGTACGAAAGCACGATCAAGCGCCGGATCGGCTCGTCTTGACCGACGACACGCTGGGCGTTCAACAGGGGGATGGCAGCGGTTGCGGCGAGCGAGCCACGCAACAGATTTCTTCGCGTGAAACGAAGGGGCTGAGTCGTCCGAATGCGTCGAGTCACTGTGTCACCTGGCTCTTGTAGAGGAAAGCATCGGTTTGCGTCATGTTGACGAGCAGCTCCGTGAGGTCACCATCGGCGGCCGAGAAGCCGTCTTGGAGGGTGGCGATGGAGCAGGCGTCCGTGAGTCCTTCGAGCCGCCCTGCTGCGTAGCGAAACATCTGAGTGGCCACGCAGTCGCGCACCAGCTCGCTATTGCCGAGCTTTTCGCCGAGCGCGCGCGCACCCACGAACTCACCCTCGAGCGCGGCATCTTCCACATCCCGAATTTCTCCGGTGACGTCGATGGTCTGCCCGTTCTCCATGGTGCGGTACTGACCTACGGCGTCGAAGTTCTCGAGCGCGAGCCCGATCGGATCCATCTTCGCGTGACAGCCGCTGCAACCTGCACCGGCGCTCAAGTGCGTCGAGAAGCGGTCACGGGCCGTGGCGGCCGACCCGACCTCGGGCACCGAGATGTTCACGTTGTCGGGTGGCGGGTCGGGCGGGTCGCACAAGAGCATGGTCCGCACGAATTTGCCGCGCAGCACCGGCGAGGTCTGGTCCGGGTGGCTCATGACGGACATGAAGCCGGCCTGCGTCAACAGACCCGAGCGGCCTTGCGCTTCGGGCAGCGTGACCTGCGCGAGCTCGGTGCCGCCACCCGCGGGCGCGTCGACGCCGTACACGGCGGCGAGCGGCGCGTTGACGAACGCCAGGTTCGTCGTGAGCAGGGTCCGAAGTGAGGTGTCCCCCGACGAGAGCATGTAGTTCAAGAGCGCCGGCAGCTCGCCCTGCATGGCCGCGTTGACGTCCTCCGAGTACATGGGAAACAGGGTCTGATTCTTCGACGTGAGCTCGAGTTCATCGAGATCGGACCACTGGCTCACGAAGTCGTTCAGCGCAGTGAAGGCCTTGGGCGAGGCGAGCATTTCACGCGCTTTGGCGCCTACTTGCTCTTTGGTCGTGAGCTCTCCGCTGGCTGCGGCGTCGAGCAAGGCGTCGTCGGGACCCGATGCCCAGATCAGGTATGAAAGCCGAGTGGCGAGCTCATACGGGCCGAGGGGCACGAGCGCCGCCGTCGGATCGGCAGGCGGGTTGGTCTCGAGCCGATACAGAAAATGCGGCGACTGCAGGGCCGCCCGAATCATGACCTCGAGGCCTTCGGCGTAGCTGCCGTCGGTTCGGCCGAGCGAGTAGGCGTTCATGAACATCTGCTGGTCTTCGGTCGTGAGGGCACGCCGGAACGCACGGCGACCAAAGCTCTGCGCGAACTCGGTCGCACAGGCCTCTTCGCCCGTGGTCGCCGTGTCGCAGCTCGTGAGGCCCGCCAGATTTTGCACAGCGAGTGCAGCGAGCGTTTCGGAAACGTAGACGTACTGCTCCGCCTGAGGCGAGGACACCGACTGCAGGCGTGAGTTGTTGTTGTAGCCTTCGGTGGCGTTGTCCGGAGGTATATCGCCTACCGCGCTCACGTCGACGTTCAGCAGATCGCGTACGCTGTTCTGGTACTCGAAGCGCGTCAGCCGGCGGAGTGGCGTGTGGGACACCGTTTGCGTCGGGCAAGAGGTCTCGACCTCGGGCTGCATGAGCGGGGGGTCGGGCTCGCCACCCGTGGTGGTGGTGGTCGAGGTCGTGACGCTCCCGTCCGCGGTGGTGGTGGTCGCACCGCTCGCGCCGCCCGCGGAACTTCCAGTGCTGCCGCCGCTCGTCCCGGTCGAGGAGTCGCCGGGGCCACTGGGTTGATCGCCGGTGCCGCTGCCGCCACCGCTCGAGCATCCCGCTGCGAGCAGGAGCAGCAGGGTCGGCGTCAACAAGGTCCGTGTACGCTGCATTGAAAGATCCTCCGTGTGGAGCCGTGGCGGAGGTCCCGCATCGGTCCGACGAACGGCGTCATTTTTTCCACATTCTCGCGAGCAGGTCGAGCAATGTCGGCAGCGCGACCACACATTCATCACGAACAACAAAAAGCGCAATGTCGCGTTCCAACAGCGAGAAAGGTTTGCAAGAGATACGCATACGCGAGTGTGGGTGTCGCCAACACCAGCGCGCGTGGCACGCGTGCTGCCATGACAGCCTCGGAAGGCCCCTTGCGACGAGGCCCGGCGCGGGCCTTTTGGTCGAAAGTCGCTTTACGAACTGCACTCCTTCGGCGTTCGCCCGCGGGTTTTGGAGCTTCGTCTTGACTGCGTTCGGTCGGGTTCCATACTTTTCACGGTATTCCAGTCTGTCTGTTCGTTATGCGCACTCCCGATGGTTCTGACGTCAGCACGCAGGTTTCAGTGGCCACAGCCGAGCCGGTGAGCGTCGAGCGTTCATCCAGCGCGGTCGTGCTGTTCGACGGCGTGTGTAACGTCTGCAACGACTCGGTGAAGTTCATTCTCGCGCGGGACGCGGCAGGCTATTTCCGCTTCGCGTCCTTGCAGTCCGACGTGGCAAAAGAGCTGCTGGCTCCCTTCGGCTTGGCTGACATGCCGCTCGAAACCATGGTGCTCATCGAAGCGGGGCGCGTCCATCTGAGGTCCAGCGCCGTCTTGCGTGTGGCTCGACGGCTCGGGCGCGGCTGGTGGCTGCTCGGCATGATCGGCATGATCGTGCCGCGGCCGCTGCGCGACGCACTCTACACGTTCTTGGTGAAGAACCGCTATCGCTGGTTCGGTCAGAGCGAGCAGTGCCTGGTGCCGACCCCCGCGGTGCGCGAGCGCTTCCTCGACTGGGCTCCGCGTTCACCGACGCCGACTGCGTAGCTTCACTCGAGGTAGCGGATGATGGTGGCGTGGATGTCGCCGAGCCCAGGTGTGCTCGACGTTTCCGTGAGGCTACCGGTCTCCGGATCGATCCGATACGCCACCAGATTACCGTCGTCGCCGCCGACCTGCAGATAACCACCCGCCGGATCCACCGCGAAGGCGCGTACCACCGCGCCCAAGTCGTCGCTGCTCGCGCGCACCAGCGATTGGTCTGCTTGCACGTCGAAGCGCACGATTTCAGGCGCGTCGCGATTCACGGCGTACACGCTGTTGCCATCGGGCGTTATTTGGATATCGCTGCTCCAGTGACGCTGCTCGTCTTCTGCGGTGTACACCGACTGATCTGCTCGAGGCTCGAGCGCTCCGTTCTCGGCCAGATCGTAAACGTGGATCTCACTCGAGTTCTCGCTGAGCACGTAGGCAACGGGCGCAGACGGGTGAAAGACCATGTGGCGCGGGCCGCCGTCGGCAGGCGCGGTTGCCGTCGCGCTCTCTACGAGCGTGCCGGCGGAGGCATCGAGATCGTACTGGGCGACGTGGTCCTCGCCCAAGCAGGGGACGTACACGTGTTGGCCTGGGGCGTCGATGCGCACCTGATGGGCGTTCATGCCTGGCTCGAACGTTTCGCCGCCGGAGAACCCCGACTGCTCGTCATAGCTGAAGAACGAGAGCAAGCCTTCGTTGTAGCTGGCCACGAACACGAAGCCCCCGCTGGGGTCGACGTTCACGTAGGTGCCACCGCCGTCGGTGTCGGTCTCGTCGCCCGCGCTGAAGCTCTGGCTCGCTGGGTCGTAGGTGTAGGCGGCGAGTGTGGATTCGCGCGCGATGAACAGCGTGCGGTTGTCGGGCCCTAGCGCGACGAAGTCGAGCCCTTGACCGGTTTGTTCGCTGCCGGCCGCCGTCAACGAGCCGTCGCTCGGATCCATGACGAAGGCACGCAGCGAGCCATCGGTCGAGCCCGTGAACACATAGGGCGTTCCGCTCGGTGGTTCTCCGCCGGTGGTTCCGCTGCTCGCGGCAGTCATGCTGGTGTCGTCGGTCGCCGCCGTGCTGTCGGAGCTGCTCGCGCCGCCTCCGCTGGTGCCGTCACTCGTGCTCGCGCTCGAAGTACTGCCCGTGGTCGTCGACCCAGCGCTGGTAGAGTTGGTGTTGGCCGTGAGCGTGCTCGCCGCGCTCGAACTCGAGGTGTGTGTGTTGCTGGAAGTGGGCGAGAGCGTGGCTACCGGGGCATCTTCCTCGGGCGGGCTGTCGCAGGCGACCGAAAGGGAGCCCAAAGTGAGAAGGGCGGAAAACTGCCGAACACGCTTCGAATCCATCGAGCCAGCGTCGCATCGAATGACCGACGACACCAGCGTGTATGCGCTGATCTCGACGCCGGCACTTCTCGAATGGGGCCGGCGTTTCGCTACTGAATGTTCGTGAAGAAGTCGAAGATTGCGTCGTTGGCGAAGCAGGGCCAGCCGTGGTTCGTGCCGCCGTTGTAGTTCGGGTCGTTGTGCGAACACCAGATGAGCGTGGCGCTGCAGTCTTGATACTCGACGCAGCCCGGATCGACTTCGGCGCCTCCGGCGACGCTGTTGCAGCTCGCGACCTCGTACGGCATCGTCATCGAGCTGCAGCTGTTCCACATGCGATACTTCTCGACGTGTGCCGAGCCGTTGTTGCCGCGCACACTGTCGTTTTCGCCGTGGATGATCAGGGTGGGAATGGCCGCGCAGCCGTTGCCAAACTCGGACCCGGCAACTGGCGCAACCGCGCGCAACAGGCCATCGCGCTGGCAATGGAACTCGGTGGTGAATTGGGCGCCGGAGGAGTGGCCGGTGGCGAACACTCGGCCCTTATCCACGCAATAGTCCCCGAGCAGTTGGTTGTACAGAGCCTCGACGCGATCGATGTTCGCGCTGAGCTGCCCCGTCCAATCGTTCCCCGAGCTCTTCGGGTAGGCCATGATGTAGTTGGCTTCGAGTTCAGTGTCTTGCATCCGCGCGTCCGTTTGGCGGAAATCGGTGTTGGTTCTGCCGGCGCCGTGGAGCCCGAAGATGAGCGGTATGGGGGTGGTGCCGTCGTAGCTCGGCGGGAACGTGACGATGTACTCATTGGCGACGTTCAGCGTTGCCGGCGGGTCGCTCGCGGTGCCGCAGCCGTCGCTCGGAACTGCGGTCACGTCGCCATTGGTGCTCGTCTCGCCCTCGCTCGTGGTCGTTCCGCCCGCACCGCCCGTGCCTGTGGTCGACGAGCTACCGCTGCTGCTGCTCGTGGAGTTTGCGCTGGCGCTGCTGCTGGTACTGCCGCTGTTCGATGCGCTGCTGCTGCTCGCTGCCGAGGTCGCCGAGGTGGTGCTCGAGGTGGTCGTAGACGCGGAGCTGCTGTTGCTGGTCGCAGACGCGGAGCTGCTGGTGGACACTGACGAGCCCGCGGCCGTCGTGCTTCCTTGGGTCGTATTCGGCGTGTTGCTGGAGGACGCGGGGTCCGAACCGCTGCACGACGGGAGCGTCATCAAGATCGAGCTGACAATGCTGGTCGAGGCGAGCAGGCGCCGGCGAGCGTGGGAAGTGAGCGCAAGGCTGTGAGGGAGCATGAGCAGATAGTCGATCGACGCGCCCGGCCGGGTCCGTTGCTGCTTCGTACCGGCCCAGCTACTGGTAGCGCACCCGCTATTTTTTAGTGGGAGCGGCTGAGTTGGGCGCCTAGCTGGAGGCGGTCATACGAAGCGGCAGATCGGCGGTCGAGCGGCGGCGGCCGAGTGGGCCGAAGCAGGCGGGCGCTCGAGTGTAGTGAGAGTTACACACCGCGCAGCGGTGGAGATCGAAGAGAATTCCCGACAAACGCAAGCGTGATCACCCGACAAGCGACGGGTCGGTCGGGGTCCCGCTGGCTCGGAAGTGGCTCGGACGGCCCGCCCCGACTGTGGAGCCCGGCCCCCCCTCGCAGCGTTTTGCGTTTAGCCACAATCGTGTGTTGGTGACGCGACGACAATGCGCGATAAGCTTTCATCGAGCCATGATCCAGCCAACAGTGGTTGTCGACCGATCCAGTTCGGCGGGGCACGATGGTCGTAGTACTTGACGGGGCGCGGCACTTACCTTCCACCCTCCGGCGAACGCGCGGATAGGGTGCGACCAGGTGCGCAGATAGGAAGTACCGTGCGCTGCAGCGTCCTGATTGCGATGTGCGCGCTGCTCTTCACGAGCCAGGCGTCTGGACAAGAGCCGGTGCCCGTGGCGCTGACCTATTCCGCACCCTCGAGCTGTCCGACACAAGGCAGGTTCGTGGCACGCCTGCGCATGCACACACAGCGCGTGCAGTTCGCGAGCGACCCGGACGGGTTGACGTTGCAGGTTGGCATCGTGCGCACGAGTGAAGGGTATTCTGGAACCCTCGAAGTGGCTCAGCAGGGGCGACCGCCAGGGACGCGCACCTTCGAAGCTGCGGATTGTGCCGATGTCGTGTCGGCGCTGGCGTTGAGCGCCGCGCTCAGCATCGATCCTGAAGCGAACCTCACCGTCGCACCCGAGAACGAAGCGGGCGGCTTGGCGGAGCCTGGCGAGTCCACGGGCTCCGAAGCTACGCCCGGGTCCGAACCCGGTACTGAGTCAGGCGCGAGCCCTTCGGAGCGTTCGCCCGCGAACAGCGGTACGGAACCTGACGCGAACGAGCCGCTGCCTCCCCCTCTCGAACCAGCACCGACACAGGGTGGGGGAGGCACACTCTGGTCGATCGGCCCCGCGCTTTCGGTGAGCTTTGCCTTCGAGCCGAAGGCCGCGATCGGCGGCGGTCTGGTGACCGCGGTGCGCGACACGAGCGGGCGCAACGTGTTTCCATTGGAGCTCGCCTTGCGGCTCGAATACCTGTCGACACGCCTCACGCGAGGTGACGATCCGTTGGTCCTCGACTGGTGGTCGGCCAATCTCTTGGCCTGTCCGCTACGCGCCGGGGACGGGCTGACTGTGCTTTTGTGCGGTGTCGGTCAAGCGGGGCTGTTGCATGCCGAGGGGGTCGACGTGGAACAGCCCGAGTCCGTCTCGCGCAGCTTCTTCTCCGTGGGACTTGGGCTGTGGGCGCGCCAGCGGCTGAGCGATCACTGGGAACTTTCGGCCGTAGCGGACTTCAAGGTGCCGCTCGTCGATCGGACGTTTGTGCTTGGCGCAGGTGAGACCCCCGATTTGGACGTTGTTTCGAGTTCACGACCGATCGGGGTGAGCGCCACGCTGGGTGCTGTCTATGGATTCTGACAGCGGTACTGGCAAGTTGGTGATCAAGGTTGTTGTTTGCGGCAATTACCAGGTCATGCAAGGATCTGAGCTTGCCTGGCGGGTTGGTCCGCCCGTTGCGCCGAGCAGGTCCATTGCCCAACGTCCCTACAGAACGACACGTACGTTTGCGCGCTATGGTCAGTGAACATGGCACTTTCGTTGCGCGCACATTGCGCAATCTCGGGGTTCCGGCCCGTGAGCTCGACGACTGTGTGCAACGCGTTTACATCGTTGCCGATCGCAGGCTCAACGACATCCGCCCGGGATGTGAGCGTGCGTTCTTGTTTCGATCCGCTGCACACATCGCTGCGCACGCGCGCCGCAGCCTCGCGCGAAAACGAGAAGTGTTGGAGGAAGATCCGCACCCGCTGCGCGCGCCGCCGTTTCAGCCTGACGAGTTGACGCAGCGCAAGCAGTTTCGCGAGTTGCTCGACTCTGTCTTGAACAGCATGAGCGACGAGCTGCGCAACGTCTTCATCCTGCACACGTTCGAAGAGCTCACCATGGCTGAGATCGCCGAGCTGCTCGAATTGCCCCCAGGCACCGTAGCTTCACGCTTACGCCGCGCGCGCGGCATGTTTCGCGATCGCATCGAGGCGCTCAAGGCCGGCGCTACTCAGGAGAGCGCTTGATGGATCCGTTGCTCCACCCGCAAGATCGCGAGCTCGAAGCGGAGTTGCGCCGCGCTGGACGAGAGGTGACGCTGTCGCCAGCGGCACAAGACCGCTTGCTGGCGGCTCTCGGGGTCGCGGCGGGCGTTACGGTCGCGGGCGAAGCCGCAGCCGCAGCAAGCACGAGTTTCGTCAGCAAGCTGTTCGCCAGTAAGAGCATGTTGGCGGCCGCATCGATGGTTTCGGTCGGAGCGATCGGAGCTGGGGTCTACTTCGCGCGCAGCGCCCAGCCAGTCAGCGACCGACCTCCCGTCAGTCGCCCTGCCGAGCCGGTGCACGCCACGACGCCAGTAGGCGCCGCGGCAGCAACCGAGCGCGAGGGCACTGCAGCCAACGCAGTGGTTGCCACGGAGCCTGACACCTCGGCGCCCGCCGACAGCACTTCCGAGAGAGGGCCAACGCTGCCACGCACCGGCGCGCGAAAGCCAACAACGGATGTCAACGCCGCATTCCGCGACGAGCTTGCCTTGGTCGAAGCGCTCAGCCGCGCGGTGAAAGCGGGCAATGGCTCGCTCGCACTCGCTCACTCGGCCGACTACAAGCGCAGGTTCCCGCGCGGCAAGCTCGGGCTCGAAGCGCAGGTCCTACACATCGAGGCACTGGCGTTGGCCGGCAACCGATCGGAAGCGTCGAGGCTCGCGCAGGGCTTTCTCAAGCGTTATCCCGACAGTCCGATCGCGGCGCGTATCCGGCGCTTTGCTCACTAGCAGCGCGTCGGTCATTAGCAGCGCTTTGCTCACTAGCAGCGCGTCGGTCATTAGCAGCGCTTTGCTCACTAGCAGCGCGTCGGTCATTAGCAGCGCGTTAGCAGCGCGTCGCTCATTAGCAGCTTGGCAGCGCGTCGCGCACGAGCAGCGCGTGTTTGCGGAACGCGGGTGAGCTCGA
>Ga0315910_10004423_pt1 | contig 11771 bp, 9 predicted proteins | sample EdamamesoilMG_FD_204470 | JGI IMG/M metagenome (GOLD analysis project Ga0315910, IMG submission 204470) | Garden soil microbial communities collected in Santa Monica, California, United States - Edamame soil | ecosystem: Environmental > Terrestrial > Soil > Garden | place: USA: California...
TAACAACAATAACCTGCAAGAGCCGGAATTTTATTAATCTTTATAGTATTGAAAAATAGATCATTACTATGAACCTGAAAAGTGTTGCTTTGGTAGCCCACGACAACAAGAAGCGTGAACTGGTGGAATGGGCGAAGTATAACCGCCAAACGATGTTGAAATGCAAGCTTTACGCTACGGGTACTACCGGCCGATTGCTGGAGGAAGAACTCGGTGTGGAGGTGACCAAACTTCAAAGTGGACCGCTGGGGGGTGACCAGCAGATTGGTGCGCTAATCGTGGATGGAAACATCGATATCCTGGTGTTTTTCTGGGATCCGCTGGAGCCGTTGCCTCATGATCCGGATATTAAAGCCCTGCTTCGGATTGCGGCCGTCTGGAACATTCCCGTGGCTTGCAACCGTTCATCGGCCGACATGATTTTTACATCCTCGTTGTTGTTTGATGTGGACTACCATGCCCGCAAGCCCGACTTTACCAGCTATAAGAATCGAAAAATACAGAAATAAAAAAGGCTTGATCGAAAATCAAGCCTTTGTAGCGCGGGGGGGAGTTGAACCCCCGACCTTTGGGTTATGAATCCAACGCTCTAACCACCTGAGCTACCGCGCCATTACCCGTTTTGGGAGCGCAAACTTACAAAGTTGATGGTAAATTTCAACACCTTGGCCATAAACTTTCCGGTCGCCACGCATTCATGCCGGTTGTGTATCTACTACTCTGTACTCCAGGTTGGTTTTAAAATGTTTCTGATGCAGCTAGGTAAAACCCGGTTGACTTATCACCAAATCCAAAATCAACAGCGAGGTTGGTGCGCGATTTCTTATCGACCATTACGCGCAGACCAAGACCGTAACCGGGTTTGATCGATTCAAACAAGTGCAGCGATTGAATAGGATTGCTGGCCGTAGTACCGTTAACAAACAACACACCTCCCCAAATTCCTCCGCATGGTGAGAGGGGAAAGCGATACTCCGCTTCACCATACACCAGGTGATTGCCGCGATACCGACCTTGTGTATAGCCGCGGCCACTACGGCCTCGCTGATCGTATGCTGTTGCGGGTAAAATCAAATACGGGAACTCGCCTTCGGGTGAGAAATTGCCAAGCATCCAGAACGCCATGAGGTGCCGTGGATTTTTTTTCGATAGTGGATGAAAACTTCGCCACTCTACATTGATAAAGTTACCGGTTTTTTCATTGCCCAGAAACTTGGGTGACCCACGCCAGCTGATCATGGCAAAAACTCCTTTGTACGGATTAATCATGTTATCGCGCGTGTCGTAAATCAGGTTGAGGTTGAACGATGATGAAAGGTATTTTTTTGTATCGAAGCCATAGTGCTTGCTGTATGCGTAATGGCTTGTGATCACCGAATCATCAGGATTCAACCGAAGTTTCTCATCTTCTATTTTGAAGTATGTATCCAGGTTATAGCCAATACCGGCATAGAGTCCTTTCTTTAAGTTGAATGATGCGGATTGGTAGATTCTCAAAAAATTAAATTTCATGGGCTGCACAAGCGAGTCGGTTGAGGTTTCAAGACCTCCAAGGTTGTATTGATAATCCAGAATTCCACCTTCGGGTGCGTTGGTTCCTAATCCGTACGTGGACTGTGAGTAGATGAGAAAACGCCAGTCTCCGGAGAGAAATACTTTATTGTTTTTGGAGTAGACACTATTCTTTAGCAGGAACAGCGTTTGTTTTTTGGTAGTGAACTGCGCGCTACCGGAAAGCAGCGAGTACAGCGTATTATTGCCCGGCATTTTGAAGGCATATTGTCCACCGACACCCACCATAAAGCCGGTAGCCGGATTAGAACCAATGATGGGGAGTAGTAACAACGATCCGGATTCTTCCTTTTGTTGTTTCAGCGGTTTGTGTAAGGCGTTTCGAAGTACATCGCCTAAATCAATTTGAACGCATGTTGAATCGGAAGTGTGTGCAAGAGAATCTTGTGCCGTACCCTTTAGCACGCACAACACGAAAAAGCTGCACAAAGCGAATAGCCGAATAAACCGGAGGAACATGGTGTGTTAGTATTTAATAAGTGAGGGCGGTCGAATAAAGCTGGAGGAATTTTTTACACGTAGTCGCTGCCGGAAGTCAAACGAAAACTGACTTTTGGTATAATCCGTAGCGGGAATAAAGGTTAGTCGCACTTCCATGGTGCCGAAGATCAAATTTTCGTTTCGGGTTCGGATGCCCCCGGAAATTCCATAAAACAAAATCCGGTTGTCTTCACACGTCTGGCAATCAAGACTCGATAAGCCACCCCCCAGAAAGGGCGCGAACCGAAATCCAAAAAAATTCCAGGGTGTGTATAACGTTGTCTCCAGGCGCAAGTACGATTTCTGATTTCCCCAGATACTGTCAGCTGAGAAGCCGATCATTTCGCTATCGTCAATTTCAATTGAGGGTAGTACTGTCTGGTTGATCATCCGGGCGTAACCTACCGTGGCGAGGGTACGCATTTTGTACGTGCCCAGGTTAACCGCCCGCGTGAAGTAAGAGGAAGTAGTATTGATTACTGCATCCTGAAGTTTTTCGTTGTCGGCATAGCCTCCGGCTTCAATACCAATGGAAAAGAAGTTTCCCTTTCGGTTGGCTAATCGATAATGATACTTGATGGCGGTGTACGGTCGTTGGTAAACAAGCTGATGAATATACCCGGCCGAGAAAGCAATGGACATACCGTAGGGAACATCTTCTGTTCTTCCGAAGCCAAAGACGTAACGTGTGCGATAAAAGTCTTGTCGATAGAATGTAAGCTCAGCGAGCGAACCACTGTAATCATTGTATTTTACATTGGCTTTGTATTCGGGTTGTTCGGGTTGATCCAGGTAAGTACCATTGAAGAAACGGCCAGCCAGAAAAATACGATTTCGGTTACTGAAGTCTTTCTTGATGCCAAAGTTACAGCCTAACCAAAAGTCGGCCACTTTATAGCGGTAGTCTTTAAAGAGACTATCGTCCTTTTGTTTAACATTTACTGACCAGTTTTGACTGAACTCAAAACCTCCGGCTATGCGTGAGTAGGGCGATACCAACGGTCTGCTTCCGCGGATGTAGTAAGCGTATTCCGTTTCAACGCCATAGCTTCGTCCGGTGTTAAGTTGTGTGTAGCCAATGTCGAGGTTAACCAGGCTTCCAAACAGACTGCTTTTTTTAAATGAGGTGGCAAATGAAAAAACCGGACTTCGTGTGGCATCAATCAACCCGGTGAATTCAATTCGTTGAGCCAAGCCGGCAACGTTGGCATCGTAAATTCCAATCTTCGGTGCGGTGGGTATCGTACCACCAACGGTTGCACCCAAGCTAAAAACATCGCGGGTAATAACGGTTACATCCACGGAATCACTTTGGTCATCTACCGGTGAAACAACAATGCGGCAGTCCAATATGAAATCAAGGTCGCGGATGTAGCGCTCATTGTCCGATAACTTATACGGGTTAAGCGGTGTATTTTCCTTGAAGAGCAAATGCTGGCGAATGATCCGTTTCTTGGTGTTGGTGTGAAAGAAATTGGCCGCATCGGCCATAAATTTGTTGGTACGTTTTGAGCTGTCGTAAATGGAACGTTCAAAGCCAATGTGTTCAACGTCAATGTTTCGGATAATTCGTCCGGAGTAAACTTTGTTGATATCAACACTGGATTCGTTTTTTACGGTGTCGCGCTTGCCGGTGGTAATGTAACCCAATCCCTTCTTAAAGGCTTTTTTTGTTACCGATGTATGCTTGGTTTTTGTAGAATCCTGCTGCGCCACCGCCACAGTGTTGATGCAGAAGATTAGGATCAACAAGATACGAAGGGGAAAGAGCATACCGGTATAAGTTCGGGCAACAAGATAAAGGTAATCTTTAATTGATGATACACAGACCAGGCGTATTAAGAAGATAAGCACAACGTTTTTTTTATAAAAAACTCGTGCAACGGGTACCACTACCTCCGGAATGTTTTAAATTTCGAAACCAATTTTAAAACAAAGCAGAATATATGAAAAAAATCCTTCTACTCGCAGTAGTGGCGCTGGGTCTCGGATCCTGCAGTTCCATTCAGGTATCTTCAGATTATGATAAGCACGCTGATTTTGCCAAGTACAAGACGTATGCGTTTACCCAGGAGTCTTTAAACCTACCCATTAATCAGTTAAACAGAGATCGTATCATTGCTGCTGTGGAAGCGCAGATGGCGGCAAAAGGATTTTCAAAATCCGACAACCCCGATGCACTTGTGCAACTGGATATTAAAACAGCGCAACGTACAGAAGCTGTAGCCAACACAACGGGCACTGGTGCTTACGGCTATGGATACGGCCGCTACGGTTGGGGTGGTGGATTTACAACTACTACGGTTGATTACAATGAGTATACCGATGGAACCCTGTTTGTGAGTTTCATTGATAAGGCAACAGAAAAAATATTCTGGATGGGCCGGGCTACCAAAACAATTGATGAAAATGCCAGTGCCGATAAACGGGAAAAGAGCGTTAACGAAGCGGTGCGACAAATCTTCCTGAAGTATCCTCCGCAAATACTGAAGAAATAAACAACTTATTTTAGATGATTAATGAAACGTATCGGTGAACCCGATACGTTTTTTTTATGGATGACGATCAGAAGGCTTCTGCAAAGTTGACATAAAAGCCTTTAATGCCATCGCCACCAAAGCCCATATCGAGTCGAAGGTTTACATTACTACCGCTGTCCACCCGAATGCGGATACCACCTCCGTACGAAAACCAGAAGTCCTCGAAGGCGAGATCGGAATAAGCGTGGGCTACACGACCGGTACCTACCCAACCTACCAGGCCAAAGATTTTCCAGATCGGCATACGATACTCCACCTGGCCATCAACCAATACGTTGTCGCGTAAGGCACCCTGGTAGTAACCACGCATCTGGCTATCACCTCCAAGCAACGATAAATCATAGTATGGTACTGTACCAGACGACATGGCCGTGGTGGCCTGAACAGCAAGAACATGTTTCAATTTTTTCCAGGGAATAAAGTACTTTCTTACGTCCAGCTGGAATTTGGTGAATTGGTACGTGCTGCCTAATGCCTTCGGATAAAAAACCAGCGAGGTAAGTATCAGGGCACCATCCGATGCATTGTAGCGATTGGTTCGGCTGTCGAGTGCGGCAGAAAAGCCAAAACCCACATTATTTCCACCGCTTACACCAGGCACATCATTTTCTACCAGGTAACTGGTGTCGGAGGTTTGAATGTCGAAGTACCTTGCGAACTCCATCCCCACACCGGCATATAAATGTTTTTGAATGCGCCTCATGGCGAGTGAGGCAACTTTGAATCGGTTGGTGAAAACTTCCTCTACATCATCACGCGATACATCGTTACCAATACCCAGAATGTACTCTGGTGTTTTCTTGTAGTTGATGTAGCTTAAGATCATGTACTTGTCTTCTTTAAAAATCAAGTCGTTGGAAACGGAAGCGTTTATTCGTCCCTTTGTAGAGAAGGTGAAGACTTCGGATATTTTTGATGGCCGTGAGATCGTATCCTTCTTATTTAGTCGAAAGGTGTTGAACTTTGCGAGTCCGAAAATCTGGCCGGCATCGGTAGAGTATGAAATCAGAGGAACCGGAAATACTTTAAAGAACTTCTCGGCCTTGGCATTGAAGCTGTCGAATTTGGAAACGGTGTCTTTCGGAGTTTCGGATTGTGTTTGAGCCAGCGCCAGGGTTGTACAACACGTAAAGGCGATCAAAAGTACTGCACTTCGGAGGGTCATTTTAGTTTTATCGAAAAGGTGATGAGTTACGACTGCGTGATTTGTTCGTGGAGACTACTCGAAGAGCCTTCCACCCATTCTCTGAATAATTTATAGCCGAGTGAAAAGATAATGGCTCCGGTAAATAACCCGATAAATCCCGAAAGCATGAAGCCTCCAATGGCTCCGATAAACACAACCATCATGGGCACCGGGGCTCCTTTACCCAGCATAATTGGTTTCAAAATATTATCAGAAATACCAACAAGAATCATCCACACGGTAAATAAAATTGCCGTGAGGTTATCAGCAGCACCCCAAATATAGATTATAGAGCCGATTGAAACCGGAAGAATGCCAATCTGAACTATGCCAAGGATCAAACAGAGTATAACCCAAACACCGGCAGCGGGTAACCCCACCAACACAAATCCGATTCCGGCTAACGTAGATTGGATTACTGCCACGCCTAAAATTCCCTTGGCTACATTACGAATGGTAATTTCGGCCATAGAAGCCATGTGCTCGCCACCGTTACCGGCCAGGCGGGTAAAGAATAATTTAGTGGTTTTCGAAGTTGAGTCAGCAAATGAGAGCAGCACACCGCTAACGATCATGGAGCCCGCCAGGATGATCAATCCCTTACCGGTGCTGGCTATCAGGCCTATCATTTTTACAGCTACTGGTTTCAGTGACTCCTGATTTTCGGTTAACAGTTTGGTAATATCTGTTGAGGCCTGTGTCCATAGTGTAAAGAGTTTGTTGCCAATCAACGGCCATCCCTTTATGGTTTCGTTTGGGGGAGGTACGTGCAATGTTCCGGCCCGGTAGGCATGTGCCACGTCTTTTACTTCGTCAACCGTGGAGAACAGCAACCAGACTGCCGGGGCAATCAAGATCAGCAGCATCATCACAACAATAATACAGGCTGCCAGCGTAGACCGGTTCTTCATTTTGCGGGTAAGCATTTGATGAAGGGGATGCAGTGTAACTGAAAGTACAACGCCCCATACCATCAGGTTGATAAAGGGCTCTACAATCCGGAAGCACCACACTAAAAGCACTGCAAGTGCGCACAGCCGGAGGCTGAGGTTTATAATCCGGTTGGAGCTGGTGCTCGACTCCAAATCATTGGTATTCATAGCGAGTGGGTTATCTTAAAATTTAAGAAGAGAAGATTTACATCATTGCCGAAACGAAATATCAAACTTTTTTAAATCACTTCCTCCATTGGTTGAAAGTAACCGGATACATTTTTATCGGGCTGCCGAAAATCAGCCGAATGTTTGGCATAAACACGGCAAAGCTTGGTCTAGTAATTAAATTTTTACCATCTTTGGCAAAAGCATTTAATCAACCCTTTGTATGAAAAGAAAAGCATCCCTGATTTTTGGTCTATCCTTGTTCGTGGCGTTTGCCGCTATCGGACAGACAGCACCTGCTAAGAAACCTGCGGCAGGGTCGAGCAATTGTTATGGAGAATGGATTGCCCTCTTCCGTGAGCGTGGTGCCAAGCCCGTACCCAATGGCTCGCACGAGGTAATCATTAGCATTCGTAATGAACAAGGTAGTCAGTGTTATATAGGAAAGGTTGATGTTTCAGAAGGTAAAATTATGCCTCCGATCTTAATTCAAAAGCAAGACGGAAGTTTTGAACCTGTAGGCGCGCTGGGCAAGCAACTTGATCCTACGTGGCTAGCATCACAAAATAAAGATACACTGTACGAAATTGTAGATGGCGCCAGCATGACTTTTTACACAACAGAGAAAGAATTCGGAAAGCTATTCTTCTACAAGTTCTTAAACGATAAGCCCAAAGCCAATAAGGTTGCACCTCCACCCAGTGCACTTGTAAAAAATTAATTAAAGAAGCCGGTTATTATAGCCGGCTTTTTTTGAGGCTAACCACAGCTTAATGTTATCCTTCAAGAAGATATGGTCGGACGACCGTGGTTTTATCTGGCTGCTGGTGATCATGGTATTGACGATCATCGTTGCACAGTTTAGCATCGGCAGGATGTGGGCTGAATTATTGTTTGTTCGATTCAGCTTCTTGTTGTTTACGATAATCGCGCTGGCTTCTTCGGTTTTTGCACCTGCAGAAAAACGGATTGGATATGGAATAGCCATTTTACTCTTTCTGTTTTCAGCGTTTCTTGCAGAGATCAATACTCCTGCTATTCTGTTTATTCATGGGGTATTGATAACGGCCTACATGAGTTTGATCTTTGTATTGGTGGTTAAGCAGATTATGCGAGGAGGATCGATCACCGTCAGAAAGATTTTAGGAGGCGTTGCAGCATACATCCTCCTTGGTCACTTGTGGGCTTCGGTTTATGTAACGATCTATCAGATTAATCCCTCAGCCTTTCAAATGAATGATGATATTATTTCACCGCATGAATCCCTTAAGCAGCTTTCGTACTTCAGTTTTGTATCACTTACCACCATTGGCTATGGAGATATTACTGCCATTGCACCTATTGCCAGGGCCATGGTTATACTGGAAGGACTACTGGGTCAGCTCTTTCCGGCAATTTTCATAGCTAAACTGGTGAGTCTTCAGATAGAACATGCAAAGGTGAACGAGAGAAAGACGCTCGACTAAAATTTAGATTCTAAACAGGAGGTATCACTGTAGTAGGATTATTCGCGTAGCGAATCCAGCGAACTATTAAATGTCAATCTTCCTTTTCGAGATTCAGGATTGTACTATATTTAGCAATCAAAAACTGCAAAAGATCTATGAAACTTTTTGTAAAGACTGTTGGACGCCAGAAGATGCTGATCGTGTTGGCTCTGGTGCTAACGGCTGCCGGATGCAAGAAAGCAGAAGTGGTGGTACCACCTCCTGTTAAGGTAAATGTTGTAAAAGCCATTGAGCAGGATGTACCACTCTATGAAGACTTTGTGGCCCAGGTATATGGCCAATCGGATGTTGACATTCGCACCCGCGTGGAAGGATGGGTTACCTCCATGAATTTCAAAGAAGGATCGCATGTTAAAAAAGGAGATTTACTTTACATTATAGATGATGCGCAGTATCAGACTCGTGTAGACCGTGAGGCCAGTGATTTGGCCAGAGCAAAAACAGAATTGGTGCGGGCGCAAAATGAACTTAGCCGCGTAAAGCCACTCACTGAACTAAATGCGCTAAGTAAAAAAGACTTGGATAATGCCACGGCATCTTTTGAAGCAGCCGAGTCACAGGTAAAAGCGACACAAGCTTCGCTCGAAAACGCCCGGATTGAATTGGGTTACACGCGGGTTTATGCACCCTTCGATGGTATTGTCGGTAAGTCGAACATTCGGGTAGGTGACTATGTAAGCCGGGCGGGAACCTCGTCAATATTGACCACCATATCCAGTATTGGTGCAGTTCGGGTTCGTTTCCAAATTAGCGAGCGCGAGTATTTGCGCATAGCCAGGCTTACAAAAGAAGAATTGGCAGCAGCTCGCAAGAATGTTCAACTTGTATTGGCTGATGAATCGATCTACTCCCAAACAGGTGAAGTAAATTTTGCTGACCGCGAAATTGATCCTAAGACGGGTACACTAACGATTGAAGCACTTTTTCCAAACGTAAACGGGCTGTTGCGTCCCGGTCTTTTTGTAAAGACACGCGTGTTGTTAAGTACCTTGCCAAAAGCTGTATTGGTGCCCCAGCGTGCTGTGCTGCAATTGCAAAGTTTGGCGCAGGTGTTCACGGTTACCGATTCCAGTACCTTGAAGGCTACCACGGTAGAGGTAGGCCAAAAGATTGGCGATGGCTGGGTAGTAACAAAAGGATTGAAAGCTGGCGATCAAGTAGCCATTGTTGGAACGGCCAGTCTTACACCCAATGCTAAGATTGAAGTAGTTGCCATGAAATGGCCGGAGGAGTCTCCCAAAAAATAATTCATTCAATACTTAACTACCTACTACTGCTATGAGTGAATTTTTCATCCGAAGGCCAATTGTTGCCATGGTAATTTCGATCCTGATGGTACTGATGGGATTGATTACCCTACGAAGTATCCCCATTTCGAAGTATCCCGAGATCACACCACCAATGGTGCAGGTTACTACCTTATTTAATGGTGCTAATGCTGTAAACGTAGAGCAGGCGGTAGCAACCCCCATCGAACAGCAGGTAAATGGTGTGGAGCAGATGTTGTATATGAAATCCATCAACGCAGCCGATGGTTCACTTACGTTACAGGTTTCGTTCGAAGTGGGTGTTGATCTTGACAACGCAAACATGCTCACCCAAAACCGCGTGTCGCAGTCAAGCGCGAAAATGCCCAATGAGGTAAAAGCCTTTGGTGTTACCACCAAGAAATCAATGGTGTTCCCCATGATGCTTGTTTCGTTATCCTCACCGAATGCTACTTACGATGGGTTATTTCTTAACAACTATGCGAACATCAACATAGTGGATCAGCTGAAGCGCTTAAAAGGCGTAGGCGATGTTATTCTCTTTGGAGGAGCCGATTATTCCATGCGCGTTTGGCTGCATCCGGATCAACTTACCAAACTTGATCTCACGGTAACCGATGTGATGAATGCAGTGAAGAAACAAAATGCGATTTCGCCCGGTGGGAAATTCGGAGCACCCCCAACACCACCCGGAGTGGAATACACCTATAGTGTGTTACTGCAAGAACGATTGGTAACGGAACAGGAATTTGGTAATATCATTGTAAAGTCTGATGAGAAAGGGGCAATCATCCGATTAAAAGACATTGCGCGGCTGGAGTTGGGTATGGAAAATTATAACTCATTCAGCCGGCTAAATGGAAAGTCTGCCAGCACGATTGTCGTGTACCAGATGCCTGGCTCAAATGCGCTTGATGTAGCCGAAGAAGTGCAAACTACGATGGCGGAATTGCAAAAGCGTTTCCCTGAAGATTTAAAGTACGACATCTCCCTCAATACTACCCGTGCTGTTGAGGTGGGTATCGAAGAAATTATACACACGCTTTTCGAAGCCGTTGTTCTCGTAATTCTTGTGGTGTTCTTGTTCCTGCAGGATTGGCGGGCAACCCTCATTCCGCTACTCACGGTTCCGGTTTCGTTGATCGGTACCTTCATCATCTTCCCGATGTTAGGGTTCTCTGTAAATGTATTGTCGCTACTGGGATTGGTATTGGCCATTGGTCTTGTGGTAGACGATGCCATTGTGGTGGTAGAAGCTGTAATGCACAACATCGAGCATGGAATGAAGCCGAAGGAAGCCACACAAAAAGCAATGAAAGAGGTAGGAGGGCCTGTGGTGGCCATCGCGCTCATTCTGGCTGCTGTGTTTATTCCTGTGGCATTTGCCGGAGGCATCACCGGAAGGTTGTATCAGCAGTTTGCCATCACCATAGCTATTTCTGTTTTGTTCTCGGCATTTAATGCGCTTACCTTGAGCCCCGCGTTGAGCGCGATCTTGTTGAAGCCGAAAGTGAAATCAACAGGTTGGCTGCAACGATTCTTTGATGCCTTCAATCGTCAGTTCGATAAGTTTACGCTGGGCTACACCGGAGTTGCCGGAATTGTTGCACGTAAATCAATACGGTCGATTATTATCATTGGAATTGTACTGGTGGTTACCGGAATTTTAGGAAAACAAATTCCAGGAGGTTTTTTGCCGGAAGAAGATGAAGGGTACTTTCTTGTTAACGTACAGCTTCCGGATGCTTCTTCGCTGGAGCGAACCAACGAAACAGCTACAAAGCTTGAAAGTATCATTAACAGCACGGATGGGGTTGCGTACTCAACGGTGGTAGTTGGGTACAGTATGTTAACACAGTCCTATTCCACCAATAATGCCTTTGTGTTTGTATCATTAAAACCATGGGATGCACGTACGAAAACAGCCAAGCAACTCATTCAACAAACCAATGGTGCTATTCGCAGTTCGATTTCAGAAGCTACGGTTATCGCGTTCGGGCCACCACCCATTGAAGGTCTTGGAACATCAGCCGGATTTACCATGCAGCTTTTGGATATGTCGGGTAACACGCCACAGTTTCTCGATCAGTCAGCGCGCAATTTCATAGCCGAAGCAA
>Ga0315910_10004424_pt1 | contig 11766 bp, 8 predicted proteins | sample EdamamesoilMG_FD_204470 | JGI IMG/M metagenome (GOLD analysis project Ga0315910, IMG submission 204470) | Garden soil microbial communities collected in Santa Monica, California, United States - Edamame soil | ecosystem: Environmental > Terrestrial > Soil > Garden | place: USA: California...
GCGTCAGCGGCTCTCGCGCGATCGAGCGTTTCACCGGGCCGCAGATCCGGCGGTTTTTCAAGCAGGATCGCGCCGCCTACGAACGGACCGTCGAGATCCACCTCGTGAGCTCGTTCATCGCGGGCGTGCTCGCTGGAACGTCGGCGCCGATCGACGCCGGCGACGGCGCCGGGATGAACCTGCTCGACCTCGCTTCGCTCGCGTGGAGCCCCGACCTTCTCCGCGCGACCGCGCCCGAGCTCGGGCCGAAGCTTCGTCAGCCGGTACCCTCCGCCACCGTGGTCGGCGAGATCGCGCCGTACTTCGTCGAACGCTACGGCTTTGCGCGCGGGACGAAGGTCGTCGCGTTCACCGGCGACAATCCGTCGAGCCTCGTCGGCATGGGCGCCGCGCTGCCGGGCACCGCCGTCATCAGCCTCGGCACCAGTGACACCGTGTTCGCCGCCATGCGCGAGCCGAAGACCGATCCGCGCGGCTTCGGCCACGTCTTCGGCAATCCGCTCGGCGGCTTCATGTGCCTGATTTGCTTCTCGAACGGCTCGCTCGCGCGCGAGGCCGTCAAGGACAAGGTCGGCCTCGACTGGCCGGCCTTCGAGCGCGCCATCACCCAGGAGACGAAGCCCGGCAACGGCGGCGACCTGATGCTTCCCTATTTCGTGCCCGAGATCACGCCGCGCTTGCTCGAACCGGCGGTTCGCCTTCACGGCAGCCCCGCCTTCGTCGGCTGGGGGTCGCCCGCACGGGCCGCGCGCGCCGTCGTCGAGGCGCAGGCGCTCTCGATGCGACGCCATTCGGATTGGATCGGCGAGAAGCCTCGCACCATCCTGGTGACGGGCGGCGCCTCGACGAACCGCGGTATCCTTCAGGTGATCGCCGACGTCTTCCAGGCCGAGCTGAAGACGCTGGCCGTGAAGAACTCGTCGGCGCTCGGCGGTGCGCTCCGCGCGGCCCACGCGCTCGGCGGCGAGCGGGCCGAATCGCTGTTCGCGCGCTTCTCCGCGCCGGATCCGAACGTGAGCGTCACGCCGGCGGCGGGAACAGCAGCGGTCTACGCCGAGCTCGGCGAGCGGTTCGAAAGCGAGCTCCGGGCACTCGCTGGCTGACCGGTCGTGGAAGGGGTGCCCGCCCCTCGTCCGTGCTCGCTCCGCGGTCTAGGGGTAGCGAAAAGTCAGTCGAGCCGCGGAGCTGCGCGCGGCCGGTCCCCCCCTTGCGCTCGCGGACTCGCACGGGAGGGACCTCGATGAGCCTCGTTTCAGCGCCGCGGCCGGTGGACGTCGGGGCGCCTTCCAGCCAAGGGCGGCCGCAGTGCTCGCTCGGGAGCCGACGACGCTCAAGTTTCGCGGCGTTGGGCTCCGGGTACGTCGAAGGCGTCGTCGACTCCCGAGCCGAACCTTTGAGGAAAGAAACGGGACATAGCTCAGAAGCTATGTTGGGTAATGACTCGCCTTTTCACCCAAGAAATCCCTGAAGTGAGCATTCTCTAGTTGCCATATTCCAAAAACGGAATGCCCGCCGCGCTTCCCCCCTACGGCGACAAACCGTTTGCCGCGTCGGAAAATCAGGCTCAGGCGGCGGGGCGATTGAAAATCGGCGCCGGATGGGGCGTCGACACCGTGCACGCAGACCCGCCGCCGAGCACCGCGCCGCCCTCCCGCCACCGGTCACCGTGAGGCCGCCGCGGCGCGGAGCCGCATCGACGCAGCCGGACTACGCCGTCGCGCCCCCAAGCCCGCGGGACGCGGGCTTAAGGCGGGCGCCCGCGCTCGGAGGCCGAAGGCCGAGAACGCGGGTCGAACGGCGTCGCCCTCCGCGGGGGCAGCTCACTTACTCGACGAAAATATCGACCGTCGGACGGAGCTTCGCGCAGGCGGCGAGGACGCCGTGGATGACGCTCGACTTGAAGGCGGGGAAAAGCTTCGGATCGGCGGCTTTGCCGTCGTCGAGCTCCACGTAGCCCTGCTGGGTGATCGTGTAGTCGAAGCGGGGCGCCCACTTGCGGGCGCCGAGGCGCGCCGTCGTCGAGCAGTTGTCGATCATGTAGGAGACGCCGCGCGCGTGCATGTAGGGATTGAGCGAGTCGACGCACTCGATCACGCTCTCGTTCGCGACCTCGGAGTACGGGTGACCGTGGTCGAGCAACACGTCGATCTGCGCCATCATCGTGGCGACGTAGACGCCGGCGGTGAACGGGTGCACCGGCGTCTTCGCGGGATCTCGCTTGGCGCGCACGGTGGCGCCGACCTTCCACGCCTCGGTGCCGTCGATCTTGCCCATCGGGCGCTTCTTCAGCCGTTCGCCGGCGAGCACGACGCCGCGGATCTCGTTGCCGGACGACACCTCGTCGTAGATTTCCTGCATCACCTCGCGGGCGGCGGGGTAGCTCGCGGCATACGCCTGCTCGAACGTCTTCTTGCCTGCGGCGTCGAGCCCCTCGTACACGGCGAGGATGCCCTGCTTGGAGATCGTGTGCGAGATCGGCCCCGTGATCGATTCGCTCGAGTTCAAGAAGGCGTCCTCGCGGCTCATCCCCTGCGAAAGGAAGCGGCGGTAGAGCGACTCGATGACGCCGTGCACGGCGCCGAGCAGGATGCCGCGCTCGCCGTAGATGTCGGATTTGAACTCGCTTTCGAGCGTGGTCTGGAACGTGTAAGGCGAGCCGAGCGCGACCGACCAGCCGAGCGCGATGTCGGTCGCGCGCCCATCGACATCCTGCTCGACCGCGAAGCTCGCGTTGATGCCGGCGCCGTTCACTTCCTTACCCTGCACGTACAGGCGGCGAACGCTCGGCCCCATGCCCTTCGGACACACGCCGACCACGTTGATGTTGGCGGGGAACTTCGCGCCCACGTTCTTCATGTGGCCGAGCAAGAAGCCGTGCGAGAGACCGAGCGTCGTGCCCGGGCGGAGGGCCTCGAACACGCGGCCGAAGAGCTCCGCCTGCGCAGCGTCCGAGATCAGGAGCAGCACGAGGTCGCTCTCCTTGATCACCTGGAACATCTCACCGAGCGTGCCGTTCTCTTCCGTGAACCCCGCCGCGGCGGCTTCCTTCGCCGAGCTCGAAGCCGGACGCAGGCCGACCTTCACGCGGATGTCCGTTCCGGCGAGCGACTCGCGCAGGTTCTGAGCCTGGGCCGGGCCCTGCGAGCCCCAGCCGATGACCCCGATCTGCTTTATGCCCGCGAACGCCTTCGGCAGGAGCGGGAAGAGGTGGCGGCCGCCCTTGACGATGACCTCTTTGCCCTTACCGAGATCGAGCTCGGCGAGCTCGAAGACCTTGGACGTGTACGAGAGCGGCTTTTGCATGGGAGTCCTCCGAAACGGTCGCGATGGGAACGGAAGCCTAGCGCGCGGCTAGTATTGCTCAAAGTGACTTATTTGGTGCTATGTATTGCGCTAGAGGCAATACAGGATGGACCACCACGAGCTCGGCCTTTTCTTGCATCTTGCCCGCAATCTCCACTTCGGGCGCACCAGCCGCGAGTGCCACGTGAGCCCCTCGGCGCTCTCGCGCACGATCCAGCGGCTCGAGGCCGAGGTCGGGCAGCCGCTCTTCACGCGTGACCGGCGCAGCGTCGAGCTCGCCCCCGCCGGAGCGCTGCTCGAGGCGTACGCAGCGGAAACGCTCACGCGCTTCGAAGCGCTGAAGCAGCGCGCCGTCGGCGCCGATCAACGGCTCTCCGGGACGATCAGCGTGTTCGCGTCGGTGACCGCGTGCCAGAGCTTCTTGCCGGGTGTCTTGTCGGGGTTTCGCAAGCGCTACCCGGACATCCACATTCGACTCGAGACCGGCTACGCCGCCGACGCGCTCGGCATGCTGTCACGCGACGTGGTGGACGTGGCCGTGGCGGCGCTGCCCGAGCGCACACCGACCGGGCTCGTCGCGCGCACGCTGCTCGTGACGCCACTCGTGTTCGTGGCACCGGCGAGCGAATCGGAGGTCGCGCGCCTGGTATCGGAGCGACCGATCCCGTGGGAGCGGGTGCCGCTCGTGCTGCCGGCGGAAGGGCAGGGGCGCCATGCAGCGGATCGCTTTTTTCGCAAGAAGCGCGTGAAGCCGCTCGTCTACGCCGAGCTCACCGGCAACGAGGCAATCCTTTCGCTCGTCACGCTCGGATGCGGTGTCGGCGTCGTGCCTCGCGTCGTGATCGACAAGAGTCCGCTCCGTGCGCTCGCGCGCGAGCTCGACGTGGAGCCCGGGCTGGGCACGTTATCGGTCGGGGTGTGCGTGGAGCGTCGCAAAATGAAGCTCGCGATCGTACGGGCCTTTTGGGATTCGGTGCGCAGCGCGGGTGGTTGACGGCCGCGCGTCGGGGTATCCTTTCGGGCATGAGGCTTAAGTCGTTGTGGCTTAGGGTGTTGGGTCTTTCGCTCGGTGGGCTCACCATCGCGCTCGCCTGCAGCTCGCCGGAGTTCACGTCGGGTACCGGAGGCAGCGCAGGCACGGGTGCCGTGGGAGCCGAGGCCGGTGAAGGCGGAGCTCCGGGGACGGGCGGCTCGGCAACGAGCGGTCGCGGCGGCAGCGCCGGATCGTCGGCTGCGGGCGGGACGGCGGGCACCGGCACCGGTGGCACCGCGGGCACCGGCGGCGGCGGCACGACGATCTGTACCGAAACGGCCGATTGCGACGACCACAACCCGTGCACGATCGACAGCTGCACGGGCAACGGCGTGTGCGAGCGGCTGCCGAAGTGCACGGGCGCTCAACCGCTCTGCTGCGACGGGGTGTGCGGCGAGTGCTGCGTTCAGGACGACTGCAAGGACAACGTCGACTGCACGGACGACGTTTGCTTCGCCGGTTTCTGCACCAACACACCGAACGACAGCTGCGGCGCGGGCCGCTACTGCGGGCCGACCGGCTGCATGGATCGTGAGGATTGCAGCGAGACCGTGCCCTGCAACGACGACAACCCCTGCACCACCGACACCTGCGTCGACAACTTCTGCGACTACGCGGGCTGTCCGAACGGCTGGAGCTGCTGCCCCGGGCTCGGCTGCGGCCTCTGCTGCATCGACGCGCAGTGCGAATCCGAAGACGACGATCCGTGCACGGTGAACCGCTGCGAGGACGGAACGTGCACGAGCGAGCCCCTGTGTGGCGACGGTGAGCAGTGCTGCACGAACGCCGGCGAGAACACGGCGACGTGCGGCACGTGCTGCTCTGCGGCCGACTGTCCAACGCCCGAGGTCGATTGCCTGGTCGCCGTGTGCGGAGGTACCTGCACGACGCAGGTGGTCCCCGGCGTCTGCGATGACGACCAGATCTGTGACCCCCGCGAGGGCTGCGTCGGCGGCATGGGCACCCAGTGCAACAGCCCGGCCGATTGCCCGCAGCCGTCCGACGTGTGCGACACCGTGAGCTGTACGGCGGGGATGTGCGTGTACGGGGAGGTCGATTGCAGCAACAGTACCGAGTGTTGCTCGATCGTCTCCGGCATGGCGGCGGTCGCCGAATGTCGCGAATGTTGCGACAACGGCGACTGTAATTCGGGCGGCGTGGCCGGCCCGCTGTGCTGCCCGAGCGACGGAACTTGTCACCAGTGCTGCGTGGACACCGACTGTGGGATCGCGGTCCCCCTCGGCGGCATGGAGCGGGCCGGCGGCATCATCCCGGGGACCTGCGACATCCCGATCTGCCTCGCCGACAGGACGTGCGGGACCAAGTCGCTCTGCCGGGAGAACGAGGAGCAATGCTGTAACGGCGTCTGTCAGCCGTTCGGCACGCCCTGCGTGGACCCCGGATTCTGACGGGAATCCGAACGGGATCTGAACAGAAGTTCCGCGCCGCGCAACGAAACCTCCGCGGAACGTAAACGGCAGCGGCCTGGCCTAACGGGCTAACTGGTCTGGCACCGAGCTGCCCTCTATTTGTTGATGCGGCGAGGCGCGTTTTGGGTCATTGTTATGGTCCAGGGTAATGTCTCATTCGGATAGACCGGGAAGGATGGGGACGGTGAAGGGCATGGTCACCGTCGACGGTGTTACGTACCGGATCGAGCGCATCGAACGGGGCCGCTACGCTGCGATCTCCCTTTTGGACGACTCGACGCTCGGCGTCTTCCACACCGGCACGCCGATCCGAGTCGAGGGCGCGGCGATGGATCGCATGCTCCTCGAGCGCGTGGGTCGGGCAGCCATCCGGAGCGGCCGCACGAGCAGCACGTTCAACTCGACGCCGCCCCCGCCCATCACCCAAGATCGAGCAGAACCCGCCGAAGAAGAGGCGCCGCTCACCCCGCTTCGCCGCGCCCCGGCATGAGCGCCAAAAGCCTCGGTGCTTGGCCGCGGCAGCAGCGGTCGGCTATCCTCTGAGACGTCTTGGCCAGCGCGGGCGCCTCACTCCGGAGCGGCGACGAGCTCGGCTCCTACCAACTCCTCCTGCCGATCGGTGCGGGCGGCATGGGGCGTGTGTGGGTCGCGCGCGAGGCCGGTGAGCCCGCGCTGACGCGCCTGGTCGCGATCAAGACCGCGCTCGCCGAGGAGGGCGCGAGCGAGGGGTTCTACAAGGTGCTCTTCGACGAGGCGCGCATCGCATCGCTCGTCCAGCATCCGAACGTGTGCGTGATCCACGGCGCGGAGAAGTCTCGGGGCGTGGTTTACCTGGTGATGGACTACTCGGACGGTGGTTCGTTGCGGGAGATCCTCGACGTGCTTCCCGAGCATCGTCTCGACATCCATGTCGCGGTTCGCGTGGTTTCGCGGGTTTGCGCGGGACTGCACGCGGCACACGAGCTCATCGGCGAGGACGGCGAGCCGCTCCATGTCGTGCACCGCGACGTGTCGCCCCAGAACGTGCTGATCGCGACCAGCGGGCAGGTTCGCATCACCGACTTCGGGGTCGCCAAGGCGCGCGGCCAGCTGCACGCGCCGACGCAAACGGGCGAGGTGAAGGGCAAGCTTTCGTACATGGCGCCCGAGCAGGTGACGACCAAAGACGTCGACCGCCGGGCGGACGTCTTCGCGCTCGGCTGCGTGCTCTACGAGGCAACGGTGGGCGAGCGTCCGTTCTCGGGCGGCGACGCGCTGGCGACGCTCTATCAGCTGCTCGAGCAGCCGCTCACGCCGCCGAGCGAAAAGCGGCCGGACTACCCGCCCGAGCTCGAGAAGATCGTGCTGAAGGCGATGGAGCGCGATCGGGAGGCCCGGTTCGCCACCGCCGAGGACCTCGCCCGTGCACTCGAGCGTTTCCTGATGAGCGAGAAGGCGCGGGTCAGCGACATGCGCATCGCCGAGCTCGTGAAGACGACGCTAGCCGCGCCGATCGCCAAGCGCGCCGCCGACATCGCCCAGGCGATCGCAGCGATTGCCGCGGCCGCGGAAGCGAAGACGCGCGTGCCCGCCTCCGTCGTCGAGCCCACGGTCGCACCCCTCCCCACGGCCGAAGAGCCTTCGGCCGAGGTCACGCTCGCCAAGGCGGCGACCCTCGCCGGCCCGACTCTTTCCGGCACCGCGATCCCCGGGTTCCACCCGCGGCGCGGGCCGCGGCTCTTCGCTCTCGTCGGTGCCGGGGTGCTGTTGCTCGTCGGTGCGGTGCTGCTCCTCCGGCCGAACGCCGATCCGCCGCCTTCGCCGGGCGTGTCGGCAGTCACCCCAGTGGCGCCGCCTTCGCCGGTTGTTCCGCTCCCTTCCGCGGATCCAACCCCACCCGCACCCGTGGAGAGCGTCGTCACACCGGGTGCCTCCTCCTCGACCACGTCCGCGCGCCCGATCAAGCCCACCAAGAAGCCGCCATCACCGCGTCCGGTGGCGTCGGTGCCAAGTCCCGTCGAAACGGGCCGCAAGGTGCGACCGCTCGACGAGGACAATCCGTTCAGCAAGTAGACGCCGTCCGGGGCGTCCGAGCGAGTCGCGACTCAGCGTTTCTTCGGCCGCGGCAGGTTGAACTCTTCGATGCGGTTGATCAGCGTGCGGCGTGAAATCGCGAGCATTTGCGCGGCGCGCGTTTGATTGCCGCCGCACGCTTCGAGCGCGCGCACGATGCGGGCCTTCTCGTCGTCCTCGGTGCCCGGCGGAGGCGGCGGCAACGGTTCGATCACGGCGGTTTCGGCGTCGAACTCCGCGTCGAGGAGCTCGTCGGACGGGGGTGAGCTCTCGAGCAGCACGTGATCGGCCTCGACCATGCCCTGGGTGGCGAGCAGGATCGCGCGTTCCATCACGTTTCGGAGCTCGCGTACGTTGCCCGGCCAGTCGTGCGCCAGCAGGCGTCCGATGGCCGCCGGCGTGAGGCGCGGCTCGGGTTGACCCGCGCGGATCGCGAAGCCCTTGAGGAAGAAGGCGGCGAGCGGCTCGATCTCGACGCGGCGTTGGCGGAGCGGCGGGATGCGAACGACGAGCCCGCTGATGCGGTAGTAAAGGTCGCTGCGAAACTGGCCCGATTGCACGCGCTGCGCGAGGTCGCGATTGGTCGCCGTCACGAAGCGCACGTCGATCTTGCGCGGCCGCGTCGCGCCGACGCGGATCACGGCGCGCTCCTCGAGCACGCGGAGGAGCTTCGCCTGAGTTCCCGGAGAAAGCTCACCGATTTCGTCCAGAAAGACGGTGCCGCCCTCGGTCGACTCGAGCAAACCGGGCTTGGCGGCGTGCGCGCCGGTGAACGCACCGCGCTCGTGGCCGAAGAGCTCGCTTTCGAGCAACGTGTCGGTGAGGGCCGCGCAGTTCAGCTTGAGGAACGGCCCCGACGCGCGCCCCGAGTAACGGTGGACCGCTTCCGCGAGCACTTCCTTGCCGACGCCGGTCTCGCCCAGCAAGAGCACCGAGATGTCGGTGCCTGCCGCACGCCGGAGCAGCTCGTGCGCACGTTTCATCTCCGGGTGAACGAGCACGGGCCCGGGTTCCTTGCCGCGCGGCACCGCGCTCGAGCGCCCCTTGGGCTGCAGGACGAGCACGACCTGGCCGATACGGAGCACGTCCCCGACCGAGAGACGGATGCGGTGACCCGCCGTCATCGCCACGCTCGAGCCCCCGGTTTGGTCCTCGTCCGCAAGCGACGCACCGCTGCGGAGGAGCAGCGTCCCGTTCGCGCTGCCGAGGTCCTCCACGTGCACGGCGTCGTCGACGGTGAGGAGCAGGTGATGGCGCGATACCGACGGATCGTCGATGCGGATGGCGTTGTCCGTGCTGCGGCCGAGCGTCGATTGTCCCGGCATCAGCGTGACGGTGGTCGAATTCTGCCGCACGTAGACGAGCAGCTCGAACCGCGCACGCGCGGGCGGCGGGAGCGTCGGCGGAGCGAGCGAGGGCTGCTCACGACCCATGTGGGACATTGACCTTCATTCTGCTCAGGGCGGGGTAGGAGGACGCGATCAAATGCGACACCCCCCCGAGAAGAGTGGCGACGAGGCCCCTTTCTTATGCCCGCTCCGTGGACTCATATAAATCAATTTCACGAAACCACCCGCACGCCCAGTGGGGGAACCGGCTACCGCGCTGGCGCCACCGCTCAAGACAACTGCGGCGGCACTGGAAGCGCATGCGGTATTGGCCGCTGCGGCGGCGCTAGCGCCGCCGCTCAAGACTGAGCCGCTGCTCCAGGCCGCTGTGCGAGAGTGCATGGAAGGGTGGGACAGAACTTCGGTTTCTCTCCTCGTCGCCAGTCGACTGAACGGCACGCGTAAGCTAGCGTTATAGCCAGCATGGGCAAGAACGGCTCGAAGCCGCCGCCGCCCGGCGATCGGGCGCCGGTGCATGGAACCGAGCGCGATGTTACGAGCCCCGACGGCCCGCCGGAAAGCGCTGGCCCGCGCGTGGGCATGTTGCCCGGACGCACCATCGGACGCTACCGCCTGCTGATCCCGGTCGGCGCGGGCGGCATGGCCCAGGTCTGGGCGGCGAGGCCGGACACGGCGGGCCTCGCCCGCACGGTGGCGATCAAACTGGTGTTGCCCGAATACAGCGCCGACGAGGAGTACGAGCGGATGTTCGTGGACGAGGCGATGGTCGCGTCGGCCATCCGTCACCCGAACGTCTGCGAAACGTACGAGCTCGGTCGCGACGGCGAGCTCCTGTTCATGGTCCTCGAATGGATCGCGGGCGACTCGCTGAGCGGTATCTTGCAGCAGAACGGCGAGCTCAAGCCGCTCCCCTATCCGATCGGCGCGCGCATCGTGGCCGAGGGTTGCGCCGGGCTGCACGCCGCTCACGACGCGCTCGGGCCGGACGGACAGCCGCTCGGCATCGTCCACCGTGACGTCTCGCCGCCCAACATCATGCTGGCGAGCACCGGGCACGTGAAGGTCAGCGATTTCGGCATTGCCAAAGCGCGCTACCAGCTCCACGCGCGCACGCGCACGGGTGAGATCAAGGGCAAGTTCGCCTACATCCCCCCGGAGCAGATCCTCGGGCGCGCCGTCGACCGGCGGGCCGACGTGTATGCCATGGGCTGCGTGCTCTACATCGCGACGCTCGGCCTCCGTCCCTTCGGTGGCGGAGCGAGTGCCCTCGGCAAGATCGTGCAGGGGAAGTACCTGAAACCGACGGAGCTCCGCAAGGACTACCCGGCCGGGCTCGAAGCGATCGTCATCCGCGCGCTGGCATCGAAACCCGAGGATCGATTCCAGACTGCCGATGACCTCCGCGCAGCGCTCGAGGATTGGCTGATGGACCAGGGGGAAGTCGTCGTCGAGGCGGACGTGGCGAAGGTGGTGAAAGAGCGGATGAGTGCCGAGCGCCGCACCGTCAACGATGCCGTGGCGAGCTCCGCGCGGAACCTGCCGGAGGCGCTTGCGTACCACCTGCTTTCGCGTCGCGACCGCATGGACACCCCGACCGCGGACAGCCGCATCTTTTCGGCGCGGCCCTCGGTCCGCGCCCCGCTCAGCTCGCAAAAGAAGCCGCACGTTCCGCGTGATCCGGATGCAACGCCCACCTGGCGCCCGCCCAAGAAGGTCGACGGTGACGGATCCGAGTTGCAGGACAGCTTCGCGGTCGACGAGCACGAGAGCACCGTCCGCGATCGCTCACCGAGGGCGCTCATCCCGAGCGACCACCCGGGTGAAGCGATCGCGCGCAAATCCTGAGGTACCCCGCCCGCGAGTGCGGGGTCACTGGGTCGGTGCTTCGGGGGCGACCAAGAAGTTCGATTCACCCTCGATCGGGCGTCCGGCAGCGAACGCATCGAGGACGGGCAAGAGCTCTTCCTCGAACGCCTCGCCGCCCCAGAAATAGCGAAGGCGCCCGCTCGCGTCGAAGAGGAAGCTCGCGGGGAGCATTCCGGGCCAGCGCGGGTTCATGCCGAGCTTGAACGGGCCGAGCGGATGCTTCGCGGCCAGGCTCGGCAGGGTGATGTGGTTGTTCTGCAGGAAGGCGATCGCCTTGTCGACGTCCGCCGGATCGTCGACCGAAACGAGCACGACGTCGATGCCCGACGCGCGCAGATTGGGCGCGAGATTTTGCAGCATCGGGATCTCGCGCCGGCACGGGCCGCAAAAGCTCGCCCAGGCGTTCACGAGCGCGCCCTTCTTGCCCGAGGCGCGCACGCGAGCGATCAGCTCCTCGGCGCTGACGATCGGCAGCGCCGCCGGCGCCGGCTCGTGGTCGGCTGACGGCACGGTGTTTGGACCCGGTGACGCGACGAGCGCGGTCGGCGAGTCATCGGGCGTGGCGGCCGTGCTCACGGCGGTCGCGTGCGCGACGGACGCGGCGCCGGCGCGGGACTGATCGGTCTCGCGCCGGGAGCACGAGAGGATGAGGAGCGCGGCGACTTGGGTCTACCGACAAGACGGTTGGCGGGGCTGGGGCCCCGCCAACAAACAGAACCCGGGACGCATCCGG
>Ga0315910_10004425_pt1 | contig 11765 bp, 12 predicted proteins | sample EdamamesoilMG_FD_204470 | JGI IMG/M metagenome (GOLD analysis project Ga0315910, IMG submission 204470) | Garden soil microbial communities collected in Santa Monica, California, United States - Edamame soil | ecosystem: Environmental > Terrestrial > Soil > Garden | place: USA: California...
ACGCACGACGTCGACGAGGCGGTGCTGCTGTCGGACCGCATCGTGATGATGACGAACGGGCCGGCGGCGACGATCGGCGAGATCCTGGCGGTCGAACTGCCGCGGCCGCGCAACCGGGTCGAGCTGGCCGAGGACAGCCGCTACGTGCACTACCGCAAGGAGGTGCTGGACTTCCTCTACACGCGCCACGGGCACGTCGAGAAGGAAGCGGCCTGAGCGACGACGGTCAGTGCTTCTCTTTCGCGTGATTGATCGAGTACTTCGGGATCTCGATCGTCACGTCCTGGTTCGACAGGATCGCCTGGCACGACAGGCGCGAGGTCGGCTCCAGGCCCCAGGCGCGGTCGAGCAGGTCCTCTTCGCTCTCGTCCATCTCGCCGAGCGAATCGAAGCCTTCGCGCACGACGACGTGGCAGGTCGTGCAGGCGCAGCTCAGCTCGCAGGCGTGTTCGATCTCGATGTCGTGTTCGAGCAGCGCCTCGCAGATCGAGGTGCCGCTGTCGGCATTGACTTGCGCGCCGTTCGGGCAGTACTCGGGATGCGGCAGGATCTTGATGATCGGCATGCGGTTGGCTTTCAGACGTCCTCGACGCGCTTGCCGGCCAGGGCCTGGCGGATGCCGCGGTTCATGCGCGCGGCGGCGAAGCCCTCGGTGCCCTTCGCGAGCGCCTCGACGGCCGCGTCGATCGCGTGGTGTTCGCTGGACTCGCGCGCAGCCTCCACCGCGCGCAGCAGGTTCTCGACCGCTTCGTGTTCGCCCGCTTCGAGCAGGTCCCCGTCGACCGCGAGCGCCGCGCGCGTCGCCAGCAGCAGGCGTTCCGCATCGACGCGCGACTCGCGCAGGCTGCGCTCGTGCATGTCCTGCTCGGCGGTCGAGAAGCTCTCGCTCAGCATGCGTGCGATGTCCTCGTCGGCCAGGCCGTAGCTCGGCTTCACGCTGATCGCCGCCTCGACGCCCGAGCCCTCCTCGCGCGCGCTGACGGCGAGCAGCCCGTCGGCATCGACCTGGAAGGTGACGCGGATGCGCGCCGCACCGGCGACCATCGGCGGGATGCCGCGCAGCTCGAAGCGCGCGAGCGAGCGGCAGTCCGACACCAGTTCGCGTTCGCCCTGCACGACGTGGATCGCCATCGCGGTCTGGCCGTCCTTGAAGGTCGTGAAGTCTTGCGCGCGCGCGGTCGGGATCGTCGCGTTGCGCGGGATGATGCGTTCGACCAGGCCGCCCATCGTCTCGAGGCCGAGCGACAGCGGAATGACATCGAGCAGCAGCAGTTCGTCGGCACCGGCGTTGCCGGCCAGCGCGTTCGCCTGGATCGCCGCACCGAGCGCGACGACCTCGTCGGGGTTCAGGTTCGTCAGCGGCGTGCGGCCGAACAGCTCGCCGACCGCCGCCTGCACGAGCGGCATCCGCGTCGAGCCGCCGACCATCACGGCGCCCTGCACCTCGGTTTTGTCCACCTTCGCATCACGCAGCACCTTGCGGACCGCCGCGAGCGTGCGCGCGACGAGCGGCGCAGTCAGCGTCTCGAGGTCGGCGCGCGTCACGCGCACACTCAGTTCGCCGCTGCCGAGCGGGCAGGCGAGCGTCGCGTGGTCGGTCGCGGACAGCTTCTCCTTCGCCGCGCGTGCTGCGACCCGCACCGCGCGCCGGTCCGCGGGCGTTTCGGCCCGCAGCCCGGCTTGCGCGAGCGCCCAGTCCGCGAGCAGCGCGTCGAAGTCGTCGCCGCCGAGAGCCGAGTCGCCGCCGGTCGCGATCACCTCGAACACGCCGGCCGACAAGCGGAGCAGCGAGATGTCGAAGGTGCCGCCGCCGAGGTCGTAGACGGCGTACAGCCCTTCGCTGCCGTGTTCGAGCCCGTACGCGATCGCCGCCGCGGTCGGCTCGCTGATCAGGCGCAGCACGTTCAGCCCGGCGAGCTGGGCCGCGTCCTTGGTCGCCTGGCGCTGCGCTTCGTCGAAGTAGGCCGGCACGGTGATCACGGCGCCGAAGAGTTCGTCGTCGAAGGTGTCCTCGGCACGCTGACGCAGCGTCGCGAGGATCTCGGCCGAGACCTCGACCGGCGACTTCTCGCCCTCGACGGTGCGCAGCTTCAGCATGCCGGGCGCGTCGACGAAGTCGTAGGGCAGCTTCGAGCGCTCGGCGATATCGGCGACGCCGCGACCCATGAAACGCTTGACCGAGACGATCGTGTTGCGCGGGTCGTTCGTCGCCTCGGCGAGCGCGGCCGCGCCGATCTGGCGGCCGCCGTTCGGCAGGTAGCGCACCGCCGACGGCAGGATCACCCGGCCGGCCTCGTCGGGCAGGCACTCGGCGACGCCATGGCGGACCGCGGCGACGAGCGAGTGGGTCGTGCCCAGGTCGATGCCGACCGCGATACGGCGCTGGTGCGGGTCGGGTGCGCCGCCGGGTTCGGAGATCTGCAGCAGAGCCATGCCGTCATTGTCCCAGCGCTTCGAGGCGACGATCGACGTCCTCGGCAAATCGCGCGATGAACATGAGGGCTCTGACCTGCATCGCGGCAGCCGGCCAGTCGGCGCGTGCGTCGATCGTCGCGGTGAGTTCGTCGAGCGCTGCTCGTCGCCGGAGCTCAACCTCGCGCGCGAGCGCTTCGACCGCTGCCTCGTCACCCGCCTCGTCGAGCGCCTCGCGCCACTCGAGCTGCTGCATCAGGAAGGCCGGCGGCATCGCGGTGTTGTCTTCGGCGTTCACCGGCACGCCGGCGAGTTCGCACAGACAAGCGGCACGGCGAAGCGGATCCTTGAGACGCTGGTAGGCCTCGTTGACGCGCGCCGACCACTGCGCCGCGACACGCTGCGCGGCGGCACCTTCGGACGCGTAGCGGTCCGGGTGCACTTCGCCCTGCAACGTGCGCCAGCGCGCATCGAGCGCGGCACGGTCGAGCGCGAACCGGCGTGGCAGGCCGAACAGTTCGAAGTCGTCGGAGCTGAACTTCATCGTGGACAACAAAAGGGCGCGGCCCAGCCGCGCCCGTGCATCGGTCCGGCGTCGCCGCTAGACGCGGAACGATTCGCCGCAGCCGCAGCGATCCTTCTCGCGCGGGTTGTGGAACTTGAAGCCCTCGTTGAGCCCCTCGCGCACGAAGTCGAGCTCAGTGCCGTCGATGTAGGGCAGGCTCTTCGGGTCGACCAGCACCTTGACGCCGTGGCCTTCGAAGACCACGTCTTCGGGGGCGACGTCATCGGCGTACTCGAGCTTGTAGGCCAGGCCCGAGCAGCCCGTCGTCTTGACGCCCAGGCGCACGCCGACGCCCTTGCCGCGTTTGCCCAGGTAGCGCGTCACGTGGCGCGCAGCGCGTTCAGTCAGGGTGATGGCCATGAACTCAATGGCTCGCCGGACCCGTCTTGGCCTTGTAGTCGCTGACCGCCGCCTTGATCGCGTCCTCGGCCAGGATCGAGCAGTGGATCTTGACCGGCGGCAGCGCGAGTTCCTCGGCGATGTGGGTGTTCTTGATCGTCAGCGCCTCGTCGAGCGACTTGCCCTTGACCCACTCGGTGACGAGCGAGCTGGAGGCGATCGCCGAGCCGCAGCCGTAGGTCTTGAACTTCGCGTCCTCGATCAGCCCGGTCTGCGGGTTGACCTTGATCTGCAGCTTCATCACGTCGCCGCAGGCCGGAGCACCGACCATGCCGGTGCCCACCGTCTCGTCGCCCTTCGCGAAGGAACCGACGTTGCGCGGATTTTCGTAGTGGTCGACGACCTTGTCGCTGTATGCCATGGTGCTACTCCAACAACCCTCTCTCGTCCTGTCTTTATCAGTGCGCCGTCCACTGGATCGTGCTGATGTCGACGCCGTCCTGGTACATCTCCCACAGCGGCGACAGTTCGCGCAGCTTGGCGACGCGGTCCTTCAGCGTCGCGACGACGACGTCGATCTCTTCCTCGGTCGTGTAGCGGCCGATCGTCATGCGCAGGCTCGAATGCGCGAGTTCGTCGCTGCGGCCGAGCGCGCGCAGCACGTAGCTCGGCTCCAGGCTCGCCGAGGTGCAGGCCGAACCCGACGACACCGCGATGCCCTTGATGCCCATGATCAACGACTCGCCCTCGACGAAGTTGAAGCTCATGTTGACGTTGTGCGGCACGCGCTTCTCGGCGTGACCGTTCAGGAAGGTCTGCTCGATGTCGGACAGCCCGTCGATCAGGCGCTTCTGCAGCATCCGGATGCGTTCGCTCTCGGTGCCCATCTCCTCGCGGGCGATGCGGAAGGCTTCGCCCATGCCGACGATCTGGTGCGTCGGCAGCGTGCCCGAGCGCATGCCGCGCTCGTGACCGCCGCCGTGCATCTGCGCCTCGATGCGCACGCGCGGCTTGCGGCGCACGTACAGCGCGCCGATGCCCTTGGGGCCGTAGGTCTTGTGCGAGGCGAGGCTCATCAGGTCGACGGGCAGTCTGGCCAGGTCGATCGCCACCTTGCCGGTGGCCTGCGCCGCGTCGACGTGGAAGATGATGCCCTTCTCGCGGCAGATCGCGCCGATCGCCGGGATGTCCTGGATCACGCCGATCTCGTTATTGACGTACATCACCGAGGCGAGAATCGTGTCCGGCCGCAGCGCCGCCTTGAACGTCTCGAGGTCCAGCAGCCCGTCCTCCTGCACGTCGAGGTAGGTGACCTCGAAACCCTGGCGCTCGAGTTCGCGCATCGTGTCGAGCACGGCCTTGTGCTCGGTCTTCACGGTGACGAGGTGCTTGCCGCGGGTCTTGTAGAACTGCGCCGCGCCCTTCAGCGCGAGGTTGTTCGACTCGGTGGCACCCGAGGTCCAGATGATCTCGCGCGGATCCGCGCCGATCAGCGCCGCGACTTCTTCGCGCGCCTTCTCGACCGCCGCTTCCGCTTCCCAGCCCCAGGCATGGCTGCGCGATGCCGGGTTGCCGAAGTGTTCGCGCAGCCAGGGAATCATCGCGTCGACGACGCGCTGGTCCACCGGGTTGGTGGCCGCGTAGTCGATGTAGATCGGAAAGTGCGGGGTTTCCATGCGCTCGCGGACCTGATCGTTCTTACTTCGTGAGAGCCGTGCCGAGCGCGAACACCGAGTTCGGCGCGGTGACCTTGATCGGCTTGACGACCGGCTGGCTCGAGATCGCGCGCTTGACCGGATGCTCCTCGATCGAGATGCCCTTGGCGATCTGTTCGTCGACGAGCTTCTTCAGCGACACCGAGTCGAGGAACTCGATCATCTTGCTGTTCAGGCTCGCCCACAGGTCGTGCGTCATGCAGCGGCCCGAGTCGTCGCCCATGCAGTTTTCCTTGCCGGCGCAGCCGGTGGCGTCGATCGGCTCGTCGACCGCGACGATGATGTCGGCGACGGTGATCTCCTCGGCCTTGCGACCGAGCGAATAGCCGCCGCCGGGGCCGCGCGTGCTCTCGACGAGTTCGTGCCGGCGCAGCTTGCCGAACAGTTGCTCCAGGTAGGACAGCGAAATCTGCTGGCGCGCGCTGATTGCCGCCAGCGCCACCGGCCCGGTGTGCTCGCGCAGCGCCAGGTCGATCATGGCGGTCACCGCAAAACGGCCTTTGGTGGTCAGTCGCATTTCTTCATCTCCTGTGGCAGGTACGGCACCCGGCGGCAGCCGGGACGGCGGCAACCGGACTCGACCCACCCATGCGGGTTAACCCTCGGACTTATCCGAGCGCTTTAGTCGAGTATACCCGAAGCCGACTTTTTCGGTCGAGATAGCGCCGGGAAGTTCCCCCTCAGCCGGCATGCCCTTTGGCGAGCAGCGCCCGCACCAGCCCGTCGCAGGTGTCCTCGACCAGGTCGAGCACGTACTCGAAGTCGTCGGCCGTGCCCTGGTAGGGATCGGGCACCTCCCCGGCCGTCATCCGCACGACATAGTCGGTCAGGCGCACGAGCTTGGCCCGGTACGCGGCCGGGCACAGGTCTTCCAGCCGATCGAGGTTGTGCTCGTCCATCCCGACGATCAGGTCGTAGCGCTCGAAGTCATCCGGCGCCACCTTGCGAGCCCGCAGGTCTGCCAGGTCGTAGCCACGCTTGGCAGCGTGACGGATCGCGCGGCGGTCGGGGGCCTCGCCGATGTGCCAGTCGGCGTGGGTGCCGGCCGAGTCGACCTCGATGCGGCCATCGAGTCCGGCCAGGCGCAGCTTGTGGCGCAGCACCGCCTCGGCGGTCGGCGAGCGGCAGATGTTGCCCATGCAGACCATCAGCACGCGGCGGACGCCCGGCGTGCTCATGGCCTGCCCTTCCCCGCCGCCGCGCCGATCGGCACGACGTTCGTGTCGTGCGGCGAGGCGCCGAACGCCTGTTCGCGCAGCAGCGCCAGCTGGTCACGCACCCGTGCCGCCTTCTCGAACTCGAGGTTGCGGGCGTGGTCGAGCATCTGCTTCTCGAGCAGCTTGATGCGCTTGCCGAGGTCCTTCTCGCTCATCGCCTCGACCTCGCCGGCGGCCTGCGCGGCCTTCAGGTCGTCTTTCGCGGTCTTGTCGGAGACGACGCCGTCGATCAGCTCGCGCACCTGCTTCTTCACGCTGCGCGGCACGATGCCGAGCGCCGCGTTGTGCTCGATCTGCTTGGCGCGTCGGCGTTCGGTCTCGTCGAGCGCCTTGCGCATCGAGTCGGTGATCCGGTCGGCGTAGAGAATCGCCTTGCCGTTCAGGTTGCGCGCCGCGCGGCCGATCGTCTGGATCAGGCTGCGTTCGGCGCGCAGGAAGCCTTCCTTGTCGGCATCGAGGATCGCGACCAGCGAGACCTCGGGGATGTCCAGGCCTTCGCGCAGCAGGTTGATGCCGACCAGCACGTCGAAGGTCCCGAGCCGCAGGTCGCGCAGGATCTCGACGCGCTCGACGGTGTCGACGTCGCTGTGCAGGTAGCGCACCTTGACGCCGTTGTCGGCGAGGTAGTCGGTCAGCTGCTCGGCCATGCGCTTGGTCAGCGTCGTGATCAGGACGCGCTCGTTCAGCTTGACCCGTTCGTGGATCTCCTGCAGCACGTCGTCGACCTGGTGGCTCGCCGGCCGCACTTCGACCACCGGGTCGATCAGCCCGGTCGGCCGCACGAGTTGCTCGACGACCTGGCCGGCGTGCGTCTTTTCGTAGTCGGCCGGCGTCGCGGAGACGAACACGACCTGGCGCATCTTCTTCTCGAACTCCTCGAACTTGAGCGGCCGGTTGTCGAGTGCGCTCGGAAGGCGGAAGCCGTACTCGACCAGCACCGTCTTGCGCGCCCGGTCGCCGTTGAACATGCCGCCGAGCTGACCGATCAGCACGTGGCTTTCGTCGAGGAACATCAGCGCGTCGGCCGGCAGGTAGTCGACCAGCGTCGGCGGCGGCTCGCCCGGCGCCGCGCCCGACAGGTGCCGCGTGTAGTTCTCGATGCCCTTGCAGTGGCCGACCTCCTGCAGCATCTCGAGGTCGAAGCGGGTGCGCTGCTCGAGCCGCTGCGCCTCGACCAGCTTGCCCGCCTTCACGAGTTCGTCGAGACGCTGGCGGAGTTCCTCCTTGATCGTCTCGATCGCGCCGACGACACGTTCGCGCGGCGTCACGTAGTGGCTCGACGGGTAGACCGTGAAGCGCGGGATCTTCTGGCGGATCCTGCCGGTCAGCGGGTCGAACAACTGCAGCGCCTCGACCTCGTCGTCGAACAGCTCGATGCGGATCGCGAGCTCGGAATGCTCGGCCGGGAAGACGTCGATCGTGTCGCCGCGCACGCGGAAGGTGCCGCGGCTGAAGTCGGTCTCGTTGCGCTGGTACTGCATGCGGATGAGCTGCGCGATCACGTCGCGCTGGCCCATCCTGTCGCCGGCGCGCAGCGTCATCACCATGCGGTGGTAGTCGCTCGGGTTGCCGATGCCGTAGATCGCCGAGACGCTCGCGACGATGATCACGTCGCGCCGCTCGAGCAGGCTCTTGGTCGCCGACAGGCGCATCTGCTCGATGTGCTCGTTGATCGAGCTGTCCTTCTCGATGAACAGGTCGCGCTGCGGCACGTAGGCCTCGGGCTGGTAGTAGTCGTAGTAGCTGACGAAGTACTCGACCGCGTTTTTCGGGAAGAACTCGCGGAACTCGCTGTAGAGCTGCGCGGCGAGCGTCTTGTTGGGCGCGAACACGATCGCCGGCCGGCCCATCCGCGCGATCACGTTGGCCATCGTGAAGGTCTTGCCGGAGCCGGTGACGCCGAGCAGCGTCTGATAGCTCAGGCCGTCGTGCATGCCTTCGACCAGCTGTTCGATCGCGGCCGGCTGGTCGCCCGCGGGGGCATACGGCTGGAAGAGCTGGAACGGCGAGTCCGGGAAGCTTGCGAACTCGCCGGCCGGCTGGGGACCGCTGACGGAGGTCGGATCGTGGACGGCTGACTCGGCCATGAAAGTTAGAATCTCCGGGTTTTCCCGCCCGGCGGACATGCAGGGCAATCGTTCAGGTTAACGGAAAACGACCTCACGCTCTACTGACAAGGACGGACCATGTCTTCGCTCTTCGCCGCCGTCGAGATGGCGCCCCGCGACCCCATCCTCGGGCTCAACGAACAGTTCGCCACCGACCCCAACCCGGCCAAGGTGAACCTCGGCGTCGGCGTCTACTACGACGAAGACGGCAAGCTCCCGCTGCTGAAGTGCGTGCAGGAGGCCGAGAAGCTGATGATGGAGGCACCCAAGGCACGCGGCTACCTGCCGATCGACGGCATCGCCGACTACGACAAGGCAGTGCAAGGCCTCGTATTTGGCGCCGACAGCGCGATCCTCAAGGCCGGCCGCGTCGCGACCGTGCAGGCCCTCGGCGGCACCGGCGGCCTGAAGCTCGGCGCCGACTTCCTCAAGCGCCTGAACCCGGACGCGGCCGTCTACATCAGCGACCCGAGCTGGGAGAATCACCGTGCGCTGTTCGAGAGCGCCGGCTTTCCGGTGCGGACCTACCCGTACTACGACGCCGCCGGACGCGACGTCGACTTCGCCGCGATGCTTGCCGGCCTGCGGGCTGCCCCGGCCGGCAGCATCGTCGTGCTGCACGCCTGCTGCCACAACCCGACCGGCTACGACATCGACGCGGCGCAGTGGGACGAGGTCGTCGCAGCAGTCAAGGCACGCGCGCTCGTGCCCTTCCTCGACATGGCCTACCAGGGCTTCGGCGAGGGCATCGCCGAGGACGGCGCGGTGGTGCAGAAGTTCGTCGCCTCGGGTCTGGACTTCTTTGTCTCGACCAGCTTCTCGAAGAGCTTCTCGCTCTACGGCGAACGCGTCGGCGCGCTCAGCGTCGTCTGCGAGTCGAAGGAAGAGGCCGCGCGCGTGCTCAGCCAGTTGAAGCGCGTGATCCGCACGAACTACTCGAACCCGCCGATCCACGGCGCCCAGGTCGTCGCGCTGGTCCTGACGACCCCGGCGCTGCGCGCGATGTGGGAGGGCGAACTCGCGGCGATGCGCGTACGCATCAAGAAGATGCGTCGTGCGTTGCAGGAACGCCTGCAGGGCGCCGGCCTGCAAGGCGACCTCGGCTTCATCACGCGCCAGAAGGGCATGTTCAGCTACTCCGGCCTGAACGCGGCGCAGATGCAGCGCCTGCGCAGCGAGTTCGGCATCTACGGCGTCGACTCGGGGCGCATCTGCGTCGCCGCGCTGAACGACAGGAACCTCGACGCCGTGGTGCGGGCGATCGCCGCGGTCGCGTGACGGTGTCGCCGATGTGACACGACGGGGCGCGACGTCGCCCCGTTCCGTTCCGCAGCGGGATTGCGCGGCAATCCGGGCTTTCCACAGCGGATCGCCGCGGCACGGATGGGCCATTCTTCCTAGAATGTTGCATCGCACCACGGGATGAACCCATGCTGTATCAGCTCTACGAGACCCAGCGCGCCCTGCTGAGCCCCTTCGCGGAGTTCGCAAGCGCGTCGTCCAAGCTGTACAGCCATCCGCTGTCGCCGTTCGCGCACGCGCCGATGGCCGATCGCGTCTCGGCCGGCCTGGACCTGATGCACCGGCTCTCGAAGGAGTACGAGAAACCCGAGTTCGAGATCACCTCGGTCGAGATCGATGGCACCGACGTCGCCGTGCAGCAGCAGGTCGCGGTCGAGAAGCCCTTCTGCCGGCTGCTGCGCTTCAAGCGCTTCACCGACGACATGCCGATGCTGACGCGCATGAAGACGCAGCCGACCGTGCTCGTCGTCGCACCGCTGTCGGGCCACCATGCGACGCTTCTGCGCGACACCGTGCGTTCGCTGCTGCACGAGCACAAGGTCTTCATCACCGACTGGACCGACGCGCGCATGGTGCCGCTCGAGGCCGGACCGTTCCGGCTCGACGACTACGTCGCGTACGTGCAGGAGTTCATCCGCCACATCGGCCCCGAGGTCAACGTGATCTCGGTCTGCCAGCCGACCGTGCCGGTGCTCGCGGCGGTCTCGCTGCTGGCCAGCGCCGGCGAGCCCACGCCGCGCACGCTGACGATGATGGGCGGCCCGATCGACGCCCGCAAGAGTCCGACCGCGGTCAACAACCTGGCGATGAACAAGAGCCACAGCTGGTTCGAGCACAACGTGATCTACCGCGTGCCGGTCAACTACCCGGGCGCCGGACGGCGCGTCTACCCCGGGTTCCTGCAGCACTCCGGCTTCGTCGCGATGAACCCGGACCGTCACCTCAGCTCGCACTACGACTACTTCCTCGACCTGGTGCGCGGCGACGATGACAGTGCCGATGCGCATCGGGCCTTCTACGACGAATACAACGCCGTGCTCGACATGCCGGCCGAGTACTACCTCGACACGATCAAGACCGTGTTCCAGGACTTCGCGCTCGTCAACGGCACCTGGCATGTCGAAGGCGAGCTCGTGCGCCCGCAGGACATCACGACGAGCGCGCTGCTGACGATCGAGGGCGAACTCGACGACATCTCCGGCGCCGGCCAGACCCGCGCCGCGCACGGCCTGTGCACCGGCATCCCGAAGGCGCGCCAGTTCCACTACGACGTGGTCGGCGCGGGCCACTACGGCATCTTCTCGGGGCGGCGCTGGCGCGAGAAGGTCTATCCGACGGTGCGCGACTTCATCGCGTCGCACCAGGCGGAGGCGGTTGCACGTCCGGCAACGAAGCGTGCCGCGAAGAAGGCGACCCCGGCCCGCAAGCGCAGCGCCCGCGCCCGCTGAGACGGCCGCGATAATCGTGCGGTGACCGACCGCGCGACCCTTGCCGATGCCCTCGACCGCGTGCTGCCGCAGACGCAGTGCACGCGCTGTGGCTACCCCGACTGCCGCCGCTACGCCGAGGCGATCGCTGCCGGCAGCGCCGCGATCAACCAGTGCCCCCCTGGCGGGCAGCAGGGTGTGGCGCGGCTGGCGTTCGTCACCGGCAGCCCCGAGATCGCGCTCGACGCGGCCCGCGGCGTCGAGGGACCGGTGCAGATCGCGCGCATCGTCGAGGCCGACTGCATCGGCTGCACGCTGTGCATCGCCGCCTGTCCCGTCGACTGCATCGTCGGCGCGCCCAAGCTGATGCACACCGTGGTCGAGGCGCAGTGCACGGGCTGCGAACTGTGCATCCCGGCCTGCCCGGTCGACTGCATCGTGCGCGTCGACACCACGCCGGGCCGCACCGGCTGGGACGCGTGGAGCCCCGCGCAGGCCGACGCCGCACGCGCACGCTACGGCTTGCATCGCGAGCGTGTCGAACGCGAGCGGGTCGAGCGCGAGGCCGGCGATCCGCGCCGCGCGGCGCTCGCCTCGGCAATGGCGCGGGTACGGGCACGACGGGTCGAACGGGGGCCGGCATGAAGGACAGCGACGTCGAGCCGTTCTTCGCGACGCTC
>Ga0315910_10004426_pt1 | contig 11761 bp, 11 predicted proteins | sample EdamamesoilMG_FD_204470 | JGI IMG/M metagenome (GOLD analysis project Ga0315910, IMG submission 204470) | Garden soil microbial communities collected in Santa Monica, California, United States - Edamame soil | ecosystem: Environmental > Terrestrial > Soil > Garden | place: USA: California...
GCCTCGGCACTGGCGCAGCTCGCTGCCAACAAGCTGCCGTACGTTTCCGTGATGACCGATCCGACGACGGGTGGCGTTTCGGCGAGCCTCGCGATGCTCGGCGACGTGAACATCGCGGAGCCCGGTGCGCTGATCTGCTTCGCCGGACCGCGCGTGATCGAGCAAACGACCGGCGAGACTCTGCCCGAAGGGTTCCAACGGGCCGAGTTCCTGCTCGAGAAAGGCGCCATCGACATGATTCTCGATCGCCGTCAGGCGCGCGATCAGATCGCCGCGCTGCTCGCGAAGCTCAGCGCCAGACCGGCGCTGTCCTGAGTCTCGAGGCCTGCCGGTGACCACTGCCCCGCGGAGCGGTTACACGCTCGATCGCTGGCTCGCGTGGTTCGAGACGCTGCATCCGAAACGTATCGACATGGGCCTCGATCGGCTCACCGCCGTGCTCGACGAGCTCGAGCTGCGGCGGCCGCCGTACAAAGTCATCACGGTCGCGGGCACGAACGGCAAGGGCTCGTGCGTCGCGATGCTCGAGAGCATCTACTGGCACGCCGGCTACGACGTCGGCACGTTCACGTCGCCGCACCTGTGGCGGTTCAACGAGCGGATTCGTCTCAACGGCGCGGATGCGGCGGACAAGGATCTCGTCGCGGTGTTCGAGCACGTCGATGCCGCGCTCGGAGCAATCACGCTCTCGTATTTCGAAGCGTCGTTCGTCGCGGCGCTCGATCTCTTCAAACGGAACGAGCCGGACGTCGTGATTCTCGAGGTCGGCATGGGAGGGCGCCTCGACGCGACGAACGCCGTCGACTCGGACTGCGCCCTGATCGTCAGCATCGACCTCGATCACCGAGAGTTTCTCGGCGAGACTCGCGAGGCCATCGGCCGGGAGAAGGCCGGAATCGTGCGGCGCGGCAAGCCCGTGGTGATCGGCGATCGCGCGATACCGCAGAGCGTGCTGGACCACGTCGCCGCCGAGGGCGCGCAGCCCCGCGTGATCGGTCGCGATTTCGACTTCCGCAGGGTAGGCGCCGGCTGGCGCCGCACGAGCGACGATGCGACGGCGCCGACGCTGCCGTTGCCGCCGTTCGGAGGAGAAGAGCAGTTCGGCAACGCGGCGACCTGCGCTGCTGTCGTCGACTGCCTCGCCACCTCGCTACCGGTCTCCGACTCGGCGCTCGCGGCCGGCATCGCCCACGCTTACCTGCGCGGGCGCCTCGAGCGCGTGGATGTCGATGGCGTGGAGTGGGTGTTGGACGTCGGGCACAACCCGGCCGCAGCCGCTCAGCTCGCCGCGGCGGTGAGCAAACTGCCGCGAGCTCGGCGGACTTGGGTCGTGTTCGCCGCAATGCGCGACAAGGACCTTGCCGGGGTCGTGGAGCCCTTCGTGGGCGTAGCGGACGGTTGGTTCGTCGCGCAGGCGAGCACAGATCGCGGCGCGACGGGCGAGGAGCTTGGAACGTTGCTCGCGAGCCTCGATGCGAGGGGCGTCGTCGTCGCGAGCAGCATCGACGCCGCGGTGCAGAGCGCGCGCGCAGCCGCCGCGTCCCACGATCGCGTCGTCGTCTACGGCTCGTTCCACACGGTGGGAGCCGCAAGCGAAGCGCTTCGGCTATACTGCGCAGCCTCCCCTTTGGTTGACCGACCCGCCACATGGACCAGGGTTTGAAGGAACGACTCGTCGGCGCTGCGGTATTGGTCGCGATCGGTGTTTGGCTGATCCCCTGGGTGCTGGACGGCCCGGAAGCTCCCCTCGAAACGAACGCGAACTCGTTGCAGCTGCCGGCTGCCGAAGAGCCGATGCCGATGCGGACGCAGACGTTGCGGCTCGGCGACGACGCGGAGCCTGTGGCCGAGCAACCGGCGGCCGTCACGCCGCCGCAACCCGAGCCGACTGCGACGGCGTCCGTGCCGGCGCCGAGCGATGCTCCGGAAACCGCGGACGAGACTCCGGCTGCGACGACGCCGGCCCCGGCGCCAGCGGTAGCCGCGACGCCCCCGCCGACACAGACGCCGGCCAGAGCTGCACCCGCCGAATCTCGCACGGCAGCAGCCGCGACGCCGAAACCGGCCGCGACTGCCGCAGCTGACGGCAAATGGGTCGTGCAGCTCGGCGTGTTCAGCGAAGAAGCCAACGCGCGCCGGATCGCGCAGCGCTCGGGCACCTTCGGCTACAAGGCCGACGTGTCGAGCTATCGCGCGAACGGCCGAACGCTGTATCGGGTCCGCGTCGGCTCCGCCACGACGCGCGGTCAAGCCGACGCGACGGCTTCAGCGTTACGGGCGCACGGCCTTACCGACGCGCGTGTGCTTGCCGCTGAACCTTAAGTTTTACCGATGACGTCAGCCGATTACGTCATGCTCCTTTTAATTCTCGTATCCGCAGCCATTGGAGTGTGGCGTGGGTTCGTGACCGAGGCGATGTCGCTCGCCGCGCTGGTGGCGGCGCTGGTGCTGGCGTGGCTGTTCGGCGGTGCAGTGGAGCCTCTGCTGGGCGAGTGGGACTCGGCCGTCGAGGTGCGCCTCTGGGCCGCACGCGTGATCGTGTTCGTGACGGTGCTCGTGATCGGTGGTGTTGCGTCGTGGCTTGCGCGAAAATTCGTCGGGCACACGGGCCTGACCGGCCTCGATCGTGCGCTGGGCGCGGCGTTCGGTGTCGTGCGTGCTGCGGTGTTCATCGGACTCGGCGTGATCGTGATCGAGTTCGTAGAGCTGGAGCAGGAATCGTGGTGGCGTGACGCGCGGCTGCGGCCTTACGCCGAGCAAGCGGCCGCCGCGGTCAAGTATTTTTCGGAGCTCGGTGTGCAAGCGGTCGAAGAAGCGGGTGCTTCTCAGGTCCGGCACGGTCAAGTGGTTAGCGTCGAAGTGTCTTCAGTGTAGGTGCACCATGTGTGGATTGGTCGGAATCGTCGGTCATGAGCCCGTCAATCAATCGCTCTATGACGCGCTGACCGTGCTGCAGCATCGCGGCCAGGACGCCGCCGGCATCATGACGGACGACGGCGGGCGCTTAAGGGTTCGCAAGGGCAACGGCTTGGTCCGCGACGTGTTTCTCGAGCGGCACATGATCAAGCTCGCCGGCAACGTGGGCTTGGGGCACGTGCGCTATCCGACCGCGGGAAGCGCGAGTCTTTCCGAAGCGCAACCGTTCTACGTGAACTCGCCCTACGGCATCTGCCTCGCGCACAACGGCAACCTCGTCAACGCCGACGAGCTCAAACGCCTCGTCGAGCAACATGATCACCGCCACCTGAACACGAACTCCGACTCGGAAGTGCTGCTTAACGTGTTCGCGCACGAGCTCAGCAAGCACACGGCGAGCGGCGTGAAACCGCATCAGATCCTCGACGCCGTCGAGGCGTTGTACAAGCGCTGCTCCGGGGGCTATGCCGTCGTCGCGATGATCATCGGCTACGGCATCGTGGCGTTCCGCGACCCGCACGGCATCCGGCCGCTCGTGCTCGGCATCCGCGAGACGCCGAACGGCGTCGAGCACATGGTGGCCTCCGAGAGCGTGGCTCTGGACGCCGTGGGATTCGAGCTCGAGCGCGACATCCTGCCCGGGGAAGCCGTGTTCATCGACAAGCGCGGCTTCCTACACAGCCGGCAAACGTCGGCGCGCAAGGGCTACACGCCCTGCGTTTTCGAGTTCGTCTATTTCGCCCGGCCCGACTCGATCATCGACAATCTATCTGTCTACAAGGCGCGCTTGCGCATGGGCGAGAAGCTCGCCGACAAGATCCTGCGCGTGCGTCCGGATCACGATATCGACGTCGTGATTCCGATTCCCGATACCTCACGCACTGCTGCGATGCAGGTGGCCATTGGTCTCGGCGTCAAGTACCGCGAAGGGTTCATCAAGAACCGCTACATCGGCCGCACGTTCATCATGCCCGAGCAGTCGGCCCGCAAGGCGTCGGTACGCAAGAAGCTCAACGCGATCGGCCTCGAGTTTGCGGGCAAGAACGTGCTGCTGGTCGACGATTCCGTCGTCCGTGGCACGACGTCGCAACAGATCATCGACATGGCGCGTGAGGCCGGCGCGAAGAAGGTCTATTTCGCCTCGGCAGCGCCGCCCGTGCGCTATCCGAACGTCTACGGCATCGACATGCCGGCCGCCGGCGAGCTCGTCGCGGCGGGGCGCACGGTCGAGCAGGTGCAACGCAAGATCGGCGCCGACTGGCTCGTGTATCAGGATCTCGACGATCTCGTCGCAGCCGTGCGGCACGAGAAAGCCGACATTGACGGCTTCGATACGTCGTGCTTCTCGGGCGAGTACGTCACGGGCGACGTGAGCCGAGCCTATCTCGACGCGCTCGAGGTCATTCGCTCGAACTCCGCGAAGGCCAGGCGCGATGCGAAGGTGCGCGCGGAAGAGCAGGACGACGACACGATGCAGGTGGCGAGCGGGCTGTGACGTGAGCCGTGCACTTCCTGATCATCGACGATGACCCCGACTATCGGCAGCTGCTCCGCTATCACCTAGAGGTGGAGTGGCCGGATGCCGTCATCGACGAGCATCAACCTGGTTCGGGCGGGCCGATCGCCGACAGTTTTGTCCTGACCGATGTCGATCTCATCCTGCTCGGTCATCCGGTCGCGGGCCAGGACGATTTCGGTTTCCTGAAGCGCCTCTGCGGTCGCCGCGATTGTCCGCCCGTGCTGCTGTTCGCAGCGCACAGCGACGAGTTTCTCGCTGTCGATGCGCTGAAGACAGGCGCCGCGAATTTCTTTCCGAAGGACCGCGTCAAGCATCAGCGCCTCATCGACGTCGTGCGCGGCGAGCTCAAGGTCGAGCGCAGGGACGCTACGAACGAGCTGCTCGCGAACCACAAAGCGCTGAACGGTGCGCTGAAGAGACGCCTCGTGGCGAAGGTCTACGCGGGCGATCTGTCGTCGGTTTATCTCGCCGAAGGCGAGAACGGCCGCGACCGCATCGCGCTGAAAGTGCTGCGCCACGTTCCCGATGCCGGCGCCAGCCGGTCGTTCGATCGGTTCCTGCAGGAGTACGAGATCATCGCGCGAGTGGACCACGTCAACGTCGCGCGGATCTTCGACTTGGGCGTGGCCGACGATCATGCGTATATCGCGATGGAATACTTGGGCGCGGGCAGCCTCGCAGCGCGGCTGCGCCAGGCGCTCGAGCCGGCCATTGCGGTCGATTACGCGCGGCAGATCGCCGGTGCGCTGCACGCGATCCACGGTGCCGGAATCCTGCACCGCGACTTGAAGCCCGCGAACATCATGTTTCGCGAGGACGGCAGCCTCGCGTTGATCGATTTCGGCCTCGCGAAGCAGATGCGTTTGACCGCCGCGATCACGGGCGCGGGCCAGATCTTCGGCACGCCTTACTACATGAGCCCGGAGCAAGGACACGCGGAGCCGACGGATGAGCGCAGCGACCTCTACAGTCTGGGGTGCATCTTCTACGAGATGCTGACCGGCGAGCGGCCGTTCACGGCGAGCTCGCCGATGGGTGTGATCTATAGGCATGCCCATGCGCCGCGGCCGCGCCTGACTCTCGCGTTGACTGAGTACCAGCCGATTCTCGATCGCCTGCTCGCGGTCGATCGTTTCGATCGTTACCAGTCGGCCGGCGACGTCGTGACGGCGCTCGGCGCGGCGCTCGCGCGTTGAGGCGGCGGGTCAGTCCAGCGTTTCGAGCCTGTACCCGGTCTCGTCCCAACGCACGATTTGCGGCGGTCCATGCCATGCCCCGAGCACGATGCGCGCGGCCGGGCGTCCGTCGAGAGAGAAGCGATGGACCGCCGGCCGGTGCGTGTGGCCGTGCAGCAGCAGCGTGACGTCGAAGTCGCGCATCGTGCGCTCGACGGCAGCCTGATTGACGTCCATCACGTACTCGTCCTTGGCCGCAATCTCGGTCGTGCTCATCTGTCGCACGCTGTTCGCGATCTCGCGGCGCGCCGCGAGCGGCTTGGCCAGGAAGCCACGTTGCCACTGCGCGCTGCGGAACTCGGCGCGCATGGCCATGTAACGCGTGTCGTCGGTACACAAGAGGTCCCCGTGCGTCAGGAGCACGGGCTCGCCGAATGGAGCGATGCGCTCGTAGTCTCCGAGCAAGCGGCAGCCGCTCGCCTTGCAAAATCGCGGGCCGAGCAGGAAGTCGCGATTGCCATGCATGATGGAGCAGGGCACGCCGGTGCGCGCAAGACGCGCGAGCGCGGCGACGATCGGCGCGAGAGACGGGTCGTCGTCGTCGTCCCCGATCCAGGCTTCGAACAGGTCGCCCAAAATGTAGACCTCGCGGCAGTCCCGCGCTTCGCCGTCCATGAGGTCGATGAACCGGCGAATGGCCTCCGGGTCACCCGCATGCAGATGCAGGTCGGAGATGAACAGAAGCCTCATCGAACCTACTCGAGGATCTCGATGCGCTCGATGAGGATGGGATCCACGGGCACGTTGCGGTCGAACGGGCCGCCGCCGGCCGTCGGCCGGTGACCGATGTCGTCGACCACCTCCATTCCTTCCGTGACTCGGCCGAACACCGCATACCCCCAACGAGTGGGGCGCGGGTTCAAATCGATGTTGTCGGCCAAGTTCACGTAGAACTGACTGGTCCCGGAATGCGGCTCCGTGGTGCGTGCGAGCGCCACCGTGCCGCGCAGATTGCTGAGGCCGTTGCCGGACTCGTTGATGATGTTCTCGGTGACCGGCTTCGGTTGAAGCTCCTTGGTGTAACCGCCCGCCTGCGCGATGAATCCGGCGACGACGCGGTGAAAGACCGTGCCGGCATAGAAACCGGACTTCGCGTACTTCAGGAACGCTTCGACGGTCTTCGGCGCTCGGTTCTGATCGAGCTCGATCACGAAGCTTCCGGCCGTCGTGACTACGCGGACCCGCGGGTGCACGGCCGCCGCCGGAGTGTCCTGCGCCGCACCGAACGACGGCAGCAGGGCGAGGCAGAGCAACAGGCTGGCTACGCGCATCGGAGTTCCCTCGTGACGGTTCGCGCCACGCGCCGATTCTAGCGCGCGCGCAGCTCGGCCGCCTTGACCGTGTTTGCCATCAGCATCGCGATCGTCAACGGCCCGACGCCCCCGGGCACCGGTGTCAGCGCCCCGGCGACGGCTGCGACCTCGGGATGCACGTCGCCGACCAGCACCGAGCCGCGCTTCTTGAACACCTCGAGGCGCTCGGGGAACGCCGCGAAGATGCGATTCGCCTCGTCGAGCTTGGTCACGGAGTTGATGCCGACATCGATGACCACGGCGCCCGGTTTCACGAAGTCTTTCGTGACGAATGCGGGGCGGCCGATCGCTGCAACGAGGATGTCCGCGGTGCGCGCCATGGCCGGCAGGTCGCGCGTGCGCGAATGACAGATCGTCACGGTCGCGTTCTTGTGCAGCAGCAACGCGGCCATGGGTTTGCCGACGATGTCGGAGCGCCCGATCACGACCGCGTGCTTGCCTTCGATCGGAGTCTTCGTGCGCACGAGTAGCTCGATCACGCCGGCGGGCGTGCACGGCGCGAATCCCTCTCGGTTCTGTTGCACGCGGCCCGCCGAGATCGGGTTGAAGCCGTCGACATCCTTGCCGGGATCGATCGTGTCGAATACGCGCTGCTCGGCGTCCGCACCGAGCGATTTCGGCAGCGGCGATTGGACGAGGATACCGTCGACTTTTGCGTCTTTGTTGAAGCGCTCCACGACCCCGAGCACCGTGGCCAACGACGACGAGCTCGGCAGGCGCTCGAATTGCACGCCCATGCCGGCATCCTCCGCCGTCTTGAGCTTGTTGCGCACGTAGACCTCCGACGCCGGATCGTCACCGACCAGCACGATGGCGAGCGCGGGAGGGCGGCCCAGCTTTGCGCGAACGTTCGAGACACGACTCGCGAGCTCATCGCGGATTTGTTGGCCGACGGCTTTGCCGTCGAGGAGGGTGGCAGTCACGAGGATCTCTTGGCTTGGCGCGGGGACGCGGATTCTCGCACGAGCCTCTTCGGCGGCTCAATAAGGCGTCTGGTCGTTTGCGGTCGAACGGCCACGCGCATAAGATGCCGAGCGGAAGCAGCGGGGCATGGCGCAGCCTGGTAGCGCATCTGCTTTGGGAGCAGAGGGTCGCAGGTTCAAATCCTGCTGCCCCGACCAAATACCCTCAATAAGAAGTTGCGCCCGTAGCTCAAGGGATAGAGCACCGGCCTTCTAAGCCGGGGGTTGCAGGTTCGAATCCTGCCGGGCGCGCCATGACTCGTGCGATAGAATAGAAAGAAAAGACGTTGGTGGACGTAGCTCAGTTGGTAGAGCCCCGGATTGTGATTCCGGCCGTCGTGGGTTCGAGTCCCATCGTCCACCCCACTTTCCGGCTGAGCGCAAGATCACCGGGCCGTTAGCTCAATTGGTAGAGCAGTGGACTCTTAATCCATTGGTTGTAGGTTCGAGTCCTACACGGCCCACCACTCGACTGCTCACATGCGGGTACTGCTGCATTTCCCGAAGCTCGATCTGCACAGCGGCACGGCTCAGCTCATCCGCATGCAGGCTGTCGGGCTGCGTGCCGCCGGGGCGGAGGTCCAGGTCGTCACGGAGCGGGGCGCGTTACGCTTTTTTCTAGCGACCGGTATCCGTGTCTCGCGCGCCTCGGCGAGCGTGCTCGAAGCACGCCAACGACGACGCGACGAGCTCATCGTCGATCATGGGCTCGGCATCGTGAACGCGGACGTCGTGTTCGTCCACAATCTCGCGGTTGCCGCCAACCGCTATTTGGCACGTGCGGACCACGAGCGCGCAGAGGCGGAGCGCGCGTTCTTTCCGCGTCTGCCCTCGAGCACGCCGATCGTCGCGAACTCGGAGCTCGTGAAGTCAGCGCTCGTCGCGGATCTTGGATTGCCGGCTCCGCGTGTGGTCGTACATCAGCCTGGATATCAGAGCGCGCGGTTTCGCGCGGAGCTGCGGCCGGTGTTGCGCGCGCGAGCGCGGCGTGCCCTTGGCATCGATGCAGCGACGCCGCTCGTGGGCTTCGTGACTTCGGGCGACTTTCACAAGCGCGGCCTCGATCTATTCCTGGCCACGGCCGAGCGCATCGCGCGCTCTAGGCCCGATGCCCGTTTCCTCGTCGTTGGAGCCCGACGGTTGCCGGTCGAGGCGTCGCACCATCTGCTCGTCGAGTCGGGCCGGTTGTTCTATCGACCCAAGAATCACCATCCGGAGCGCTGGATGGCCGCGCTCGATCTGTTCGTGTACACGGCTCGTTATGAAGAGTTCGGTATGGTGTTGCTCGAGGCGCTCGCGCTCGGCGTTCCCGCGCTGACGTCGCGGCGTGTCGGGGCGGCAGAATGCTTGCCGCCGGCGTACGGGCGCTGGATCGCTGCGGACCCCGATGCGGATTGGTTCGCGGAAGCTTCGCTACGATTGCTCGAGGACGACGGCGCCCGCGCGGCGCTCGCGCTCGCCGGCATCGAGCATGCGCCCCAATATTCCGACGAGGAGTACGCGCGCGTATCGGCGCGCACGATCCTCAGAAGCGACGGCTCAAGTACACGCTGACACCGGTCAAGTCGTAGAAGTTGTCCTGACTGCCGCCCTGCGGATCGGTCGGCAACACGTTGTCGCGTGCGATCTTGTCGCCATAACGAAGATCGATGCCGAGATCCCACCTCGCGACGAGCTGCTTGAGCTGCACGCCGCCGCCCAAGTAGTAACCGTAGGCCGGTGTGCCGAGCGACAGCCGCGCCGTCCCGAAGAACGCATCGAAGCCGAGCCGGTCGGAGACGTTGAAGCGATAGTCCACCAGGCGCAACGCGAGCAGCAGCTCCGAGTCCACCTCGTCGAGCTCGAGCCGAACGCCGATGTCGTTGCCCCCGCTCAAACGCCGCTGGACGCCGACACCTAAGTGAATGCTGCTGGTACTCGTATCGATCGTCGCGTCTTGGTTCGCGACCGTCGCCTCGAGGTCCGAGGTGCTCGCTCCGATGTCCACGAACGCTTCGGCGGCCGCATCCGACGCGCCGAGCGCCAGTGTCGACACGGCGATCATCACAGTCAAAAAACGGTTGCGGCATTGCAGCATCGTCGGCGCCTCAGAATCGAATAAACATGCCAAGGTGGCTGAAGGACTCGCCGAAGCTGTCGCGTCCCGTATTCAGCTCCGCGCCCCAGAAGATTTGTTGCCACGGACGGCTGTAGCGCAGCTGGAAGTCGTACGCGCTCTCGTAAGCGCGTGTCTCGTAATTTTCGTTGTCGAGCGCGCGATACGTCGCTTCGAGCGTGCCGCCGAATTCCAAGTCGAAGCCTGCACGCGCCATCCAGCTGCGCGCGCCCACACCGTCGCCCGGTTCGCGCCAGTCGCCGCCCCAGTGGCCCACCACGTCCCCGAAGTTCCGGAGGCCATCTTGGTAGATATGGTGCACGTACCAGCCGTTCTGCCACTCGCTGATCTCGAGCGTCAGCGCGAGACGGTTGTTCATTAGGCTCGGCAGTTCGACGCCTGCCGACACTGCGACGTTGCCTATTCGAGCGTTGTTCGTCGTCGACGTATCCTCGCCCGAATACTCGAAATACACGGCGATCGGCGTGGTGCCCGGAATGATGTACTGGGTGCTCAGCGATGCGGCTTGGTTGCCGAATTCCTCTTCCGTGCCGGTGTTGTCGGACGACGGGTCGAAGAACGCGTTCAGCAGATCGCCGAGCGAATCCGGCCGGTCGCCGCCGCCGTACTGCATGATCCTGTTGACGCCGATCGACCAGCCGCTGATGGGCTCGATCGAAAGGTGTAGGCCGGCCAACAGCGGGTTGCCGGAGGTCGGCACGCCGTTATCGATGATGTTGCTCGATTCGCTCATCTCGCCGATGAACGCTTCGTAGCGCAGTTTGAACCGAGTCAACGGGGCATAGTTCGAGATCGTCGCCGACGGCATCGTCTCCGCTTCGGTGCTGAGCAGCATCGCGCTGTCGGTCATGGGCGATAACCAGTGGTCGCGATACCCGAAGTCGAGCTGCGCGTACTGCGTACCGAAGCTGATCAACGAGCCGGTCGGCGTCGACTCGCCTTCGTACGCGACCATGCCGCCCGTGACCATGAAGAGATCGGTCGGTTGCCAATAGACGGCTGCGGCGACCTCGTAGTAGCTGTTCGAGTCCATCCCATGCCGGTTCGGCAGCGCTGTGGCCGGCCCGGAATGAGCACCCACGCTCAAGCTCGCGTAGCTGATCCCGGCCGTACGCGTCAGGCTCGTGAGGTAGCGACGGACGTCTGCGCACAGCACCGCGTCTCGTTCGCACGCGCGCGGTAGCGCATCGAGCACCGTCGCTGCGGCGATCGGGCGCGACAGCACGGGCTGCTCTGCCAGGATCAAGAGGCGCTCGATCTTCCGCTCGATCTCGGGATGCAGATTGAGGGGCAGGTACGGGCTGACGCCGCGGGCGTGCGCGACCGTTCCGAACAAAGCTAGGCCCAAGAGGTAGAGTCGCGCCACGAACTCCCCGCGGTTACGATCGGCTCGAAGGCGTGCATGATAGCTTCAAGGTTCCGCGGGCGCGATTCGCTGCTGTTCGTCTACGGCACGCTGCGCCCGTTCGTCGACATCCCGATGACTCGCTGGCTCACCGGCGTCGCGACGTATGCCGGCCCCGCCAAGGCTTTGGGTCGCTTGTACGACCTGGGGCCGTACCCGGGTTTGCGACCGGCGAGCCGCCGCGATGAATGGGTGATCGGAGACGTGTATCGGGTCAGCGCGAAGGTGCTGCTCGTGCTCGATCGCTACGAAGCCGGAGTCGGCAGCGGACCGCCGCGCTTCGTCCGGCGACGAT
>Ga0315910_10004428_pt1 | contig 11755 bp, 7 predicted proteins | sample EdamamesoilMG_FD_204470 | JGI IMG/M metagenome (GOLD analysis project Ga0315910, IMG submission 204470) | Garden soil microbial communities collected in Santa Monica, California, United States - Edamame soil | ecosystem: Environmental > Terrestrial > Soil > Garden | place: USA: California...
CCGCCTCGCTGCCCAGGCGCGCCTGCAGCCGCTCGATCAGCCGCAGCCACTCCTCTTCGCTGCCGGGCCGCTCATTGAAGAAGTTTTTGTTTCGTTCTGGAAGATTTTCAATGATCCCGGCCTCAAGCCTGATCGCCTCGATCGGCGACTTCAGCACCAGAGTGGCCAGGCGTTCACGCAGCAGGCGGATGAAATGCGCCTTGTCGCGCGCGGGTCCGGCGAGTTTCACGCAGACCCCGGTCGCGGCAGCGTCCTCGTGCTCCATCTCGAGGCGAAACTCGCGCACGCCGGCGTGGCGCGCGGCGAGGAAGCCCTCCATCTGTTCGGCCAGGCGTCCCGCCGCGAACAGCACGCCCTGCGCATACGACACCGGCGAAGGCAGCACGAGGCGCGCGTCGAAGCGCGGTGGCGGCGCGAACCAGGTGCGCGCGTCCGCGGCGGCGCCGCGCGCGCGATCCAGCTCGTCGAGCAGTCCGACGCCGAAGCGCCGTGCGATGCCGTCACGCGGCAGGCGCAAAAGTCCGCCCAGGGTGCCGATGCCGAGGCCGGCCAGCAGCTCCCTCTGCGGCGCTGCCAGGCCGAGGACCGCGACCGGCAGCGCTTCCAGCCGCGTACCCCCGCCGCGCGCGAGCCAGAGCGCGGCGCGCGCCGTCGGCGCCTCGCCCAGGCGCATCTCGAAGCCCAGGTTGCTCAGGCCCTCGCGCAGGCGGGCGAGGAATTTCCACCGCCCGCCGAAGTAGCGCAGGCTACCCTCGACCTCCAGCAGCAGCGCCTGCGGCGGCTCGAGCGACACGCGCGGCGTGAACTGGCCGGCCCAGGCGGCCACCGCCGCGAGCGCTTCCCGCTCCGGCTCAGGCGGCGCATGTCCGCGCAACAGCGCCTGGCGGCGGAACCGGGGAAAGTGGAGCGCGACCCAGAGCATGGGCGGGTTTTTCAAAAACGGGCCTTTTGATCGGCAGAGAAAACGGTGCGGCCAGGGGTTGGCCGCGCCGTTTGAGGATGCGTACCGCGAGTTGCCTTTCGCCTGCTTCCAGCGCCAGCCGCAGCACCGCAGGCGAGGTTTCGCCCGCCGCCTCCGGCGGCCTGAACGCGAGCGCGAAGCCGGCCCCCCCCTGGGCGGCCACCGCCAGCCGCCGCAGCTCTGCATAGCTCGCCCGGGGCAGCCACAGCAACAGGGCGTGGAACGCACCCGAGCGCAGCGCCTGCTCTGCTGCCCACAGCGCATCACGCCGCCCTGGGGCCCGCACCACGGTCAGGCAGTCCAAGCGCACGCCTGCGGAGCGCAGGGCGGGCGCATACGGCAGGTACGGCGGCGCCAGCCAGGCTACGCGATGCCCGGCCTCGGTCAGCGCCGCCAGCGCCGGCAGCACGATTTGCAACTCGCCGATCCCCTCGGTGGAGCACAGCAGTTCGGCCAGCCCACCCGCAGGCCAGCCGCCCCCCGGCAGTTCGGCGTCGAGCGCCACGAAGCCGGTCGGTGCGGCGGGTACGGCCGCGGCAGCGGGAGCGCCGCCGCGCCAGACGGCTTGCCGCTGGAGGATTTGTTCAAGAGGGATCATGGATACTGTATATAAACACAGTATCAAACTGCCTGGCAAGCCCCTTCTTTATTGCCGCCCGCCGCGCAACTGCTTCACCTGGGCCATGTAGGTGCCCATGAATTCGCGCCCAAAGACCTTGTTGAAGTCGTCCTCGGCGTCCTGCGCCAGCTTCTGCTGGAAGATGGCGAACTGTTCCCAGAGCTTGGCCTTGCGGTTCAGCCCCAGGCCGCCCGCGCTCTTTTCCAGCTCCGCCTCGAGGGTCTTCGGGTCGAAGCGCTGGATCGCGCCAAGCAGCGCCGCGCGCATGCCCGCGAAAAGTGCCACCTCGTGCGCGCGCAGGTCTTCGAAGGCGTCGCCGACCGCCTGCACCGGATCGAGGAAGCCGCCGCCGCGGTCCTTGGTGTCGAACAGGAACGCAAGCGCCTCCTGCGGATCGGCCATCAGCTTGAGCGGGTTGTTGTCCTTGTAGGCGACCATGGTGCGATCTTCGGCGCGCAGTTCCTTTTTCGCGGTCGCGCGCGCCGCCAGCAGCGCCATCGAGCCCTCGACCGCCGCGCGCAATATCTTGCCCGACTGCTGCAGGAAAGCCTCGATGTCGGCGTCCGCGATTTCCTTGCCTTCCAGGCCCGCGCCGGAGAGGAAGGCCTGGACCGCGGAGCGCAGGCCCGCCGTCCCGCTGTCGGCGCCGGGCGCCGCAACGGCGGCCGGCCGGCCGCCCACATAGGTCGCCTCGTCAAAAAGATTCGCCGTCGTGGTACTGGGCGACGAGCCGACGAAAGTCGCTTCGCCGAATACATCGCCTCTCGGAGGCATGGCCTTCGCGGAGGCCGGCGCAGGAGCCGGCACGGGAGCAGGCGTCAATGCCGTGGCCGGCACCGGGTCGTCGAAGATGCCCGGCTCCACCGGCGGCAGGTTGCTCGTGTCAAATCCAGCGTCGTGCGCTTCGTCGGTCGCCTGCGCAGCCTCAATCGTTTCCACGGGTGCCGATTTTTCCCGGTGCAGCGGCATCGCGCCGCCGCCCGGCACGCGCAGCATCGGATTGTCCGGCCGCGTGGTTTCCTCGACGTCCGGGGTCGGAAACACGGTGCGGACGGGTCCCGGCGGAGGGAGCAACTCCAGTTCGTATTCGCCGAGTTCGAAGCGGTCGCCGGCATTCAACACGAGCTGGCTACCCGGCGCGTGCCGCTTGCCGTTGATGAAGACCGGATTGACCTTGGAGATCACGGTCAAGCTGTAGACGCCTTCGGACTTCTCTTCGAGTTCAACGTGGGCGCGCGAGACGTGTTTCTTCGGGTCTTCGAGTACCAGCGTGCATTCCTCGCCGCGGCCGATGCTGATCTTGTTCTGCGGCCAGCTGCGGCTTGCGATCACGTCGGCGTGGCTGCCGACCTTCTTCAGGATCTTGATGCAAAGTGGCATGGTGTCTCAGGCGCTCCGGCGCTCGCCGGGACGGTGATGCCATTCGCCGTTCAGCATGGCGCAGAACTGGTCGGCCGCAGGCAGCCTCTCGCACAGCATCAGGCTGCGGCCGAATATCTCCGATTCCTCCGCCAGCCAGGCCGAGTACGGCGCGGCCAGCGGCTTGGCGAGCCCGCGCAGGCCCGCTTCGCCCTGGAATTCCGGCCCGAGCGGTATCCACAGCGCGCGCTGGCCGCGCGTGCGCGGCGGAATGGTCTCGTCCGTCTCTTCCAATGTGGCCACCAGGTCGGCGGGGAAACGCCGGTTGGCCAGTTGCGCATCGAAGGTGCCGACTTCGGCGTCCGGCGTAAGCGCAACGCTCACCACCGGCTCGACTTCGGCGTACCAGGTGTGCGCGCGCACCAGGGTCGCGACCGGGTCGATGCTTTGCGCCGGCAGCCTGCTCGCCACGGTGAGCGGGAAATAGCGGCCGACCGAATCGACACTGGGTACGATCACCCCTGCCCAGCCCTGCAGGCCGATGACACCGGGCGCGAGCACGAAACGCCAGGCCGGCGCGGACAGGAAGGCATCGCGCCAGGCGGCGCCGAGCAGCGTACGGCTCTCCGCGATCATGGTGTTGAGCCACGCATCCCACGGTTCAATGAACGTCGCCGGCAGGCGCCGCGTGACGAAATCGCCGTTCGTGGGAAGCTTGCCGTACCAGCCGGTCTCGAAGGATTCGTTCATGAGGTTTTGGGCGGCGCCAGTTTCTGGCTCGCGTCCCGGATTATGGCCTCGTCTTGCGGATGGCGCATCCCCGGCGCACCCTCGCCCAGGCCGGCCCGCAGATGCGCAATCAGCGCGGTCCCGTCGGCGCCGTCTTTGGAGCGCTCGCTCATGGCGTTTCCATGTCAGGGCCCGCGCTGGACAGGCAGGGCCCGATATTGCGTCTTACTTGACGCGACCGCTTTGCACTTCCACCTTCTCGCCGGCCTTGCGCGCCACTTCATACCACTGCAGCGACTCCGCATAGTCACGCGATATGCCGGCGATTCCCTTGTCGTAAATCTCCCCCAACCGCTTCGCGGCCTTGCCGTTGCCATTGCGCGCCAATGAGCGGTAGATCTTCACTGCACCGCGGGGATCGCTGGCCTCCATGGACTGGGCCTGCAGGAACATGTCCGCAGTCGGCAGCACCGGTGCGCTGGCGGTTGACGTCGCGGTATCCGTAGTAGTCGTAGTAGTAACAGCAGCGTCAGGTGTAGCCGTCACCGACGGCGACACCGTTGCGACCGGCACGCCCTTCTTCAGCGCCGCCTGACGCGCGAGCCGGTCCTCCTCCTCACGCTCGCGCTCGGATCGTGATTTGGCTTTCGGCGGCTCAGCGGCCTTGGCTACCGGCTCGCTCGCCTTGACTTCGGCCTTTGCCTCCTGCTTGGGCGCCGTTTCCTGCTTGGCCGCGACCGCTTCCTGCTTGGCCGCGACCGCTTCCTGCTTGGGCGGTGCCGGCGCTACGTCCTGCTTGATGTCGACCTTCGCCGATTTGGCAGCGGCCGCGGCGTCCTGCGCCTTCTTGCGCGCGTCGGCCGCGGCGGCCTCGCGCTGCTTGACGGCATCGGCCTGCTTCGCCGCTTCGGCCTCGGCGCGCTTGGCTGCTTCCTGCGCTTCCTTGATTTTCGCGACGTCGCCGCTCTTGCGCGCCGCATCTTCGGCCGCGCGCGCTTGCTCGAGCGCCTTCAACGACTCGAGTTGCTTTGCCTGCGCCTGCTGGAGTTCCTGCGACGCCTTGGTCGCGGTTTCGAGCGCGGCCGTCAGCGCCGCCTGCTTCTCGATGCTGCTCTTGTTGAAATAGTACCAAGCACCGCCACCTACCAGCGCAATGGCCACCACGGCGCTGATCACGACGCCGATGGGCATCTTTGCCTTGGGTGCATCGGCGAGCTCTTTCTTGAGCTGCGCCTCGCGCCTGGCCGCCTCGGCCTCGCGCTTGGCTGCCGCAGCCTCGCGCTTGACGCGTTCCTCGGTTTCCTTTTTCAGGCGCGCATCCGTTTCTGCCTTGACGCGCGCGAATTCCTCGGCCTGCTTCTTCGCCTTGGCCTCGGCTTCCGCACGCGCTTTGGCCGCCAGCACCTCGGCTTCCTGCTTTGCTCGCGCCTCGGTCTCGCGCCGCGCCTTCGCTTCCGCCTCCGCCGCAGCGCGCGCCTCGGCCTCGCGCTTCTGGTATTCGACTTCCTTTCTCGCCAGCTCGGCCTGCGCCTCTTTCTTCGCCTGGTCGATCGCCTCGAGCCTGGTTTTCTCATCGGCCGAGGCGTGCGCTCTGAGTTCCGCCTCGCGCTTCTGGTATTCCGCTTCCTTTCTCGCCAGCTCAGCCTGCGCTTCCTTCTTCGCCTTCTCGATCGCTTCCAGCCGCGCCTTTTCCTCGGCGATGCGCCGCGCCTCGGCTTCGGCTTCGCGCTTGGCGTACTCGGCTTCCTTGGCGGCCAGCTGCGCTTCCAGCTTGGCCTTTTCATCGGCCAGCTTCTGTTTGACCTCCGCCTCGCGCTTGGCGGCCTCTTCAGCCTCCCTCTTCTCCTGCTCCCTCGCCTTGGCCCCTGTGTCCTCGGGCGCGACGCCGCGCAGCTTGGCGATCTTGCGCTTGGCGAGCGCGGCGTAGATGCCGGTCGGGAACTGCTGGACGTAGAGCTCGAAATCGTCCGGGTCGTTGCCATCCTTGATCGCGCGCCAGAACTCCAGCTCCACCTCCTGGCTGCCCGTCTGCGTTGTGCGGCTGGTGTTCTCGTTCTTTGCCACGGCGACCGCCGGAGCGGGCTTGACCAGCGAGGTCAGGTCGCCCATCGAGCCCACGATCGTCTTTTCGGACTCGTCCTCCTCGGACTTGCCCTCCAGCGCGCGTTTGAGCGCCGCGCCGAATTCCTTTGCCGTCTGATAACGCCCTTCCATCGTCTTCGACAGCGCCTTGTTGACGACGTTGTCGAACAGCAGGGAGATGGTGTTGTTGATCGACGAGGGGACGGGCGGGTGGTCCTGGATGATTTTCTTCGCGATGGTCCAGGCCCCCGAGCCGGTGAATGGCTTCTCCCCGGTGAGGAACTGGTACAGGATGATGCCGGCCGAGAATATGTCGCTGCGACGGTCGACATTGCCCCCGGTGATCTGCTCCGGGGACATGTACGCGGGCGTACCCACCATGGTGCCGGCCTGGGTCTTCTCCGCCGCCGAGCGGTCGTCGGAGACGCGCGCGACACCGAAGTCGGCCAGCTTGACGCGCGCCTGGCCGTCGAGCATCACGTTGGCGGGCTTGATGTCGCGGTGCACGATGCCACCCTCGTGCGCGAAATCGAGCGCATCGAGCAGTTCGCACATGATGCGCACCACCTCTTTCAGCTCGAAGCGCTCGTTGGCGTCGAAGAAGTTCTTGAGCTCCTTGCCCTTGATGAACTCCATGACGATGTACGCGACGTCCTTCTCTTCGCCGAAGTCGTACACCTGCACGATGTGGGGGTGGTTGAGGCGCGCGACGGCCTGGGCCTCGCGCATGAACCGCATCGAATATTCCTTGGCGGCGTCATCGTCGTCCATGTGGCCCTTGAGGATCGTCTTGATGGCCACCTTGCGATGCAGCTTGGGGTCCATTCCCTCGTAGACGATCCCCATCGCGCCCTTGCCGAGCACGCTGGTCAGGTCATACCGGCCGAGTTGCTTCAGGTCAGGCGCGGCCGACATGCACGCTCCCTGATCCGCACCAAAGGCTCGCCAAGCGTCGGATTTTTTGGACGATTCCCCACAGCTTTATATTATCTTGGCGCGGCTTGGGCAAAACAAGGGCAGAATTCGCACCGGCGAGCGCCGGCGCAGTCAACTTCTCCCGGAAATTCAATCGGTTGGTCACTTGGGAACGACGCGCGACACAGGCTTCTCGATCGGTACGCCCTGCTCCCGCGCCTTCTGGTACCAGACAATCGAGGACTGCAAGTCGCGCTGCACCACGCTGTTGCCCTTGTCGTAAATCTGCCCCAGCTTGCGCTGCGCAAACCCATAGCCGCCTTCGGCTGCCTCAAGAAAGGCCTTGAACGCGCGCCCGTCGTCGCCCTGACGCTCCAGGGCGAGTCCCTCCTGGTAGCGTCGCATCGGCGCCTGGTCCTTCGAGGGAACGGCGAGCGCCGCCGCAGGCGCCTCTATCCTTGCGACCGCGACTTGCGATGCTGGGAGGGAGCTGCTGAGCAGTTCGCGCACCTCCCGGTCCGCCTCGGCGGGCTCGATCGCACTCACCGTTTCACGGGCCGGGATCATCAGAACGGTACCCACTTCGAGCAGGTTGATGTTGCCGCCCGGAAATGCGCTCCTGTTGGCACGCCAGATCGCCAGAATCATCTGGTTGCGGCTCACGCCATCGGCCTTGGCCTTGCGTGCGATCCCGAACAACGTATCGCCGCGTCGCACCTCGTGCCTGGCGGCCAGTTGGGCCTGCACCGGCACTGCATTCGCGGTGGCGCAGGCCAGCAGCAGCGCTGCGGCGCTGCGGCGCAGCATCATGACTCGCAGTAGTACTCGAGGATGTCGGTTGCCGTGGTTTTGGACTGGCCGAAGGCGATCCAGCCCCGGCCGCGCAGCGTGAACTCCTCCCGGCGCAGCACGATCTCGCGATCGCCTTCCACCATCACGAACGTGCCGTTGGCGCTATGGTCGGCCAGCACGAACTTGTCCAGCCGGCGCTCGATTTTGCCGTGCGAACGCGACGCCATGCGGTCGGTGACCACCAGGTCGGCGGCAGCGTCTCGCCCCAGCGAAACGGCCGTCACGTCGTCGACCAGCCAGTGCTCCTTGCCTTGCAGCACCAGCCGCAGCTTGGTTTTTTTAGGCGTCCAGACAGAGCGCTGCGCCGCCATCGTGGTCGCGTCCTCGCTCTGCTGCCACATCAGCTCGTACACCTCCACCTCCGCGGCCTTGCCCTTGATCTGGATCGCGGTGATCTTGCGCGTGGCCGACTTGAGCATCGGCGACATCAGCATCACGGTATCGCGCGCGGTGATGATCTGCCCCTTGACCGCGACATGCGACAGGCGCGATGCCACATTCACCGCATCGCCGAAAATGTCGCCGTCGGCCTGCTCCACGATCGGGCCGTAATTGAACCCGACGCGGATGCCGACCTTGCTGTTGCCGACCGGTTTCAAATCGGCAATCGCCGATTGCATCTCGATGGCTGCATCGGCTGCCGCGTCCGCGGTGGGGAACACCGACATGACCTCGTCGCCGAGGGTCTTGATGACCCGGCCCTTGGCCGCCTTGGTCCGCTCGCGCATGATGCGCACGCACTCGTCGATGGCCGCCTTGGCGACCTGGTCGCCCGCGATTTCGTAGAGTTTGGTGCTGCCGCTCACGTCGGCGAAAAGCACGGCGCCTTGGGCTTGCTGCTCGGCCATTTTTCTGCTTCGGCTCCCTCTGTCCCTGGAAACGCCCGCCAGCAGCAATACGGGGACCACGTCCCCGGCTCCTGACTCGAACCATTTTACACGCTGGAAAAAAAAGAGGCGCCGAAGCGCCCCTTGTTCCGCCGATCCGGCCCCGGACCGTCCCTCCGGGCTCCTATCAGCAGTTCTCGCCTTCCCTGCTTTCGTTGAAGCACTTGGGCACCGAGATGCCCACGCCCTGCAGCCGGTGGTCGATGGGCGGCAGCGTGCCGACATCGCCGGCAAAGCCGAATTCAATCTGTTCGGCCACGCTGTCGGTGCCGAAGACCGAGGATGCGCTCGCAGACGCCTCCGCGGCCGCGCTGGCGCCGGCGATCGCGGTGGCCTGGTTGGCCTGGACCCCCAGATCGTCGAGTGCCTTGATGACACCGCCGACTGACACGGTGATCTGTCCCGCCGGCGATACAGCCGCCGACGGAGAGGCCAGCGTGCCGCCGAAGACCCATGCGCCAGTTGCGCCGCTCACGTTGAGGTTCGTCGCGGCCAGCGAGATCGAATTTGCCGCCGGCGGGGCGGTCTCGCTGTTGATGCTCAGCGTGCCTGTGGTGACCGTCCCCGTGCCCGCAAAGCTGTTCGCGCTCAGCACGACGTTCCCCGTCGTCGTCGACGCCGCCGTGATGTTGGTCATCGTCAGCATATTCACGAAAGGAATCTGCGTCGGATCCGTGAATGTGCTCGGGTAGCCATCAGGCAAAGCCCCTGCGACAGTCAGATTGGCAAGCGGCGTGGTTTGGCCGATTCCCGTGCCCAGGACGACGTTGCCGGTGGTAACGATGACGAGGTTCTCTGCGCCAGCATTAGCACCGTTCACCGTGCTTCCGAGGGTAATCGCGCCGCCCCCCGTGCTTACCATGTTGGTCGAAGTGAGCAGCGTCACTGGTCCGGTATAGGTCTGCCCGAGCCCGGTCTGGATCGTCCCGTTCGTCGACGTGGCGCCGCCGCCATCGTTGAGCGTACCGGCCACGGTAAGCCCGTTAATAGTGTCGCCGAAAGTGTCCGCGCCAGAGCCGCCCACCACGTTGGTGATACCCGATACGGTCAGTGTATTGCCCCCGACCGTGTAGGTCCCCCCCGCGCCAAAGTCGCCCACCCAGGTCGCGGTCGCGTTCGCTCCCGTCAGCGTGCCCGAGGCATTCAGTACGTCGATGTTCGCAAACGTACCGGACACCCCCGTGATCGTGCCGCTGAATCCGTGCGCCGGCCCCGCCGCCGTGAGCGTCGGGTTCGAGAGCACGGTGCCTTGCAACGTGTCGGTGGCGGCAGAGCCTCCATCAACCGACCCGGTAAGGACATTGTCGATGTTGAACGTATCGCTGCCCGCACCACCGGCGAGGTTGGCGGTGATCGCCGTATTCAGGTTGAACGTATTGCCGCTTCCGCCGCCCGTCACCGTCGTCGCGCCCGTGAACAACGTTCCCGGGTTCGCCGTGAACACCCCGGCCGTTGACTGGCCGAACTGGATGTTCACGCCGCCTGCACCGCCGTTGATTGAATTCGCGGTGGTCACGTCGCTTCCGGCAATGATAGTCACCCCGTTGCCGGCAATCCCGGCCGCGCTAACTGTCGTCGACGTGCCGGACTGCAGTGTGACGCTGGCGATGGAATTGATTCCGGTTGTCCCGCCCACCGTGCCCACCGTCAGGCTGTCGGTGTCCCGGTAGCTGATCGCCCCGCCCGTATTGGCCGCGATCGTCGTGACCGCGTTGCCAGAGTCCGTCAGCGTGTACGCTCCAGCCCCCAGCAGCTCAAGTCCGCTTGCCGTGACCGTCATCGCCGCCGTCTGCGTGACCGTGCCTGCGTTCGTGGTCAGCGTGATGTTGTTACCCGCCGCGCTCAGCCCGTTCACCGTCGTGCTGAACACCGGTGCATCGGCCGCCACCGTATCGATGTTGTAGCCGTTGGCGTTCCGGAACGCGAGGTTCCCGCCGGCAGCGTTCATCGCTACCGTGCCGGCGCTCGCCACCTGGTTGTTCGCAGCCGACAGGTCGATTGCCGTGCCCGCATTGACCCCCAGCGTCCCGGCCGTGATCACCCCAGCGGCCGTCTGTGTCACCTGCCCTGCCACCGACTGCAGCGTCACCGTGCCCGCCGCACCCGAGTTGATCGCCTGGCTCACCGTCAGGTCCCCGGTCTGCGTGTTCAGCTTCACCGAGTTACCCGCAGCACCCGTGAATCCGACCGTCGTTACCGTGCCCACCGTCAGCGCGTTCGCATCCACGTACTTCACCGTCCCTGTGGTGCTGCCCGCAATCGTCGTCACGTCGTTGGTCAGGTTGGTGAGCGTGTGGCTCCCCGCCCCCTGCAACTCCAGCCCCACGGCCGTCACGTTCATGCCCGGACTCTGCGTCACCGTCCCCGCAGCCGTGTTAAGCGTGATGTTGTTGCCCGCCGCACTCAGCCCGTTCACCGTCGTGCTGAACACCGGTGCATCGGCCGCCACCGTGTTGATGTTGTAGCCGTTGGCGTTCCGGAACGCGAGGTTCCCGCCGGCAGCGTTCATCGCTACCGTGCCGGCGCTCGCCACCTGGTTGTTCGCAGCCGACAAGTCGATTGCTGTGCCCGCATTGACCCCCAGCGTCCCGGCCGTGATTACCCCAGCGGCCGTCTGCGTCACCTGCCCTGCCACCGACTGCAGCGTTACCGTGCCCGCTGCACCCGAGTTGATCGCCTGGGTCACCGTCAGGTCCCCGGTCTGCGTGTTCAGCTTCACCGTGTTGCCCGCCGCTCCCGTGAAACCGTTGGTGCTGTTCACTGTGCCCACCGTCAACGCCGTTGCATCCACGTACTTCACCGTCCCCGTGGTCGTGCCTGCGATCGTCGTCACGTCGTTGGTCAGGTTCGTCAGCGTGTAGCTCCCCGCCCCCTGCAACTCCAGCCCCACGGCCGTCACGTTCATGCCCGGACTCTGCGTCACCGTCCCCGCGTTCGTGATCAGCGTGATGTTGTTGACCCCCGCGCTCAGCCCGTTCACCGTCGCGCTGAACACCGGCGCATCGGCCGCCACCGTGTTGATGTCGTAGCCATTGGCGTTCTGGAACGCGAGGTTCCCGCCGGCGGCGTTCATCGCCACCGTGCCGCCGCTCGTCACCTGATTGTTCGCCGCCGATAGGCCAATCGCCGTGCCTGCGTTAACCCCCAGCGTGCCCGCAGTAATCGCCCCCGCGGCCGCCTGCGTCACCTGCCCGGCCACCGACTGCAGCGTCACCGTGCCCGCCGCACCCGAGTTGATCGCCTGGGTCACCGTCAGGTCCCCGGTCTGCGTGTTCAGCTTCACCGTGTTGCCCGCCGCTCCCGTGAAACCGTTGGTGCTGTTCACTGTGCCCACCGTCAACGCCGTTGCAT
>Ga0315910_10004429_pt1 | contig 11755 bp, 11 predicted proteins | sample EdamamesoilMG_FD_204470 | JGI IMG/M metagenome (GOLD analysis project Ga0315910, IMG submission 204470) | Garden soil microbial communities collected in Santa Monica, California, United States - Edamame soil | ecosystem: Environmental > Terrestrial > Soil > Garden | place: USA: California...
CCGCGCCGCACCCCGCCGCACGTCCTGTGTCCGGGCGCGGACACGACGGCGACGCTGCTCTGGCGCCTCTACGGCGACCCCGATGCGCGCGTCGAGCAGGTCGTCTTCAGCGCCATCCTGCCCGCCGTCGCGCGCGGCGCGGCGGACCTGGGCGTGTGCATCCACGAGGGCCGCTTCACCTACGAAGCGCACGGCCTGGAGCTGGTCGAGGACCTTGGCGCGCGCTGGGAATTGGACTTCGGCTGCGCGCTGCCGCTGGGCGGAATCCTGCTGCGCAAGTCGCTGGGCAAGCAGCTCGCGCGGCGTCTGTGCGCGGCGATCGAGGCCTCGATCGCCTGGTCGCGCGCGCACCCGCAGCGCGCGCTCGCCTGCATGCGCCGCCACGCGCAGGAGTTGTCGGACGAGGTGCTCTGGGCGCACGTGGATCTGTACGTCAACGCCGACACGCTGTGCCTTTCGGCCGCGGGGCGAGCCGCGCTGGACCGGCTCTCGGCGTGCGCGCGCGCGATGCCGGGCTTCGATCCCTGCTCGCCGCCGCTCGAGGTCTGGGGACGGGAGCAGCCGCTGCGCGTCTTCCATCTGCTGGCCGAGGAACCGGCGCGGGAGCTGCTGCTGCGCTCGCGGGACTGGCGGCCCGATTCGCTCGCCGGCGAGGGCTTCGTGCACCTGTCGTTCCCCGAGCAGTTGCCGGGCACGCTCGCGGCGCACTTCGCCGGCCACCCACGCCTGGTGCTGCTCGAGCTCGACGCGGGCCGGCTCGGCAGCGCATTGCGCTACGAGAGTTCGCGCGGCGGCGCGCTCTTCCCCCACCTGCACCGCGAGCTGCGCCGCGAGGACGTGCGCGCTCACTGGGAGCTCGCGCGGCGGTCGGGCGAGTTCGAGCTGCCCGAGCTCGAGAATCCGCTCGCGCCGTCCGTTGAACCAGGCCCGTAGCACCAGGGCCTCCTTCAGGGCCCGCTAGCTGAGAGCAACGCCCCACGCTTGCAGCGGTGCGAGCGTAGGGCGCTGGAGTTGCGGCGCTGCGCGGCGAGACCCGGAGGGGCGCAGCGCCTTGCGTCATGCCGAGACGGCGAACTAGCGCATGCCGCCGCCGGGCATGCCCGGCATGCCCGGCTTCGCAGGCGCCTTGGGCGCGGGCGCCGCGGGCTTGCCGCCGGCGTCACGCAGCTCGAGCATCTCCTTGCGGATCTCCTGCGCGAGGTTCTTGATGTCCTGCATGGTCTTGCGGACACGCGCGCAAGCAGCCTTGTTGCCTGCTTCTGCCTTCGCCATGTCTTCGCGGGAGGCCTCGGCGGTCTGGAGGAGCTTTTCGAAGTTCTGGGTCATGGTCTTTCCTCGGGTCTCGGACGGTCGTCCTCGGGCGCAGGGCGGGACGGGGGCCTCGCGCACCGCTGCCGGGGGCATCCCCGGCGCGACGACCGCCGGGGCAGGGGGCCCCGGCCGGTTTGGAAGGCGCCAGCCTAGCCAGCGCGCCCCAGGAGATGGAACTGAGCAGTCATGATTGACGTAATTATTTACGCGTCAGTCCCTTAGGGCCTCGATTTCCGCTTCGCGAGGGCCACAATCCGCTCCCATTCCGCCGCCGAGACCGGGTGCACCGACAGCCGGCTGCCTCTCTGGCACACCTGCAGGGAGGCCAGCGCGGGCTCGCTTTTGAGCTCCTCGAGGCTCAGCAGCCTCGGCAGGGCCTCGATGCCGCGCACGTCGACCATGTCCCAGCTCGGCGCTTGGGCCTTGGAGCGCGGGTCGAAGTGATCGTGCCCCGGCTCGAACTGCGTCGGGTCGGGGTAGGCCTCGCGCACGACCTCGGCGATGCCCGCGATCCCCGAAGGCGCGGCGTTGGTGTGGTAGATGAACACCAGGTCACCGCGGCGCATCGCGCGCAGGGAATTGCGCGCCTGGTAGTTGCGCACGCCATCCCAGGCGGCCTTGCGGCCGGCGGCGGCCATCAGATCGTCGAAGCTGAAGACGGCGGGTTCCGTCTTCATCAGCCAATGCTGCCGCCCGCGGGCCATCGGGCTCAGGACCAGCCCAAGGGACGGGTGGGACCGGACTCCAGGCGCCGCAGGGCCAGGGGCGGGCCGAGCATTTCGGCCACGAGGATCGAGCGGCCCAGCTGGGAACGGCTCCAGCGGTTGCGAGCCAGGGAGCGGGTCTTCGCGGCGGACTCGTAGGCCGCTTCGGCGCCGATCTCGCGCTGCAGCTTGCTCGCGGTGGCCCCGGTCAGCTCGAAACCGGCGAACTCGGCGCTGCCGCTGAAGCCGCGGGCCGCGCCCACGTGCTCCGCGGGCCTGCCCTCGCGGTCGGAGGCCAGCCCCTGCTGCGGAGCGAAGTCGGCGAACTCCGCTCCCAAACGCGGCGGGCGCGCGCCCAGCGAGTCGTAGCTCGCCGCGGTCTCCAGGCTCTGCTCGGGCTGAGCGAGCTCCGGCCGGCGGGTCTCGGTCAGCGCACGCGCCTCGGTCAGCGGCGCTTCCTCGGTCAACGCGCGCGACTGGGTCAGCACGCGCCTTGGCATGGCCGCGGGGATCGGGGCTGCCGCGGGCGCGTTCGGGATCGGCGGCGGGGCGCTGCTCTCGCCGCGCAGCAGCCGCTCCCATTGCTCGCGACCGCTGACCTGCGCTTCTTCGTGCTCGTCCTCGAGCGCCTCTTCTTCCTCGAGCTGGACCTCGAGCTCCTCGCGAGCCTCCGCGCGCGGAGCCTGCGCCGCGCCGCGCGCCTGGCGCTTCTTGGCCGCCGACTCCTGGATCGCCTTGAGGATCGCGGGGCCGATGAAAACCGCCAAGAAGACCAGGATCTTGATCCACGAACCGACGCCGCCGTCCTCCTGAACAGGAAGCAGGCTCGCCAGCGCCGCGGGCGCGGCCGAGGTCGGTCCGAGCTCGATCATTCCCCGCCCTTGGCCGGACCGCCCTCGCCCAGCGCACCGCGCATGCGCGTGTCGGCCTCCAGGTTGCGCATGCGGTACAGGTCCATCACGCCCAGATTGCCGCTGCGCAGCGCCTCGGCCATCGCCTTGGGCACCTCGGCCTCGGCGAGCACGACCAGGGCGCGGTTCTCGACCACGCGCGCCTGGAATTCCTGCTCGGCCGCGACGGCCATCGCGCGGCGCTTCTCGGCGTTGGCCTGGGCCACGCGCTTGTCGGCCTCGGCCTGGTCGGCCTGCAGCCGCGCGCCGATGTTGATGCCGATGTCGACGTCGGCGATGTCGATCGAGACGATCTCGAACGCCGTGCCCGCGTCGAGCCCGCGCGCGAGCACCGTCTTCGAGATGTGGTCGGGGTTCTCCAAGACCTGCTTGTGCGTGTCCTTCGAGCCGATCGTCGAGACGATGCCCTCGCCGACGCGCGCGATGATCGTCTCCTCGCCCGCGCCGCCCACCAAGCGCGCGATGTTCGTGCGCACGGTGACGCGCGCCTTGGCCAGCACCTGGATGCCGTCCTTGGCGACCGCGGCGATCTCGCTCTTGCCCGAGGCCGGGTTGGGGCAGTCGATGACTTTCGGCGTGACGCTGGTGCGCACGGCTTCGAGCACGTCGCGCCCGGCGAGGTCGATCGAGGCGGCGGTGCGGAAGGTCAGCGGAATCCCGGCACGGTCGGCCGCGATCAGCGCCACGACCACGCGTTCGACGCGCCCGCCTGCGAGCAGGTGCGCCTCCAGGTCGCGGCGGTCGACGTCGGGAATGCGCGCCTGCACGAGCATGATGCGCGCCTTGACGATCTGCGCCGGGTTCACCTTGCGCAAGCTCATCGCGAACATGTCGAACAGGCCGACGCCGGCCTTGGCCAGCACCGACTGCACGTACAGGTTCGCGTAGCGGATGAACACGAACAGGAAGACCAGCAGGAAGATGCCGAGCACCGCGAGCGCGGGGATCTTCCACCAGCCTTCGGGCAGGCCGCCGCCGGCGCTCTCGCCGCGTTGGAAGACGGTGGCGAGCGCGGGTGCGGCGAGGAACGGCAGCGTGCGGGTGGGGAACATCAGGAGCTTTCTTGGGTCGAAGGTGGGGAGATTGCTGCGGTCTGCGGCGCGCGTTCGACGACGACGCGATTGCCCGAGACCTCCAGCACTTGAACGGTTTCGCCGTGGTCGATCAGCTCGCCGCGGGTGACGACGTCGACGCGCCTTCCGGCGAAGCGTGCGATGCCCGCGGGCCGCAGCGGGCCCTCGCACACGCCCTGTTCGCCGACCAGGCCCAGGTCGCGCTCGTCGTAACTCTTCTGCGCTTCGAAGGACAAGCCCTTGACCACGAAGCGCCGGCCCAGCGGCGAGCGCGGGAACAACTGGAAGGCGAGCAGCATGGTCGCCGGCGTCAGCAGCGCGACCGCGATCATGAAGTTGACGCCGACGTCGGTCGAGATCGCGAAGGCGCTGACCAGCGCGCCGATGAACGAGGCCGCGGCGAGCACCGCGAGCAGGCCCAGGCTGACGAAGAAGACCTCGGCGAAAATGAACACCACGCCCAGGGCGACCAGCAGGATCGGCAGAGCCAGGCTCATCGAGCGCGCTCCGGAGCGACCTCGACGACCGCGCGCAGGCCCTCGACACCGACCACGCGCACACGCGCGCCGGCGTCGATCAGCGCGCCGGAAGAGCGCGCCTCGACTTCGTCGCGCTCGCCGTCGACGCGCACCTTGCCCACCGGCCGCAGCGGCGTCAGCGCCAGTGCGAGTTCGCCGACGATCGGCGCGCGCACGTACTCCGCCGCGGGCGCGCCGCCGGCGAATGCCGCCGTGGGGCCCTGCACCAGCCGCCCGACCACCGGCGTGCGCGGCAGGAAGCGCGAGACCAGGGCGCCCGCCGCCAGCGCGGCCATGATGCCGAGCATCAGTTTCAGCGCGCTGTCGATCGCCATCTCGCGACCGAAGGGCGAGGAAAGGAAACCCGGTCCGATTTGCGCGAAGGCCAGGCCGCCGAAAATCAGCGCGGCCCCGATCGCGCCGGGGTAGATCGCGCCGGGCATCACGAAAAGCTCGACCGCGACCAGCACCAGGCCGATGCCAACCGCCAGCAGGTGCGGGACGTCGGCCAGCCCGACCAGGTAGTTGCCGAAGAGCGCCAGGCCGAAGCACAGGATCGCCACCGCGCCGGCGAGGCCGAAACCCGGAGTCTTGAACTCGGCGACCAGGGCCATGACGCCGACGCCGATCAACAGGTAGTGCACGGCCGAGAGCCAGGAGGCGAAATCCTCGGAGCGCGTGCGCTCCACCGAGAGCACCGACGCCGGGGACATGCCGACCATGCCGAGCACGTCCTCCAGCGAGTCCGCGATTCCGTCGGCAAGGCCGAAGCCGACCGCTTCGGTGCCGCTGAGCGCCACCAGGTTGCCGCGCTCGGCGATCGTGCGCACGAGCTGCACGCCGCCCGCCTCGGCGCGCAGGTCGTCGTATTCGCCGGCGGTCACGATGCGCGTCTCGCCGCTCTCCATCCGCACCTGGCGCACGCCGACCTCGCGGTCGACCATCGCCTCGGCCAGCGCCGGCGGCCGGCCGTGGGACTCGGCGAAGGCGCGGAAGGCCGAGCGCATCGCCGAGTTGAACTTCTCGGCGACCGCGGGATCCTCGATCGAACGCAGACCGCCGTCGGGCGAGGGCTGGACCAGGAGCGCCGCGCCGATCACGCCCTGCGAGCGCATGTAGATCCGCTCGCAGGCCAGGGCCACCAAGGCGCCAGCGGAGTACGCACGGTCGTGGATCCAGGCCACGGTGGTCACCCCGTCCTTGCCGGCATCGGCCAGCTGCGTGGCCAGCAGGAACATCAACTCCATCTCGCCGCCCGGTGTGTCCAATTCGACCACCAGCGTGCGCGAGCCCTGCTTGGCGGCCTGGATCCCGCGCCGCAGCAGGCTGTGCGTGCCGGTGTCCAGCGGCCCGGCGATCTTCAGGTGCACCGCGGGAGCCGAGCTCGCCGTGCTCGCGCTCGGATCTTGGGCGCGAGCGGCGGGCCCGGGCCAGGCGCACAGCGCCGCCAGCAGGAGCATCCAGGCTGCGAGCCGGCGTGTCGTCCGCGGTCCACGAAGCGATGCAGCCATAGGGAAGGAGACTTGCACGCGTCTCTTATAGCTCGCGCCCACGCTTCTATTCCAGGCGCCGCCGGCCGCGCCACGCGCGAGCGCTCAAACCAGGTCGCTCTCGCCGAGCTGGTACCACCAATTCCAGCGCAGCCAGTCGACTCCGGCGCGCGGGTGGAAGGAGCGCGCGATGGTGCGGTAGGCGGTTGGAACCGCCAGGAAACCGCGCGCCTGGAACCAGGGAAACCACGCCGACCATTCGGGCACGATCGCCGCGATCCCCCGCGCGCCCTGGGCGCGTGCCGCGCGCGCCGTGGCCGCGAGCAGCGCCAGGCCGACCTGCGTTTCCCCGGGCGGGACGAGCCAATCGGCGATGCACCACAAGTCCTGCTGCGCGAAACTGGCGCGGCGCGCGATGCACACGCCGCGCAGGAAACCCGCGGCGTCGAGCACGCCATGGCGCGTGTAGCGCTGCCGCGGATGGTCGACGAAACGCCAGTTCCAGTAGTCGGCGTCGCGGATCGTGCTGGCGCGATGGCTGTCGGCGCAGCGGTCCCACAACCACTTCGCCTGCAGGTCGAAGCGCTCGAGCTCGACGGCCTCGGGCAGCGCGGCCGGCGCGGGAGCAGGCAGCGCCTCGAGCACCAAGGCCAGCTGCGTGCGCACGGTGTCGTAGTGCAACTCGCGTTCGCCCAGGCGCAGCGCGCGCGCGTTGGGCCAGCCGAAGTGCACCAGGTCCTTCTGCGCGCCGCCGTAACATTCGAAGAAGGCGCGCGCGGTCTCGACGAACAGACTTTGCCGCTGCGCGCGCGCGCGGTGCGCGGGATGCACCATCGAATCGACGATCTGAGCGAAGTGGCGCGGCCCGCCGTCGATCCACACGCGCACGGGCAGCGCGGCGTACTGCGCGACGACCTCGCCGGCGTGCAGCGCCACGAACACGCGCTGGCCGGCCGGATTGCGCTCGAAGGCCCAGCGCCATTGCTCCAGCGTGCGCGGCTGGAACCCGGGATCGTCGGCGCCGAAGACCTGGTTGAAGGTCTGCAGCAGCGAGAGTTCGTCGCCGGGGCGCAGCGCGCGGATCTCGTAGCCGTCCATCAGACCAGGTCCGTGTCGCCGAGGGTGTAGAACCAGCGCTGGAACAGGAACTCGCGATCGAGCGCGGGGTGGAAGCAGCGCGCGGCCAGGACGTACGGCGTCGGCGCGACGCAGAATCCCATGCGCTGGAACTGCAGCCACTCGCTCGCCGTGTCGGGCAGCAGCGCGAGCAGCTCGCGCGCGCCGGACGCGCGGCTCCTGCGCGCGAACCAGGCCAGCAAACCGAAGCGCGCGGCCTGATCCGTATCGGGCAGGATCCAGTCGCACAAAAGTCCAGCGCTGCGGCCCGCGAATTCGCCATGGCGGTACACGCCCACGCCGCGCAGTTGTGCGCCCTCGCGCAGCGCGCCGAAGACGTAGCGCGCGCCGGGATGCTCGCTGAAGCGCCAGCGCAGCCATGCTTCGTCGCGTTCGGCGCGCAGGCCGCGGCCGGCGCCGGCGCGCGCCTGCAGCTCCGCGACCCCGGCCGGAGGCAGCTCGCTTTCCTGGAGCTCGAAGCCCGCCGGTTGCTGCTGCGGCAGGACCTCGACGTCGGCCGAAAGCAGGTCCTGCGTGCGCACGTGCTCGTAGCCCAGGCGTCGCGAGCCGCTGCGCCACGCGGCCGGGTTCGCGAGGCCCCAGACCACGTGGTCCTGCTCGGGCGCGGCCCCGCAGTAGCTCTCGCGGTAGGCCAGTCCGGCGCGCACGAAGGCGCTGGCGCGCGCAAGGCCGCTGCCGCGCGGCCGGGCGTGGAAGGAATCGACCGACTGCGCGAAGTTCAGCGGGCCTTGCTGCGCGTGGACGCGCTGGCGCAGCGCCGCGTACTGCCCGCGCACTTCGCCGTCCGCGTCGAGGGCGAGCAGGATGTGCGCGCCCGCCGGGTTGCGCTCGAACTGCCAGCGCCAGTGCTGCAGCGTGCGCGCCTCGAAGTGCGGATCCTCGCGCGAGAAGACCCGCGCGTGCGCGCGCAGGATCGCGGCCTCGTCGCCGCGCTTCCAGGGCCTGAGGATCGTTTCGGCGCTCAAGCGACGTGCTGCGGCATGGCTGCTGACGGGGATCATCGAAGTGGCGGGAGCGCATGGGAATCGAACCCACCGGTCCCGCTGTTCACGGAACCCAACCGGCTTTGAAGACCGGGCAGCACACCAGCACCGATCCGCTCCCGCTCGATGAGGCCGCTAGTGGAACAGCCCGCGCGCCCGCGCGCAACTTCCACGGCGCATCCCGCGCCGATGGCGCGGATCACGCGCGCAGGTCGACCAGCAAACTGCCCGGAGCGCCGGCCTCCTGCTCGTCGGGCAAGCCGCCGGCCCAGCGCCGCAAGCGCGGCTGCTTCTGCTCGCGCCCGGCGACGCCGACCGAGAAGGGCACGCCGCGGCCGCGCGCCTCGGCGGGCAGCTCCAGCAGCAGCCGCGAGCCGCCGCGGTGCTGCGCTCCGCCGAGGTGCACCAGCAGTTCGGCGTCGCTCAGGCCGCCGGCGCTCTCGATCGCCACCTGCAGCAGCTCGCGGCGGCAGCGCAGCGTGACGCTGGCCGGCGGATCGCCGGGCCGTTCGCGCAACAGGTTCAGGCGCAGCGCGCCGCTGCCCAGCCGCGCGCGGCGCGTGCGCACCAGCGGCGTGTCGAAGAACAGCCGCTCCTCGGGGCGGCCGGGCCCGCGTGTCCAGCGCATGGCCGCGACCAGCAGCGGATCGCCGCCGGGGCTCCAGGAACCGCCGCTGAGGCGGAAGTCGACGCCCTTTTTTTCGCCCGGGCCCAGCTCGAAGCGCGCCGGCAGTCCCTGCACGTCGAAGGCCCCGCGGCGCACGCGCAAGCCCAGCCCGACCGCGACGGCGAAGCCGAAGGGATTGCGCACGCGCGCGCGCAGCTTCCAGGAGCCCGCCCACTCGCCGGCCGCGCCCGCGGGGAGCGCGTTGGCCGCATCGAGTTCCAGCGCGATCGGCTCGATCGGCCAGCCGCCCTCGTCGTGCGGCGCGAAGCGCGCCAGCGCGCGCGCGGCGAAGGCGCGCAAAGGTTCGTGCGTCGTGATCGCGAAGAGCGGCGTGCGCGCGCAGTGCAGCAGTTCCGCGGGGTCGTCGACCGCCAGCGCCCAACGCTCGCAGCTCCAGTCCGCGTCCGCTGCCGGACCGCGCCAGGCGCCGCAGCTCGCGCCTACGGCCGCCAAGCGTTCCTCGCGCACGAACTCGAGCTCCTGCGCGGACGGCCGCGGCGCCAACAGCATCGCCGGCAGTCCCAGGTCGCGCAGCTCGCGGCACAGCTCGCGGCTGCGCGAGGCGACGCGGACCGACAGCCGGCGTTCGGCTCCGGCCAGCACGCGCGCGAGCTCGGCGCCCGAGCGCGGCGCGGGCAGCTCGATCAGGTGCATCGGGTAGGCGCCCGGCGCCGGCCCCTCCAGCTCCAGCGCTTCCTCGAGCAGCGCCAGCGGCTCGTGCGCGAAACGGCGCTGGAACCACGAGCCCGCGTCGACGCCCGCCAGCTCCGGCAGCGTCCGCGCGGCGACCGGGCCCTGCGCGTCGCTGGTGCGATCGAGATCGGCGTCGGCCAGCAGCACCAGCTCGCCGCTGGCGCAGGCGCGCAGCTCGTAGCTGACGCCGTCGAGGCCCAGCTCCATCGCCGCCCGCAGCGAGGCCAGCGTGTTCTCCGGCGCGACCGCGGGCACGCCGCGTCGGCCGAGGATCCAAGGCGGTCCGGGCACGCGTTCGCCCAAGTCGCCCAGTCCGTCGAGGGGGTGGAACATGCGTGGAAAGAGTGTCCGCGCTTGTCTCTCGCGCGCAAGCGGCAAGAATGTCACACCCGCGGTCTCGCCCATGAACCACACGCCTGTCGAATCTCCCACCGATCGACGCAACTTCCGCCTGCTGGCCTTGGCCTGCGTGGCGCTGGCGGCGAGTTCGCTGGTCTGGGTCGTGCTGCAACAGGGCTGGGGCGCGCTCGGGCGCATCTCGGCGGTCGCCGCCTCGGCGCAGGCCGCAGGCAAGTGGCTGATCTTCGTCGGCGCCAAGCAGAACAACCCCTATGGCTTTGGCCCCTGGGAGATCTCGTACACGATCTTCGTGTTCGACCTGTTGCTCGCGCTGGTGCTCAACTCCTTCCTTCCGCAGCTCGAGCGCATCCCGCGCCTCGGACCATGGCTGGTGCGCACGCGCGAGAAGGCCGGCGCGGCCTACGCGGAATACCCCAAGCTCAAGCGCATGGCTTGGTGGGGCGTGACGCTGTGGGTCTTCCTGCCGCTGCCGGCTTCGGGTGCGGTCACGGGGAGTTTCGCCTCGCGCCTGGTCGGGCTCTCGCGCATGTCCGCCGTCGGAGCGATCGCCACGGGATCGTCGATCAACGGCGCGCTCTTCGCGGCCATGGCGCAGATGCTGGGTGCGAACAGCGAGTCGCTGCTGCACAACTGGCCGGTGACGGTCGCGTCGGCCCTGGTGCTGATCCTGGTCGTGTGGTGGGGCTGGAGGCGGCTGGTCAAGCTGCTGCGCGAGGACGCGTAGCTACACCAGCTCGACGTGCACTCCCGTCGCGGCCGCGAAGGCACCGATGCAGACGACCGGGAGGCCGCGCGCGGACAGCTCGCGCTCGAGGATCGGCGCGCGCGCCTTGGGGATCGCGATCAACAGACCGCCTGAGGTCTCCGCGTCGAACACGATGTTGAGCAGGCCTTCGGCGATCCCGGGGCGGATGCGCACCTCGTCGGCCAGCCCGATGCGGCCGCGCTTGGCTCCGCCCGAGCAGTGGCCGGCGCTGGAGAGCTCCAGCGCGCCGGGGAAGATCGGCAGGCGCGCGACTTCGATGCGCAGCGTCACGCCGCTGGCCTTGGCCACGTTGCGGCCGTGCCCCACCAGGCCGAAGCCGGTCACGTCGGTCGCCGCGCGCGCGCCGGCCGCGCTCATCGCCTGGGCGGCCTTGGCGTTGAGCGTCGCCATCTGCATCACCGCGGGCTCGATGGTCGGCCAGTCGATCACGCGCTTCTTCGCCGCGGTGGTCATCGAGCCCATGCCCAGCGGCTTGGTCAGGTAGACCAGATCGCCTGCGCGCGCACCCGAGTTGGCCGTCATGCGCTCGGGATCGACCACGCCGGTGACCGAGAAGCCGAACTGGATGTCGGACTCGACCGTGTGTCCGCCGACGACCACCGCTCCCGCCTCCGCGATCTTCTCGAAGCCGCCGCGGAAGATCTCCGCGGTCCACTCCGGCGGAAATCCCTTGGGCAGGCTGGCCAGCGTGAGCGCGGTCAGCGGACGCCCGCCCATGGCGTAGACGTCGGACAGCGAGTTCGCCGCGGCGATCGCGCCGTACCAATAAGGATGGTCGACGACCGGCGGGAAGAAATCGAGCGTCTGCACCAGGGCCACGCGCGGGCTTCCCGGCGCGCCGGCGGGCACGCCCTCCGAAGGCCCGAGCACGAAGACCCCTGCGTCGTCGAAACTCTGCGGTCCGACGAGCATGCGCGCATCCTTGAGGTCCTCGAGCGGGCGCAGCACCTGCGCCAGCTGCCCTTGCGGCAGCTTGCCCGCTCACCCCGCGCAGGCGGCGTAATCGATCAATCGCTTCTCAGGCTCCGTGTCCATTCCGCAGATCGTAGCCCCCCACCCCACCCACCGCCACCGTACGGTGTCGCACCAACTTCGATCACCTTTCGGTGTCGCACCAACTTCAGCGACGATCCGTGTGCGGC
>Ga0315910_10004430_pt1 | contig 11751 bp, 7 predicted proteins | sample EdamamesoilMG_FD_204470 | JGI IMG/M metagenome (GOLD analysis project Ga0315910, IMG submission 204470) | Garden soil microbial communities collected in Santa Monica, California, United States - Edamame soil | ecosystem: Environmental > Terrestrial > Soil > Garden | place: USA: California...
AAGGGCCGCAAGGTCCGCACGCTGCGCCACGGCATGGCCGGCGAGCCGGGTGTGGAGATCTGGGGCCCGTACGGCGAGCGCGAGGAAATCGCCGCTGCCATCATTGAGGCTGGCAAGGAATTCGGCCTGGTGCCGGTGGGTTCGCGCGCCTATGCGACGAACACGCTGGAGTCCGGCTGGGTGCCGTCGCCGCTGCCCGCCGTGTACACCGACGAGCGCATGAAGAAGTACCGCGAGTGGCTGCCCGCCAACTCGTACGAAGCTGCCGGCGCCATCGGCGGTTCGTTCGTCTCGAAGAACATCGAAGACTACTACCTGACCCCGTACGAAATCGGCTACGGCCCGTTCGTGAAGTTCGACCATGACTTCATCGGCCGCGAAGCGCTGGAGAAGATGAACGGTGGCAAGGGTGGCCGTCGCAAGGTCACGCTGGCCTGGAACGGCGAGGACGTCGCGCGCATCCAGAACTCGATGCTGCAGAAGGGCGACCACTACAAGTACATCGAGATGCCGCTGTCGAACTACGCCAACAGCAACTACGACCAGCTGACTGCCAATGGCAAGACCGTGGGCGTGTCGCTGTTCTCGGGCTACTCGTACAACGAGCGCTCGTTCCTGTCGCTGGCCACGGTCGACGAAGACGTGGCGATCGGCAACGAGGTGGTGCTGCACTGGGGCGAGCCGAACGGTGGTTCGGGCAAGACCACGGTCGAGCGCCACAAGCAGGCCGAGATCCGCGCCGTCGTGTCGCCGGTGCCGTATGCCGTCACCGCGCGTACCGCGTACGCCGATGGCTGGCGCACCGGCAAGAAGTAAGGGCGGGCGCCCCCCGAGGCGCACAAGCAAAAAAGGGCAGATGCGCAAGCATCTGTCCTTTTTTTTCATCGTCTTGAAAGGGCGGGTGGAAACACCCGCCCTTTTCTTTTGCCCGATCAACTGACCGAAAAATCTCGCCTGCCACTTTCGCCTGTCGAAGCCTGCGACTCCGGAACCCTTGTAGGAGAGGGCCGGGCAGGCGAAAACCCGATTTTGGTCAATAATGAAACGGCCCGGGCAGGAACTCTGGCGAGAGTCTTAGCCGCAAGGTAATGTCCATCTCCTGACCGCGTTCAGAAATGTTCATAAATAGAATTGGGGGTTCAATGCGAGGCCTGTACGCAGCATTGTTGCTGATGGCTGCCGCCACTGTGACAGCCCAGGAGGGCTTTCCGCTGGATGGCACCTGGCGTGGAGAAACCACTGCCAAGGACGGATCGCACCGCACGATCGTGCTGATCATGCAGTGGGATGGCAAACAGATTAATGGCACGCTGAATCCCGGACCGAACGGCACGGATTTCAAGGGTGGCAAGCTCAATCCCGATGGCTGGAAGTTCACTCTCGACGTGAACACCAAGCAGGGCCAGAAAGTCCACTTCGACGCCGCCATCTCCAACCTCGGCAAGTACAACCGCGTGCTGGCCGGCAAGTGGACCGAAGGCGCCGACAGCTTCGACATCCGCTTCGTACATGAGTAACGCGCAGATGATCACCTCAAAGAACAAGTTTCATCGGGGCGCTGTCGCGTTGCTGCTGATGGCATCTGCCGGCATGGCGCTGCAGGCGGCGGCCGCGCCGGCACCGCGCAACAAGGACGGCAGCATCAAGCTCGACCGCGCGCCTGGCGAAAAGGGCTACTGGGATGGCCCCACCGCCACCAGCCTGGTGGAATCCGGCGTGAAGGTGGATTTCGACGCCAATGGCAAGCTGAAGAACATCGCCGATGCCTCGAAGGTGGCGCCCTTCCAGCCCTGGGCACTGGCCCTGTACAAGTTCCGCCAGCAGAACAACTTCGTCGATGACCCGATGAAGGTGTGCATCGGCTCGGGAAATCCGCGCCAGATGATGACGCCCGGCGGCGTGCGCTTCATCCAGGACAACAACTACAAGCGCATGTACATGATCTTCGGCGGCGGCAACCGCACGTGGCGCACCATCTACATGGATGGCCGCGATCCGCCGGTGGCGGAAGAGGTCTCGGCGACCTTCCTGGGCCTGGCAGTGGGCAAGTGGGAAGGTGACACGCTGGTCGCCACCTCCACGGGCTTCAACACCCGATTCTGGATGTCCAATGGCGGCTTGCCGCACACCGAGGCGTTGACGCTGACGGAACGTTTCAAGCGCACTTCCAAGGAAGTGCTCGAGTACGAAGTCACCATCGACGACCCGCGGACGTACACGCGCCCGTGGAAGGCGGCGTGGACATTCAAGTGGACGCCTGGCGACATCCAGGAACAATTCTGCGAAACCGGACGTGAATAGGAGAGCGACGATGTCCGATTCTTCCCTGAACAAGACGATGCGCATCCTGCTGGCAGTGGTGCTGATGGCGGGCGCCGCCACGGCCATCCAGGCGCACCATTCCTTTGCCGCGCAGTACGACTCCAACAAGCCGGTCAACATGGCGGGAGTCGTCACGAAGGTGGAGTGGACCAATCCGCATGTGTACATCTACGTCGATGTCACGGACGCGGCCACCAAGAAGGTCAGCAACTGGTCCTTCGAGATGGGCCCGCCGCACATGCTGCAGAAGGCCGGCTGGAAGCGAAACGACCTGAAGATCGGTGAGGAGGTCGCGGTCGATGGCTGGCTGGCCCGTGACGGCAGCAACAGCGCCAACGCCCGCCGCGTGACCCGCAAGAGCACCGGCGAGACGCTGGGAGCGGCCACGTCCAACGCCCAGCAGACCACCGGCTCGGGAACCAATACGGCCGCGCCGTAGCCAAAGGATCCTGATCCCATGAAAAAGCTCGCCATAGGAACCATTGCGCTGGGCCTCGTGGCCGGCATTGCGGTGTACGCCCAGAATGCGGCGCCGCAACAGCCTGCTCAGGGGCAGGCGCGCCGCCCGGCTCCGCCACCCGCGAAGCCCGCGCCGCGCTGGCCGGATGGACGCATCAGCTTCTCGGGTAGTCCTACAGACGTCGGCAACTGGGAAGGCCCGGCCAACGCCTCGATCTTCTTCAATGTCGTCGACGGCAAGAAGGTGACGCCGGCGTCGAGCCTGTCCACCAACAAGACCGTGGACGAGATTCCCTTCCAGCCCGGCATGCGCAAGCTGTATGACTCGCGCTGGGACCAGGCCGAGGACCCGCACACCCGCTGCAAGCCCTCGGGTGGTTCGCGTTTCTGGCACACGCCCTATGGCATCGAGATCGTCGATCTGCCCGAAACGAACGAAGTGATCTTCCTGCATGTGGGCGCGCCCCACAGCTGGCGCGTGGCCTATCTCGACGGCCGCGAGCATCCGAAGAACATGAAGCCCAGCTGGTACGGCCACACCACTGCGAAGTGGGAGGGCGACACGCTGGTGATGGACACGGTGGGATTCAACAACCGGTTCTGGCTGACGCGTGAAGGCGTGCCCACCACCGAGAAACTGCATCTCATCGAGAAGCTGTCGCGTCCGAATCACGATCAGCTGCGTTACGAAGCCACAGTGGACGATCCGGGTGCGTACACCGCTGCCTGGACGGGAGGATGGAATCTCCGCTGGTCCGAGGGCAACGAGCCCTTCGACTATCTCTGTCAGGAAAACAACCGCGATCCGGCCCGCATGACCGGCGGCGGTGTGGCGGACAGCAACCGCTCACGGTAGGCATTGATGGCGGCGCATATCGTTACAGCCAGACTCACGCGCATCGCGCTGCTGGCTGCGGTGTGCGGGCTTGGCTCGCCCGTATTCGCCGACGGCAAGAAAGCCGCCGTTGCCCACGGCGGCGGCGTGGACAGCGGCGCGCTGCTCGACAAGTACTGCACTGCCTGCCACAACTCCACCGACTATGCCGGCGGACTCGATCTGCAGGGCACCAGTGCCGCATCCATGGGCGGCACGCCGGATGTGGGCGAGAAGGTGATCAAGCGCCTGCGCGCGGGCATGATGCCGCCGGTGGGTGAGGACCGCCCGGACTACGACACGGTGCAGAAGCTGGCGCAGAGCCTGGAGCTGAGCATCGACAAGACTGCAGCCACCAGGGGCGCCAATCTGCCTGCGCCGGGCCTGCATCGCCTGAACCGCACCGAATACACCAACGCGATCCGCGATCTGCTGGCGCTCAACATCAACGCCGCCAAGTTCCTGCCCTCCGACGACTCCAGTCACGGCTTCGACAACATGGCGGGCACGCTGACCACATCGCCGGCCCTGATGGAGGCGTACCTTTCGGCCGCGGGCAATATCAGCCGCCTGGCCCTCGGCACGGAAACCGCGCCGACGCTCGCGGTGTTCGATGCGCCACACGACACCAGCCAGAACGACTACGTCGAAGGCCTGCCGTTCGGCACCCGCGGCGGCATGCTGATCGAACACGAGTTCCCCGCCGATGGCGAGTACACGTTCACCGTGAAGGGCATGACCGGCTACTTCACCGCGGTGCTCGGCAACGTCAAGGGCGAGAAGCTGGAAGTCACCGTCGACGGCAAGCGCGTGTACCTGTACGACTGGGACAAGGAAATCTCCACCAAGCGCGGTGATGGCGGCAAGACGCCGGCGATACCGGTCAAGGCGGGGTTCCACCGCATCGGCGTGGCGTTCATCGCCACCAGCGATCTGCCCGACACCGGGCTCAACCGGTCGTTCCAGCGGACGATGAACTCGCCCGGGTCAATCTCCGGCTACACCTTCTATCCCCACGTGGGCCAGGTGTTTATCGAAGGCCCCTTCAAGGGCGCGGTGGCCACCGATACGCAGAGCCGTCGCAAGATCTTCGAGTGCTATCCGAAGAGCGCCGGCGAGGAAGCGGCCTGCGCCAACCGGATCATCACCACGCTGACCACGAAGGCCTTCCGCCGTCCGGCCAGCGCCGCAGACATCAGCACGATGACTGCGTTCTACCGCAGCGGCCGTGAACAGGGCGGCAACTTCGACAGCGGCATCGAGGCGGTCATCCAGCGCCTGCTGACCGATCCGGATTTCATCTATCGCGCCGAAATCGAGCCTGCCAGGGCCGCGCCGGGCACCGCCTACCGCATCAGTGACCTGGAGCTGGCGTCGCGACTGTCGTTCTTCCTGTGGAGCAGCATTCCAGATCTGGAACTGATCAAGGTCGCTTCCGCCAACAAGCTTCATGAACCGAAAATACTGAAGCAGCAGGTGGATCGCATGATTGCTGATCCGCGCTCGCAGGCGCTGGTGCAGAACTTCACGGGCCAGTGGCTGAATATCCGCGGCATTGCCGCCAGCGAACCGGCCGTGAACCTGTTCCCCGATTTCGACAGCACGCTGCGCGCGGCGTTCAGGCGTGAAGTGGAGCTGTTCTTCGCCAGCGTCATCCAGGAAGACCGCAGCGTGGACGATCTGCTGACGGCGGATTACACCTTCGTCAACGAGCGTCTCGCCCGGCACTACGGCATCCCCGGTATCTACGGGCCACAGTTCCGTCGCGTCCAGCTCGGACCTGACCAGGACATGCGCAGGGGCCTGATTGGCAAGGGCGCGCTGCTGACCGTGACCTCGGATGCGGAGCGCACCTCACCCGTGAAGCGCGGCAAGTGGTTCCTGCAGACCTTCTTTGGTGTCAGTCCTCCGGATCCGCCGCCGGGCGTGGAAACCAAGCTGGAACACAAGGCCGGTGAAGCCCCGAAGACCATGCGTGAGCGCCTCATCCTGCACAGCACGAACCCCAGCTGCGCGAGCTGTCACAAGATGTTCGAGCCCATGGGCCTGGCGATGGAAAACTTCGATGCCGTGGGGCAGTGGCGCACCACGGAGGTCGGCCTGCCGATCGATTCCGTCGGCATCATCACCGACGGTACCCGCATCGAGGGCATCAAGGGTCTGCGCGACCTCCAGGTGCGCAAGCGGGAAGTGTTCGCGGAAGTGGTGACCGAGAACCTGATGACCTATGCCATCGGCCGCGGCTTGGACTACAACGACATGCCGCTGATCCGCTCGCTGGTCCATAACGCGGAGAAGGACAACTACCGGTTCTCTTCGCTGATCATGGGTGTGGTCCAGAGTCCGGCCTTCACCATGAACATGAAGGCCCTCGAGAACTCGAAGCCGGCGGCCACCACGGTTGCGAAGAGGGGGGACTGAACCCATGTTCATCACCAAGAAGCACATCAGCCGACGCGCGCTGCTGCGCGGTGCCGGCACCGCGCTGGCCCTGCCCCTGCTGGATGCGATGATTCCCGCCATGACGGCGGAGGCGAAGACCGCGGCAAAGCCGCCGCCGCGCTTCTTCGGCGGATTCGTGCCGCATGGCGCGGCGCCCGGCTACTGGATTCCGGAGAAGGTCGGCGCACTGCCGGGCGAACTGCCGTTCATCTGGAAACCGATGGAGCCCTTCCGTCAGCATCTGAACATCCTGACCGGCCTGCACTCTCGCTCGTCCGAGCCGCCTCCGGGTGAAACCGGCGCCGATCACTGGGTCGCCGCCGCGTTCCTGTGTGCGGACAAGCCGCGCAAGACCGCCGGCGCCGACGTCTACGCCGGCCAGACCATCGACCAGATCATCGCCGCGAAGTACGGCCAGGAAACGCTGCTGCCGTCCGTGGAGATTTCGGTAGAAGACCCTGGTTCGGGTTCAAGCAACTGCGGCGAAGGCTACAGCTGCGTCTATACCAACACCATTGCCTGGAGCTCGCCGACCACGCCCCTGCCGATGGAACTGAACCCGCAGGTGGTGTTCGAGCGCATGTTCGGCAGCGGCAGCACCGCCGAGCAGCGAGTGGCGCGCCGCGAACGCAACCAGAGCATCCTGGACTCGGTCAACGACAAGATCAAAGGCGTGCGCAGCGAGATCAGCGCGCCGGACCGGGCGCGCCTCGATGCCTTCACCGACAACGTGCGTGAAATCGAACGTCGTCTGCAGATCGCCGCCAGCGTGACGACTGCTGCGCCCGAGGATTTCGCGGTGCCCCCCGGCATTCCGCAGTCGTTCGATCAGCACATCAAGATCATGTTCGACCTGCTGGCGCTGGCCTTCCAGGCGGACATCACCCGCGTCGGCACCATGCTGTTCGCGCGCGACCTCACCGGGCGTACTTATCCGGAGAGCGGGGCGCCGACCGCGGGATTCCATGGCCTTTCGCACCATGGCGAAGATCCGAACCTGATCAACCAGCTCTCGAAGATCAACCAGTATCACGTCAAGATGATGGCCTACTTCGTCGAGAAGCTGGCCAGGACCAACGACGGCGACGGTTCGCTGCTCGATCATTCGCTGCTGCTGTATGGCACCAACATGGGCAACCCGAACCAGCACGTGCACTACGACGTGCCCCACATCCTGGTGGGCGGCAACAACGGCAGGCTGAAGGGCGGACGCCACCTCGCGTACCCGACCAAGCAGGTGCCCACAGGCAACCTGCTGCTGAGCATCCTCGACCAGTTCGACATCCAGCGCGAAAGCTTTGGCGACAGCACCGGACGCCTGTCCGGCCTGGTGTGACGGAGCCGGGGACAGACAGCGTGCGTGGCCTTGCATTGAAGACCCTCTCCGCCATGTTGCTGGCGATCCTGGCGAGCTCCGGCGTTGCGTTCGCGCAGTCCGAAGTCGCCGATGCCGCGAGCAAAGGGGACAGGGCGCAGGTCGAGCGTCTCCTGAAAAGCGGCGCCGATGTGAACGCCCAGCAGGGCGACGGCGCCACCGCGCTGCAATGGGCCGCCTATCGAGGCGATGCGAAGCTGGCCGAACTGCTGCTGAAGGCCGGAGCGAAGCCGGGCCTGGCAAACCACAATGGCGCAACACCTTTGTGGCTGGCTGCCACCAGCGGCGATGCCGCCGTGATCCAGGCTCTGCTCAAGGGCGGCGCTGACGCCAACGAAGCTTTGCCGCTGGGTCGTCGCCCGCTGATGCTGGCCGCCCGCTCGGGCAATGTCGACGCCGTGCGTGCGCTGCTCGAACATGGCGCGGACGTGAACGCCAGCGAAACGGCGCGTGGGACCACCGCGCTGATGCAGGCTGCCGACCAGGGCCACGCCGCGGTATTGAAGGAACTGATCGGCCACGGTGCCAAGGTGGCGGCCGTATCGAAGCCGGTGCTGCGCGACGGCCGTTCGGCGGCACTGGGCAACGCCAATGATCCCCGCCGCGCCGTGCGTCAGCAGGCCATCGCGGTGGAGTGCGAAAAGGAAAAGCCTGATCTGGAACAGATCAGGGCGCAGCGTGTGCTGTTGATGGGTGACAGCCAGAAGACCGTTGCTGCCACTGAATTGTGCAAGGGAATACGACGCAGTGGCCTGGGCTTCGTCACCATCGACGGCGCCGGTGGCAATGCAGGCGCTGGTGTCGGTGGGGAAGTGCTCTTCGAAGAGGACGCGAACGGCAACCCGGTCCTGGATGAAAATGGCGATCCGGTTCCTGTCAGGAACAATGGTCGCCGTCCCCCGCCGCGCGCACCGGATGGCGGCGCGTTGACCGCGCTGGTCTACGCCGCGCGTGCCGGCAGCATCGATGCCGCGCGCGTGTTGCTGGAAGGCGGCGCCGACGTGAACCAGACGACACTGTACGGCTGGAGCCCGCTGCTGGCTGCCACGCAGAACCAGAACTATCAATTGGCGAAGTTCCTCATCGAGCACGGCGCCAACGTGAACCTGGCCAACAAGGGCGGCTGGACGCCGCTGTACCTGGCCACCGACAACCGCAACATCGAAGGCGGCGACTACCCGACGCGCACGGCCGACATGGACAGCCTCGCGTTCATCACGTATCTGCTGGACAAGGGCGCCGACGTCAACGCACGCATCACCGAGAGCACGGAGACGCGCACCGTGTTCACCAATCAATGGTTGAACGAAGAGGGCGCCACCGCGTTCCTGCGTGCAGCGCAGTCGGGCGACCTGCAATTGCTGAAGCTGCTGGTGGCGCGTGGTGCCGACCCGAAGATCAATACCAAGCTCGAGGTGACGCCGCTGGCGGTGGCTGCCGGCATCGGCTGGGTGGAAGGCGTGACCCGCGAACACTCCACCGCGGAGACGGTGGAGACCGTGAAGTACCTGCTGTCGCTGGGCATCGATCCGAACCTGCAGGCCGAGACCGGCCGCGTCGCGCTGCACGGCGCCGCGCACAAGGGAGCGACTGAAGTCGTCAAGGTACTGGCGGCGGCGGGCGCCCGTCTGGATGTGCAGGACTTCGGCAACACCGACAACCGCGGCAGCCCCAAGCTTTCGACCCGCACCTGGTTGCCGATTGACTACGCAGACGGCCTGGTGCGCGTGGGCGTGCAATCGGCCATTCCGCATCCGGAAACCGCCAAGGTGTTGCGCGAATTGATGCTGAAGGCCGGCCTGAAGCCGCCGCCGGAAGGCCGCACGCTGGAATCGCTGTGCATCGTCGAGGTCTGCAAGCCGGGATACGACCCGGTCAGCATCAACGATTCGCCATGAATCACTACAGGCATTTGATCTGAACGGACCGCCCGCGGGTCCCACACAGAAAACGACAGGGGAAGGGAATCATCTAGCGTTGATTTGACATAGTCCGGGTCCATAACAATCAGGGGGTCGAATGAAGAAGCCAGTACACGGGCGCGTTGCTGCTGCAGTTGCGCTCGCCATCACGATGTCGTCCACGGCGTGGTCAGCCGAACCGGCAGGCGCCGAGTCGGAGCAACTCGAGGAAGTCCGGGTCACAGGATCGCGTATCGCACAGGCGCCCGGCATGTTCACGCCGACGCCGGTCACCGCGGTGGACATGCAGGAACTCGATTCACTGGCTCCTGGCAGCCTCATCGAAAGCCTCTCGACGCTGCCTCAGTTCTTCGGCAATCCCTCGCCGCAGCAGGCGCTGGGCGGACAGAACTCCGGCGGCTCGAACCTCGACCTGCGCGGCGCGGGCGCTCAGCGCACGCTGGTGCTGCTGGATGGCCGCCGCATGGTGTCCAGCAACCGCTTCAGCACCGTGGACGTCAACAGCCTCCCCGACATGCTCATCAAGAGTGTCGAGACGGTGACGGGCGGTGCGTCCGCCAGCTACGGAACGGATGCCGTGGCCGGTGTCGTGAACTTCATGCTGGACACCCGCTATGAAGGCCTGAAGCTGCACGGCCAGGGTGGCACCACTTCGCGCCACGACGGCGACAACTGGGAATACGGCCTCGCCTTCGGCACCAAGATGGGAGAGAAATTCCACCTCGTGGGTTCGTTCACGAAGGCGGACAACGACGCCATTGCCTCCGAGGAGTCGCTGCTGTCGCGTCACTGGTTCAACCAGGCCTCGCGCGTCACCAATCCTTCCGCGACCGGGCCGGCCTTCCTGCTTCGCCCCTATGTTGCGCCGACCAACTTCACGCCGAATGGCCTGATCGTCGATACCGGCGCGCCGGCGCTGAACAGGCTGCAGTTCAACGGCCTGGGCAATTCGCTTAGCCCGCTGCCGTACTACGGTGTGGGCAGCCGCGATGCCGGTTGCCAGTGCCAGGCACAGCCCGTCCAGAACCTCGGCGTCAGCGCTGACGACGAAGTGGCCGTGGGTTACGAGCGCACCACCGGCTTCGCGCGCCTGGGTTTCGACCTCAGTGACAACACCGAGCTGTTCGTGCAGGCGCTGTATGCGGACAATGCCGCCAGCCAGCGTCGCGAGAGCATCGCGTTGCTGGCCACCTGGCAGGGACGCATCTATTCGAACAACGCCTTCCTGACGCCGGCACTGCAGCAGCAGATCTTCAACGGCGCGCCGACCAACCGCACTTCCACTGACAACACCACCGGTACGCCGGAGCAGGTGCGCTTCGTGGGTTACGGTGTCTACATGCCCGACACGGCGGACAATCCGCTGGGCGAGACACGCCAGACCACCGCCAACGAAATGAAGACCTTCACCGGAGGCTTCAGCACGAAGCTCAGCGGCGCGCTGGAGGGCTGGTCCATTGACGGATACGGGCAATGGGGCCAGAACCGGCAGGACTTCATCACCGACAACGGCATCCGCGTCGATCGTCTGTGGTTCGCCGCCGATGCGGTGCGCGATCCCAGCGGCAATATCGTGTGCCGCGCGGCGCTGCCGCAGTACGACACCACGGGCGTGCTGAAGGGCTGCGCGCCGATCAACCTGTTCGGTGACGGTCGCAACATCACGCCGGAAGCCGCTGCCTGGATCATCGATCCGCGGAAAGTGGCCTCGCAGTGGATCGACCAGACCCTGGCGGAAGTGTCGATGAGCGGCACGACTCCATGGGGACTGTCGGCCGGCAATATCTCGATGGCATTCGGCGCGTCGTATCGCAAGGAAGAGCTGAACCAGCGCACCGTGGATCCGGCTGATGAGTTCCCGGCACTGCCGGATGGCCGCCTGTTCTCCGACCTGGGTCTTGCGCCGGCCGGCCTGCGCGGTCTGGTCGAGCAGGGACTGCCTCCGGGCACCTCTGGTCTCTATCCGGGCTACGCGGGCTATCCGGGCCTGCGCTTCGTGGGCACGGGTTATCGCGGCGACAACAACTCGAGCTCCGTGCAGTTCAGCAGCCTGCGCGCGGTGTCGGGCTCGAGCAGCGTGTCGGAGGCCTTCGCCGAATTCCAGGTGCCGTTGCTGAAGGGACTGTCCTTTGCGGAAAACGTGGACACCAACCTGGCCGCGCGCTACGCCGACTATTCCGGGTCTGGCGGCGTGTGGGCGTGGAAGGTGGGCCTGAGCTGGGAGATCAACGAGCAGATCCGCCTGCGCGCCACGCAGTCGCGTGACGTGCGCGCACCCAACCTGCGTGACCGGTTCGACCAGACGCGCGGCGGCTTCACCGTGACCGATCCGGCCAATGGCAACGCCACGGTGTCGG
>Ga0315910_10004431_pt1 | contig 11750 bp, 8 predicted proteins | sample EdamamesoilMG_FD_204470 | JGI IMG/M metagenome (GOLD analysis project Ga0315910, IMG submission 204470) | Garden soil microbial communities collected in Santa Monica, California, United States - Edamame soil | ecosystem: Environmental > Terrestrial > Soil > Garden | place: USA: California...
TCGGCGAGCGAGGCCTTGCCGCTGGCCTTCTGGATCTCCTCCAGCTTGGCCAGCGCCTTGAGCACCGGCTTGTTGACCGCCCAGTCCTTCTGCGGCGCGAGGCGGATGCGCGCGCCGTTGGCGCCGCCGCGCTTGTCGCCGCCGCGGAAGGTCGAGGCCGAGGCCCAGGCGACCGAGACGAGTTCACCGACCGACAGGCCCGACGCCGCGATCCTCGCCTTCAGGTCGGCGATGTCGGCGGCCGAGGGATTGTGCTTCGCCGCCGGCAGCGGGTCCTGCCAGATCAGGTCTTCCTTCGGCACTTCCGGGCCGAGGTAACGTGACTTCGGGCCCATGTCGCGGTGCGTCAGCTTGAACCAGGCGCGTGCGAACGCGTCGGCGAAGGCCTGCGGGTTCTCGAGGAAGCGCTTGGAGATCTTGCCGAACTCGGGGTCGAAGCGCAGCGTCAGGTCGGTCGTCAGCATCGTCGGCTTGTGGAACTTGCCCGGGACGTGCGCGTCCGGGATGATCTCCGGCGCGTTCTTCGCGACCCACTGCTTGGCGCCGGCGGGCGAGGTCATCGGTTCCCACTCGAACTTGAACAGGTTCTCGAAGAAGTTGTTGCTCCACAGCGCCGGGGTCTTGGTCCAGGTGACCTCCAGGCCGCTCGAGACGGTGTCCTTGCCGAAGCCGCTGCCGTAGTTGCTGGTCCAGCCGAAGCCCTGGTCCTGGATGGCCCCGCCTTCGGGCTCGGCGCCCTTGTGCGACTCGGGCGCGGCGCCGTGCGCCTTGCCGAACGTGTGGCCGCCGGCGATCAGCGCAACGGTTTCCTCGTCGTCCATCGCCATGCGGCTGAAGGTGGCGCGGATGTCCTTGGCCGCGGCCATGTAGTCGCCGCTCGCGTTCGGGCCCTGCGGGTTGACGTAGATCAGGCCCATGTGCGTCGCGCCCAGGCTCTTGACCAGTTCGCGGTCGCCCTCGAAGCGCTTGTCGTCGGCCAGCCACTGGGTCTCGGCGCCCCAGGCGACGTCCATGTCCGGTTCCCAGACGTCGTCGCGCCCGCCGCCGAAGCCGAAGGTGCGGAAGCCCATCGACTCCAGCGCCACGTTGCCGGCGAGGATCATCAGGTCGGCCCAGGAGATCTGCTGGCCGTACTTCTGCTTGACCGGCCAGAGCAGGCGGCGCGTCTTGTCGATGTTGACGTTGTCCGGCCAGGAGTTGAGCGGCGCGAAGCGCTGCTGGCCGCGCCCGCCGCCGCCACGGCCGTCGGTGGTGCGGTAGGTGCCGGCGCTGTGCCAGGCCATGCGGACCATCTGCGGGCCGTAGTGGCCGAAGTCGGCCGGCCACCAGTCCTGGCTGTCGGTCATCACCTTGACCAGGTCGGCCTTCAGGGCGTGGTAGTCGAGCTTCTTGAACTCCTTGGCGTAGTCGAAGGTCTCGCCCAGCGGGTTGGAGCGGTCGCCGTGCTGGTTGAGGAGGTCCACGCGCAGCGCGTTGGGCCACCAGTCGCGGTTGGACGTGCCGCTGCCGGCGGCGTGGTGGAACGGGCACTTGGCCTCGCTCGTGGTCGTCATGTCTGCCTCCTAGGTGGGTTGCGACGGGAGAGAAAAAGTCTAGGAGTCGCTCGTGGCAGCGGCAAGTCAATCGACGCAATGGGGGCAATAGCCGACACCTACGGCACACTGGGGTATGCCCGAACTCCCGGACGTCGCCGTCTACGTCGAGAGCCTCGCCGCGAAACTGCGCGGCGCGACGCTGCGGCGCGCGCGCGTGCTCAACCCGTTCGTGCTGCGCACCGCGGTGCCGCCGATCGGGAGCGCCGAGGGGCGCACGGTCGAGGGCGCCGAGCGGCTCGGCAAGCGCATCGTGCTGGCGCTTTCCGGCGGGCTGTTCCTCGTCATCCATCTGATGATCGCCGGCCGCCTGAAGTGGCTGCCCGCCGGCGCCAAGCCGCCGGGCAAGGTGTCGCTCGCGGTGTTCGAGTTCGACGCCGGCACGCTCGTGCTGACCGAGCAGGGCAGCAAGCGTCGCGCGTCGGTCCACCTGCTGCCGGACCGCGCCGCGCTCGCGGCGATGGACCCGGGCGGCATCGACGTGGCCGCGGCCGACCTCGCCGCGTTCACCGCACGGCTGCAGTCCGAGAACCACACGCTCAAGCGCGCGCTGACGAACCCGCGCCTCTTCAGCGGCATCGGCAACGCCTACGGCGACGAGGTGCTGCACCGCGCGCGGCTGTCGCCGGTGAGCTTGACACGTTCGCTCGAACCGGAAGCGATCGCGCGGCTGTTCGACGCGACCCGCGCGGTGATGGGCGAGTGGACCGGGCGCCTGCGCAGCGAGGCGGCGTCGACCGGCGGCTGGCCCGAGAAGGTCACCGCGTTCCGCCCCGAGATGGCGGTGCACGGCCGCTATGGCCAGCCCTGCCCGGTCTGCGCCAGCCCGGTGCAGCGCATCGTGTACGCGGACAACGAGACGAACTACTGCGCGCGTTGCCAGACCGGCGGCAGGCTGCTCGCCGATCGTGCGCTCTCGACGCTGCTCAGGAAGAGCTGGCCGAAGCACATCGACGACCTCGACTGAAGCCGATCAGGCCGGGGCGGTCACGAAGGGGCGCACCACGGCGAGCAGGCGCTCGACGTAGGCCTCCTTCTCGCCGACCGGCGCCGCGTAGTGCAGCGCCTTCGCAGCGGCGTCGAAGCCGGCGCGGCTCGCCATCAGCCAGGCGGCGAGGTACTGCGACGCGAGGCAGCCGCCTGCCGTCGCGATCGGTCCGCGCGCGTGGAATGGCGCGTCGACGACCCGCACGCCCGCCTCGACCACCCAGGGCTTGGTGATCGTGTCGGTGCAGGCGGGCATGTCGGCGAGCAGCCCGAGGCGCGCCATCAGCAGCGTGCCGGAGCACTGCCCCGCGATCAGCTGGCGCAGCGGATCGAGCTGCAGGCGGTCGAGCAGCGCGCTGTTGGCGGCGATCGCGCGGGTGTAGATGCCGCTGCCGAAGACGACCGCGTCGGCCTCGTTGGCGAACTCGAGCGGCCGCTGGGCGGTGACCGTCACGCCGTTCATCGACGTCACCTGCGCTGCCGGGCTGGTGATCTCGGCCTTCCAGCCCGCCGCGCCGAGGCGGTTCAGCAGCCCGAGCGCGATGAACGAATCGAGTTCGTTGTAGCCGTCGAAGGTGAGGATCGCGATCCTCACGCGCCGGTCCCGCTCAGTCCTCGAGCAGCGAGCGCAGCATCCACGCGGTCTTCTCGTGGATGTCCAGGCGCTGCGTCAGCAGGTCGGCGGTCGGCTGGTCGTCGGCCGCCGCGGCGATCGGGAAGACGCTGCGCGCGGTGCGCGCCACCGCCTCGTGGCCGGCGACGAGGACCCTGACCATCTCGAGCGCCTTCGGCGGGACCGAGGGCGCGTCCTGGATCGACGCGAGCGCGCCGAACTGGCCGTACGAGCCCGGCGCCGCATGGCCGAGCGCGCGGATGCGCTCGGCGATCGGGTCGACCGCGCCCCACAGCTCGGTGTACTGGGTCATGAACATCGCGTGCAGCGTGTTGAACATCGGCCCGGTGACGTTCCAGTGGAAGTTGTGCGTCGTCAGGTAGAGCGTGTAGGTGTCGGCGAGCAGGCGCGCGAGCCCGCCGGCGATCGCGCCGCGGTCCTTCGCGCTGATGCCGATGTTGATCGCCGGACCGCCGGGGGTCGCGGCCTTGTTCTTCTTGGCCATGGGGGTGCTCCTGCGCAGGGGTCGACGTCGCGACTGTAGCGAAGTGGCGCGGGCGCGTCAGGACAGCCGCTCGACGCCCGGCAGCTCGCAGGCGTAGATGCAGTTGCGCAGCGCCGCGATCGCCTCGTAGCGGGTGTAGGTGCGGCGCCAGGCGAGCACGACGCGGCGCGTCGGCACCGGCGCGCTGAAGCGGATGTAGCGCACGTGGGGCTGCGGGTCCTTGGGCACCGACAACTGCGGCACGACGGTGACGCCCATGCCCGACGCGACCATGTACTTGATCGTCTCCAGCGACGAACCCTCGAAGCTCTTGCGGATGCCCTCGGCGTCGCTCGAGAAGCGTGCGTACTCGGGGCAGACCTCGAGCACGTGGTCGCGGAAGCAGTGACCGGTGCCGAGCAGCAGCATCGTCTCGTGCTTCAGCTCCTCGGCGCTGATCGTCTTGCGCCTGGCGAGCGGGTGGCCGGCCGGCACGGCCGCGAGGAAGGGCTCGTCGTAGAGCGGCGCGATCGCCAGGCCGGTGTCGGGGAAGGGCTCGGCCATGATCGCCGCGTCGAGCTCGCCGCTGCGCAGCATCTCGAGCAGCTTGGCGGTGAAGTTCTCCTGCAGCATCAGCGGCATCTGCGGCACGCGCTCGATCGCCTGCCTGACCAGGTCGGGCAGCAGGTACGGCCCGATCGTGTAGATGATGCCCAGCCGCAGCGGCCCCGAGACCGGGTCCTTGCCGCGCTTGGCGATCTCCTTGATCGCCGCGGCCTGCTCGATCACCGCCTGGGCCTGGCGCACGATCTCCTGGCCGAGCGGCGTGACGCTGACCTCGCTCGCGCCGCGCTCGAACAGCTTGACGTCGAGCTCGTCCTCGAGCTTCTTGATCGCGACGCTGAGCGTCGGCTGCGAGACGAAGCAGGCCTCGGCAGCGCGCCCGAAGTGCTTCTCGCGGGCGACGGCGACGATGTAGCGCAGTTCGGTGAGGGTCATGCGGCGAGTATCGCAGCGCCGCGGCCCCGCGGTACGCCGCTGCCGGGGGCCGTCACTTCGCCGGGCGCTGCATCGCCTCGAGCTTGCCGAGGTCCACGCCCTCGACGATCTTGCGCAGCGTCGCGACGTCGACGCCGTCGCCCTCGGCGCCGACGATCACGCCGTTGGCGAGGATCACGGTGACCTCGCCGTGGCTGCCGTCCTTGCGGAACTCCTCGCGCAGCGTGCGGTTGCCCTGCTTGGAGATCTTCTCGACGCGGCCGTCGGTCTCGCGCTCTCCGGTGACCATGCCGGCCAGCGTCGCGAGGCCGGCGAGGCCGCCGGAATCGGTGATCGACAGCTCGACACGCCGGTCACCGGCGACGTACTCGCCGCGTGCCGACGAACCCGCGATGCCCATCGCCTCGCCGCCCTTGGCCTCGAACGACTCGCGCTTGAGGTCGCCGATCGCCTCGGGCAGCAGCGCCTTCAGCGTCTGGGCCGGAATGGGGACGGACGCGCCGCCGATCGCGCCCATCATCTCGCCCATCGCCTTGCCGGCAGCGGCGCTGTCGCCCGACTTCTGCGCCTCCTCCATGCGCTTGCCGGCCTCCTCCATCTTCTTGGCCATCGCCTCGAGCTTGCCGCTGTCGATCCTGACCTCGCCGCCGGGCGTGCTGATGGTCACCTCGGTGCCGGCCGGCGCGCCGCCCATGCGGCCCATGCCCGGCGTCGGCAGCAGCAGGCCGAGCACGACGCCGATCAGCAGGCTCAGCACGATGCCGCAGACGATCACGACCGCGGTGTAGCCGACCGCCTTCTCGGGCGGGCAGCGCATCAGCACCGGCAGGCCGGTGTAGATCAGGTAGATCGAGTAGAGCGCGGCGAGCAGCGCGAGGATGCCGAGCGACGGCAGCAGGCCGAAGATGCCGCCGACGAAGCTCGCGGTCGCGCCGTAGGCGACGACCTTGAGCGCGGCGAGCGGGTCCTTCGTGCCGCCGAAGGTCGGCGCAAGCGCGTCGACGATCAGCGCCAGCACGTAGACCATCACGAGCGAGAGCACGAAGCTCAGCACCATGTTCAGCAGGCCGGCGACGATCGGCATGCGGATGCCGAAGCCCATTCCGCCGACGCCGACCAGCGACAGGCCGATGAAGGTCGCGATCGCCGGGATCGCGGCGAGATAGATGACGTAGTTGTTGTAGATCGACGCGGTGCTCGCGGGCTCCTGCGCGATCACGGGCCAGGTCTGCTTGGGCTTGAGCAGGATGTCCTGCACGCGCTGGATCAGTGTCATCTTCCCTCCGGGCAAGTGTGTGGGGTGCGGGGGCAGCGATGCTAGCGCCTCGGGCCGGCCCGGACGGGCCGTCGCCCTGACCTAGGGATGCGCCGAATTGGGGCGCGTTCGGGGCGCTCATGCCCGCTTTGCGCCGCGCACCGCTGCCTACGATCGTCATGTGCCGGTCGCGTGTCGCGGTTGGTGGTTGCAGTTCGACCGGATGACTCTTCTAGCCCGCGCGCGTCTGGCGCTGACCCTGCTGGCCCTGCTCGCGGCGGCGCGTCCCGCCGCGGCGGCCGAGCCGACCGTCGACGAGCTCGCGACGGTCCTCGCCGAGCCGGTCTACGGCAGCTCGCGGCAGGCGGGTGCGTCGAAGTACGACCAGGACCTGGCCGAGGCGCCGTCGCTGGTCTACGTGCGCACCGCCGGCGAGATCCGTGCCCAGGGCTACCGCACGCTCGCCGAGGTGCTCGAGAGCCTGCCGGGCGTGCACCTGCGGCGCGACCGCGCCTACACCTACGTCGGCGTGCGTGGCGTCAACCCGCCGGGCGACTACTCGGCGCGGCTGCTCGTGCTGATCGACGGCGTGCGCGTCAACGAGGCGATCTACGACTCCGCCACGCTCGGCCGCGAGTTTCCGCTCGACATCGGCCTGATCGAGCGGGTCGAGTTCATCCCCGGGCCGGGTTCGGCACTCTATGGCTCGAACGCGGTGCTGGGCGTGGTCAACGTCATCACGCGCACGCCCTCGCAGCTGCCGGGCCTGAACGCCGCGCTGGAGGGCTCCGGCGGCGGCCGCGGCAAGCTCACGCTGACCTGGGGCGGCGACGCCGGCCCGGCGCGCATCCTGCTCGGTGCCGCGGTCGAGCGCAGCGACGGCCGCGACCTCTACTTCCCCGAGTTCGACGCGCCGCAGACCAACGACGGCTGGGCGGTCGGCCAGGACGGCGAGCGCAACGGCAAGCTCTACGTGAAGGCACGCTGGTCCGACTGGACGTTCGCGGCGCAGCTCTCCGACCGCGACAAGCGCGACCCGACCGGCTCCTACGGCACGATCTTCAACACCCGCAGCGACACCGCCGACCGCTACGCGCTCGCGAACCTGAGCTACAGCCGCGCATACGGCCCGGACCGCGAGGTCTACGGCCGCATCGGCCTGGCGCACTACCGCTACACCGGCTACGGGTACTACGACCAGGGTGGCCTCGTGGTGCCGGCCGAGACGCGCAGCGAGGCCGACTGGATCGCCGGCGAACTGCGCCACGTCTGGTCGGGCTGGACCGGACACCGCGTGCTGGTCGGCCTGGAGTTCCAGGACAACCGGAAGCAGGCGCTGAGTTCGGCCGACCTCGAGCCCGCGCCGCAGGTCTATTCCGACCTGACGCTGCAGTCCAGGCGCTACTCGCTGTACGTCAACGACGAGTGGCAGCCCGCACCCGACTGGCGCCTGAACCTGGGCGTGCGCGCCGACCGCCGCCTCGACGGCCAGGTGACGACGACGCCGCGCGCCGCGCTGTCGTGGACCCCCGCGCCGCCATGGACGCTGAAGCTGGTGCGTGGCAGCGCGTTCCGCGAGCCGAACGTCTCGGAGACGCGCTACACCGACGGGCTGCAGCTGCCCAACACGCTGCTGCGGGTCGAGTCGCTGACGTCGACCGAGGCGGCCGCGTTGTGGCGGCCCCGCTCCGACCTCGAACTCAGCGTCGCGCTGCACGACCTGCGCATCGACGACCTGATCACGCTCGTGACACTGCCGGACGGCAGCCAGCAGTACCAGAACCAGGGTGCGGTGCGCTCGCGCGGCCTGCAGGCCGAGGCCACCTGGGAGCCGGGCGCCGGCGTGCAGTGGCGCGCGAGCTGGTCGCGCCAGCAGGCCCGCGACGCCGACGGCACGGCGCTCAGCGACGCGCCGCTGTCGCTCTTCAAGATGGCGGTCACGGCGCCGCTGCCGTGGCCCGGCACGCGCATCGGCGCGAACCTGCAGCGTGTCGGCACGCGGCGCACGCTCGGCGGGGCCGAACTGGCGCCGCACGCGCAGCTGAACCTGCAGATCAACCATGCGCCGCCCGGCCAGGCCTGGAGCCTGGGCCTGGGCATCGTCAACCTGACGAACCGGCCGTACGCCGATCCGGCCGGGCCCGAACACCCGCAGGACACGCTCGCCCAGGACGGCCGCGAGTTCGTCGTGCGTGCCGGCTGGGCCTTCTGACATGCAGATCGCCGTGCACCGGACCGTCGCGCTGGTGCTCTGCCTGCTGGCCGGCGGCTGGGGCGGGACGGCGCCCGCCCAGGGCAACGACGCGGCCGCCAAGGCGCGCTTCGCGGTCACGCTGATGCGCTTCGTGCAGTGGCCCGTGTCGGCGGCGGGGGTCGACGGCGCGCCGCTGCGCCTGTGCGTGCTGCAGGACAGCGCCGCTCTCGCCAACGCGTTCCTCGCCCACGACGGTGCGAGCGTCGGCGGCCGGCGCATGGTCGTCGTGACCCGGCCGGCGCCAGGCGCGAGCGGTTGCGATGCGCTCTTCGTCGACGCCAGCGGCGCTGCCGCGGCTGCGCCGCTGCTCGCCGACGCGATGGCGCGCCCGGTGCTGACGCTGGGCGCGATCGACGGTTTCCTCGCCGCCGGCGGCATGGTCGAGGTGGTGCGCGTCGACGACACCCTGCGCTTCGACGTCGACCTGCGCCAGCTGCGCCGGGCCGGGCTCGGGCTGAGCAGCCAGGTGCTCAAGCTGGCGCGGCGGGTGCGGGAATGAGGCCGGGCTCATGGTGACCGCCTGGATCCACCGCTATCGCGCCCGGCCGCTCGCCCGCCGGCTCGCGCTGCTGATCGCCGCCTGCGCGGGGCTGACCGCCACGCTGTGCATGCTGGCGCTCGTGGCCACGACCTGGTGGCAGCAGCAGGCGCATGCGCGCGAGGACGCCGAAGGCATGGTGCGCTCGCTCGCCTACACGCTGCAGGCGCCGGTCGCGTTCGACGACCGCAAGGGCGTCGCCGAGGCGCTGAGCATCCTGCGCGCCCGGCCGGAGGTCAGTGACGCCTGGGTCTACGACAACGACGAGCGCCTGCTCGGCCGCTACGGCCACGCGGAGCCGCCGCCCAGCGGGCACGCGGGCGGGCTGCTGGAAGGCGCGATGGTGGCGCGCGCGACGATCGAGGTCGACGGCGTCGCGGTCGGCCGCGTCAAGATCGTGCACCAGCTCGCCCACGTGTGGTCGACGCTGGTCGGTGCGCTGCTCGCGATGGGCTTCGGCAGCCTGGCCGCGTTTGCGTTCTCGGCGCTGCTCGCGCAGCGGCTCGCACGCGCGATCACGCAGCCGATCACGACGCTCGCCGAGGCCTCGCGTTCGATCGCGTCGAGCCACGACTACAGCCGGCGCCTGCCCGACGCCGGCGCCGACGAGGTCGGCGCCGCGGTGCACGCATTCAACCAGATGCTCGACGAGATCCGCGCGCGCGGCGATGCCCTGCGCGAGGCGAACCGCGACCTCGAGCGGCGCGTCGCCGAGCGCACGCTCGCGCTGCGTTCCGAGAAGGAGCGCGCCGAGCAGGCCTCGCTCGCGAAGACACGTTTCCTCGCCAACATGAGCCACGAGCTGCGCACGCCGCTGAACGCGGTGATCGGCGCGGCCCAGCTGCTCGGCGACGGCCAGCGCGAGAGCGCCGACCGCTGGCATCTGGTCGACGCGATCCGCGGCAGCGGCATCAACCTGCTCGGCCTGATCGAGAACATCCTCGACCTGTCGCGCATCGAGAGCGGCGCGCTCGAGCTCGCGTCGGAGGACTACAACCTGCTCGACTGCGTCGAGGCGGCGATCGCGACGGCCGCGGTCGCGGCGCGCCTGAAGGGGCTGGAGACGGCGATCGTGGTCGACCCGGCGCTCGAGGTCTGGCGCCACGGCGATCCGCAGCGGCTGCGCCAGGTGCTGCTGAACCTGCTCGGCAACGCGGTCAAGTTCACCCTGCGCGGCGAGGTCGTGCTGCACGTCGAGGCGGGGGACGCACCACTGCAGCTGCGCATCCGCGTCAGCGACTCCGGCATCGGCATCGGCGCGGCGTCGCTGGCGCGCATCTTCGAACCGTTCCGCCAGGCCGACGACGGCGCCAACCGGCGCTACGGCGGCAGCGGCCTAGGCCTCGCGATCGCCAACCAGCTCGTGCAGGCGATGGGCGGTCGCATCGGCGTCGCCAGCGAACTCGGCCGCGGCACCTGCTTCACGATCGACCTGCCGCTGCCGCCGGCACGCCTGCCGGGCCGCGAGCCGATGCCGCTCGGCCACGCGGTCGCGTACTTCGAGCCGCACGAGGCGAGCGCCCGCGGCCTGGCCGCGCAGCTGACCCGCCTGGGATGCTGCGCGGAACAGGTCGCGACGCCCGAGGCGTTGCGCCGCTGGCTCGATCGCCAGCCCGACGGCGGGTCCCGCTGGGTGCTGGTGGCGCTCGACGGCGCCGGCAGCGCGCCCCTGCTCGAGGCCGCCGCCGTCTGGTGCGACGCCGATCGCCTCGTCGGCATGACCCGCCACGACACGCCCGACACCGAGGCCGCCCGCTGCCGCTTCGGCCTGGGACGCACGCTGATCAAGCCGCTGCTGCCGGCCGCGCTCGTCGACCGGTTCGGCGTCGCGACCTACGGCGAGCCGAACGCCTGCGAGACGATGCCGGCCGACCTCGCCAGCGCGGCCGCGCTGGCGCGTGCGCCGCACGTGCTCGTGGTCGAGGACGATCACGTCAACCAGACGATCGTCTGCTCGATGCTGCACCAGGCCGGCTACCGCACCAGCGTCGCCTACGACGGCGCCAGCGCGTTGAACGCGGTGGCGCAGCAGCGCTTCGACCTCGTGCTGATGGACTGGCAGATGCCCGACATCGACGGCCTCGAGGTGACCCGCCGCCTGCGCGCCGGCGCCGCCGGCCGGCGCGGCCAGCACGTGCCGGTGGTCGCGCTGACCGCGAACGCGTTCGCCGAGGACCGCAGCGCCTGCCTCGCGGCCGGCATGAACGACTTCCTCACCAAGCCGGTGCTGGCGGCGAACCTGCACGCGACGGTGGCGCGCTGGGTCACGGCCGCGCAGGGCAGCGACAGCCGCCCGACGCCGCTGCTCGGCTGAGCCGGCCTGCTCAACGCACCGGATCGACCCCGTTCGTCACGATCGGCGAGATGTAGCCGGCGTCGTGCGCGAACGGCAGCGGCAGGTCGCGGCGCAGCGCGTCCAGCACCGCGGCGTAGTCGGTCGCGCAGCGGAAGCCGAGTTCGCGTTCGATGCGGCCGGCGTCGTAGACGCGGCCGATGCGACGCGGCAGGACCCAGCCGCGTTCGGCGTACAGGCGCGGCGCGTCCGGGTACAGCCGCGTCACGACCGCGGCCGCATCGGCCTTCAGGGCCGCGACGTCCGCGCGCGCGAACGGCGTCGGCGCGCTGACGATGTAGGTGCCGAAGCCGACCGCCGGCGCACCTTCGAGCGCGGCGACGTGGGCCGCGGCGGCGTCCTCGACGGTCAGGCGCCGGTAGAGGAACTCGTTGGCCTTCAGGTTCGGCCCGCTCGGCTGCGCATGGGTGTCGTCGTCCTCGGGGAAGAAGCGGCTCGTGCGCAGCACGACGCAGGCCAGGCCGTGCTCGAGCCGGTGCAGCCGGCACAGCCCTTCGGCGGCGAGCTTGGTGACGCCGTAGACGTTGCGCGGCTCGAGCGGCCCGGACTCCTCGTCGAGCCAGGTCGCGGCCGGGCCGCCTTCGCTGCGGATCGCCTGCGAGATCATCAGCGAGGTCGTCGACGTGAAGACGAAGCGGTCGTGTTTCGCCGCGACTGCGGCCTCGAGCAGGTTCA
>Ga0315910_10004432_pt1 | contig 11750 bp, 7 predicted proteins | sample EdamamesoilMG_FD_204470 | JGI IMG/M metagenome (GOLD analysis project Ga0315910, IMG submission 204470) | Garden soil microbial communities collected in Santa Monica, California, United States - Edamame soil | ecosystem: Environmental > Terrestrial > Soil > Garden | place: USA: California...
CGATGGCCACGATGAGTACTTTGCGAAGTACAAGGCGATCGACGGCGGTACCAACAAGTTCAAGCGCGAGCTGATCGACGGCATCCTCGAGCGCGGCGATGAGATGAGCTTCTACCGTCACGGTGAGTTCATCGATCTGTGTCGCGGCCCGCACGTGCCGAACACGGGCTTTCTTGCCAACACCAAGCTCACCAAGGTCTCCGGGGCCTACTGGCGCGCCGACGCCAGCCGCGAGCAGCTGGTGCGCGTCTACGGGACCGCGTTTTTCAGCAAGCAAGAGCTGAAGGACTACCTGCACGCGCTCGAGGAAGCGAAGAAGCGCGATCACCGCGTACTCGGTGAGCGGCTCGAGCTGTTCACCTTCGACGAAGACGCGCCAGGTTTCCCCTTTTACCTGCCCAAAGGCACGATTCTATTCAATTCACTGGTCGAGTACATGCGCGGCATGTTGCGTCGCCGCGGCTACGTCGAAGTGAAGACGCCGATCATTTTGAGCGAACAGCTCTGGCATCGCTCGGGGCACTACCAAAACTACCTCGAGAACATGTTCTTCACGAAGCTGAAGCTCCGCGAAGAAGGCCACGAGGACGTGATCCTCGACAACGTCGAGGAAGACCGGCCCATGGCGGTCAAGCCCATGAACTGCCCTGGGCACTGCGTCGCGTACAAGAGCAAGTTGCACAGCCATCGAGAGTTGCCGCTGCGCATCGCCGAGATGGGCCTGGTCCATCGCCGCGAACTCAGCGGCGTGCGGCACGGCCTGTTCCGCGTGCAAGCCTTCACTCAAGACGACGCGCACCACTTCTGCACTCCGGAGCAGATCGGCAACGAGATCAAGATGCTGATCGACTTCTTCAAGGAGGTTTACGGCGCCTTCGATCTCACGGACGTGCGCATCGAGCTCTCGACCAGGCCGGCGAAGAGCATCGGCAGCGACGAGATGTGGGAGAAGGCGGAATCGGCGCTCAAGCAAGCCCTCACCGAAAAGGGCGTCGAGTATCAGCTGAACCCGGGTGACGGTGCCTTCTACGGCCCGAAGATCGACTTTCACATCCGCGACGTGCTGAAGCGTTCCTGGCAATGTGGCACCATCCAGCTCGATTTCTCGATGCCCGATCGCTTCGATCTGAAGTACGTCGGCGCGGACGGCGGCAAACATACGCCCGTGATGATCCATCGCGCTTGCTACGGCAGCCTCGAGCGGTTCTTGGGGATCATCATCGAGAACTACGCCGGCGCCTTCCCGATGTGGCTGTCGCCGGTGCAGGTCACGGTCATCCCCGTGAGCGACAAGTTCGCGGAGTATGCCACGAGCGTCAGCGAGCGTTTGCTCGACGCGGGGCTGCGTTGCGACACGAACCTGACCGACGATCGTGTCTCGTACAAGATTCGCCAAGCGAGCCTGAACAAGGTGCCCTACGTGATCGTGGTCGGCGAGAAAGAGCAGGCCGCGGGCACGATCAACGTGCGTTCTCGCGACGACGGTTCGCAGGTCGAGGTCACGCTCGACGCTTTCGTCCAGAGCGTGCAAACGGCGCCGCCGCGCGCGGCTGAATGAGTCGGGATGCTTCGAGTCAGTTCCATCCTCGGTAACAGCCAACGCCTCGACGGGGGCGCCATGTTCGGCAACGCGCCGCGCGCGTTGTGGCAGAAGTGGTTGCCCCCGGATGAGCTCGGGCGCGTGCCTTTGGTGTGCCGCGCCCTGTTGGTCGAACAAGCCGAGCGCAAGGTACTGCTCGAGACCGGCATCGGAGTCTTCTTCGAGCCGAAGTACAAAGAGCGCTACGGTGTGGTCGAAGACGAGCACGTGCTCTTGGCCTCGTTGAAAGCCGCGGGGGTCGACCACGCCGAGATCGACGCGGTGGTCTTGAGCCACCTGCATTTCGACCACGCGGGCGGATTGCTCTCGGCGTTTCGCGAAGGAAGGGCGCCCGAGCTGTTGTTTCCGCGTGCGCGCTACATCGTGGGGCAAACTGCGTTCGAGCGGGCGCAGGCGCCGCACCTTCGCGATCGCGCGTCGTTCATCAGCGAGCTGCCCCAGCTGCTCAAAGAGTCCGGGCGGCTCGAGATCGTTCCTGACGGCGCCGGCGCTTCTGACGTGCTGGGGCCGAGCTTTCGCTTCTGGCAGAGCGACGGGCACACCCCTGGCATGCTGCACACCTTCGTCGTGGGCGACCGCGCGCAGCTGGTGTTCTGCGCGGATCTCATCCCGGGCGTGCCCTGGGTGCACCTACCCATCACCATGGGTTACGATCGCTTCCCCGAGCGCTTGATCGACGAGAAGCGGGCGCTCTACGAGCGAGCACTCCGCGAACGCGTGGGGCTCTTCTTCACGCACGACCCAGCCACCTCACTGGCATTCGTGGGTAAAGACAGTGACGGTCGCTTCTCGGCGACGAATTCCTTCGCGACGCTCAGCGGTTGGGACCTCGACCAGAGCGAGCTTCCGAGCTGACCATGCTGTCTGATACCAGTGTCTTTCGCGCCCGGTCTGGTGCTATTTTCGGCTGACCGATGCCTCTTCAGATCTACAACACGCTCACTTCGAAGAAAGAGCTCTTCGAGACCCAAGAGCCAGGGCACGCTCGAGTCTACGTGTGCGGCCCCACCGTGTACGACCACACTCATCTTGGTCACGCACGCTGCTACGTCGTGTACGACGTGTTGGTCCGACACCTGATGCAAGCGGGTCGCGTCACCTACGTGCGCAACGTCACGGACATCGACGACAAGATCATCAAACGCGCGAAAGAAGCGAACGAAGAGCCTCGCGAGCTCGCCGAGAGATTCTGGCGAGCCTACTCGAGCGACATGCAGCGGCTCAATAACTTGGTGCCTGACATCGAGCCCAAGGTGAGCGATCACCTCGACGAGATCCGCGCGTTGATCCAGAAGCTGGTCGACACGGGTCACGCCTACGAGAGTGATGGCGATGTCTACTTCTCCGTGTCGTCCGCCAGCGGCTACGGCAAACTCTCCCATCGCAAGCTCGAAGAGCTCGAGACGGGCGCCAGCGAGCGCATCGATCAAGAAGAGCTCAAGAAGAAGCGACATCCTCAGGACTTCGCTTTGTGGAAGAAGTCGCACGAAGGGGAAGCTGCCTGGCCCAGCGCGTTCGGCCCGGGTCGTCCAGGCTGGCACATCGAGTGCTCGGCGATGAGCATGCGCTACCTGGGCGAAAGCTTCGACTTGCACGGCGGTGGCCTCGACCTGGTATTTCCCCACCACGAAAACGAGATCGCTCAGAGCGAATGTGCCACGGGCAAGCAGTTCGCGCGGTACTGGATGCACAACGGCTTCGTGCAGGTGAACCGCGAGAAAATGAGCAAGAGCCTCGGGAACTTCTTCATGTTGCGCGAAGCGTGTGAGCACGTGGAGCCAGAAGCGATCCGCTACGCGGTGCTCGCCGTGCACTATCGGGCGCCGCTCCACCTGGAGTGGGAGCAAGACCCCGCCGGAAAGCTGCTCGGGTTCCCGCAGTTCGAAGAGGCCGAAGGTCGGCTCGAGTACATCTACGCGACGCGGCAGCGGCTTGCTGCGATTCCCGCTGCGCGAATTCGCGACGCCGAAGAGCCCGCAAGCGCGGACATCACGGAGTTTTCTGCTCGCATCGGGCAGGCGCTCGATGACGATTTGAACACGCCGGTGGCGCTCGCGCATGCGGCCAGCTTGCTGAAGGCCGTGAACGAGCTCTGCGACAGAGCGCAGGCCAAGAAGGGTAGCGTCTCGCACATGGCCGTGCGCGCGAGCGAAGCAGCATTCAGCGCTCTCGAGGCCAGCCTCGGCATCGGGGGCCAAGACGCTGCAGCCTTCTCCGGTCGCGTCCGCGATCGACGTGCCGTCAAGCTGGGCATCGTGAAGGCTGACGTCGAGGCGCGCATCAAGGACCGCGCCCAGGCGCGCGCCGACAAGAACTTCGCGCGCTCCGACGAGATCCGCGACGAACTCGCAGCCTGGGGCGTCGAGCTCCTCGACAGAACCGACGGCACCGACTGGCGCCTGACGAAGAAGAGCGCCCCCTCCGACGCCTGACCTCGCGGCGCGCATGGCCGCACCTCGGGCTGCGCTGCGCCGTTCCGTGCCCGTTCCGTTCCGCGGAGCCCTCGCACGTTCCACTCCGCTTGCTCCGATGGCTCCTTCCGAGGCTGCGCCCTGGACAACCGCCAAGCCGCCGAGCCGCCGAGAACGCCAAGACCTCGCCAAGATTTTTTTTATTGCTCGCTGCGAACCCTATGGGCTGGGTGTTCCCGCTAGTTCGATTTGCGAGAGCCAGTCTCTTGGTCCTCGGTGCGCCGATAACCCTGGCCTCGCGAGGCGCAACCCCGATGCGACGATCGCCAAGGTGTCTCGCCGCGCGTTCACTGGCGCTTGCAGACCGACCTGCGGGGACTCGAGCCTGCCGGGTTCGCAGCTAGCACAAAGAAAAAAGTGAGAAACTTGGCGCTGCTGATGACGGTCCGACGTCGCCGGCGCACCAGCTGCAGTTGGCGTGGGCTTGGCGTCGTGGCGTCGTGGCGGTTGTTACAGGGTGCAGTTCGGAAGGAGGGAACGGGCTCGGCTCGGGCTTGGGGCGAAGCCGCGCTAGGTGCGGCGGGCGACCTGGAAGATGCCGAGGAACAGGAGCAGGGCGCCGAGCGGCACCAGGAGCACGAACAGGGCAGGGTCACCGTTTTCAGCGAAAACCCCACCTGCGAAGAAGCCGAGCGGGACCAAGAGGCTGCCTACCAGCTGGCAAGCGGCCGCGAAGCGCAGGCGCGCGGGGTTCTTGTCGTTCAGGGCTTCGAGGCTGAGCGCAAAGGCGATGTTGACGAGTCCGAGCAAGGTTCCATGGGCGTGCGCCAGGCGCCACATCAGCCGCCGTGTCTCGTGAGTGACGTCGAGGTAGAAGCCGACCTTGAAGCCATGCAACCCTTCTAGGAACGCTCCCAGGGCGAGGAATCCGAGGAGCGCGTACCACCCGAACCTGAGGTGGCGGCGGCGAAGCTTGAGTAACTCGTCGCTCATTCAGAAATACTGATCGGCGTGTCGTCCCGTAGCCCGAGCTGGGTACGTATCACGGACTCGTCCACGATGAAAGCCGGGCGAGATGCTGCGCCTGCACGAGCTGGCAGTTTGGCGCGTGCGAGCGCGAGCCGCCGCACCGCCTGTTTGTGCTCGCGCCGCTCCGCGGGTGGCGCCAGGAAATCGTAGTCGTAGTTGGCGAAACCAGGGAGTGTTCGCAGCGAGCGGTGGGCCACGAAGCGGACGGCAGAGTAGGGGTCATCGAGCAGCTCGGCGAGCAGTAGTGCTTGCCAGTCGTTGCCAGAAACTCGTTGCGCGGCGTCCCAGCCCATGGCGTAGGCCGTGAGCACGCGGGTTGCGGCGTTGCCGCGCAGGACTCCGATCGCGGCGTGCGGTAGCTCGGCGGCGTCGCCTTCGATGTTGGTCGTGGGTTGACCGTACCAGCGTTCGAGCGTCCGAGCCGTCCAGGCGAGGCTTCGATCCAAATGACACAGGTTGCAAGCGTTCAGCGTGCCGTAGGCTTGCGTCGAAGCAGCATTCGGCGAGCTGATGCGGTGAGAGCGAATGCCCTTGAACAGGGCATACGTCGTGTACGGCATGTGGCAATTGTAACAGTTGCTGCCGCTGGACTCCGGGGCGTGGTGCGTGTGTGCCTCGAGCGCCGCCGCGATCGGCGCGTGGCACTCGAGACAGTGGGCACCAGGTCGCGTCTCGGGCCTCAGCTGATCGGAAGGACGCTCCGTTTCGGGCACGCTGTCGTCGTGCATGCTGTGGCAGCTCAGGCAGGTCATGGCGCTCCCCGGCCGCGCGCGCTCGAAGCACGGCGAGCGCACGAGGCCGTTGTATTCACGCCCGCCCACGCGGATGGTTCCGTCCGGAAAGAAGATGCTCTCGAGCGTCGCGCTCACGAGCGGGTTTTCACGGCTTCGTTCGCTCTCGTAGTCGAGAATCAGGCGCGAGTCCGCGAGTTCGGTGCCTGGTGTGTACGACTGCGTGAAGCCGCTTTGCCACCATTCGGTGGCGTTCCGCGGAACGAAGTAGGCATGGCACTGCCCGCAGACTTCCGCGCTGCGTGCCGGCGCGAGCTTCGCAGGGTTCACGATGGTGGGATCCGGTGCAGCGCTCGTATCACGCGCGTAGCGTGCGACCGGGTTCTTGTAGTGGCTTACGTGACGTTCTGCCGGGCCGTGGCACGCTTCGCAGGCGATCCCTAGCTCGGCGGTCTCGGTTCGGAAACGATCGTCGTTCGGATCGTGCCTCGGCTGGCCCGCGACCGAGTGACACTGGATACAGTTCGAGTTCCAGCGCGAGCTGGCATGGGGCGCCTCCGGCGGCTGGAGGAAGGCGTCGTGGCGCGGAATGAATCGCCGACTCTCGAAGTGATAGACGAACGGAAACTGGTAGAGCTCGTTGCCGCGTTTGCCTTGCAGCCAGTACGCCTGGTAGTGGTGCGAGCCGGTGGTCATCACCACCCGGCGCTCCACGCTGGGTACCGAGGCACGGGCGGCCGGGGTCGACGTCACGGCGTCCGGGTCGGGCAGCGAAACCCAAAACTCGGAGCCCTTGCGCAAGAGCTCGTAGCTGCGCTCGCGCCACACGAGCCGTTCGCCCGCCCACGGAGCGCGTACGGTCGCGTCGTTTGCGGGTTCGGTCATGCTGCGGTGAAAGCTCCTGTGCCACGAGGCGTACTCCCCAGGGTGGCAGCTCCTGCAGGCTGCCGAGGTGACGTAGCCACCCGCGGGCGAAGGAAGTGGAAGCCCTGGCGCCGGCTCGGGAGGCATCGGTTCAGCGAGGGCGAGCAGCGTCAGTCCGCCCTGGAGCAGCGCGAAGAGCGTCACGCCCAGGCGCCAACCCGAGCCGCGCCCGAGGTAGGCGAGCCCGCCGAGCGCTCCGGCCAGGCAGAGCAGGTAGCCGATGAGCTGAACCATGCGAACGAGGGGGCCGCTGTGAGCCCGAGACCCGGGTCCAGGACTATATGGTCGTACTCCGATGTCAATCCGCTTCGAAGGCGGAAGCGGACTGGTCTAGGTCGCCCTGCCTGGCTAAAGTTGAGGGGATGCGCGGAGAACGGTTTTTGGGAGCGGCGGTCGTGGCACTCTGGGTAGCCGCTGCGTGCGGTGACTCCGACCCTCCCAAGTCCGAAGACCCTCCTGTAGACCTCGATTGCGACCCGGGAGACACTCGACCCTGCGAAGGCGTGCCCGAGTGTGGCACCGCAGCGATCCAGACGTGCTTCCCGAGTGGAGTTGGCTGGTCTGCGTGCACTTGCTACCGCGGCGAAGGTGGCGCTGGCGCGGGTGGAGCCGGGGGCGAAGCTGGCGACTCGAGCGCAGGCGAGGCCGGCGACTCGAGCGCAGGCGGTGCGCACGCAGGCGGCTCGAGCACAAGCGGCACGAGCGCAGGCGGCACGAGCGCAGGCGGCACGAGCGCAGGCGGCACGAGCGCAGGCGGCACGAGCGCAGGCGGTTCGACGAACACCAGCACGGGCGGCACGAGCGCGCTCGCCGGTGCCGCGGGACAAGCGGGCGAGGGACCGTGACGGTCGCCTGAACGTCGAGGCTGCGGGCCTCGCGCGTTCAGTCGATCACGCTACGCCGTACTCATCGAGGAAGCCCCGCCAGCGCTGCATGCGAACCTCTCGCTCAGGAAGCTCGAACGCCTTGGGTTCGATCGCGAGCAACGCCGCGACGTCGACCTCATCGATCAGCTGAGGCGCCAGGAAGCGGCGGGCGTACTCGAGGTACACGCCCGTCCGCACGAAGTGATCGAACAGCTGCGGATCGAGGTGGTTGTCGCGCTTCATGAAACCCATGATGCGCATGGTCTCGGACAGCTTCTTCGCCTTCTTGTAGGGCCTGTCGTCCGCGGTGAGGGCCTCGAAAACGTCCGCGATGGCCATGATGCGCGCCGGGACCGACATGTCCCCCGCGAACAAGCCCTTGGGATAGCCGGTGCCATCCATCTTCTCGTGATGCCCGCCGGCGTATTCTGGCACGCGCCTCAGGTTGCTGGGGAAGGGCAGGGCCTCGAGCATCTTGATCGTCTGCACCATGTGCCCGTTGATGATCAGGCGTTCGGCGGGCAGCAGCGTCCCGCGCGAGATCGAGAGGTTCGTGACTTCGTCCTCGGAGAGCAACGCGCGAGTTTGCCCTGCCAGGGTGACGCGGCGCGCCGCGATTTCACCGATGCGGGCCTGCTTCTCCGGTGACAAGAACTCGCCGCCGATGTTCGACGTCTCCAGGAACGCGAGCTCCGCATCCAAGCGTGCATGCTCGGCAGCCAAGGCCGCGTCGTCCTTGTCGCCGTCTCCGTTGAGCTGTCGCTTCAAGGCGGCGATCTCGGCGTCGCGCTTCAAGATCTCGAAGCGTGCTCGCACACTCTCGATGCGATCGGTGATGGTTTCGAGCTTGGTGGCCTTGTCCATCACGTGGACGGGGGTCGTGATCTTGCCACAGTCGTGGAGCCAAGCAGCGATGTGCAGTTCGTACCATTCCTCGTCGCTCAGCGAGAAATCGGCGAACGGACCGTCGCTGGCGTCGCACACCGAGCGCGCGAGCATTTCGGTCAGAATCGGCACACGTTCGCAGTGCGCGCCGGTGTACGGGCTCTTCGCGTCGATGGCCGACGCGATCAACTTGATGAAGCTTTCGAGCAGGCGCCGCTGATCGTCGAGCAAGAGCTGGTTATAGAGCGCAATGGCAGCCTGCGAGCAGAGTGCTTCGACGACGCGCTGATTCTCCTTCGAGAAGGCTTTCACCTCGCCTGCTCCGTCGCGAGCATTGATGAGCTGAATCACGCCGATCACGATGCCCTCGTTGGTGGCGAGGGGAATCGTCAGGAAAGACCTGGATCGATAGCCATTGCGCTCGTCGAAACGCTTCATGCCGGAAAAGTCGAAGCCTTTCGCGTCGTAGGCGTCTTCGATGTTGACCGAGCGCTTGAGCCAAGTGGCATAGCTGGCCACGTTCTTCTTGTTGGGGCTCCCCGTCGCGGGGTCTCGGAGCGGAATCGGTGGCAGATCGATGGCCTTGCCGGTGGTGCCGCCGAGCGCCACGTCGAGCGAGTCGGTGCGCAAGATTGCGAAGGAGAGCTCCTTCGAGTCCTTCACCAGGTAGAGCGTACCGCCATCGGCGTTGCAGAGTTTCTGGGCCTCGACCAAGATCATCTCGATCAATCGGTCAGTATTGTGTTCCGCCGAAAGCGCGATGCCCACGCGGTACAAAAGCTCGAACCGCTCGAGACGCTGTTCGAGCGTTTCTGACGAGTCGCCGTGGGATGCTGGGCTTGAATGCTTGTCGGAATCCACGATGCCTCAGCTTCGCACTCTACCGCTTTTGCGCGAAGAACGCAGCGCTCGAGCGTTTGGTCACGAACACGGTGAACAGGCTTGGGCCGCATGCTTCGCCTGCAACGAGCCGCGCGAGTTCTTCCGTTGCTGCAGCGTCGCGCGCTCGAACTAACCAAGCGTTTTGCGTCGCGCTCGAGGGGCCCCGGCGTCTGCCGAGCACGCTGGCAGCGCTTCGGGCGTAAACCGGTGCGGTTACTGAAGATTTTGAAATCGTGGTCATGCCGCGAGAGTCCGAGCGCCGCACGCCGTGTTTACTCGTCGTCGAGATGCGGTCGGTCGCTCCGCCGTGGTTGAGCTCGGGCGCGGATGCGAGCCACCGCTACGGGGGCCTGGCCTGTAGCGCGGGCGTGACCTAGGGCGCAGCTAGAGTCAATGGGTACAAAGTGTGCGGAATGGTACGCACGCCGGCGCGAGGTACACGCATGAGCGGAGGGCCGAGGGACGCCAGGAGGCAGGTCGGCGGACGTCGATACACCCCGTAAATCTGTGCTGTCTGCGCCACAGCCATTGACTCCTCGGGCCTTATGCCCGAGGGTTTTGGTAAGTGACGTGGCCAGGTTCAGGCATGTATAAGCAGTCGTCCAGCTGCCTGCTGGTGTGGCGAGCGACTGCCCGCGACCGGAGATGGTGCTAGATGGCTTTCGGGCTGGAATTCTGGGGCGTGCGGGGGAGTATTGCCTGCCCCTCGCCGAAACATGTTCGATATGGGGGCAACACCAGCTGTCTCGAGGTTCAAGCTGGGGATCACACTCTGATCCTCGACGCCGGCACCGGCATCCGCAGTTTGGGGCACAAGTTTCTCAAAGCTGACATCAAACGCGCTCGTCTGTTTCTGACGCACACTCATTGGGATCACATCAACGGCTTTCCCTTTTTCACGCCCGCGTTTCAGAAGGATCGCACCTTCGAGATCCTCGCGGGTCACCTCAAGGGTCACGGAGGCATTCAAGAGGTCCTCGCAGGCCAAATGATGCAGCCGACCTTCCCTGTGCCACTCGAGACGATGAAGGCCGTTCTGAAGTTCGAGGACTTCAGCGTCGGAGACACCTTCAATCTCGAAGGCGGCGTAAAGGTTCGCACGGCACCGCTCAATCATCCCAACGGGGCGACTGGCTACCGCGTCGAGCATGGCGGTAAGGCCCTCTGCTACGTCACTGACACCGAGCACGTGACGGGTGCGCCGGATCAGAACGTGCTTGGACTGATCGAGGGTGCCGATCTGGTAGTTTACGACTCGACTTACACGGACCAAGAGTTCGAGGGGAAGATCGGCTGGGGTCATTCCACGTGGCAGGAAGCGGTCCGGCTGTGCACCGCCGCGGACGTGAAGCAGCTGGCGATCTTTCATCACGATCCGGACCACGAAGACGACTTCATGCAGAACATCGAGCAAGAAGCGCGCGATATGTGGTCGGGTGCGATCGTCGCACGCGAAGGCATGCGCATCGACCTCAGCCGCTGATCCGCGAGCCGGCTGTGCGTTTCGGTGCTGCCGCTCCCTCAGGGGGAGCAGCCGATGGGCGGATTGGGGTTGGGCTGGCCGACGACGTCGTAGGGAACGCAGCCGAGTCCGATCTGCGTCTCCAAGAGTCCGCAGGCCGCCAGCATCGGATTGCAGCAGCCGGTCAGGTTTGCCGAATAGGTGTCGGTAGTGACCTGCGCGCTCGGACAGCTAGCGTTGGCTTCGCCGGGTGCATTTGCCGGGAAGCACTGACCCTCGGGTGACGGGAAGAAATCGTCGAGTTCGTAGCCACACATGTTCGCGGACTGACCCGCGCAGCACGCCGGCGCTGTCGGTTCGCCCGCTCCACTGCCAGACGGCTCGTAAGAGTAGCAAGTCTGGCCGCCGCAATCGATGCCCATGTTGCCGCCTGGATCCGTGCAACCCGTGCAGCCGTGGCTGTACTTGCAAGCGAGCAACCCCTGGGCGATCTCCATCGAGTAGCCTTGGGGACCACCGAGGTCATTCAGTAGATTGCCGCAGGTCGCTGCTTCGTTGCACTCGTCCCCGGCGCACCCCGTGCTCTCGAGACACTCGAGCAAGAGGACGCATCCTGGCACACCGCCGAGCCCGCTTGGGTCGTTCTCACAGCGGGTGTTGAGCGCGGGGCAGTTCTCGCAGCCGCAGACGCTGCAGTCGAGCCGCTCGGCGGGCACGCGGAGTGAGTAATAGTCGTAGCACGATGCTCCGAGTTGCTCCTCGGAGCAGCTCGCGGTCGTCGAGCTTGCGCCGCAGACGCAGCTGTCGACGCTGTTGTCACAATAGTTGCAGTCGCCGTCGCAGGTGCTGAGGCCGCAGGCGATGGTACAGTCGAGCTCCGACGTTCCCCCGCACACGCATTGACCGATACAGGTGGAACAGCCAAGGCAAGCGCCCGGCCCCAGGCTGCCGCATTGAACG
>Ga0315910_10004433_pt1 | contig 11749 bp, 10 predicted proteins | sample EdamamesoilMG_FD_204470 | JGI IMG/M metagenome (GOLD analysis project Ga0315910, IMG submission 204470) | Garden soil microbial communities collected in Santa Monica, California, United States - Edamame soil | ecosystem: Environmental > Terrestrial > Soil > Garden | place: USA: California...
GAAGCCTCGCACCCCAAGCGTAGGGGCATGAACAACGGCATCTTCCAGTGCATGATCTCGCTGATGGGCAACGCCATCGGTCCGATCATCGCGACGCAACTGCTGCTGGTGACCGATTGGCGCACGGTGTTCATGCTGGTCGGCATCCCCGGCCTGATCATGGCGGCGGTGATGTTCTGGCTGGTGCGCGAGCCCGCGCCTGCCGCGCCTGCCGCCCAGGGTGCGGCAGTGGCGCGTCCGAGCTTCGCCGACCTGTTCCGCCATCGCAACGTGCCGCTGGCGATGCTGACGCTGATGTGCGCGATGGGCGGGGTGTTCGTGCTGGCCGCGATGGCTCCCAGCTATTTGACCGACTATCTGAAGCTCTCGGTGCAGGACATGGGCTTCGTCTTCTCCGCGGTCGGCTTCGGCGGCGCGATCGGGCAATTCGTGATGCCGACCGTGTCCGATTTCATCGGCCGCAAGCTGGCGACGCTGCTGTCCTACATTTTGGCGGCGGTGTTCACGTATTTGTTCGCGCATGCCGGGGCGGACGACCTGACCATGCTGTTCGTGCTGCTGTTCTTCGCTTCGCTGTTCAACTTCTCGGCGCTGGCGATCCTCGCAGGGCCGGTGGCGGCGGAAGCGGCGCCGATCGGCATGGTCGCGTCGGTCGCAGGGCTGGTGATCGGCGCGGGCGAGGTCTTCGGCGGCGGCGTCGCGCCGATCATCGCCGGGCAGATCGCCGGGTCGAGCGGGATCGAGAACGTCTTCACCTTCACCATCGGCGGGCTGGTGCTGGGCTTCGCGATCGCGCTGTTTTTGAAGGAGACGGCGCCGCGGAAGGTTGGGGCGGTTTAGGCCGCGTCGGCGACCAATGCCCTGAAGAACCGGTCAGCCAGCTCGATCTGGGACTTGGATGGGCTTGACGATTTCTGCGTCCCGCCGAACGCCAGTTCTTGGGCGATGAATTCGTCCAACTCGGCGTAGCGGCGCGCGTTGCCCTTTTCGTTGGTCACGCTCTTGAGTTCGACCAGTTCGTCGATGATGCGGTTGAGCGGTTGTGGCAGGTCGCAAATCGCCTGGAGCTGCTGAAGGTTCATCGGCGGGCGTCGCTCTCCGAGCGTGCGCATCGCCCGCAATGCGAGGGCGGGGCGGAGCGCGTAGAAGTACTTCTTCACAGCCACCGGCTCCGACCCGGCCATCCACCGCTCCGCTGCGCCTTGCCCCAGCGATGCATAGTGACGGGCAGCTCCAGCCAGATCGAACAAATCATCGGCCAATTGACGAAATGCCGGGACTGCATTGTCGTCCGCGCGGTAGCGGATCGGCGATTCAAGCCATTCGCTCACGATCACATTGGATTTGAGCAAAAGGCCAAGCGCCTTGCGGATGTCCCAACCATTGAGGTCGATCTCGTCCACCAGCGGCGTTTCGATGACGTCGCGGCCCGCCTTGATCGACAGGTACCAATCGAGCGGGCGAACATAGACGAAACGCACATCGTAATCGCTGTCAGGCGAGGGGAAGCCCCATGCGCGTGAACCGGATTCGACGGCAAAGAGATAGCGTACACCCTGTTCCGCTTCGATCGACCGAAGGCGGTTTTCGATCTCGCTGCGGATAGGCTCGTCAATGTTGGCGAGCGACGTCATTCAATCCTGCACCGCCCCCAAATCGCCCTTGCCAACCGTCCCGCTGGCCATCTCGAGCATCCGGTCGAGGCTCTTCTTCGCCGCGAGCCTCAAAGACTCCTCGATCTCGATCCGTGGCTCCAAATCCCGCAGGCAGAAATACAGTTTCTCCAACGTATTGAGCGCCATGTAGGGGCAGATGTTGCAGTTGCAGTTCCCGTCGGCCCCCGGCGCGCCGATGAAGTGCTTGTTCGGCAGCGCCCTTTCCATCTGGTGGATGATGTGCGGCTCGGTCGCGACGATCAGTGTGTCGCCGGGGAAGGTCTTGGCGAAATTGAGGATCGAGCTGGTCGAGCCGATATGGTCGGCATGGTCGAGGATCGCGGGCGGACACTCCGGGTGCGCAGCGATCGGGGCGCCGGGGTGCTTGGCGCGGAGCTTCAACAGCTCGGTCTCGCTGAAGGCCTCGTGGACGATGCACACGCCCGGCCACAGCAGCATCTCGCGGTTGAATTTGCGGCTGAGGTAACCGCCGAGGTGCCGGTCGGGGCCGAAGATGATCTTCTGCGCCTTGGGGATCTGCTGGAGGATCGTCTCGGCGCTGGAACTGGTGACGATGATGTCGGAGAGCGCTTTCACCTCGGTCGAGCAGTTGATGTAGGTCAGCGCGATATGGTCCGGGTGCGCGGCGCGGAAGGCCTTGAACTTCTCGGGTGGGCAGGAATCTTCGAGGCTGCACCCGGCGTCCATGTCGGGCAGGACGACAATCTTTTCGGGCGAGAGGATCTTGGCGGTTTCGGCCATGAATTTGACCCCGCAGAAGGCGATCACCTCGGCGTCGGTTTCGGCCGCCTTGCGCGATAGTTCGAGACTGTCGCCGACGAAATCGGCAAGGTCCTGCAATTGCGGCTTCTGGTAGTAATGCGCGAGGATCACCGCGTTGCGTTCCTTGCGCAGGCGGTCGATCTCGTCGAGCAGGTCTGCTCCGGCGGGCGGCTTCGTGAGGACGCTCATGCGGCGGAGATGGCCCTAACAGGCCGCCGGATCAAGGCGCAAACGATTGCGCGAGCGCCACCATCGCCGGATTGCCGGCAAACAGGAATATCGCTGCGACCCATGCGACGAGTGCTCCGCCGGACCAGTAGTGTGCGGGATGTATCCTGCCGTGCACGCGGCGGTCGAACAGCATGGCCGCGCCGAGATGGGCAAGCAGCACAACCAATACGATCGCGATCGCGCGCTGATCGAAGAAGGGCGGCAGGATCAGCCGGCCCCAGGCAACCGACATCAGACTGAGCATCCCGCCGAACATCAGCCGCTTGTGCCAGTCGCTGCGCGCGCGAAGCCACAGTGCGGCGCCCGCGAGGCCGGAGAATACCGCCATATTCAGCCAGTCCATCAGCAGGAAGAAGTTCGGCGTGAAGAACGGCGGAAAGCGGGCATAGGCCAGCGACATGGTGATGACCCAGCAGCCATAGCCCACCAGCCACAGACAGAGGATCGCGCCCAAACCTCCCAGCCGCCGGTGGGTGGCGAGATCGCCGCGGTTCACAAACCAGTTCTGCAGGACATACAGCGCGAGAAACGCGGTCATCGTCACGGCGTGGACATGCACCCACCACGGGGAAGCGAAACTTGAAGCGCCAATGGCGATGAAAAAGCCGAAGCCCGCGACCGCGGCAGCCGCGAACAGCAGCGACATGATGAAATAGAACCGCCGCTCGCGCTGGAGCGGGGACATTTCGCGTGCGGCAACGGACGCCATGACTCCTACCCCCAAGCCCGGTTGATCCCGGCGCGAAAGTGTCAGCCTGCCCTTGAGAGTCAATCGGATTCGGTGAGCGCCCAGACTTCGCCCTGCCGCACCACCCTGCCCTGCCGTTCGAGCTCGATAAGGTGCGCCTTCACCGATTGCGCGGCGGCCGGCCACAGGCGCTTGTCGATGGCGGCGTACATCTTCGGGACGAGCTCCATCACTTCGTGCGGACCCTCGCCCAAAAGCTTCACGATCTGCCGTTCGCGCTGCTTGCGGTGGCCGATCATCCCGCGCACGAGCTGGCGCGGTTTCTCGATCGCTGGGCCGTGCGCCGGGTAATAGATGCGGTCCTCGCGCCGGTAGAGCCTGTCGAGGCTGGCCATGTAATCGGCCATGTCGCCATCGGGCGGGACCACCACGCTGGTCGACCAGCCCATCACATGGTCGCCGGTGAACAGCGCCCCGCTTTCCTCCAGCGCGTAGCACAAATGGTTGCTGGTATGGCCCGGCGTGGCGACGGCGGTCAGAGTCCAGCCGGTGCCGGAAATGCTCTCGCCGTCCGCCAGCACGCGGTCGGGCGCGTAGGCCTTGTCGAACGGGGCATCGACCCGCGGCTCGCCGCTCTCGATCACCAGCGGGGCGCAGCCGATGACAGGCGCGCCGGTCTTTCGGGCGAGCGGGGTAGCGGCGGGCGAATGGTCGCGATGGGTGTGGGTGCAGGCGATCGCGGTGACCCGGGCATCGCAGATGGCCTGCATCAGCGCGGCAAGATGCTCGGGCTCGTCCGGCCCCGGATCGATCACCGCCAGCTCGCTCTCGGTGCCCACGAGGTAGGTTTGCGTTCCCGTGAACGTATACGGCGAGGGGTTGGGTGCGAGCACCCGGCGCACCAGCGGCTCCAATCGCTCGGTGACACCGGTCGGCCAGGGTTGCGGGGGAAGGCCCATGCGCCGCATATGGGGCAGCGACGAGAGGAATGAAATGCCCGATCCCCTGATCCTCGTGCTCGACGAAGGCACCACTTCGACCCGCGCGATGCTGTTTGCGCCCGATGGCTCGTTGCACGGGGTCGCGCAGCGCGAGCTGACCCAGCATTATCCCCAGCCCGGCCGGGTCGAACACGATGCGGCGGAGATCTGGGACCATACCCTCGCCTGTGCGCGCGAACTGGTGAGCAAGGTTGGCGTCGGGTGCATCGCTTGCATCGGCATCGCCAACCAGCGCGAGACGGTGGTCGCGTGGGACAAGGTGACCGGCGAGCCGCTGGCCCGCGCCTTGGTGTGGCAGGACCGGCGCACCGCGGAGGCTTGTGCCGAATTGCGCGAGGAAGGCCACGAGCCCTTCGTCCAGGAGCAGACCGGTCTGCTGCTCGATCCCTATTTCTCGGCGACCAAGATGCGCTGGCTGCTCGACAACGAGCCGGCGGTGGCCGAAGCGGCGGAGGCCGGGCGGCTGGCGCTGGGCACTGTGGAAAGCTGGCTCGCCTTCAAGCTCACCGGCGGGGCGCTGATCTCCGACGCCAGCAACGCCAGCCGGACGCTGCTGCTGCCGTTGGCGGGGGCGGGCTGGGATGCGGGGTTGTGCGAGCTGTTCGGCGTTCCGCGCGACTGCCTGCCCGAAGTCGTCGACAATGCCGGGCGCTTCGGCACGACCCTGCCCGAATGGTTCGGCGCGGCGATCCCGATCACCGGCCTCGTCGGCGACCAGCAGGGCGCGACCATCGGCCAGGGCTGCCTTGCGCCCGGCGACACCAAGGCCACCTTCGGCACAGGTGCGTTCATCCTCGCGAGTACCGGGGCCGCCCTGCCGCGCTCGGGCAATCGCCTGCTCGGCACGGTACTGAGCCAGTTGGGCGGCGAACGCCTTTACGCCATCGAAGGCTCGGTGTTCGTCGCCGGGAGCCTGGTCAAGTGGCTGAGGGATGCGCTCGGGATCATCTCCAGCGCCGCCGAGACAGATGCCCTGGCGCGTTCGGTCGCGGATAGCGGGGGCGTGGTGATCGTGCCGGCGCTGTCGGGGCTGGGCGCGCCGCACTGGCGGCCCGAGGCGCGCGGGGTGATCACCGGGCTTTCCTTCGCCGCCGGGCGCGCCGAGATCGCCCGCGCCGCGCTTGAGGCGATGGCCCACCAGGTCCACGACTTAGCCCGCGCCTATGCCGCCGACGGGGCCGAATGGTCGCTGCTCAGGATCGATGGGGGGATGAGCGCCAACGACTTTATGGCGCAGGATATCGCCAACCTGCTCGGCCTGACGGTCGAACGGCCGAATTTGGTCGAGACCACAGCGCTCGGCGCGGCGATGCTGGCGGGGGTGGGCGCTGGGTTGTTCGGCAGCCTCGACGCAGCGGTTGCGGCGATGCGCGGCGGGGCGAGGCGCTTCGAACCGCGCATGTCCGAAAGCGATCGCGCCCAGCGGCTGGCGCGCTGGCAGGGTGCGCTGGCGGCGGTTTCCGCCAGTTCGGCCTGAAGCAGGCTACTGCGCCAACTCGTCGGGCCGTGGCGGCGCGGGGTCGGAATAGAACTGTCCAGTCGAATTGGTGATCTCACCGCCGGGATGGATCTTCCACAGGCGGGCACTCTCGCTAAAATCGGGCTGCACTTCGCTCAGAAAATAGGCGGTCCCGCACTCTTCCTCGGGAAGCGAAGCTGTTCGAATCAGCCAAGCTCCCTTTCCGTCATGGCCGTGCAGCTGGATTTTCCCGAGGATGGGGTCCCACAGCCCGGTTTCCATCGCATAGGTAAGGATTTCGCGGATACGCGCCCACTCGAACGCGGTGGGTAGGGTCATGGCCTGCGGGCTCCAGTCGGCGAGCGCGGGTTGGCTGCCCTCGCGGTGCAGCTCCACTGCTTTGAGCAGGGCGGCAAAGAAATAGGCTTCCCAGGGCTCGACCGTGGACGGTAACAGGTCGGCCCATCCTCCCTTGAGCGGGTCGTCCCAGGCCTGCAGCGGGATCATGCGGACAAAGGCATCGCCATCGAGCTTGTAGACCGCCACCCCGATGCGTTCTGCCATCCCGACGGCAAGGAATTCGCTCGAATCCACTCCAGCGATGGGGCTCTTCACACCCTTGCGGCAAAGTAGCCGGTCGCGGAAGAGCTGCGGCTCGAACCGCCATGTGTAGACCCAGTCTTCCAGGGTCGAACGGATCAGCGGCGCGGTCGGCACCGCCAGATAGACATCGCCCACCCGGTTCTTCATCATCTTGATATGGCCAATGACAGGCGTTTGCTCACCATGTGACGCGAGCCGGACCCAGTGTGCGACAAGTTCGACGTCGCCGGGAGAGAAGATCGTGGCATTGGGATGGGTATGGAAGTCGATGGTCTCGCTGATCCGCAACCCGTTGGCGCGATGACATTCGGTGTGTGGCGGCATCGACATGCGCTCACCTTGGCACAATTCGCCGAGAACGAAGGCGCCGTCGATCAAGCGTAGGATTCCGCCCCGTTCCGGCGGGTAGGTGCGGACTTTCGCCAGTGCCTCGCGCAATTCAGGGGAAATGGTGATCCTGTCGGGCGCTCCGGCGAGCGGTTGGATCGCAAGCTCTCCAAACTTCGCGCCCAGCTCTTCGAGCGTCATTTCGCGCGGCAGCGCCACTGTGATTAAGTCATTGGAAACATCGCGCTCGGCGGTGCGCCTGGCCCAAGAAGGATATTCATAGACCAGCGTACAGGTCCCGCCGCTTGGGCAGTAAGCCAGCCTGTCGGTGGGCTCGGCGGTGCGCATGTGCTGATCGCGAAATGAGTCGAACAGCTCCTCGCGGAACCTCGCCGGGTCGGTGCCCGGCGGCGGCCCAACGACTGCATCGTGGCGATAGATTTCGCGGCACTGGCCGCTCGCCGCCTCGCAGTACAGCACGGTGTCGTCCTCCGCGAGAGGCGGATAAGGAGTATAGTCGAATTCGCCGAAATCGGCCCACGACTGGGCCAGCGCGGGAGAGGAGGCCACCAGCCCCGCAAGCACAACTGCGAACAACCGGCGCATAGGCCACCCCCCGCTGGATCCACGTAGGTACGCTAACATCGGGACTGGGGCGCCGACAAGCGCCGCGCCATGCGCGCGGTTTAGAAGCGGCTGGCGAGGTCGGTTTCGCGGCGGGCAAGGCTCTCGCCGAGCCGCTGGCGCAGGCGGTGAACCGCGGTCGGGGCCATCGTGTACTGGCTCTGCCAGGAGACATCGAGCCGTTCGATCCGCGCATAGAGCCGCTCGGTGGTGAGCACCAGGTCGCGGATATCGGGATCGATCATCGCGAGCTGTTCGGGATCGGATTTCGCGGTCTTGCTCGGCAGGCGGCCGTGGCGGCGCAATGCCAGCTCGCTGATCTCGCCGTTGAAGTAGGCGCGCTGGTTCAGCAACCAGGCGATGATGTGCATCATCCGTGTGGTCGTCCGCAGCGCCTCGCACGACATCGCGATCCGCGCGAGGTCCTCGTTTTCGCTGGCGCTGTCGAGCCGCCCCGAGAGGTCGAAGGCCGCGCGTACCTCGTCGGCGAGGATCAAGGCCTCGGTATAGAGCGTTTCGACGATCGGTCGATTGAGATTGGCTTGTTCGTTCATGTCCGATGTGTGGCTAGACCCGCAGGACGATATTAACCAGTCCGCGACCCCCCATATTCACGCACCAATTCGGGACTGTCCCGTCGCGGAACGTAAGTAGTTTTCCACATTCCATTTGTTTCGCCTCAAGCGCCGGCGGGGCCATCCGGCCCCTTGGCTACGCGCCATAAGGCGCGACGCGCGCCTCCGGTAGGCTACGCCTGCCGGCTACTTGAGCCGGTGCGCTTGCGGGCTGCTGGGCGCAGCCCGAACCAGCTTCAAGCTTCAATGGTGGCGCTATTCCGGTCCGCGACCAGCGGACCGCAAGCCCGAACGGGCGCCCGCAGGTGCCGGGCCAGCGCAGCTGGTCCGAATAGCACCGAGGACGCACGCGCGGATGCGCGTGCGGAAAACAAATTACGCGATGATATCAGGGGTCAGGTAGTCCTCGAAAATCGCGATCTGGTCCTTGAGCACCAGCTTGCGCTTCTTGAGCCGCGCGAGTTGCAGCTGGTCGCTCGAACCCGCTCCCGTCAGCGCCTCGATCGCGGCATCGAGATCGCGATGTTCGATGCGCAGCATGGCGAGCTTCCTGCGCATCTCCTCTTCGCTCAAGCCCATTTGTTCCCCACTCCCGGTTCGCCGCGCGCCGGGCAGGGTCTGACCCAAATCCCCATCGCAGCCCATGCCGGTAATTGCCGGTTTAGGATTATTGTGATTTGATGACAATCGCGCGGCTCCGCCCGCTTGGCGAGTCGCCAGGACTATACGTCCGATTGGCCGCCAGCAGGCACAAGGAGCATACTCGATGCAATCATCTCACGCCGCCGCCTTGCAGTCCAAGCATGAGGGACTTGAACAACGCATACGCGACGAGATGAACCGGCCCTACCCGAACGAAGCGATCCTCCAGGATCTCAAGAAGCGCAAGCTCCAGATCAAAGACGAGCTTTACGAGAACTGACCGTCCGTTCCGGACGGGAAGGATTTTGCATCGGCCGCAATGTGCGTTAGGCGAAGCGCATGACCGCTGTTGCCGCCGCCCGTTCGATCCTGACCCAGCTTCACGAGGTGATGGCCTCGCGCCTGCACGCGCAGGGCAAGCTCAACCAGGTCGTCGACATTATCGGCGAGGCGCTCGATAGCGAGGTCTGCTCGATCTATTTGCTGCGCGAGGGGATGCTCGAGCTGTTCGCCACCCGCGGCCTCGAACAGGCCGCGGTCCATGTCACCCGCATGGGCGTGGGCGAGGGCCTGACCGGCACCATCGCGGCCAATGTCGAGACCATGAACCTCGCCGAAGCGACCGCGCACCCGGACTTCCAGTACCGTCCCGAAACCGGCGAGGAAAAGTTCCATTCCTTCGCCGGCGTCCCGATCGTGCGGCGCGAACAGGCGATCGGCGTGGTCACCGTCCAGCATGTCGATCCGCGGCGCTACGAGGAAGTCGAGATCGAGGCGCTGCAGACCGTGGCGATGGTGCTCGCCGAGCTGATCGACAATGCCGGCCTCGTCGATGGCGAGGATGTCGCCGGGATCAATCCCGCGCTGACCGAACCCAGCACGCTCGATGGGTTGACCCTGGTCAAGGGGCTGGCCGCGGGCGTGGCGGTATTCCACCAGCCGCGGATCCAGATCGAGCACACCGTGGCTGAGGATGTCGAGGCCGAACGCCAGCGCGTCTACCTCGCTTTCGATCGCATGCGCGAACAGATCGACGCGATGGCCAACCAGGCCGAATTCGGCACCGGCGGCGAGCACGAAGAGGTGCTCGAGACCTACAAGATGTTCGCCTACGACGAGGGTTGGAGCCGCCGGATCAACGAAGCGATCGACAGCGGCCTCACCGCCGAAGCGGCGATCGAGCGGGTCCAGCAGCGCACCCGCATGCGCATGCGGCAGATCGACGACCCGCTGCTGGCCGACCGCATGCACGATCTCGAGGACCTGGCCAACCGGCTGTTGAGGATCGTTTCCGGCCAGCTCGGCACCGCGGCCAAGACCGGCCTCAGGGAAGACGCGATCCTGATCGCGCGCAACCTCGGCCCGGCCGAGTTGCTCGAATACGACAAGCGTCACCTCAAAGGCGTGGTGCTTGAGGAAGGCTCGCTCACCGCACATGTGATCATCGTCGCGCGGGCGATGAGCGTTCCGGTGATCGGGCGGGTGCGCAATGCCCGCTCGCTGATCCGCGAGGGTGACCGCCTGCTGGTCGATGCCGATCAGGGGATCGTAACCGCGCGGCCCAGCCAGCCGGTGACCAAGGCGTTCGAGGCGCGCTTCGCCAAAAGCCGCCAGCGCCTCGCCGCCTATGCCAAATTGCGCGAGGTTGAACCGTTCAGCAGAGACGGCACCCGCATCACCGTGATGATGAATGCCGGGCTGCGCGACGATATTGCGAACCTGGCGCTGACCGGGGCGGACGGAATCGGCCTGTTTCGCACCGAGTTCCAGTTCCTGGTTTCGGCGACCATGCCGCAACGCGAACGCCAGACCCGGCTCTACCGCGACGTGCTCGAAGCCGCGGGTGACAGACCCGTGGTCTTCCGCACCGTCGATATCGGCGGCGACAAGTCGTTGCCCTATTTGCGCAGCGAAAGCTCCGACAGCGACGAGAACCCCGCGATGGGCTGGCGTGCGCTGAGGCTGGCGCTCGAACGCGAAGGACTGCTCAAGATCCAGGCCCGCTCGCTGATCGAAGCGGCGGGCGGGCGGACGCTCAACGTCATGTTCCCGATGGTTTCCGAGCCCTGGGAATTCGATGCAGCGCGCGATGTGTTCGAACAGCAGCTCGAATTCCTGGCGAAGCAGAAAAAGGCGCTGCCCAGCGCGATCCGTTACGGAGTTATGCTCGAAGTGCCGGCGCTGGCAGAGGTTCTCGACCTGGTGGCGCCCAAGGTCTCGTTCCTGTCGATCGGGACCAATGATCTCACTCAGTTCCTGTTCGCGGCGGATCGGGCCAATCCCAAGCTTGCCGAACGCTACGACTGGGTCAGCCCGTCGATCCTGCGCTTCATCCGCCGGGTTGTCGGCGGGACCACCGGGCAGGGGGTCGACGTTACCGTGTGCGGCGAGATGGGCGGCAGGCGGCTCGAGGCGCTGGCCCTCTTGGGCCTCGGGATCGAGCGGCTGTCGATCACCCCGGCGGCGGTCGGGCCGATCAAGTCATTGGTCCGCAAGGTCGATCTCGGCGAGATCCGTGAGGCGATGAGCGGCTGGCTGGGCGCTCCGCCGCCCAATATGCGCAAGGCTCTCGAGCACTGGGCCCAGGCGCGCAAGATCGATGTGGACTGATTCCGTCGCTGGGGTATATCTGCTCGACGCGCTTTTCTTAACTATCGCGGGCAGGTGCTTGACTTGTCGCAGGTTGGTTATTTCTCTGGCATAGGCGAATGCGCCGCGGCGAGGGGACGAGAGTGGCCGAAGACGAAGATATGGCCGAAGAAGAGGTCGCGCAGCCCAGCGTGGGTGAGACCCTGCGCGCCGCGCGTGAGGCGAAAGGCCTTACCCTCGCCCAGGTCGCCGATCGCACCAGGATCACCCAGCGGCATCTCGCGATGATCGAAAACGGCGAGATGGGCAGGCTGCCCGGGCGCACCTACGCGATCGGCTTTTCGCGCAATTTCGCGAGGGCGGTCGGGCTCGACGAACGCGGGATCGCGGACCAGGTTCGCGAGGAACTGGCGATGATCGATCCCGATGGCGCGGGACTGGCCCCGCGGACCTTCGAACCGGGCGATCCTGCGCGGGTTCCTTCGGCCGGGCTCGCCTGGTTTTCCGCCTTCGCCGCGCTGATCCTGTTCCTTGGCGGATCGCTGTTCGTGTGGAGCACCTTTATCGCGCCG
>Ga0315910_10004434_pt1 | contig 11748 bp, 14 predicted proteins | sample EdamamesoilMG_FD_204470 | JGI IMG/M metagenome (GOLD analysis project Ga0315910, IMG submission 204470) | Garden soil microbial communities collected in Santa Monica, California, United States - Edamame soil | ecosystem: Environmental > Terrestrial > Soil > Garden | place: USA: California...
TCTGACACTGGCGCGCTATCCCATCCACTGGCATCTGGTGGGAGAAGGGAAAGGGCAGTACATCCGGAACGCCGCCATCCACGACACCTACAACCGCTGCGTCACGGTGCACGGCACGAACAATCTGCAGGTCGAGAACAATGTGACCTACAACACCGTGGGTCATTGCTTCTTCCTGGAAGACGGCATCGAGCACGGTAACCAGTTCGTCCACAACCTGGCGATCCAGACCAAGTGCCATACGTCCAAAGCCTGCGTGCCGACGCGGCTCGCTGCGGCCGGAGAGAGCGCGGACTTCGAGAACCGCCTGGCAGTGAGGCAGAACGGCCAGGCTTCCAAGGATGTGCTGCTGCCCTCCGACAACACGGTGGCCAGCTACTGGATTACCAACCCGGACAACGTCTACCGCGACAACGTGGCCGCAGGTTCCGACTCGAATGGCTTCTGGATGTCCCTGCCCGAACACCCGAACGGCCAGTTCGAAGGCACGGAGATCAGCAAGGCCACATGGCCGCGCCGCACGCCTTTCCGCGAGTTCAAGGGCAACGTCGCCCACTCCAACTACGACGGGTTCATGTTCGACCGGAACATCAATGCCAACAACACCTTCGGTGTGACCGGCAACGCGCACATGCCCAAGGAGAATCCCTCGGATCTGACGAGCAAGACGGTGGAGACGGTCTTCGCGGATCTCACCTCGTACAAGAACCGCAACGGCGGCATCTGGGGCCGCGGCGAGATGCACACCTTCCGGAACGTGAAGGTGGCCGACAACGCCATGGGATATACGCATGCTTCGGGCTCGGCCGGTCGTGACCCCTATACGTCACGGGTGATCGACTCGCTGTTCGTAGGTGAAACCGAGAACATCGGCAACCCCCAGACTGACGCGGAGAAGGCCTACGGCCGCAGCTTGCCGAAGCCCATGATGCCGGACTTCCCGATCCGCGGTTATGAGTACTACGACTACCGGCATGATGTGGAGAACGTCACCTTCCGCAACTATCAGGACAACGCCACCCGCAAGACCGGAGCGCTGACCTACCTGATGTTCACCAGCGCCGGCGTAAGTACGGAGAACGCCATCGAGCGGGCGAAGTTCATCAATGCCAAGCCGGTGTATTTCCCGCCGATGGAGCGCAAGTGGGGCAATGACAATCTGAACGGCGTGGCCTGGAAGGCCTCTGCGATTCACGATCTGGATGGCTCGGTCACCGGCGTCCCGAATTCCTACATCCTGCTCAACGACGGCCCCAACGACCAGATCGCAACTGACACCAAAGCCTGTCAGATCAAGCCCAGCTGGAACGCCGCCGTCTGCAAAGGCGATGTCGGGCGCCTGAGTTTTGCCGGCCCGCCGAGGATCGGTGGTGCCGCGGGCCCCGGTGCCGGCCAGGGGGTCAGCAGTCTTGGCGCAGGCGCCCCGAACATTGCTGGGCCGGGCGGTGCTGCCGCGCCCGCCGCTGCACCTGCAGGGGCCGGCGCTGCTGGCCCGATTACCGTCCCTCGCACGCCACCCCCCGCTCAACCGCCCGTAGTTCTGTCCCGCAATGGCAGGGATTACAGCTTCAACTCGGGCAACGTGCGCGCGGGTACCGAGATGAAGCTGACTACTGAAAGACCGAACGTGAACCTGACGTTGACGGAAATGGATGCCGGCTCGTGGGTGATCTTCGAAATGCCGGGGTTCACCACCGCAGCCTCGGGTACCGAGCAGAGCAGCCTGGATGCGCTGCGCAAGGCCAGCGCGACCTCGTACTTCAAGGACAAGGATGCGCTGTGGGTGAAGGTGGTTTCCAACGGCGACGGTGCGCAGGGTCCCCGTGGTGGCGGCCCTGGTGGTGGGACCAGTCTGCAGGTCAGCCGATAAGCGCGATCCGACGCTCGAATGAGCGGATACAACGATCGCGCAATCGTTGAGTCCTGGCAAAAGAACGCCACACCATGGACGGAGGCAGTCCGTCGCCGCGAGATCCAGAGCCGAAGGCTGGTGACAGACCGGGCCATCGTCGATGCGGTCTGCAGCCGCTCGCCGCGTTCGGTTCTGGACATGGGGTGCGGAGAGGGGTGGCTGGCCCGTGAGCTGGCGGCGAGAGCCATTCACGTTACCGGGGTGGACGTTGTTCCGGGGCTGATAGAGCAGGCACAGCGCGCAGGGGGCGGTGAATTCCGGGTGGCATCCTACGAAGAGATCGCCGCTGGCGCGCTCGATCGCCCGGTTGATGCAGTGGTCTGCAATTTCTCCCTGATCGGCAACGAGTCCGTGAATGGGCTGTTCGCTGCCGTTCCCGCATTGCTCAATCCCGGGGGCGCTTTCCTCGTGCAGACGCTGCATCCCAGGGTGGCTTGCGGCGATCTGCCGTACGAGGATGGATGGAGGTCGGGATCATGGGAGGGTTTCAGCCCGGAATTCGTGGATCCGGCCCCCTGGTACTTCCGGACACTTGAATCCTGGGAGCGGCTTTTCTCTCAACACGGCATGAGCGTGATTGAGGTCAGCGAGCCCATTCACCCGCACACGCAACTGCCGGCCTCGGTGATATTCATGGCGGAGGCTGCTTCACCCGGGTGTACACCTGCTCGATGAGCTTGAGTTCCTTGCCGTCCGGCATGACCCGGTAGGATTCGAATACGTGAACGTCGTCGCTTTGCAGGCGAACTACGTTTCGGAAGCCATACTTTCCCTGTGGCTCAACGAACTCGCCACGCAAGGTGAGCGTTCTTCCATCCGCGTCCAGCGTGCCGCTGGCGATGTTGGTCGAAGTCTCCAGGTTCGAATAGAAGATCAACGTGTAGTTCTTCGTGAAGTTGTCGTAGCCGAGAATGCTCATGCGCTGCATGGGCATGCGCATCACCGATCCGGATGCCTCTTCGAGGACGAAGCGTCCGCCCAGGATCATCCTGCTCTCCGATACGCCCGTCGATTCTGTCGGTGGTGCCGTCGGGGCCGCGGCGCTCCACAGTTTCATGGTGGTGTTCCATTTGCCGACCATGCGCTGCAGCACCTTGTGGCCTTCTCCCGGGGCCATCCGCTGCATCATCTCCTGCATGTCCATCCTGCCGGGTGGAGGCTCCTGCGCGCCGACACAGGGAGCAAGCAGGCAGGCGATCAGGAAAAGTGCCGGGCGAGTGAGTCGCAGCATGAGGATCTCCTTCGTGCAGTGGCTGTGTCGATCGGGCAGGTATAGCACTGCGGCAGGCCCACGAATGGTAAATTGCCCGGCTGCAAGAATGGTCAAATGGCGGGCGGCCCTCGGGGCTACGATCCGATTCATATGTCCGTCGATCGCAACTTCCTGCTGTTGCTGAATGACATTACCCGCGATCTGGATCGTGGGGTGTCACTCCGTTCCGTCGCGCAACGGGCGGGGATGTCGCCATACAGGCTGCATCGCGAGTTTCGCCGGGCAGCTCGCGAGACCCTCAAGCAGTTTACCTTGCGGCTTCAACTGGAACGCGCGGCAGCCCGACTGGCGACGAAGAACGAAGAGATCCTGACCGTGGCGTTGACCAGTGGCTTTGCGAGTCATGAGGTATTCACGCGCGCATTCAGGCGCCACTTCGGACTGGCGCCCAGCCAGTACCGCGCAAGAATGATCGCCAGTACCTCGCGACACCAGCGCCTGAGGCATCTTGCGCTGACGATGGCGATCGGACCTTGCATCCGCTTCTTCCACCAGCCGACGTACAAATCGCATCTTCCCAGGGACACGAGCCTCATGACGACCATCAGCATCGCCCGAAAGGAAATCCAGCCGCAGCACGTTCTCTACATCCGGCGTCGAATTGCGCCAAGCGAGTTGAAGCAGGCGCTCGGTGAGTGCTTTGGGCAGCTGTTCACTTATGGAGCCAGGGCCGGATTGCCCATCGCGGGGTGGCCACTGTGCCGCTACGTCAGCACGGGAATGGGCCTCTGGACCATCGAACCGGCCATGCCGCTGGCGGCTCCTGCTCAGGGCGAGGGCGAGATGAAGCCCGGCACGCTGCCCGGGGGTCCGGTTGCGCTGGGAATTCACGGCGGTCCCTATGAAGGCCTTCCCGACACCAATGCCGCCGTCGAAAGATGGATCGAAGCCAACGGCTACCAGGTTGGTGGGTCGCCCTGGGAACAGTACGTGACGGATCCCGGTGAGCATCCGGATCCGAAGGATTGGCGGACGGAGGTGTATTGGCCGTTGGAGAAGTAGCGCATCTGGTGACGAGCCTTGCTGAAACCCAACACAAAGGGAGTCCTCCGGGAGTTGCGCCCTGTTCTCTACATATGTAGAGTTAATGCATGCCACCTCCCAGAGCGGCTTCCTCGCAAACGCTGAACGTCCTCAGGGCGATGCTGTCGCGTCCGGCTCAGTGGCAACACGGGTACGAGCTGTGCGGGGAGTGCGATCTCAAATCCGGAACGCTCTACCCGATTCTCATGCGACTGAGCGACCGGGGCATGCTCGAGTCCAGATGGGAGCCCTCTGAATACACCGGGCGCCCGCCGAGAAAGCTCTATCGGCTGACGGCGCAGGGTGTCAGGTACGCAAGAGAAGAGTCGCGTCCCATGCCTTCCACGCGGCTGCTTTCGCCGGGAAAGGCTTGATGCAGAGCAGGACCAGAACCTGGTCAGGTGCGCATCGACTCGTCACCTGGCTGTTGCCTCCGCACAGGAAGGAATGGGCGGATGCGATGTTCAACGAGACGGCCTACATCGAGTCGCGTCGGGAAGCGGTGCAGTGGATTCTGGGCTGCACGTTCATCGCGCTCAGGGAAAGGCTCGTATACCAATGGGGGATCGGAATCATGCGCCGCCGGGCTCTTCAGGTGTTGTTGGGCGCATCTGCGGTGCTGGTGCTCGGCGCCGTCGGGATATATGCGGTTTCCAAGCCCTACCAGCGCGACCGCATCTGGATCACCCTGCGGCATGCCATGCATTCCGGAGAAAGCCAGGACCTGGCTGACATCCCCTAGTCCACGCCACTCATGAACGACACTGATCGCCTGCCCGGGCTGGATCTGCTCCGATGCATTGCCATCTTCTGGGTGATGCTCTTCCACTCATTCCTCGTCGGCGGTCTCGGACCTGAATGGTCATGGCTGTCCCGCCCCGGCTGGATGGGGGTCGATCTGTTCTTCGTGCTCAGCGGATTCCTGATTGGCACGCAGGTGCTTGCACCCCTCGCGCGAGGTGAGAGGATCTCCTACGGCGATTTCTATCTGCGTCGGGCCTTCAGGATCCTGCCGGCCTATTGGGCTGTCCTGCTGTTGTATGCCGCATGGCCCGCGTTCCGCGAATCACCTGGGATGGAGCCGCCGTGGAAATTCCTCACCTTCATCATGAATGTGAACATCGACTACAACAGCCACATGGCCTTTTCGCATGCCTGGTCGCTGTGCATTGAGGAGCACTTCTACTGGATGTTCCCGCTGATGGCGGCGCTTCTGATGCGCCGCCCTGCGGCCTGGAAGTTCGTCCTGCTCTCTGCGGTCATTGTGCTGGGGGGCATTGCACTCCGCGCAGCCATCTGGATGGCGGATACGGCAGCTGACGCGAAGATCGACCGCAACTGGTTCATAGAAGACCTCTACTACCCCACCTGGAACAGACTCGATGGTCTCTTCTGCGGTGTAGCTCTTGCCGTCTGGAAGACGATGCGGCCGCGGTCCTGGGAGTCTTCCAGGCGCTACTCCAATGTCATTCTTCTGGCCGGCCTTGTGCTCCTGGTGCTGGCGGTGTTCCTGACCGAAGGTCGTACAGGCTTTGTCGCCAACACCGTGGGCTGGCCAGTGCTCTCGCTGGCATTTGGCCTGCTCGTATTTGCCGGAGCAGGGCGGGATAGCATCATTGGTCGGTGGAAGGTGCCAGGCGCAGCGTGGATCGCTGCCATCTCGTACAGCCTGTATCTCGTACACAAGGCGATCTACCACCTGGTGAAAGTGCACTGGGGGGAAGATCTGGCGGGCTCCGGCATCATTGCGCTCGTTTCCTATGGAGGCGCGGCAGTCCTGGCGGGAGGCGCCCTTCACTATCTCGTGGAGCGTCCGTTTCTGCGCTGTCGAGATCGCGTCAGGGCCGGGTTGGCCCGTCTCTAAGCAGGCTATTCGGAAGCGGGAGGGTCCGGGTCCTTGCCGATTTCGATCAAGATGGCTTTCTCGACGTCCTGTTCCCGGCGATGTTGTCCGCAGAGAGCCAGATACTTTGCCGGATCGGCCAGCATCCAGTCGGATACTCCTGTAGCGAACTGATTCCTGTAGTCCCGGGTCCGCTTGGTTTCAGACGCTTCAAGCCATTTAGGGGATCCCTCTGGCCAGACTCGTTGCTTGATGCCGCGCCCCAGCATTTCGGTGACGATGGTGTCGCCATTCGAGAGTGAATCGGCTATGCCTCGGCATACTGTCATTACGTCTTCGCGCGCCAGCCCGTCGCCTTTGCATGAATTGCTTGTAAATGAGTACGCCGGAATTGCAATCGCGGCCAGCACGCCCACGACCTCGCTCATCGCATTGAGCAGTGATTCTTTGTTGGTGCTGACGATAGGGGGAGTCAGTCGCGCAATCAGCGTGGTCCAGTAGGTGTCCACACGCTCAGATCGTGCGATGGCGTCCAGCGCGGCTGACTTTGCCGCCGCATCGGCATTCCGTGTGGCACGCTCCAGAGCCGCAAACCAGCCGGATCCGTTCTTCGGGTCCAGAATTCTGATTCTTCTTTCCAGGGGCTCCGTATCGCAGGACGCGACTTCCCGGCACATCTGGATATGCAGCCAGAGAAGCTCTGCACGATCAGGCGCCACGCGGGATGCTTGCGAGACCAGGCGCAGGGATTGAGCTCGGTCATAGAAGGAGCTCAGCAATCCTGCTGCAGCCAGCGAATCGGCGTCTGTGCGCGCGGCCAGCATCGCAACCACAGGTTCTGTCCGCACCCGCGATTCCTCGAATTCGGGAGTTGCGGCGAAGCCCGCTGCGGGAATCAGCATCAGCGCGAAGGCGCACCGGACAAAGTTGCGCATGCAGAGCATCCCTTTGACTACAGTTCCATGCGGAGTCGGGGCGTCAATCGCGAGAGACTACCGGAATTCGGGGTCCGAAGGGGTTGCAGTAGACTCTGTTGCATGACTCGGGGGTCTGCGGAGTGATCAGACAAGCCAGCCGCAAAGACGAAGACGCGATCTGGGAGATCTTCCGCTCCGTCATCGCATCGGGTGACACCTGCGCCTTCGATCCCGCCATGCCACGCGAGGACGCGAACGAGCCGGCCGTACGCCTGTGGAAACAGCTCGGATTCGAAATCATCGGCACGTTGCCGGGCGCGTACCGGCATGCGCAACTGGGATTCGTCGACGCCCACGCCATGTTCCAGACGCTCTGATGGAAATCACCTACAAGGGAGTGCTGAGCTTTCTCGGCATCGCCCTCACGGTTGCCGCGTTCCTGCCCTATATTCGGGACATTCGCCGCCGCGCCATCGTCCCGCACGTGTTCACCTGGTTCGCATGGGGAATCGCCACATTCATCGTGTTCCTTGCGCAGCTTGCCGCAAGGGGAGGGGTTGGCACCTGGCCCGTGGGCGTATCAGGCCTCGTTCAGCTCTACGTGGCCGTCCTGGCCTGGCGATATCGTGCAGACACGCATATCACGAGAGGCGACTGGATCTTTCTCATTGCCTCGCTGGGCGCATTGCCTCTGTGGGCCCTGACCGCGGATCCACTCTGGGCAATCGTCATCCTGACGGTCGTGGATCTCGTCGCCTATGGTCCCACTATCCGCCGCGCCTACAACAAGCCGCATGAAGAGAGCATCTTCATGTTCGCGCACTTTGCGATCCGCAACGTGCTGGTGGTCCTTGCACTCGAACACTATTCGCTCGCGACGCTGCTCTTCCCGGTTGCGCTCGGTCTGGCCTGTCTCGGGATGGTGGTGATGCTGGCCTGTCGTCGTCGCACTCTCGGGCTCGAAAGGGCTTGACTTGGATTACTTCCGTAATCTATAAAGATTACAGAGGTAATCTATGCGGATCAGCACAGCCGAGAGCGTAGTGATGGAAACCCTGTGGCGACGGCATCCGCTGAGTGCGGAAGAGGTTGTCGCAGAGGTGGCGCAGGAGCAGGGCTGGACCACCAGGACGGTCAAGACGCTGCTGAATCGCCTGCTCACCAAGGAGGCGATTGCCGCCGAGGCCGATGGCCGGCGCTATCTCTACCGTCCCCTGATCGACCGCGAGAGCTATATCAGCGCGGAGAGCCGCAACCTGATCGATCGGCTGTTCCGGGGGCGCGTATCTTCCCTGGTCGCGCATTTCTCCGAGCGCGAGCAGCTCTCGAAGGAAGACATCGCTGAACTCAAGCGCCTGATCGGGAAGGTGCAGGATGAGCGCTGACATTCTGGAACTGGCCTGCAGGGCCATGCTCGGCGCTACCGGCGCCATGCTCCTCGTGATGCTGCTGCGTGCGCCGATCCGACGCTTGCTGGGCGCTGGGGCGGCGTATTCGCTCTGGCTGCTTGCTCCGGCGGCGGTGCTGGCGAGCTTCCTCCCGGCCAGTCGCGTCGTAGTGGCCGCTCCCGATGCCATTGCGAACCTGGTCCTGATCGAACGCGGCGCACCAGCAGGCGTAGAAGTCCCGCTCGCGCCAGGCACGACCTGGTCATGGGCGGAGATGCTCGCACCGATGATCTCGGGTCTCTGGGTGCTCGGGTGCCTGGTGAGTCTTGCGCTGGTGGTCGTGCAGTATCGCCGTTTGCTCAGAAGCCTTCGCCTCGTGCCATTCCGTGGCGAGCAGGATGTATTCCGTGCCAACACTGCTGGCATTGGGCCTGCGGTCATCGGCGTCTGGTGTCCGCGCATTGTCGTGCCGGCTGACTTCGAGCAACGCTTCGATGCCCAGGAGCGTTCCCTCATCCTCGCCCACGAGCGAGCGCACCTTGGCACCTTCGACGCGCAGATCAATGGACTGGCAGCGCTCATGCTCTGTCTGGGCTGGTTCAATCCGGTATTTCACCTCGCGCGCAGGCTGCTGCGCATCGATCAGGAACTGGCCTGTGATGAACGGGTCATGCGGGGTCATGGCCGGCTGCGCCGTGCATATGCCGAGGCCATGCTGAAGACGCAGGCGTCACAACCGATTGCGTTGGCCTGCGCCTGGCCACAGCTGGGTGAATCCTCGATCCGCGCGCGGCTCTCGATGCTGGCGCGTCCGCAACTGTCGGCCTGGCGCCGCGCGCTGGGCCTGCCGGTGTGCGCCAGCCTGGTCCTCGCAACCGGTGCGGCTGCGATGGCAGCCCAGCCACCCCGCGTCGTGGCACAGCAAGCGCCTGTTGCACAGGAGGCGCCCGTGAAGCGCGAACCGCGCTGGTGGGATCCCGCGCTCTGCACGCGATGGGGCATCACCTGCACCGGCGTGGAGAGCGCTGTCGGTGACCGGCCCGACACGGATTCCCGCAGGCACGGCATGCACCTGGTCCTGGCACTGCAGGATGACGACAGCGCGGCGGCGCTGCGCCACCTGGATGCTGGCGCGGACGTCGACTTCTACCTTCCCGGCGATGGGACGCCGCTGGTGATCGCCGCGCAGAAGCGCGACCACGCGATGGCGCGTCTGCTGCTCCAGGCCGGCGCCAACGTCAATCGCGTCGCTCCCGGAGACGGTTCTCCACTGATTGTGGCGGCAGCGCGAGGGGACCTGGCGATGGCCGAAATGCTCGTGGAACACGGCGCAGATGTGAACCTGTATGCGCGGGGAGACGAAACCCCGCTCATCAACGCGGCGCGGAACAACCGTATCGAGGTTGCTCGCTACCTCATCGAGAAGGGTGCGGATGTGAACCTCGCGGTCAGTGACTGGGCCTGGACGGGAAGGGGGCGCCTTCGTTCGCCACTGGGCGAAGCGCAGCGACTCCATCATGAAGAGATGATCAGGCTGCTGCGCGAGCACCACGCCGGCACATAGCCGCGCCATCCGCACCACGGGGCGTAGGTACTGCTACTTTCCGAAATGTTGCGTGGCCCAGCTGGCGATCTGCTGGGCATTCGTCATGGCGCCAGCCTGTCGCGCCACCTCCTTGCCGCGCGCAAACAGCATCAGCGTGGGGATGCTGCGTATGCCGTAACGCGCCGCGATGTCTGGCGCGGCTTCGGTGTCCAGCTTCGCCAGGCGTACGTACGGCTCAAGCAGCGGTGCGGCTGCGGTGAAGGCAGGCGCCATCATGCGGCAGGGACCACACCAGATTGCCCAGAAGTCCACCAGCAGCGGCAGATCGCCCTGAGTCAGGTGCCGATCGAACCCGGCGGAGTCGAGTTCCAGCGGTTGCGCATGGAACAGGGGTTTGTGGCAGCCGCCGCAAAGCGGGTTCTCCGCCAGCCGCGCGAGCGGAACACGGTTGATCGCGCCGTCATGCGGGCATACCACCTTGAAAGTCGCTTCTGTCATGAAAAGTCCGTCTCGAAGAAAAACGATGTCTGGATCCAGATGATAGGCGAAGATCACGGACCCCACTCCGCCGTCGAAAGGAGTCCATCTTGCTGCCTGACCTCCTCGTCTCCACCACCTGGCTGGAAGAGAATCTGGATGATCCGGACCTGCGGGTTTTCGATTGCAGCGTGACTCTGGTGCCAGCCGGTGCCGGTGTGCGTCCGGAGAGTGGCCGCGCGGCCTGGGAGCAGGAACACATACCGGGCAGTGGGTTCGCGGACCTGCTCGATGACCTTTCGGACAAGTCCCAGCCACTGCCCATCATGATGCCTTCGGCGGCACAGTTCGCAGCTGTCGTGGGCCGCTACGGTGTAGGGCCCACGAGTGTCGTGGTCCTTTACGACAGCGGGCCCCATACCTGGGCTACGCGCGTGTGGTGGATGCTGCGCGCCATGGGCTTCGACAATGCGGCTGTGCTCGACGGTGGCCTGAAGAAGTGGAAGGCCGAAGGCAGGCCACTCTCCAGTGCGCCGTGTCGTTATCCGCCCGCGAAATTCGCGGGATTCCCGCGCAAAGGCATTCTCGTGGGCAAGGACCAGGTGCTGAAGGTGTACGACCAGCCTCAGGTGCGCCTGATCAATGCACTGTCCGCTGATGAGCACACCGGACGCCTGTCACGCACCGCCAGGCCGGGGCGCATTCCCGGCAGCGGCAATGTGCCTGCCGGATCGCTGCTGGATCCTTCCGCCGGTGTCTTTCTGCCGCTGGCGCAGCTACGGGAGAAATTCCAGGCGCAGGGCGCGCTCGATGGCCGCGGCGTGATCACTTATTGCGGTGGCGGTATTGCTGCCACGTCCGCGGCGTTCACGCTGGTCAGGCTGGGTGTGCCTGACGTGGCCGTGTATGACGGCTCGCTGACTGAGTGGAGTCGGGACGAATCGCTGCCCATGGAGACCGGTTGAACCAGTGGGTCCCCAGGCGTAAGGTCGCAGCGCTGACCTCGCAACGAAAGAGGTGACAACATGGGCCGCAAGTCATTCGCCCTGGCTGCAGGCGCACTCGTCGCAGCCTTTCTGATTTCCGGAAGAGCCATGGCAACTCCCGGCAACCTCGATACCAACGGCTGCCACACGGACAGCAAGACCAATGAATACCACTGTCACCAGGGCACGGGCGGCAGGGTGCCCACGCCGCCGGTGAGGAAATCCAGCAGCGACATCTGCTATGACAAGAAGTCGCAGTACTACGCACAGACCACGACCTTCACTGCGTACCGCAACATGAAGGAGTGCATGGCCAGCGGCGGCCGGATGCAGAAGTAGATCGTCGACTACCGATGGCGTAGCGCCACGATGGGCCGAAGCCT
>Ga0315910_10004435_pt1 | contig 11746 bp, 9 predicted proteins | sample EdamamesoilMG_FD_204470 | JGI IMG/M metagenome (GOLD analysis project Ga0315910, IMG submission 204470) | Garden soil microbial communities collected in Santa Monica, California, United States - Edamame soil | ecosystem: Environmental > Terrestrial > Soil > Garden | place: USA: California...
GCGCGCGGCTCGCCGCATCGAGAACGAGGACGAGACCGAGCCCTTCCTCGACCGCGCGGAGCAGGGTGGTCCGTTCGGCGGGGGTGAGCGAGGAGAGCGTCCGTCCATCGGTGACGACCACATCGAGCTTGGCGAGCGACCCGCGGTCGATCCTCGGCTCACCCGCACTGTTCACCCGGTCGGTGCCGATGCGGTCACGGCTCATCCGGGTGCGGAGCGCCACGGCGCCGCCCTGCCCCGCGAGCCAGTCCCGCAGGTCGCTCCACTCCCGCGAGGGGGCCGAGGCGAGGATCAACGTCGTCGGCGGACGAGGCTCGGCAACGAGCACGCTGAACGTATCGACCGCACCCTGCCAGTCGAGCGTGTAGAGCTGGGCGCCGGTCGCGGTGGGAGTGTGTCGCAGGACGACCGACGCCTCATTCCCACGCGACACGGCGGCCGAGTCGACCGGGCCCGTCAGGTCGGAGAGGACCACCTTCCCGCCACGGCCGGCCCCGACCCGGAGTCGGACAGTAAGCGCCTCGCCGAGCTCGAGTCGTGAGGGCCAGGCCGCGTCGCGGATCCCCTCGGGGAGCGGGCGTGGGTGGAGCGTGATCGCCGACCGCCCGAACCGCCGTAGCTCGCCAGCGTCGAGCCCCCACCCGACCAGGTGCAGCCGGGTGCCCGGGGTCACGAGCCCGCCGAGTTCGCCGACTCCCGTGGCGCTCCGGGCGCCGAGCGATTCCGCGACCGCGCGCGCATCGGCGGGTGTGGCGCCGAGGGTCGCCACGACCACGACCGCCGCGTCGACGCTGCGTGTGCTCGCCGGGCGGATCCCTATCACGAGGAGTGAAAGGGCCGCGACGCCGAGGGCGAGCCGGTCGAGGAGGTGCGGGGTCACGGACGCCTCATCCGGGAGAAGTAGCCGTCGACCACCGCCGGCCTCGGAGCGGCGCTCCCCGCGCGCGGGGGTGCCGGGGGGAGTGCGGAGTGGAGCCCCGCGAGGACCCGCTCCTCGCATCCAGGACAGGCTCGACCGGAGCGGAGCGCCTCGTTCCAGGTCGTGAGGGCCCTGAGGGTCTCGAGGTGGCGGACGGGGGCATCGACCGCGAGGGCGGCGACCTCGCGCGCGGCGGCGTCGAGGGCCACGACGCTCCGGGCGCCGGCGAGGACGCGCCGGATCGCCGGGAGGGAGTCGATCCGCGACTGCCGGCCGCTCCGCCGCGGCGCGACGATCCCGGTCAGGTCGCCGGTGAGGCGCTTGCGGTCGGGCTCGAGTGGCGGAGGATCGAGTCCCACCCGCTTCACATAGGTGCGCGCCGCCTGCCGCACCGCCTCGAGGTACTCGAGCGCCTTATGCTCGTACGGGAGTGCCGTGTCCGGCTTGTAGGTGCGGAGATGGAGCTCCGCCTGCCACATCTGGCCGAGCGCCAGCTGCAGCAGCTCCTTGGTGCTCATCGCGAGGAGAGTGGCGTTCTCGACGATGTCGTGGGAGTGGGCCTGCCCCTGGGTCAGGTCGGCCTGCGCGCGGGCGTTGGGATCTGCGACCGCGGCCTGGTTGGGATCCTCGGGTTCCTCCGACGCGGCGTGCTCGCGACCACCCATCGGGTCCGCCGCACCCCCCTCCTCTTCACCGCCGGCGACCTCGCTGTAGCGGAGCCGGAGGAGCTGCTGGTCGATCCCGATGTCATTGGACCGGCGTTTGAACTCCGCCTCCGAGAGCCGCGCCCGCTCGGCCAGCAGCTTCTCGGTGTCGATGATGATCTGGCGCTGGCTCCGGAAGTAGTCGGGCATCCGGTCGATGGCGAGTCCGTCGAACTCTCCCTCGGTCACCTCGGCGGTGTCGGTGATGCTGACGAAGAGGGTGGCGGAGCGGCCCTCGTTGGGCTCGGGGCGGCGCCCGTCGAACGCCTGCGCGGAGAGGTAGAGCTCATCCCCCGGGCCCATCCCGAGTGCGGCGAGGTCGAGCTCGGCGCGGAGGGTAAGCCCCGTCCCACGCGACGTGCGCGTGGTGAATGGGATGGTGTCCTCGCGGAACTTGACCCCCTCGCCCGAGCCGGTGGTGATGGTGGCGAGGAGCCGGGTCTCGATGATCCCGTGGTCGTCGCTCGCGAGGATCTCGACCGGGACCTTCCACGGCGGGGTCACGGGGAGGAGGGTCCGTTCTTCGGGACGGACCACGGTGAGGAGCGGGGGGCGGTCGGGGAGGACGGTGACCCGATGCCAGGGGGATCGGACGCGGGAGGAGTCGCGCTCGAGGATCACCTGGTACAGGAACGATCGCTCGGCGTGCAGCGTGACCGGCCGGTCCGCGGCGAGGGAGTCGCCGTTCGTCGTCACCAGTACCACCCGCCCTGCGCCCTCGGCGTCGATCTCGAACGCCAGCGTCGAGCCTTCGGGAGCCTCGGCGTCGCTCCCGCCCGTCCGCCGCTTCCCGCCGAGGTACGCGGGCTCGGTGATGGTCAGGCTGAGCGAGGCGAGGCGGGGCGGGGCAGAGGGATCATTCCTCCCCAGTTGCGGGATGAGCGTCGTGCCGGCCTCCGAGGAGGCCGAGACCCGCCAGGCGAGCACAACGACGACGGCCGCGATCCCCCAGACGATCCTCAAAGGGCGGCGCGGCAGGAGGATGTACTGCGGCAGCGCCGCGAAGGCGCGCTCGGCCCTTCCTCGCTGTACCCGTTCGACCGCGGTGAGCGCCCCATCGGGGGCGATCAGCAGGGTGGCGCTCTCCTCGAGTGCCGGGAAGGTCCGGTCGAGGTGACGAGCCACGATCTCGGCGTCGACGCGAGGGCGCCGCCAATGTGCGGCGCCGAGCGCGAGGATGATCGCAAGCGCGGTGACGACGGTGGGGAGGGCGAACGCAGCACCGAGCACGGCGAGGGAGGCACCCAGGGCCGTGAGGGCGACGTACCAGCGGATCCGCCATTCGCGGGCGAGCGACTCGATGCGGGCGCGCGGGGTCGTCACGCGACCTCGCGAAGGGAGCGGGCCCAGAGCCGCTCACCCAGGAAGAGGAGGACGACGACTCCCCAGAGCCACCAGTGGAGATCGGTCGTTTCCTCGCCCGTGGGCGCGCGTGTGACCTGGCGGGGGAGAAGCTGGGTGGCCGAGAGCTGCACCGGCGCGGGGAGACCCTTGCCGGGAGCCACAGCGTGGGCGACCGCGACCGGGAATGCCGCGACGTTGAGAGAGTCACGCCACCAGTGGGGGAGCCGGTCCATCCAATGGGCGGTGTCGCTCAGCGGACCGAACGACTCCGCGACCGCGCTGAGGGCGGCGGACAGCGCGGTGGCCTGGTCCGGAGTCGGAGCGGGACCGGAGCGGACCGGCGCCGAGGGACGAGTGGGGATCGGGTACGGGTACCAAGCCATCGGGCGGCCGACGACTGGACGTGGGCCGCTGAAGGCGTTGCTCATCCCATTGGCCGCGATGAGCAGCGGTTTCCCCGCAGGGAGGGAGTCGTCGAGCTCCTGGACGCGGCGCCACGGATCCTCGATCCGCTCGAGCTGGTGGACGTCACCGACCCCGCTGAGCGACTCGATCACGCTGGTGGGGACGAGAGAGTCCATCAGGACGAACGGTCGAAGCTCGGCGCTGGGACGGTGGAGCACCGGCGTCGCTAGGAGGAGCGCCAGAAGCCCCAGGATCGCCGCTCGGAGCAGGAGCCTGAGCGGGTCGCGCACGCGGGGACCCCGCCGCTCGGCGGTCGGGAGGGTCTCGAGGTGGCGAAGGCTCCCGACCTGGATCGTCCGGCCCACGCGGCGCCGGCGGAGGTGCAGCAGCAGGGGGACGAGGAGCGCGACCGCCCCCCAGAGGGCGAGTGGAGCGAGGAAGGTCACCGGCGTGACGCGCGGGTCGTGAGCCAGCGGCGTAGGGCCGTGCCGGCCTCTTCGTCGGTGGAGATCACCGCGTGGTCGGCGCGGATGTCGACGAAGTGACGGGCGAGGGTCGCCTGGTGGGCGTCGCGGAGGGCAAGGTACGCGCCGCGGGCCCGGTCGGCGTCGAGTTCGACGACCCGTCCGGTCTCGAGCTCCTCGAGCGCCACGGGGCCGTGCCAGTCGAACGCGGCTTCTTCCGGGGTCACCAGCTGGAGGATGACCAGGTCGTGCCCCATCGCGGCGAGCTTCGCGCCGGCGACTCGGAGCTCTTCTCCGTGGTCGTGAAGATCGGAGATGAGCACGGTGATCCCCCGCCCACCGGTCGCGGTGAAGAGGGGCTCGACGCGCGGCCACTCGGGCCACCGTCCCGCCGGTCGGGTGCGCTCGAGCAGGTCGAGGATCCGGTGGAGCTGGTGTCGCGAGCGCTGGGGCGGGACGAGATCGCGATGCGCATCGTTCACCGTGGCGAGTCCCACGGCGTCCCCCTGCCGGTGGGCGAGCCAGGCGATCCCCGCCGCGAGCTCGCGGGCGCGGTCGAACTTGGTCGTCGTCCCCGAGCGGATCCCCATCGAGGCGCTCGCGTCGAGGACCACGCGGACGGTGACGCTCCGTTCCCCTTCGGCCTCGCGCACGAAGTACCTGCCCGACCGGCTGAAGAGCTTCCAGTCGACCCGGCGAGGATCGTCCCCGGGGCGGTAGGGACGGTACTGCGAGAACTCGAGCCCGGCGCCGGGGAGCGCGCTCGCGTGGCCCCCGATCAGCGCGCCGTCGAGGGTGCGGCGGGCGGTGAGCTCGAGGCCTCTCAGGGCGGCCAACAATGCAGGGGAGAGGAGGTCGGTCATCCGGGGTGCAGAGTGCGAGTTCCAGGTGCGAGTGCTGAGTGCGTGCTGAGTACTGGTGCTAGGTGCGGGTGCTGTGTGCGTTCTGGGTGCTGAATACTCGGTGCTTTCGGAGTTCAGCAGAGCACTGGGCATGCAGCACTCAGAACGCACCTAGCACTCAGGACCCGCACGTGGCACGCACCCAGCACACGCACTCAGCACCCGCACACAGCACTACTTCATCGGACTCTTCGGTTCCGCCACCGCATCCAACAGCCGAGCCGTCACCTTGTCGGCGTCGATCCCCTCCGCCTCGGCGCGGAAGTTCACGAGCACCCGGTGCCGGAGCACCGGTGCCGCCGCGGCGCGGAGGTCGTCGAGGGTCGTGGCAAAGCGGCCGTGGAGCGCCGCGCGCGCCTTGGCGGCGAGCACCAGCGCCTGGCCAGCGCGGGGTCCGGCGCCCCACCGCACCCACTCGCGCACGTACGGATCGGCATCGGCGCCGGGACGGGTCGCGCGGGCGATCGCCGCCGCGTAGCCGAGGAGCGGGTCGCTCACCGCGACCTCGCGGACGAGGCGCTGGGCCTGCAGCAGCTCCGCACCGGTGAGCACCGGCTTCACCTCGGCCACCACCCGGCCGGTGGTGCGGCGAAGGATCTCCTCTTCCTCCGTCGCGGAGGGGTAGCCGACGCGGATCAGGAGGAGGAAGCGGTCGAGCTGGGCCTCGGGGAGGGGGTAGGTCCCCGCCTGTTCGATCGGGTTCTGGGTCGCGAGGACGAAGAACGGCCGGTCGAGCGGGTAGGTGGTGCCGCCGTACGTCACCTCCCGCTCCTGCATCGCCTCCAGCAGCGCCGCCTGGGTCTTGGGCGGGGTGCGGTTGATCTCGTCCGCGAGGACGATGTGCGCGAAGACCGGCCCCTTCTGGAACTTGAAGAACCGCTTCCCGGTCGCGTGGTCCTCCTCCAGGATCTCGGTGCCGAGGATGTCGCTCGGCATGAGGTCGGGAGTGAACTGGATGCGGCGGAAGGAGAGGTCCACCGCGTCGGCCAGGGTGCGGATCATCAGGGTCTTGGCCAGCCCCGGGACCCCCTCGAGGAGGGCGTGGCCCCCGGCGAGGAAGGCGACGAGGAGCTCGTCGACCACGGCGCGCTGGCCGACGACGACCTTGCCCACCTCGTCGCGGAGGGTGGCGACCTTCCCCAGGAGCGGGGCGATCTCGTGTTCGGCGAGCGGGGGGGGAGTGTGCACGGTCAGCGGGTCAGGGCGTGGAGGATGATGTTGACGCCGAACTTGGTGTTGTCTTCCGAGAGGAAGCGCTTGTTGCGGAAATCGTAGTCCCACTCGCAGCCGTAGTCCTTGTTGCTGTAGAGGACCGCGATGCGACCGTCGTGCATCACCGCCTTGAGGTGGTCGTGCACCAGGTCGTCGCCCCAGCCGTTGAGCTCGAGGGCGGTGGTGGGGGGTCCCTTCTCGAAGGTGAAGAAGGCGGAGTAGAGCGGGTGGTCGTTGGGGAGCTTTCGGAGCGCCGCGGGGCCGAAGAGCGCCGTCATCTGGGCCTCGAAGCTCTTGGCGAAGAGCCCGTCGATATCGTGGTTGCAGTCGTCGACGAAGACGAAGCCGCCCCCCTCGATGTAGCGCTCGAAGGTCTCCCGCTCGCGCGGGGTGAACTGCACCAGGCGGTGTCCGGCGAGGTAGGCGAACGGCGTGTCGTAGACCGCGGGGGAAGCGAGTTCCACCACCCGTTCCCGCGGCGCGACCTCGACCGTGGTGTACTCGATGAGGGAGTTGAGGAGGTTCGCCGGCATCCGCTCGTCGACGTCCCAATCCCCCGAGGCGTACTTGAGGCGGGTGAAGGTGAAGTCGGCGCGGCGGCGGCCGAACGCCAGCGCGTGCGCCTCCGCCCAGGGAGCGAGGGCGAAGGCGGCGGTGCCGGCGAGGGTGGCGCGGACGAGGTCTCGGCGATTCATAGACGGCAAGATGGCAAGACGGCAAGTCCGGGAAGCAGAACGGCAAGAGATCGAATCTACGGACTCTCTTGCCGTCTTGCCGTCTGGCCGCCTGCTCGACTACACGGCGTCGGAGAGCGACGTAAAGGTGAAGTCCCGGAGCCGCATCGGCGGGATCAGGTTCCCGCGGATCCGGACCGGCTTGGCGAGGGCGTCGATGTTGTTGAGCATGATCACCGGGCTCTCGTTGAACCGGAAGTTCTTCACCGCGTGCTTGATCCGGCCGTTCTCGACGTAGAAGGTCCCGTCGCGGGTGAGGCCGGTGTAGAGCAGCGTCTGCGGATCGACCGTCCGGATGTACCAGGTGCGGGTGACGAGGATCCCGCGGCGGGTGTCGCGGATGAGGTCCTCGAGGCTCCCGGTGCCGCCGGCCATGATGAGGTTGGACGGGGCGGGGGTGGCCTCGACGTTCTTCTCGCGCGCCCAGTAGCGGCTGTAGAAGAGATTCTTGACCACGCCCTTGTCGATCCAGGTCATCGGCTTGAGTGCCCGCCCGTCGCCGGTCCAGGCCGCGGTGGGGACCTCGGCGTTGCCCGGGTCGGAGGTGATGGTGAGCCGCTCGTCGAAGAGCTTCTCGCCGAGCTTGGTGCCGCCGCCGGGCTTGGAGAGGAAGGAACGCCCCTCGTCGGCGCCGCGGGCCCCCATGTTGAACGCCATGTTCTGGATCAGCTCCACCGAGGCCTCGGGCTCGAGGATCACGGTGTACTTCCCCGGTTCGATCGCCCGGGCCTCCTTGCTCGCCACCGCCTTCTCGGTCGCGATCCGGCTGGCGGCCGCGGCGTCGAGCTTGCTGACGTCGTTCTCGTCGCGGGTGACGTAGCCGGAGCCGGTCCCGTCGTTGGTTCGGACGGTCACCGAGAAGTTGACCCCGGTGCTCTTGTCCCACGCGAAGAGCCCCTTGCTGTTGGCCATCGCGGCGAAGGAGTCGTTGTCCTGCCAGAACCCGGCGGCGGTGCAGTCCTTCGACTTGGCCGCCTGGATGCTCGCCTCCGCGGCCCGCGCCCGCTGCTCGGCCGTGAGGCCGGCGGTGGGCTGGAACCACGAGGTGGTCTTCATGTATTGCTGCTGCTCCATCGGCCCCATGAACTCAGGGTCCTCCGGGGCCAGGCGCGCCAGCTCCTCGGAGCGGGCGACGGCGCGCTGCAGCGACTCGTCGGTGAACTCGTTCAGCGTCACCGTGCCGGAGCGCTTCCCGAAGTTCGACTGGATCACCATCTGCACGTCTTCCTGCGCGCCGGCGGTGCTCACGGTGTTGCGCGCGTAGCGGACGTTCCCGCCGGCGTTCCCGTTGAGGTTCACCTCGCACGCGTCCGCCTTGGAGAGGCGGAGCACGCGCTGCATCAGCTCGCGGGCCTGGGTCTCGGTCATTCCGAAGCTCATGGTCTCCTCAGATCCGCCGGGCGGTGTTGATGACGTTCACGCCGTTGAAGCGCGTGGTGACAGCACCGTGGCTCACGGCGCTGACCTGGCCGGGCTGGCCCTTCCCGTCGAAGAACGAGCCGCCGAGGCGGTAGTCGCGCCGGTCGCAGAGGGCGGTGCAGGCGTTCCAGAACTCCTGGGTGTTGGACTGGTACGCCACGTCCTTCAGCATCCCGGTGATCTTCCCGTTGGCGATCTCATAGAACAGCTGGCCGCCGAACTGGAAGTTGTAGCGCTGCTGGTCGATGGAGTACGAGCCGTCGCCCACGATGTAGATCCCCTTCTCGACGCCGCTCACCAGCTGCTCCGGCGTCACCGGGGCGGTGCCGGGCTCCAGCGACACGTTGGGCATCCGCTGGAACTGCACGCTGCTCCAGCTGTCGGCGTAGCAGCAGCCGTGCGACTCGTTCTGCCCCAGCACGTGCACCTGGTCGCGGATCGCCTGGTAGTTCTTGAGCGTCCCCTTGGTGACGAGGTCCCACCGCTTGGTGGGGACCCCCTCATCGTCCCAGCCCACCGATCCGAGGGCGTGGGGCTGGGTCTTGTCGGCGACGAGAGTGACGTTCTCGGAGCCGTACTTGAAGCTCCCGCTCCGCCACTTGTCGAGCGTGGCGAAAGAGGTACCGGCGTAGTTGGCCTCGTAGCCCAGCACCCGGTCGAGCTCGAGCGGGTGACCCACCGACTCGTGGATGGTGAGCCAGAGGTGCGACGGGTCGAGCACCACGTCCCACTTCCCGGCCTCCACGGACTTGGCGGTGTGCTTGGCGCGCGCCTCCTTGGCGGCGTTCCGTGCATCCTCCACCATGTCGTAGTAGGTGCCGTAGACGGTGGCGCCCGCCGGGGTCACGACCTTGCCGGCGGGGCGCGCCGACATGTACTCCCACCCCATCCCCATCGGGGAGGAGAAGGAATCGCGGGTCTCGAACTTCCCGGAGGTCTGGTCCACCGCGGTGACGGTGAACGTCGGCCAGATCCGGTGCACGTCCTGGTCGATGTACGAGCCGTCGGTCGAGGCGAAGTACTTCTGCTCGTTGACGAGGAAGATCAGCGCGTTGACGTAGTCGGCGCCGTTGGTGAGCGCGGCGTCGGCGGTCGCCAGGAGCAGGTCGGCCTTCTCCTGCAGCGGCACGTCGAACCCGCTCTTCTCCATCGGAGTCTTCCAGCTCTTCTCCCCCTGGCCGCTCTGTGCGGCGAGCTTCACCGGCTCGGTCTGGAGCCGGGCGTCGGCCTTGGCGATGGCCACCGCCTGGCGTGCCGCGCGGGCGATCCCGTCCACCGACACGTCGTTGGTCGCGGCGAAGCCCCAGGTCCCGTTGGCGATGACCCGGACCCCGCACCCGAACGACTCGGTGTTGGTCACTCCCTGGATCTTCCGCTCGCGCGACTGGATGAACTGGTTGAGGTACCGCCCGATGCGGACGTCCGCGTAGGTGGCACCCGCCCCCCGGGCCGCGGCGAGCGCGGTGTCGGCGAGCAGCTTCTTGTCGGCGGTGGCGATCGGCGTCAGCGCCCCGTTCCACCCGGCCATCGGCCGGCCGAACATCGGGACGGTGAGCGCGCCGGCGCCCGCAAGCTGCAGGAAATCTCGGCGTTGCACGGTGTGCTTCTCCTGCGTGATGGTGGGAGGACCCGCTGGTGCAGCAGAATCAAGACGAAGGAGCCGCCGGAAAGGTTGCGGCCCGGACGTAGCACGGAGGAACAAGGAAGGTACCCCCCGGCGGGCCGGAAGGTCAGGGCCCGGGGTACGGTCCGCTCGACGGCGAGGACTGCGGAGCAGGAACCCAGAAAGCCACAGGAACCCAGGAGCGTGCGGCCCCGGGACGGTCGCCGTCACCCCGCCGGCGAAGGGTTCCTCGAGCTCTCTGTCGTGCGTGGTCTGGATCTTCCCAAGGGCGAACAACAGATCAGCGCAGACCGCCGGAGTGGGCCGACCCAGCGCTCCCGTCTCACGGCCTCCTGGGTTCAAGGGCTTCCTGGGTCCCTGCTCCCGACCATCCGGCCCCTGAAGGGATCTCTCCCCCATCGTGCCGAACTTGACGTCTGCAGACCTGAGGACTGCGGAGCAGGAACCCAGAAAGCCACAGGAACCCAGGAGCGTGTGGTCCCGGGACGGTCGCCGTCACCCCGCCGGCGAAGGGTTCCTCGAGCTCTCTGTCGTGCGTGGTCTGGATCTTCCCATGGGCGAACAACAGATCTCACGGTCTCCTGGGTTCAGGGGCTTCCTGGGTCCCTGCTCCCGACCATCCGGCCCCTGAAGGGATCTCTCCCCCATCGTGCCGAACTTGACGTCCGCAGACCTGCGGTGGAGTCTACCGGGATGACCGAGCACCGCCCCGCCGCCGACGAGGCGCTCCACCGCACCGAGAAGGTCCAGGCCCTCTTCCTGGTCCTCGTCTGCTGGATCTGGACCGGGGCCCTCATCTTCCGGGGCCGGCTCTCGTTCGTGGGAGCGATCCTGGTCCTCGCCGGCGCCTTCCCCCTCGCCTTCGGCCTGACCCGGCTCATCCGCGGCGGCTCGGCGCTCTTCGCGGAGAAACTGATCGGCGGGCTCTCCGGCGCAGGCGGTGTGACCTACCAGCAGGGATACTCGATCCAGGAGTCGCTCATCGCGCGCGGCCGGCTCGACGAGGCGGTGGAGAGCTTCCGGGTACACCTGATGGAGTTCCCGGATGACATCCCCGGGCGCTACCGGCTGGCGACGCTGCACCTCCGGGAGCGGAACGATCCGGGGGCCGGCGAAGCGGAACTGCTGAACATCCGGCGCCGGGCGCACGACCGGTCCACCGCGATGCTCATCACCAATCACCTGATCGACATCTACCGGGCCGGAGGGCAGACCGGGAAGCTGATGGGGGAGCTGCAGCGGGCCGTGCGGGACTGGCCCGGGACCCCGCTCGCGGAGGGGGCGGCGAAGCTCCTCGCCGAGACCCGCCGCGAACGGGGAGGCCGGTAGCTCGGCTTGACCTGAGACCGTGACACCTGCGACCTTTCAGCGATGAACGACTTCGACGGCGCGCCCGGAGCCCCTTGTTCCTTCACCTACCACCTGGTCCATGCGGCCCAGGAGGTGGAGGCGCGGGTCGAGCGCGCGCTGGACGAGGTCGGGCTATCGCTCGCCAAGGTGAAGCTCCTCCGTCACTTGCACAGCGCGAAGGATCCGCTCCCGCTCGGCGCCCTCGCCGAGAAGAACTCGTGTGTGAAGTCGAACGTGACGCAGCTGATGGATCGGATGGAGGCGGAAGGGCTGGTGAAGCGGGTCCCCGATCCCGACGATCGCCGCAGCGTCCGCGCCGTGATCACCATCGAGGGACGGCGGAAGTACGAGGCGGCGGCGAAGCGGCTCACGACGGCCGAGGCGGAGCTCCTGGGGAGCTTCACCGCGAGCGAGCGGGAGTTGCTGACGGGGTTCCTGGAGAAGCTGAGGGGTGGTGTAGCGGTCTAGGCGGCAAGGGGGCAAGTGGGCAAGATGGCAAGTGATCGTGGGCGGCCTCCGAGACTGGAAGCCGCCTACTTTTTCGCTCTGCTTGCCGTCTTGCCATCTTGCCCACTTACCGCCACACCGAACCGGCCCTGCCGCGATCCCGGGTGGAAACGAAGGTGCTGTGTTCTGGGTGCTTGGTGCTGAGTGCGTGCGAGGTGCATG
>Ga0315910_10004436_pt1 | contig 11746 bp, 3 predicted proteins | sample EdamamesoilMG_FD_204470 | JGI IMG/M metagenome (GOLD analysis project Ga0315910, IMG submission 204470) | Garden soil microbial communities collected in Santa Monica, California, United States - Edamame soil | ecosystem: Environmental > Terrestrial > Soil > Garden | place: USA: California...
GGCAGATCGTGCGGCCGGAAAGCATCGGCGGCACACCGGCGAACCGCATGATCCACCGCGAATCGCAGCAGTTGTTCATCGGTCCTTACGTGATTGATGCGCAGCGGAACGTGCGCGTCATTCCCTACGACAAAATGCCGGGCCGCCCGACCGGCAACGCCCGGCATCTTCTCGATCCGGCGAACAAGATTTATTGCGCCACGATGGAGGAAGGATTTTACGAGGTGGATGTCCACACACTGGCGGTGACCGAGCTTTTCACGGACACCTATCGCACCAACGGCAACTTCGCCACCCTCCCCGGCTATCACGGCAAAGGTTTTTATTCCGGTCAGGGGCGCGTGGTTTACGCAAACAATGGGGAGTATGGGAAGGAAGCGCAGTCCCGGCCCGACGTGGCATCCGGCTGTCTCGCGGAATGGGATGGAATAACCGGGGCATGGACGGTCATCCGCCGCAACCAGTTCACCGAAGTCACCGGGCCGGGCGGCATTTATGGAAATTCGAATCCAGCAAACGATCCCATCTGGACGATTGGCTGGGATCATCGCTCACTCATCTTGATGGTTCGGGACGGCGGGCGGTGGCATTCGTATCGGCTGCCCAAGTCCAGCCACAGCTACGACGGCGCGCACGGCTGGAACACCGAATGGCCGCGCATCCGTGACATCGGCGAAAGGGATTTGTTGATGACGATGCACGGTGCGTTCTGGCGCTTTCCAAAGACGTTTTCCGCCAGGAACAGCAGCGGTATTGCGCCGCGCTCGAATTACCTCAAGGTCATCGGCGATTTCTGCCGCTGGAATGACCGCATCGTCTTTGGGTGCGATGACACGGCGAAGAATGAGTTTCTCAATCGGCGCAAAGCCAAGGGCGAAATCGCCGCGCCGCAGTCGCAATCGAACCTTTGGTTCGTGGAACACGATCAACTCGACGAGCTCGGCCCTGTCATCGGTCGCGGCGGCGTCTGGGTAACGGAGGATGTTTCAGCCAACACGCTGTCTGATCCGTTTCTCGCCAGTGGCTATGAACGTCGAGGCCTCCATCTGGCGCATGAAGGGGACAAACCGGCGACCATTGTGATCGAAATGGACCGGCAGGGGAATGGCGTCTGGCGGAAGTCCCGGGAAGTTAACGTCCCGGCGCACGGCTACCAATGGATTGAACTTGATGAAAAGGCTGTTTGGGTGCGCTTGAGCAGTTCTCAGGCTCTGACCAAGGCGACGGCGTGGTTTCAGTTTTTCGATCGCGACCCGCGAACGGGTAAATCTGATTCGATGTTTGCCGGTTTGACCCGCGCCGGCGAGAAGTCCATGACGGGCGGCCTGATTCGGGCCCGAGGTGAGAACCAGCGCACCCTCGCGCTCGCTGCGATGTCGTCGGGTACGAGTGGGCCGCGCGAGGTTGGTTATTACGAACTGGACGGAGAGTTGAAATTGCGGCGCGTCGAGGACCAGGCGGCTTATGAGTTTGCGAAAAGTAAAACCCGCATCCCGGCTGGCGTTCTGACGGTGGACGACGCTTCCGTGATTTTCACCGACGACAGCGGCAAACGCTGGCGCTTGCCCAAAGGGGATCCGGCTTTTGATCGCGACGGTCCGCTTGGTCCGTGCCGCGTGGATCGGGAAGTGGCGACGGAGCGCGACCTCTTCAACGCGCACGGCACGTTTTACGAATTGCCTGCCGACAACGCGGGCGGCTTTGCCAAACTGCGTCCCGTGGCCACGCACAACCGGCAGATTCATGATTATTGTTCCTATCGGGGACTCTTCATCATGACCGGCGTGGCTGACGACGCACCCAAAAACAATCCGCACCTCGTTCGCTCCGACGATGGCAAGGCGGTGCTGTGGGTGGGCGCGATCGACGATGTATGGAAATTGGGCAAACCGCGGGGCAGGGGTGGTCCGTGGAAGAATTCGGCGGTGAAAGCCGGCGAGCCCAGCGATCCTTATCTGCTGACGGCCTACGACCAGAAGTCGCTCGCGCTTGCGCATGACGCGAAAGCAACCGTGAATATCTCGGTGCAGGTGGACCTGACCGGCGACGGGAATTGGGTGACGTATCGCAGCTTTGAAGTCGCGCCGGGCAAAACGGTTGAACACAAATTACCGGCTGCCTTCTCCGCCTACTGGTTGCGCACCGTTCCAGCGGAAGATTGCCGCGCGACCGCTCAATTGGTCTATCGATAGTTCTCGCTCAGGGCCCACGCAATGACTCCGTAGTCGCGATGACCTCCAAAGCGCCGCTCTGAAAAAAGCAAGCGCCTCCGCGACCACGATGGTTGCGGAGGCGCTTGAGAATTCAGCGGCCGTTTTTATTCCGGCGAGAGTTTCACGTCGTCAATGTACCAGCCTTCGAGCAGATTGAAGTTGTCACAGTACAACCGGAACTCGAGGACGATGTTCTTGCCGAGCGCCAGCGGTGGCAATTGCAGCGTGCGTGGTTGCCAGCCGGCCGTCGCTCCTGCCTGCACCGAGAGTTGTGAGATAAGAGCCTGCGTGTTGGCATCCAGAACATTCACGATGGTGCCGTGAAAGGTTGGATTGGGATCCACATTAAGCCATTCCTGGAAGGAGAGCGTCGCGCGAGCGACCCCCGTGAGGTTGATGGTTGGTGAACGCAGATAGGCGTCGCTGAACGGCTGGATGTTGCCCGTCAGACTGGTGGCATACACGTTCGTACCGCTGAACGCTGCAGCGGGGCCGTTCACCGGTGTGCCGAGTTCCCAGTTGTCACCGCTGCCGCCGTGAGTCCAGCCAGGAGCTCCGGTCTCAAAGAGTTCCGAGAAGAGTAAGGGCTTCGGTAGCGCCACGATGCGGAAATAAGTGTCAACCGGAGGCTTGTCGAACACGGCCTGGACACGACCGCCACCGAGCGCGGTGAACGTCGCCGGCGTTTGGTCGCTCCAGTCAACCGCTGCAAGATCACTCTTGCTGTGGATGGCGTGGTCGCGGCCCGTGTAAGGCGAGTAGTACACCAGACGTACCTGGCTGGGGGTGGGGAAGTCTAGACTCTCGATCGCGAAGGGGACGTAAGGAGCATTAAGACCTCGTCCCACAGTCCCGTTTTGATAAATGCCGTCCACTTCACTGGCGCTAAGGGCGCGGTTCCAAAGGCCCAATTCATCCATGTAGCCATCGAACAACCGGTTGATTGAGAGATCGGGTCCAAAGTTGGCAATGATCAGGTCGTTCAGATTCGCCGGGCCAAAGAAGCCGGGGAAGGGCGGGCCGAGGCTGCGGCCATTTCTGAAAAACTCCAGCATTCCGTCCTTGGTCACCACGGCGATATGCTGCCATTGGTTGATCGCGGCCGAATTTGCCGGGGCAATGTAGGTGCTCTTATTCAAGCCGCCATAAACCTGGAATGTCGAATTGGCAGTAACCAGGGTGAGGTCAACATTGATATCCTTGCGGACAATCCGGCCCAACCCGCCGACCAAACCCAGGGAGCGCGGGTTAACCCACACTGAAACCGAGGCCTGATCTGCAAGGTTCAACTCCGCCGCATGGGGCACGATGGCGAAGTTACCGACACCGTCAAAATTGAACGCTCCTCCCACCACGCCCAACGTGCCGGGCACGATGGTGCCATTTTGCAACGTTGCGTTGTGGCCCCGACCACTGGCGTCGGCGAAGACCGTGCCGTTGGTTTCCTCGAACGTCCAGTAGCCGACGAGGCCCGTGGCAACGTTGGTGATTTGCAGCACCGTAAGCAGGGCTGGAGGCGTGCTGTTCGCCGTATTCAAGTCGTTTTGCACGCTGACCGTGTAGTTGCCGGCATCGCCGACAGTCAGATTGGTCAGTACCAGTTGATTGGTGTTGGAATTGGGAATGAGTGAGCCGTCATGGCTCCAGGCATAAGTGAGCGGGCGCTTGCCCGTGGCTTCCACTTGGAAACTCACTGTACCACCGACGTACCGTGTCACGGGTTGCGGCTGAGTTGCGATTACCGGCGGCCCTGAGGCATCGCGACCCGCCAGGCCTAGAATTTCTGATTCGCTCAAAGGTCGTGCCCAGATCCCGATTTCATCCATGCTTCCGGCAAAATAACTCGCCGCGACACCATCCACCTCCGGATGGCCCAGAACCAGGAAGTTTGTATTCGCCACTCCGAGTGGTGCGGCCACCGGAGCGCCCAACCGGAAGCCATTCTTGTAAAAGCTCACCATGCCGCCTTGATAGACCACGGCGAAATGCTGCCATTGGTTGAGTTGCAGGGAATTTTGAGTTGCCGGGATGCCATTGGCTCGAATGGTGGCGCGCACGCTGCCCGGGTCATCCACCGTTTCCAAGTCAATGAAAGTGCCCTTGCGAAGGATGCGCCCCACCTGGAGGGTGTAGGTGCCGGCATTTTGGGAGCTACCGTAAGCGGTGGGGCGAATCCAGAAGGCGAAGGTGGCGTCCGAACCGAGGCTCAACGAAGCACCGTTGGTAACGACCACACGATTCACCAGGCCATCAAAGCTCAAGGCGCCATTGGTCTGGCCGGCAATCCATTGGCTGGAGGCATCCGGGAAGTCCACCAACTGACCCGTCCTTCCCTTCCCGGAAGAATCCGCCGCCGTGAAGCCGGTGGTTTCATCGAATTTATACTGCGCCTCGAGGCCATCGGTAATCCCGGTGATTGGGGTGACCGTAACCACCGCCGTGGCGCTTTGGTTGGTTCCCAAGTCGTTGGAGATTTCGCAGTAGTAGTCTCCCGCGTCACCCAGTTGGAGGTTCGCCAGCGTCAAAGTGTCGGTCGTCGCCGTGCGAATTTCATTGGTCCCGCGGTACCACAAATAGCGCAAGGGTTGCTGCCCCCGCACGCGGACGTTAAGGACCGCGCTGCCGCCAATGAAGCGGGTTTGCGTTTGTGGTTGGTCGAGGATTTCGGGCGGGCCCGATTGACCGGATAACTGCTGAATTTCAGCCAGCGAAAGCGGACGTTCCCAGATGCCGACTTCGTCCACCGCGCCGTTGAACAGGGAGCCCGGTCCGGTTGCCACGTAGTCCGAGCCGATGCGCAGGGGCTGGGTCGTGGTGTCAATGGGGGCCGCGACGGCCACGTTGGTCTTCAATACGCCATCCAAATACATGCGGATGGTCATTCCGTCATATGTGCCCACAAGGTGATACCACCGGTTGGCGAACAGCGTTTCTCCAATTCCAGCAGTCACATTGGCGGTGTTCTTTTTCACCAGCATATTCATGCCGCCGGACGCCCCGGTGCCTTGAAGCAGGAAGAAGGTATCTCCTTTCTCCAACACGCGATACGTTCCGGCATTGGCAGCGAGATCCACTCTCGACCGGATCCAAGCCGCCACGGAGAAGCCATTCGCCAGATTCGCCCCGATGGAGGCTGAATGGGGCACATCGACATAATTTGAGATCGCCCGATTGAAATCCAGGGCGCCATTGTAGTCGCTTGGAATCCATTGCGAATTATCGCCCAAATAGTTGAACAGGGTGCCGTCGTTGTGATTTGTCGTGGCGTCCAGGGCCGCCAACCCCGCGGTTTCATCAAAGTGCCAGAGCGCCTTCAAACCCAGGTTGACATTCGTCGCGGCCAGCACCGCAAGCACCGCCGGGTCACTATTTGTCGAACCAAGGCTGTTCGTGACAGAAAGAGTATAACTGCCCGCCTGACTGGGCACCACATTGGTCAATCGCAACAAAAGGTTCGTCTGCCCATTGAGGGGGATGCCGTCCTTGCGCCATTGGAGCGATAACGGAAGCGCACCTGTGGCTTCTGTCACGAACTGGGCGGTTACGCCCTCGTAGGTGGTGACCGCAGTGGGTTGCCGGGTGACTATCGGGGAACCGCTGGCAACCGGACCGGCAACGGCGAGATAATTCGTGCCGACCCGCAATTCATCAATCTCGAGCGGCAGACCGTCGAAATTCTGAATGCGCAAACGCGTCAGCACCACCCCACTGCCTCCGGAGGCGGTTGATTGCCAGACCAATGGTTCCTGTGACGGCACAATGTCCCCTGCCTTGTACACATTGAGGAACACTTCGTCTGCGAGGGTGGCGTGGGTAAGCATCTTGGCCACGATGAAGACCGTCTCATTGGTCGGAAAGAGGTTGGCAGCCCGGACATCACCAGCGACACCCAGCAGCGCATTGGGCCCGTCGTTGGTGGCGCCGATGCGCCAGCGTGCGTTGACGGTGTTGTCCCAAAACTCGAACTTAAAATGCCCCTGGCGTTTGACCAGGGCACTGAAGTAGTAAGTGCTGCCTTCCCCAGCCAGGCTCAGGCTCGTGCCCAGCCGCCGTTCGGCGATCCCGGCACCGGCAAAGGTGATGCGGCTTCCTTGCACGCTGTGGCTGACTGATGAAGGAAAAACCAGGCTCACGCCGTCGTTCGACAATACCGCGTTCGCGTCCGTGTTCGTCCAGACGTTGGCACCCCAGCCCGTGCCGCCGCTTTGGGTGTCAAGCGCGGTGCCGGAATAATTGAAGCTTTCGTACTCCTGCACCTGGGCGTGAGCGTGCCTGGCAACGCCAAGCGATAGCCCGAGGATGAGCACCGCCGCAGCTCGAATTGGAGATAATTGAAGGTGGATCTTTTGCGAGTTCATGGAGTGGTGATTTCGGGGTTCTGGTTTTCTGGATGGTGAAGTCAGTTCGCTTGAAAAACAGTTGAAAGTCACGGGTTTTCATCGCCGCCATCCATGAATACCTGGGCGCTTCCGAAGGTTAATTTCGGATAACGAATCCACGGATCTTTGGCCTTAACCCACTGGGCGTGGCCGTCCAGAAAACCCTGGTTGGCGCCGGAAGGTGCGTTTTTTCCATAGTGATTCGCTCCGCGCACATTCGGATCCGAGTCGCCGGGGCGTCCCCAGGAACCGCTCAATTGGCGCACGAGGTCCGCGAACAGCACCGTATAATACGGTCGATCCGTGCTCTTGAGGGCGAACGCCATTTTTCCCGCGGGCACCACCCGGAGCAGACCGGGATTGGTAAACAAACTCGGCTCCCCGGCGAAGTAATGGTAACCCATCACCGTGTCCACGCCGCCCAATTGCCAGTCCCAGAAATCATCCTTGTTCCAGCTTGGATTGGCGGGACAGTAGAACTGCTCGCGGCTGATGCCATATTTCTTTTGGAAGGTGTCGCGAAAATTCTTCTGATCCACCCAGTAAGCGTTGGCCTGCCCGCCGGGTCGGGTGGACTGTGGCAGGCGAAATTGATTGTCGTCGGCATACATGTGGGTGGCGAGCGTCCACTGCTTGACGTTGTTCAAACAGGAAATCCGCTTGGCCTTTTCCTTGGAACTGGCCAGGGCCGGCAACAACATCGCCGCCAGGATGGCGATGATGGCGATGACCACCAGCAGCTCAATCAGGGTAAATGCCGACGGGGCGGTCGGTTTCTTGGATCCTGGCAACGGTGTCATTGGGTATGGGTGCGCTAAACTATGACGACCATGGTCGGCGCGGGCAAGGGGCGTCACAGAAATATGGAATCGTTTTGTTCTTCGGGTTTCGCCGACGTCGCGAACGTTGAGCATGACCGGTGTTGACCGGCGCAGGAACGGGTTTCCTCGATCGCTCTGTGATCCTGCGATTTCATCGTTTGCTCGTCCAAAAAAATTGTTCGGCCTGGGTAATAACGGGCGCGTGCAATTTCCGTCATGATGCCAGACGACGGTCGCGACGCGCTAGAGGCTGTTGCGTCAATCATCTGCGAAATTGCGGCGAGAAGGTCGGAGGCGCTCGCCGCGTTAACCTGTCCAGTCATGTCATCCCAGTTCGACGCCCACGTGTGGACGCAACCTGGGCGCATTTTGAACCTGCGTTCCGGCTTGAAGCCTGCGCCGTCAGGCGAGGATCTCATTCACGACTTGCCCCGCAACATCCGTGAGGCGGAACGGGCGGCCATTGTAATTGTAAGTGAGCTTTTCGTGGTCGAGGCCGAGCAGGTGAAGAATCGTCGCGTGCAGGTCATGCATGTGAACCTTGCCCTTGATGGCGTGATGGCCAAACTCATCGGTTTCGCCGTGGATGAATCCCGGCTTCACGCCGCCGCCCGCCAGCCAGACGGTAAAACCGCTCGGGTTATGATCGCGGCCGGTGCCGTTTCTTTCAGCGTAAGGCGTGCGGCCAAATTCACCACCCCACCAGACGATGGTGTCCTCCAGCAAGCCGCGCTGTTTCAAATCGGCCAGCAGCCCGGCCACGGGTTTGTCCACGGCGCGTGCGTGATCGGCGTGCTTCGGCAGATTCGAGTGCTGATCCCAGCCGGGGTTGTTGGTGTTGTCGCCGTAATTGACCTGCACATATCTCACGCCCGCTTCGCACAGCCGTCGCGCCATCAGGCACTGCCGGCCAAAATTATCCGTCGGCCCTTCACCGATGCCGTACATCGCGAGCGTGGACGGCGTTTCTTTGGCAAGATCCAGAATGCCCGGCGCGTTGTTTTGCATCCGCCAGGCCAGTTCGTATGAGTTGATGACCGCCTCCAGTTCGTCATCGCCGGGCGACCTGCTCAACTGCTCCTGGTTGACGGCGCGCAACAACTCGAATTGTTTGCGCTGATCGCCGGGGGGGAATCGGCTGTTCACCAGGTTGCGAATTTTTGATTCGGCTGCCGGAATGCCCGAGCGACCGACGGCTGTGCCCTGGTAAACGGTCGGTAGAAAAGCGTTGCTGAAATTGCGCGGTCCACCGTTGCCCATGGAAGGACTCAACGTGACGAACCCTGGCAGATTTTCATTCTCCGTGCCCAACCCGTACGTGACCCATGAACCCATCGCCGGACGAATCAAGTTCGTCGAGCCGGTGTGCAGGAATAACGTCGCCGGGCCATGCGCGATGCCTTCGGTCTGCATGCCGCGCAGCACGCAATAATCATCCGCGCGCGCGGCCATGTGCGGAAACAACTCCGAGACCCAGCGCCCGCACTGACTGTGCTGCGAGAATTTCCAGGGCGACTTCATCACGCGTTGCGTCGAGATTTGCCCGGTCTTGGCCAGCGTGCGTGCGTCGGCAAAATCCATCATCTTGCCGTCGTCCTTATCGAGGCGGGGCTTGTAGTCGTAGGAATCCACGTGGCTGACGCCACCCTGCATGAACAGGAAAATTACCCGCTTGGCGCGCGGCTTGAAATGCGGAGCCTTGGGCGCGAGGGGATTTACGGCGGCAACTGCTTGCTGGCCTGCCATTCCGGAGAGCGCGAGATACGCGAAGCCGCACGCGGCATTTTTCAGCGCCTGCCGCCGGGTCAAATAAGCTGGTTCAAACATAATGTTGATTCGTTTTGGCCGTGCGGTGGTCGGCAAAGTCTAACGCACCGCCGCTTCAATTCAAGTAACGGAAATCCATGCTCGAAAAAATCACCTGGTATAGCTGCGCCCACGCTTCCAGTTGCCGCGCCTTCGCGTCGCCGTCATCGGAGGTCGAGACCAGGAATTTCAAAGCCAGTTTCTTTTCTGTCTCCGTCGGCAATCTTCCGAGCGCTGTGCGATAGGCGCGATCAATCCGGGCCGCGTCCGTCAGATTCGGAGTCTCCAGATTTCTTGCGGCGGCGAGCCGCGCCTGTTCCATGACAAACGGATGGTTCAGCAGATACAGCGCCTGTGGCGCCACGGTGCTGATGTTGCGCCGGCCCATGACCTGATTGATGTCCGCGAAATCAAACGCTTCAAACAATTCCAGGCGAACGTTGCGAAACGCCGGAGTGTAAACGCTCCGGCGCGTGTCCGCGAATTTGTAACCGTATTCAATGTTGCCCGCGCCGGCATCGTTGGCGTTGATCGCTTTCGCCCCGGCGATGTTCGGCCCGCCGACGTCCCGGCTCAGTTCGCCGCTGACGACCAGAATCGTGTCGCGAATGGCCTCTGCGTCGAGGCGGCGGCGATTCGCGCGCCACAGCAGCCGGTTTTGCGGGTCAATGGCCAGCGCGGCGGAATCGCTGGCCGCGCCGAGTTGGTAGGTGCGCGACAACATGACTTGTTTGATGAGCGATTTCACCGACCAGCCCCGTTCCGTGAAACTCACCGCCAGATAGTCCAGCAGTTCCGGATGCGACGGTGTTTCGCCGGTGGTGCCGAAATTATCCACGGTCGCCACCAGTCCCTCGCCCAACAGCCAATACCAGACGCGGTTCGCCATCACACGCGCGGTGAGCGGATTGGCGTCGCTGCTCAACCACTCCGCCAGTTGCCGTCGGCCACTTCCTTTTTCCGGGATGACCGGAACGTCGCCGATCGTGGCGACAGTCAGAAAACCACGCGGAACTTTTTCGCCGGGATTGCGGATGCTGCCGCGGATACAAACGTGGTAATCGCCTGCCTCATCTTCCTCCTTCACCGACATGGCCAGCGGCCGCTGTGGGCCGGTGTCTTTGAGTTCTTTTAGTTCAGCTTCCAGCTTCTTCACCAAGGCTGCTTCGTTCGCACCTTTGCCGGTGGTACGGCTTCCCGTGTCCACGATCGTCACTTCATCAACCGGAATGAACTGCACCGCGTCAGCGATAACGTGCCCTTGCGTATCGTGATTGGAAACCAGCACATAGCCTTCGCCGTTCTTCTCAAAATTAAACTGGCCGAGCGAAATGAACCGTCCGTCAATCGGCGGCGCTTGTTGCTCGTTCACCTGAATCGTCTGCTCGCCGTTGGCGTGAAAAACCGTCACCGGAACATTGGGCGCGCGGTTTTGCGAGGACACGTAGGCCAGACGCACTTCATATTTTCCCGCGCGGCGGATTTCCGGTACGAAGGTTAAAGTTTTTTCGCCCTTGCCCGTGTTTTCGTCGTGAAGGTAGCCGTCCCCGATGTAGCTCTTGGAATACTGGGAATGTTTCCACGCGCCGATTGCCTTTGCCTTGGAGTCGTCCACCACGATGCCCGGCAGATCAGCGACCGCGACCGGCTTCCCCGGTGTCGTTGTCAACTCGGCCACCGCGGACGAATCCTTCGGCAGCGCGGCTTTGGCAACTTTGATTTGTGCTTCCAACGCCGTTACTGTCGCTTCCTGCGCCTTGAAAGCGGCTTCCTTTTCGGCGTCCATCGGCAGCGGCGTGTCCACCCAGCGCGCGACGTTGTCGGTATAATTGTGCAGCGTGCGCGTGTTGCGCAGGATGCCGGCGAGGGCGTAGTAATCGCGCGTGGGAATCGGATCGAACTTGTGATCGTGGCAACGGGCGCAGCCAATCGTCATTCCCATGAACCCTTTGCCGATGGTGTCGAGTTGTTCGTCCACCACGTCCATGCGGAGTGCGGCCTTGTCCTGCTCCTCGTAATTGGTCGGACCGAGCGCGAGGAAGGCGGTGGCGACAAGCTGCCGCTGCCGTTCCGCCACCGTGCCGGCTTTCAACAAATCTCCGGCGACCTGTTCAACGATGAAACGATTGAAAGGGATGTCCAGATTGAAAGTCTCGATCACGTAATCCCGATAACGCCAGGCGTCCTTGAACAGGAGCGTGCGCCCGCCGCCGCTGGATTCCGCGAAGCGCGCCACATCGAGCCAGTGGCGTCCCCAGCGTTCGCCAAAATGCGGCGAAGCCAGCAGTTGATCAACCACCCGTGCGAACGCCTCTGGCCGGGTATCTTTGACAAAGGCGTCAATCTGCTCCGGGGTCGGCGGCAGTCCGATCAAATCATAGTACGCCCGGCGAATGAGCGTGGCTCGTTCTGCCTCATTGACAGGTTTGAGATTCTTTTCCTCCAGCCGAGCCAGAATGAATTGATCAATTTCGCCGCGTGCCCAACTGGCATTCTTGATCTTCGGCGGCGGTGACTTCTTCGGCGG